>Ga0315909_10002412_pt1 | contig 23954 bp, 21 predicted proteins | sample LakEriMetagenome_11_FD_203527 | JGI IMG/M metagenome (GOLD analysis project Ga0315909, IMG submission 203527) | Freshwater fungal communities from buoy surface, Lake Erie, Ohio, United States - Buoy 2 MA125 | ecosystem: Environmental > Aquatic > Freshwater > Lake | place: USA: Lake Erie, Ohio...
ATTGAAGCATGTTGGGCGCCTCGTGGGTCCGCCGTGCACGGGCAAAGTTCCCGCGCGACTGGCCGGGATCAGGTCATGAACAGGTTGGGTGATTGGGCGCCGGACCGGGGCTCCGATGAGCGCCGGTCCGGTGTCCCTGATTGTGGCGGAGTGGACGGGGCTCGAACCCGCGACCCCCGGCGTGACAGGCCGGTATTCTAACCAACTGAACTACCACTCCGATGTTCTGCATAGGTGGTGGGTGCTGAGGGGATCGAACCCACGACCTTCGCCTTGTAAGGGCGACGCTCTCCCGGCTGAGCTAAGCACCCGAGAGCCGATTAGCTTAAGGCATCCTTAAAGGCTTTGCCAGCCTTGAACGCCACGGATCGCGATGCCGCGATCTCGATCGTCTCTCCTGTTCGCGGGTTGCGTCCTTGGCGGGCCGCGCGATCCTTCACGGCGAAGGTGCCGAAGCCTGCAAGCGCGACGTTGTCTCCCTTTGCGAGCGCCGCCAGGATGGCGTCCGTCACTGCATCGACCGCGCGCGCGGCAGAAGCCTTGGACAAATCAGCCGCACTGGCGACAGCGTCAATCAGTTCAGTCTTGTTCATGAGATCCCCCGTGGTTTCTTGTCTTGTTTTATGTCCCGCAAGGCGGGACACGTTCAGTGTCGGCGCACCCTCTCCTTGCCTGCTGCGCCCGCTTGCTCCTTGTTGGTGACGGCCTCCTCGGCAAAGTCGGCCGGCAACGGCTCTGGCATCCTCTGCAACGCCACTTCGAGGACTTCCTCGATCCAGCGGACGGGCTTAATGCTCAGCCCCTGCAGGATGTTCGCAGGGATTTCCTTCAATTCGCGCTGGTTCTCCTGTGGAATCAGTACCGTCTTGATGCCACCCCTCAGGGCGGCCAGCAGTTTTTCCTTCAGGCCACCGATGGGCAGCACCTCTCCGCGCAGCGTGATCTCCCCAGTCATCGCCACATCACCGCGGACAGGGATTCCGGTCAGACCGGAGACGAGCGCAGTGCACATCCCGACGCCCGCGCTTGGACCATCCTTGGGTGTCGCACCTTCTGGCACGTGGAAATGGACATCGATGGCTTGGTAGAAGTCAGGCTGTATACCCAGCGTCGCGGCCCGACTGCGGACCACGGTCATGGCTGCCTTGATCGATTCCTGCATCACATCGCCCAGACGCCCGGTGTAGGTTTCCTTGCCTTTGCCAGGCACGATGGCGGCCTCGATCGTCAGCAAATCACCACCCACCTCCGTCCAGGCGAGCCCGGTCACCTGACCCACCCGGTCCTCGCTCTCGGCCTGACCGAACCGGAAACGCTTCACCCCCAGAAACTTCTCCAGGATCTTCGGAGTGATGGCAACGGACTTCGTCGAAGGCTTTTCCAGTACCTGTTTGACGACCTTGCGGCACAGGTTGGCGACTTCGCGCTCGAGACTACGCACACCGGCTTCGCGGGTGTAATAGCGGACGATGTCGCGCAGCGCGGCCTCGCTGATCTGCAGTTCCTTCTCCTTCAGCCCGGTGGCCTCGCGCTGCTTGGGAATCAGGTAACGCTGGGCAATGTGCACCTTCTCATCTTCCGTGTAACCGGCCAGACGGATGACTTCCATGCGATCCAGCAGCGGTGCTGGAATGTTGAGGCTGTTGGCCGTGGTGACGAACATGACTTCGGAGAGGTCGTAGTCCACCTCGAGGTAATGATCATTGAAGGTTGAGTTCTGCTCCGGGTCGAGTACCTCGAGCAGGGCGGACGCCGGATCACCGCGGAAATCCATGGCCATCTTGTCCACTTCATCGAGCAGGAAAAGCGGATTGCGCGTGGCAACCTTGGACATGTTCTGCAGAATCTTGCCCGGCATGGAACCGACATAAGTGCGCCGATGTCCGCGGATCTCGGCTTCATCTCGCACGCCACCCAATGACATGCGAACGAACTTGCGGTTCGTGGCGCGCGCTATCGAACGCCCGAGTGAGGTCTTGCCCACGCCAGGGGGACCCACCAGGCAAAGGATGGGACCACGCATCTTCTTCACACGCTGCTGAACGGCGAGGTACTCGAGGATACGTTCCTTGACCTTCTCCAGTCCGTAGTGATCCTCGTCCAGAATCTTTTGTGCCTTTACGAGATCGACGCCCACCTTGGAACGCGCTTTCCACGGCACATTCAGGATCCAGTCAACGTAATTGCGCACGACGGTCGCCTCGGCCGACATCGGCGACATCATGCGCAGTTTCTTCAATTCCCCGTCCGCCTTCTTGCGCGCCTCCTTGTGCATGCCCGACTTCTCGATGCGGGCCGCAATCTCATCAAATTCGTTGGCCCCATCCTCGCCCTCGCCAAGCTCACTCTGGATGGCCTTCATCTGCTCGTTGAGGTAGTACTCGCGCTGGCTTTTCTCCATCTGCTTCTTGACCCGGCCGCGCAGACGTTTTTCCACCTGCAGCAGATCAATCTCGTTCTCCATGACCGAGATGAGATGCTCGAGGCGCTCGCGAAGGTCCAGAATCTCCAGAATCTTCTGTTTTTCATGCAGCTTGATCGAGAGATGCGCGGCGATGGTATCCGCCAGACGAGAGGGGTCGTCGATGCTGGTGAGCGACGAAACTATCTCCGGCGGAACCTTCTTGTTCAGCTTCACGTACTGGTCGAAATGCTCCATCAGGGAGCGCACGAGGATCTCCGACTCTCGCTCCGAGATCGCTTGCTGCTCCAGCAGCTCGACGGTTGCCGCCTGCCAGGCATCCTCCTCGTGGAAAGTCTTCACTCTGGCTCGCTGCACGCCCTCCACGAGAACCTTTATGGTGCCATCCGGCAATCTCAGCAATTGCAGGATATTGGACACGGTGCCCACTGGATGGATGTCGTTGGCACCGGGATTGTCCTCCGCGGCACTCTTCTGCGCGACGAGCAGGATTTGCTTGGCCTCCTCCATCCCCTTCTCGAGTGCCTTGACGGATTTCTCCCGGCCCACGAACAGCGGAATCACCATGTGGGGATAAACGACCACATCACGCAAGGGCAGGAGGGGGAGAAGATTGGTGCGTTCATTCATGTGAGGAACGGCCCCTGTAGAGGGATGCCGCGGCTAAGCGCACATCCCGGAAGTGAAGGTTCAGATTCGCTGCCGGCTCGGGTGCCGACGGCTCCGGACGGGAGAAACCACCGAGATGGTATCTCCCCTGGGGATCTCAGTCCGAGGCGGCCTTCGGGATCTCCGCCGTCTCATAAATGATGAGAGGCTTCGATTCGCCGGTGATGGTGGCCTCGTCCACCACCACCTTCGAGACATTTTGCAAGGACGGCAGGTCATACATGGTATCGAGCAGGTTTTGCTCGAGAATCGAACGCAGCCCGCGGGCGCCGGTCTTGCGTTCGACGGCCTTGCGCGCCACGGCCCGCAGCGCGTCCTCACGAAACTCGAGCGTGCAGCCTTCCATCTCGAAAAGCTTTCCGTACTGCTTGGTCAGCGCATTGCGTGGCTCGGTGAGGATTTGCACCAGTTGATCCTCGTGAAGCTCATCCAGCACTGCCAGCACCGGCAGGCGCCCAACGAATTCAGGAATCAGTCCGTAGCGGATCAGATCCTCCGGCTCCACCTGGTGGAGCATCTCGGCAGCCGTTCGGCGATCTTCCTTGCTTTTCACCTCGGCAGAGAAACCGATACCGCCCTTCTCGGACCGATCGCGGATGATCTTGTCGAGCCCGGCGAACGCCCCGCCGCAAATGAACAGGATGTTCGAGGTGTCCACCTGCAGGAACTCCTGCTGGGGATGCTTGCGTCCTCCCTGCGGCGGCACCGAAGCCACTGTGCCCTCGATGAGCTTGAGCAAGGCCTGCTGCACCCCCTCGCCCGAGACGTCGCGAGTGATGGAAGGGTTGTCCGACTTGCGGGATATCTTGTCTATTTCGTCGATGTAGACGATGCCGGTCTGCGCCTTCTCCACATCGTAGTCGCACTTCTGCAGCAGCTTCTGGATGATGTTCTCGACATCCTCGCCGACGTAGCCGGCTTCCGTGAGCGTAGTGGCATCCGCTATTGTGAAAGGCACGTTGAGCAGGCGGGCCAAGGTCTCGGCGAGCAGCGTCTTGCCGCTGCCGGTGGGTCCCACGAGCAACACATTGCTCTTGGCGAGCTCCACCTCTCCCTGCTTGACCCGGGACTCCAGCCGCTTGTAATGGTTGTAGACAGCTACCGCGAGGATCTTCTTGGCGTGCCCCTGACCGATGACATATTCGTCCAGGATGTTGCGGATCTCATGCGGCACGGGCAGTTTGCTGCCGCCAGCACTACCCGCCTTCTCCTGAATCTCCTCGCGGATGATGTCATTGCAGAGTTCCACGCACTCATCGCAAATGAACACTGAGGGACCGGCGATAAGCTTGCGCACTTCATGCTGACTCTTGCCGCAGAACGAGCAGTAGAGAAGTCTGTCGCCGTCCGAACCCTTGGAATTCTTGCTGTCGCTCATTCGCGCATCCTCACTGCTGCGGACTCAAACGTTCTCTGGCGCCGGCTGGCGCACCCTATGCTCAGCGCGCGCTGTCGGCGCCGCCAACTGGTCCTCGCTTATCGAGCACGGCATCGATGATGCCATAAGCGCGCGCATCCTCCGCACTCATGAAGTTGTCGCGATCCGTGTCTGCAGCCACGCGCTCCATGGTCTGGCCTGTGTGCTTGGAGAGGATTTCGTTCAGGCGGTCCCGCGCCTTGAGGATCTCACGGGCGTGGATCTCTATGTCCGTGGCCTGTCCCTGGAACCCGCCGAGCGGCTGATGAATCATGACCCGCGAATGCGGCAGACTGAAGCGCTTTCCGGCCGCTCCCGCGCACAGCAACAGGGCGCCCATGCTGGCCGCCTGGCCGATGCAAAGCGTGCTGACATTGGGCTTGATGAACTGCATGGTGTCGTAGATGGCCAGACCCGCGGTCACCACCCCGCCCGGGGAGTTGATGTAGAGGTGGATATCCTTGTCCGGATTCTCGGATTCCAGAAACAGCAGCTGCGCCACAATGACGTTCGCGACATTGTCGTCCACCGGCCCGACCAGAAAGATCACGCGCTCCTTGAGCAGGCGACTGTAGATATCGTAGGCGCGCTCACCCCGGGCAGTCTGTTCGACCACCATGGGTACCAGGTTGAGCGCCCGTGTCTCGTGCATCCCGCTGTTGCCTTGCAATGTCAATTAAGCCTCTCCACTCGCAGATTCACCCGGAGTCTGCCTCGGATTCATGAGGTCGTCAAACGACAGGGAAACAGGTTTGACACGCGCCTTCTCGATGATCCAGGTCACTGCTTCTTCCTCCATGCAGAGGCCTTCGATGTCGCTGAGACGACCTGGTTCTTCGTAATACCACTTGATCAGCGCTTCCGGTTGTTCGTAGGAGGCGGCCAATGCCTCCACGCGCTCGCGGACCTTGGCCGGCTGCGGCTTGATCCCTGCCTGCTTGATGATCTCGGCCATGATGAGACCGAGTTTCACCCGATTGGAGGCCGGGCCTTCGAAGCCGGCGGCATCCTCGCCGCCGCCGAATTGCGATGGGTCCATACCGCGCATGGCGAGGGTGCGGCGCATCTCCTGCAGCATACGCATGGCCTCGCTGCGCACGAGTGCCTTGGGCAGTTCCAGTGAGTTCTGCTCTCGCAGGCGTTCGAGAACCTGTTCGTTGAAGCGACGCGCCAGGGCGCGGTCGCGTTCGCGTTCCATGTTGGCACGGACTTCAGCGCGGAACTTCTCGAGCCCGCCCTCCTCCACGCCGAAGCGCGCGAAGAATGCATCATCGAGTTCCGGCAGCACGGGGGCTTCGACCTTGTTGACCTTGACTTTGAAGGCGACGCCGCGGCCGGCGAGTTCGTTATTCTGGTAGTCCTCGGGGAATTTGAGGTTCAGGGTGCGCTCCTCACCGGCACTGGCACCGCTGAGTCCTTCCTCGAAACCCGGGATCATTCGACCTTGGCCGAGGATGAGATTGAAGTCCTTGGCGCTGCCGTTCTCGAACGGCGCCTCCTCACCTTCCATCGTGCCCTCGAAATCCATCTGCAGCCGATCACCGTCAGCCGCAGGCCGCGCAGCCTCCTTGAATTCCCTGGACTGATCGCGAAGGACCTGAATCATCTTATCGAGATCGGCCTCGGTGACCTCGCATTCGGGTTTCTCGACGTCGAGCTCCGCGAACGGCGCAAGAGTGACCTCAGGAAACACTTCGAAGGTCGCCGTGAAGGACAGGCCCTGCCCCTCGTCCACCGCGAGGGGCTCGATGACCGGATCAGCCACCGGACGCAGCTGGTGCGAGGTCACTGCTTCCACGAATGCCGTGCGCACCACTTCCGTGATGACCTCCCCGCGAACTCGCGGCCCGAACTGCCGCTCGATCACGCGGGCCGGGGCCTTGCCAGGCCTGAACCCGTCGATGCGCGCGTTGCGCGCCACGCTCTGAAGGCGGCTTCGGACCTGATCGGCGATCTGCTGTTCAGGAACCTCGATTTTCAGACGACGTTCCAGCCCACCGGGCTGTTCAAGCGATACCTGCATAAATCCTCGGTACTATAAGTGCGTGGTGCATTTGCGTGATGTTGAAGCACGGTGTCCTAGCGTGAACCGTGCAGGATGGTGCGAAAGGAGAGACTCGAACTCTCACGGGTCGCCCCACTGGTACCTAAAACCAGCGCGTCTACCAATTCCGCCACTCTCGCACGGGTGCGACTGCATGGGTTGCCGTGCGGGCCCCGACGATTCCCCTCTTCGGGCCGGCATGTTGCCCGGGGAAGCGGAGCGGGCGGGCCGGAAACCGGGCCGGATGGCCGCAACCAATCGCGCTGCATTATAAGGGCAGGTGTCTGGCTTGGACACCCCGAGCGCCGATCCCGGCAAGGGTTGCTGCACTGGCTTCCCGGAGGGGAGATGGCGCCCCGATGCTATACTCCCGACGAATGAACACACGGACGCAATGCCCGGAGCAGGAGACCCGAAGATGCTGAGGCAGTTGTGCGGTCCTGTCCGCCGGGTGCTCGCGACGGGGCCGATCCTCATGGCCCTCGTCACGCTGCCCGTGAACGCAACGGCGGTCACCATCATGGAATGCAGGGACGCCGACGGGACGCTTTCCTATCGTGATGCGTGTCCTCCGGATTCGACGCGGGTCGGGACCAGGCGGCTCGGGGGATCGTCGGCCCCGCAACGTTCCTCTCTGGCAGAGATTGCGAAGGCCCACCCGGTCGTCGTGTACGTGGTGACGGAGTGCGACACCTGCGACCTCGTCCGTCTCATGCTGGACAAGCGGGGGATCCCATTTACGGAACGGGACGTCGAACGGGACGTGTCCCTGCAGCAGGAATTGCGCAAGCTTTCCGGAGCAGCCAGAGTGCCCACCGTGCTGATTGGCGGAGAGGCCATACCCGGCTTGGACCGCATCCTGCTGCAACAGCGCCTCAGCGAAGCAGGCTACCCCATGGAGTCCGCCCCTGCCGGCCACTGAGGCAGCAGGGAAACTCCCTCATCGATCCGGCTGGAGGCTCGACATGGCCACCCATCTTATGGACTCCCCCGGTATGGCCGAAGAAGCTTTCTACCGGGCCTTCGAACTTGGAGATCTGGATGCAATGATGGCGGTCTGGGCAGGAAGCCCCGACATCTGCTGCATACATCCCATGGGCCCTCTTCTGACCGGGCCCGTGGCCATCCACGAGAGCTGGCAGGAAATCTTTCGGGCGCAGCTGCCGAGACGCTTTGAAATCGACTGCATCAGTCGTTTCGAACACGGGGATCTGGCCGTTCATGTGCTGCATGAGACGATCGTCCTGCCGCTGCATCGACAGCGACTCCCCACGCTCGCCACCACCAATATTTATCGACGGGAGGCGAGCGTGTGGCGCATGGTGATGCACCACGCCAGTGTGATCGGGACTGAGGCACCGGAAGCCCCCTCAAAGGGCAAGCCACCGACCACGCGCCACTAGGCTGCGCGAGGCCTCGCCGGTGGGGGATCGCCCCCCTGCTGTTGCCTGCGCGGTGGACGCGCCCCGGAAGCGGGGACAGCACGCGTGACGAGGCCAGCCGCAGCCGGTCCCAGCCGTGCATGCAAAGCCTGAGGGATCAGGATCTCCATGCTGTGTGCCTGATCGCAAAGCTTGGCAGCCGCGTCCAGAGGATCTCCTGGGGCTGCACGGTCATCGGTCGCCGCGGGGGAGCAGAGTGGGCCCTCGCTGAGGCTGGCCTGCCACTGCAAATCGCCCTCCGACCCTGCACTGCGGCTGGCAAGCAGTCGACGCCGCAACTCCTGCAGGCACGCGACCGCACACTCGAGCCGGTCTGGAGACTCGAACACCGCCCTGAGCCCATCGGCTTCGAGGCGGGCAATGTACCCCCCATGGCGGTAGACGCTGTCCACCTGCGCCCCGAGCGAGCGGGCCACCAGACGTAATGCTGACTCCCCGGATGCTCCGGGCAGGCTGAGCCTGACCGCGAGTACGCACACCTCGCCCGTGTCCTGCGACTGGCCGGCGCCTCGTGAGCCCCCTTCATCCGGGTATCGCAGGCGCGGTGTAAGAAAGCTTGCAAGGCCCGTCAGCTCTGATTTTGCAGCAGGAGTGTCCTGCGCACGTTGCAATCTGCCCGCCAGCCGGGTCCGAAGAGTCTGGGCATTCACCGGGCGGGTGAGGAAATCATCCGCGCCAGCCGCGAAAGCCGCGCTCACAGCCGCCTCATCGAACGGCATCAGGATGCTGATGATGGGCGCCTGCCTGTAGCGCGCCAACGCTCTGATCCGGCGACAGAAGTCGGCCGCCGCCAGCCCCGAGGGTGTCTGGGCGAGCAGGAAGGCATCCACGGATTTTTCCAGCGCCAGGAAGAGTGCCTTGTCGGCACGCTCCGCTTCGAGGACGCGATACCCCTCGGGACGCAGCAGATTGACGATCACTGTGCGCGCGGTGCGGTCCGGGTCCACCACGAGCACAGTACGCCCCTGTCCGCTGCCGAGGGACGGGTCTGCCGCGAAGATCCTGTCGAGATGCCTGGCCATCAGTCCTCTTGATCCGAGCTGCGCCAACCGTCATGCCGGCCGTTGGCTTGATGTCATATTGAACATTAATAAATCATCATAACTATATGTTCAAGTTTATTTTTATTTCATATCGGAAATTCACCTCAAGTCATCCGGCGAAGGCCTAAACAGCGTCAGCTCCTGCGCAAGCACTTGCCCTGAGCCTGACAGCGCAGGAGCATGGCGCCGGCAGGCTGTCTATTTTTTTCCGGGGGATTCGATGTTTCAGAAACTACTGGACCCTGGTCGGACCACGCGTGCGCTGGCCAGTCTGCTGATCCTTGCAGGCAGCTTGCTGGCAGCCTCCAGACTGCCCGACCTGCGCCTCGACAGGAGCGACGAGCGCCTGGTCAGCGAAGACGCTGCGGGTTGGACGGCGCTGCGCGCCATGGAGCAGGATTTCGGCGCGGATCAGGGAGTTCTCATCTACCTCCGCGCCGACCCGCTGTGGACCAGCGAGCGCCTGAAAGCCTTGCAGGATCTCGGCTTTGCGCTGGAGCAGATCCCCGGTGTTACGACCGTAAAGACCCTGCTCGGAGCCACCAGCATCCGGGACAAGGATCGCTACGTGGATGCCGGCCCTTTGCTTGATATCGTCCCGGAAGCACCGGAGGCGCTCGCCAGCGCGAAGGACGACGCGCTCTACGGTCCGCTGATCCGTGATGTTTTCCTCTCCCGGGACGGCAACGCCACCGGGATTGCCTTGGCCTATCGTCCCGACCCTGAGGATCCGCTCCTCGACCTGCGGATGCAGGCCGCCATCGAGGACGCGATAAGCCCGCTGCGCGGACAGTTCAGCGAGGTTTTCCAACTGGGCTGGCCGCGACTCAGCGCGGAGATCGAGCACGGTCTGGGTTCGGATCTGCGCCGCCTCATCCCCTTGTCACTGCTCATACTGGTGTGCACGGTCACCCTCTTCCTGCGCTCGACGCGAATCCTGCCGATTCCGCTCGTCACCGCCGGGCTCACCATCCTCTGGAGTCTTGGCTTCATGGCGGCCATGGGGTATCCGATCACGTTGCTGACGGCCATTCTTCCGGCACTGATCATCGTCGTCGGCTCGGTCGAGGACGTGCATCTCGTCGCCAGCTTCTACGAAGGCCTCGACGGCCCTCCGGAAGACACAGCGGCAGAAAGCCGAGCCCGAGCGTTGCGCCATATGGCGCATCACGCGGGTACCGCGCTGCTGATCACCTCATTGACCACTGTGCTCGGCTTTGCCTCGAACGTGATCACCGATGTGCCGATGATCCGGGAATTCGCAGTGGCTGCGGCGTTTGCGATGGCAGCAAACTTCGTGCTCACCTTGGCAGCGCTGCCGCTCATGCTGCGGGCATTCGGCCCGCACAGAAACCCGTTGACAGAGCAGACCAAGGCTCCCCGGGGTATGGTCGGGGCCGTCATTCGCATGGTGGAGCTGTTGAGCGGCAAGCATCCCCGCGTGGTGCTTGGCGGTTTTGCCGTGGTGCTCGCAGTGGCGGCGGTGGCCATTCCCGGGCTCAAGGCGGATAACGACCCGATGGCCTATTTTCATGCAGACCATGCTTTCGTGCGGGACGCCACTCGCGTCCATGAGGATCTCGCCGGGTTGAAGACCTTCAGCGTAATCATGCGGGCCCAAGTGCCAGAATGGTTTCGCACGACGGAGGGTCTGTCGGCAATTGCCCGTGTGCAAACCCTGATAGAAGGACAACAGCTCTACGACAAGACGCTCTCTCTGGCTGACCTGATGGCACTGATGCACCGGGAGATGCACGGCGGTGATCCAGACTTTCACAAGGTTCCTGCCGGGCAGGAGGATTACGACCTCTATCTCTCCAGCATGCCGCGTAGCGAGATGGAGGCGTTCGTCACCGAGGATTTTGGCGTTGCACGCATTCAGATCAGACACAACATCTCGGACTCCGCGCGCTTGAATGATGCGGTTGATGCGCTTGCATCGACACTGCCCGGCGCCTTGGGTGGGCAGGCAACGATCGAGATCACAGGCAGGGATTTGCTGATCAACCGGGCAGCCGAGTCGCTGATCTCGGGAGAGCTCGCTTCACTGGGACTTGTTCTGGCCGTGATCTTTCTGCTGTTCAGTTTTCTGTATACCTCGTGGCATGCGGGCCTTCTTGCACTGATCCCCAACATCGTACCCATCGTGCTCAATTTCGGTGTGATGGCCTGGCTGGATATCCCCCTGAATCCCGGCACCGCCATGGTTGCCGCCATTGCCATCGGCCTGGCTGTGGACGACACCATCCATCTCATGACTCGCTTCGGGACAGAGAGCCGCAAGCTTGTGGAGGAGCAGGCAGCAGTCCAGGCAACCATTCGAGGCGAGGCCGTTCCGGTAATCACCACGGCTATCGCACTCGGTCTCGGCTTCGGCGTTTTTGGCCTGTCCAACTTCCGTATCGTGGCTGAATTCGGACTGCTGGCCGCGGGCACCATGCTTTACGCAGCCATCGCAGACCTTCTGCTGATGCCGATACTGCTACGGAACCTGCGGCTGGCGACTGTCTGGGATATCGTGAAACTGAAGATCGAAGATGCGGTAATCGAGCAGTGCCCGCTGTTCCGGGACATGAGCCCCTATCAGATCCGCAAGCTGATCCTCCTCTCGGACATGACTGAATTTGCACCGGGCTGCGAGCTGATGCATCAAGGAGAAGTGTCCTCCGGCATGTTCGTCATCCTGCATGGCCGGGTAGAGGTCTTGCTGGAACGCGAGGGCAATCATGTGGTCATGGACGCCGGGGGGCCCGGAGAAATCTTCGGGGAAATCGGTTTTGCCGGCCCCGGTGTTGCCCGCACCGCGAGCATACGGGCAGTGACCCATGTCACGGCCGTTCGGCTCGACTCAGCCCGAACGCATCGTGGTCTGCGCCTCTACCCGGGCCTTGCCACGCTGGTCTTTCGCAACATTGCCCGTTTGCTGGGTGACCGCCTGCAGGCATCTCATCTGCGCTTTTTGCGTGGCGTTGACGGCAATTGATTCCACGCAGTGCCCGCCGCCGCGAAGACTGGCAGAATGAACGGCAAGCGGGCACCAACGGAGGGATGCGTGGACGAGCGGATTTTCGAGGACCGACGTGCCGCCGGGCGCGCCCTGGCCGAAGCCATGCGGCCATGGGAACAGGTGCCTGACACGCTCGTTCTGGCGCTTCCCCGGGGCGGAGTGCCGGTGGCACATGAGCTGGCCTTGGCACTCAAGCTGCCGCTCGATGTGTTCATCGTCCGCAAGCTGGGGGTGCCCGGGCAACCTGAGGTTGCCATGGGCGCGGTTGCGAGCGGAGGCGCCTGCCTGCTCAATCGCGCGCTGATCAGCTGGTTGGACATCCCCGCCGAGGCACTGGCCGCGGAAACGGCGACGGAACAGCAGGAACTGGCCCGCCGGGAGCGCGTCTATCGCGGTCAACGTCCTTTGCCCCATTACGCCGGCATGACCGTGATCCTCGTGGACGATGGCGTGGCTACTGGCGCCAGCATGCGAGTCGCCATCTCGGCGCTGCGCAAGGCAGGTACAGCCCGTATCGTGGTGGCCATTCCGGTTGCGCCACCCGATGCGCTCGCGCAAATCGAAGAGGAGGCAGATGAAGTCGTGTGCCTGTCGACTCCCCGCATCTTCGGCGCCATCGGACAGTTCTATGAGGACTTCACGCAGGTGTCCGATGAGGAAGTGATCGCCGATCTGGCCGTGAATGAGGCGTCTCTGGCTGACGCCGTGTCCCGCATCAAAGGTGCGGACTGATGTCACTGGTTCTTTTTGCGTTGCCCGGAAGCGAAGCGACCGGCGCCGCCATCGGGTCAATCCTCGGCATTTCACCGGCTCCACTCGAGGAGCGAAGATTCGAGGATGGGGAGCACAAGATTCGCCCGCTCGAAAGTGTGCGCGGTGCGGATGTCTACCTGCTGCAGTCGCTGCACCGTGACGAAAAGCGCAGCCCTGATGAAAAGCTCGTCCAACTGCTGATGCTGCTGGGCGCGGTGCGTGATGCCTCCGCTGCCCGCGTCACGGTTATCGCGCCATATCTCTGCTATTCGCGCAAGGATGCCCGGACCCAGGCGCGCGATCCCGTCTCCAGCCGATATGTCGCGCAACTGCTGGAGGCTTTGGGGTGTGATCGCATTCTGACCCTGGAAGTCCACAATCCAGCGGCCTACCAGAACGCGTTCCGGATCCCCGCGGAGCACATAGAAGGAACCCGGCTGCTGGGCGACGCGCTGCTCGACATGGCTCCCGTGGCGGAGGCCGTCGTGGTCTCACCCGACCCCGGGGGCGTCAAGCGCGCCGAGCACCTCCGTGCCTATCTCTCGCGGCGACTCGGCTCGCCCGTGACCTCCGCCTTCATGGAGAAGCACAGGAGTGGCGGTGTGGTGAGTGGCGAACGACTGGTGGGTGACGTCACTGGCAAAACCGCGCTCATCATCGACGACCTGGTGAGCTCCGGAACCAGCCTGTCGCGCGTCGCGGCGGCCTGCTCCGCTGCAGGCGCTACCCGAATCCTCGCGGCGGCCACTCACGCCCTGTTCTCCAACGAGGCGGACGAGGTGCTCGCCGCGATGCCGGTGGAAGCACTGTTGGTCACTGATACCGTTGCCTTGGGACTCTTGAGTCCGCAGGCCAGGACCAAGGTCCGGGTTATTCCAGCTGCTTTCCTGCTTGCAGACGCCATACGCGCCCTTCACACAAACACCTCCCTCAGCGCGCTCAGCTGAATCTCTCTTCAGCCGGCGCCGCAATCCTGTGCTGCTGCTTCCGCCAGATCGAGATACTGGCGGGCACGGATACGCCAGTGATCAAAGCCGGTGACCGGACAGTCGAGGAGATGCCAAAGGCACAATTTGGCCCGCAAGAGGCCGCGCGCAGCGCGATAGAACGACACGAGTCTTCCGGGTGCATTGTCCTGCGCAAATGAGCGATAAGCTTGCAGTGCCCGTTCACCAACCGAGGTTGCGCCCAGTCGCGAACATTCAAGTCCCAGATAGGCGAGTTCGTCCAAGGAGTCGAGTTCGCGCAAGGCTGTGCTGAATTCGAGACAGTCGATGATCAGCAGGGGATCCGATAGATACACATGCTCAGGTTTCAGATCGCCATGACCTTCCACGATTCTGTGGCTGTGTACGCGCTCCTCAAACAAAGCAGTCTCGCGGTCCAGAAACCTGCGCAAGGCGCTGAGGATTCCGCGAACACGCGGGTCGCGTAGCGCGAACGTGGGATCCATCAGGACGCTCGCGCTGTCATGGATCTGACTGGCCAGACGCTCCCGATACTCTGACCCAGTGACCGCAATGACACGCGCGCTGCGGTAGAACTCGGCAAGTCGCCGGCCGATGGCCTCCGGTGCGCTCTCCGGGATGGATCCAGTGGCGATCGCGGCATCCAGCATCGCGGCACGGTGCAGCCGTCGCATATGGACCAGCCATTCCGTCACCACAGCCGACCTGTCATCAGAACCGTTCAGTTGCAAGGTGCCGCCCGGTGTGCGAACCAGGGGAACAACGCCCAGATATACCCCGGGTGCAAGACCCTGATTGAGACGGACCTCAGCCTCGCAGTGGATTCTTCGCGCAGCCAGGGAGCTGAAATCGACCGGTGGGCGAAAGACGGGTTTCTTCAGTTTGTAGACAGAATCCCCGGCGAGAAAAACCCAGGAGAGATGCGTCTCGATCACTTCAACATCGACCACACCACGACCATAGGCGGATGCCTGAGAAAGAAATACGAGCTTCTCTTCAAGACTGGTGTCCACCGTGCAGGATCCCCGTACGCGCCATGAAGGCCAACAGCCCCATGCTGCCACAGGAAGGGAAGGTACGAAATGAAAGCTCGCCCCGCACGGGATGCATACGGGGCGAGGTGCGGAAATCCCGCCAGGAGGGTGTGAGGTTTGACTAGAACGCGATTTCGACACCGCCTTGGATCAGAAGCGGCATGCCCACCCGGATTCCTCGGGTACGATCAGCGATATAGTCACGATCCGCCAAGTTCTTTGCGGTCAGGAAAAGCGAGGCGCCCCACCGCTGCAACGGATAAGTCGCAGCGGCGTTGAAGATGAGATTGGACTTGATTAGCCCGACCTGCCCATTGCCGTTGAAGGCGGCGACTTCCGTGTTGGCGAAGTCCGCGTACTGGGAGCCGACATAAACAGCTTCCAAGCGAAGGTCCAGACCATTATCGAGTGTGATGCCCAAAGTGGTCGTGGAGAGATGCTCTGATGCGTATGGCAATCTCAGACCTGCGCGGGAGTTCTGCACTCTGGCACCCGTGGCAACTTCCGTGACGGGCGTCCCCTGCTCCGCAGTCGGCAACCAGGTGTATGCCGTCTGCAGGTAGGTGTTGTGTCGCGTATTCATCAGGGCATGGCTGTCGAGGCGCAGGAAAAGTTCGAGGCCCTCGTAGAGGGTTTCGCCTTGGGCGAGAGGTGTGCTGCCGCCCGCTATCGAGCCCACCATAATCTGGTTGTCAAAGTCGTTACGGAAGAGCGTGCTCTCGATCCGGGCCCCTGGCAGTGGCTCGGCACGAAGTCCGATCTCGGCGTTCAAGCTCTCCTCGGGATCCACCTCCGTGAACGTCGCCTGCAGGCCGGAGGTACCGATCAGATCTTCCGTACGCGGGGGCGCGAATCCCTTGTGCACGCCTCCGAACAGGGTCAGTGTGTCGATAGGGTTGAAGGTCATGCCCACACCCGGGATCACCTCGGCCACATCGTCATTACCTTCCGTGCCGTTAAGTCCATTGGCACGGGTATTGTCGATATATTCCACCCGGAAGCCCGGCGTGAGCGTGAATTTGCCAAGGAAAAGACGGTTTTGCGCGAACAGGGAGTAGGCCTCCACCTCGCGCTCGTTGTCCTCGACCAGCGACTGCCCACCGCGCACCAGAGGTTCTGTGCCATTGAGCTGGCTGCGATCCTGTTGCTCGAAGTGGGCGCGCACGCCGGTCTGGAATTCATTCTGCAGGCCAAATGCCGAGTAGGTCGCGAACAGACGGGGCTCCACACCATAGGTGTAGTAGCTGCGCAGACGCCCCTGGGTGGAATTGCAGGTATCCGGGTCGACGCGCTCCCCGGCTAGGCGCGCATTGGTGAAACCGGCGCCGCACTGCGAATCGGTGGTGGTGCTCGACTGGCGCCACCAGTCGCGATTGAAATGGGTGAAGTAGGCATTGGTGGTCAATATGACCGCTTCGTTGAAAGCCACCTCATGGCTTGCGGAAGCGCCCCACCTGTCAGTCGTGAATTGATCATTGCTGAAGGGGTTGTAGCGATAGCCGAAGTTGCGCAGCTCAGCATCTGTGAGGCCGGAATAGGAAAGCTGCGAGTCCTCGGAGAAATAGCTGGCCTTCAGGGTGATGGCCTGATTGGGCGTGAGATCGATGACGCCCTTCAGGGCAACGTCATTCATCTCCGAGTGCTCGTTGTCGCGCGAACCATCAGACTGCTTGTGCGCGAAATTCAGCAGCATGCCCCTGCCACCCACCGTGAGACCGCCGTTGAAATAACCTCGATTGCCACCGGTGAGATTCACGCGGCCGGCAAATTCTTCCGGTGGGGTGGGCGTGATGTAGTTGAGCACGCCACCGATGGTTTGCGGCCCGAACAGCACCTGTTCGGAGCCCTTCAGGACTTCGATGCTGTCGAAGCGCTCGATGGGTGGATGGTAATAGCTGGCGTTATCCCCATAGGGCGCATAGGCCAGAGGTAGACCGTCCTCCAACAAAAGCACCTTGGTGGAACGCGTCGGGTTGAGCCCGCGCAGACCGATATTCGGACGCAGGCCAATCCCCTCCTCGTCACGCACATTCACGCCCGGAACCTTGCGCAAGGCCTCATTCACCGTGAAAGCGTGGCTCTGGGTGATCTCCTTGTCATCGATGATCGACGCGGAGCCCGCAATGTCCGGCAGACGATCCGGGCTACCGATAACCTCGACCGTCGGCAGGCGCCCGCTGACCCTCGAAGTCTCCGCGAAAGCCGAGGGAGAGACTGCGGCGGCGGCAAACGTCAGCAGGACGGGCAGGGAGGAAAGGACACGGAGAAGCATCGATCAAGGTTCCTGGGGCCGGTAATCTTAGTGAGAAACATTCTCATTTCATTAACAGCACCTGTCAACGGGTTTTTTGCTTCACTTGAGGGAAGCACAGGCGTAGGCTCGGTTCCCGCGTTCCGCCCAGCGGGAGGGCGTTCGCCATGCCCCGTCAACAGCTCCCCGCTCCCTATTCAATGACTGGAGGAACGCCGTGAGAGAACCCATCGTCCGCATGTACATGAGTGCCAATCAGGCACAGAGCGCCGTGGCGGCGCTGCATGCCGCCCAATTCGCAACTGGTCGCGTGCATCTGGTGACCGCGCCTGAAGTGACAGAAAACTGTTCGCTGGATGACATCACTGCCTCCGTCATGGCTGGCTACGTGCTCAGATCTCGCGCCAAGGTCTACGCGGAGCGCATCGCCGAGGGTCGGTCCTTGGTCGTCGTGCACGCTCCCTTTGGCAGCGCCGGACTCGCAATCCGAACCCTGGAAGCCTTCGGTCCCACCGAGAGTGGCTGGGAACCCCCTGCGGCGTCGAGCCGGGCTTGGGATGAAGCCGCCCCGCTTTCCTCGGCGCTTGCGATGCCCGTGCGCCTGAACCGGCCCACCCCGCTTTCGGACATGCTTTACCTGCCCGCTCTGCGGAAATCCCGTCCCGGTTTTCTGGGCGACTTGTATCCCCACACTCTCAGCATGTCCGACGTCTTCGGGCTACCCATTCTCAATGCGGCGGCAGCGCCACTCTCCGGTCTGCTTGGCCTGAAGTTGCTGAAGAAAGGTGCCGCTCCCCTTTCGACCATGCTGGGTCTGAAGCTCATCAAGCAGGGCGCAGCGCCCTTCTCCAAGGCTCTCGGTCTCAAATTGCTGAGTCGCAACCCCGCCCCCCTGTCTTCCCTCTTCGGGCTGCCCACACTCTGTCGGGCCGGCTGATATTTCACCGGGGGCGCCCTGCGCCCCCTCCTCTTCGCTCTTCGCTCTTCCTCCCCCGTCCCTGAAACATGCGTTGTTCCGCGTGCTGAATCGGCGCGCCCGGAATTCTGTCTTCGCTCCGTATTGTCAGTTTTTGTTTACAGTTTTGTTTGACATTCAAAATTGACACTCCTAGAGTGACCCTGCCCGGAGTGGGGGCTTCACGATTCCCTGCCCGAGCACCGCGCGTGGCCTCCGCCATGTGCGGAAGACAAATGCTTATCTGAGGAGGATGGCATGGCTATGGCTAACGACCTTGACGATCCGAACAGGGTTTGGCCCACCGGCTTGACGATTGGCGAGTCGGAGGAGCTGCATAAGCACGTCATTGATGGAGCACGCGTGTTTTTCGCGATCTCCGTGGTGGCGCATATCCTGGCGTACGTCTACACCCCGTGGTTTGGTTAGGAGGGCACACATATGAACCAAGGAAGAATCTGGTGCGTAGTGAAACCCACCGTCGGTCTGCCGCTTTTCCTGGGCACCGTGCTGGTGATTTCGCTGCTTGTGCACCTTGCAGTGTTGACCAACACCACCTGGTTCTCGGCCTTCCTTCAGGGAGGTTGAGTGCCGGAGCCGTTGGCGCAAGCTGGCGGTTCCCGGACAGTGCCGGCCCTGAGCAATCAGGCGCCGGTGCCGTCTGTCTCCCCTAGACCGCTCTGAAATGGGCAAAGTCGCACCCAACCGCTTCAGCCTGTGGCTGGCAAACAGCCCTCGCTTTCTCCCGTTCGCGGATGTGGCGACACCGGATCTCCCGCTACCGCGCCTGCTCAGGCTTTCCCTCTTCCAGGTCTCGGTCGGCATGGCATTGGTGCTTCTGGTCGGCACCCTCAACCGCGTCATGATTGTCGAGCTTGGTGTTCCGGCCAGCCTCGTTGGCGTGATGATCTCCATGCCGGTCCTGTTTGCGCCGCTCCGTGCGTTGATAGGGTTCCGTTCCGATCACCATCGATGCGCACTGGGTTGGCGGCGGGTGCCCTACCTGTGGCAGGGGAGCCTGCTCCAGTTCGGTGGTTTCGCCATCATGCCGTTCGCACTGCTGGTGTTGGCAGGTGCTGGCCATGCCGCAGAAGCCCCGGCCTGGATCGGTCGACTTTCAGCCGCCCTCGCGTTCTTGCTGGTGGGGGCGGGAATCCATGTGGTGCAGACCGTCGGCCTGGCGCTTGCCACGGATCTCACGGCGCAATCCTCTCACCCGCGGGTCGTTGGCCTGATGTATGTGATGCTGCTGTCCGGGATGTTGGGCAGTGCGCTTCTTTTCGGACATGCCTTGGAGGATTTCACGCCTGGAAGGCTGGTGCAGGTGATCCAGACGGCAGCGGTCACCGGTCTCGCGCTCAACGCAATCGCCCTGTGGAAGCAGGAGCCGCGCCGGTCCCCGGGGACGCGTTCCCTGCCCTCGATCCGGCCCTCATTCAAGACAAGCTGGCAGCAATTTCTAGCCACTGGCAGCGTGTTCAGAAGCCTGTTCGTCGTGGGGCTGGGAACTCTTGCTTTCAGCATGGCGGATATCCTGCTGGAACCGTTCGGCGGACAGGTGCTCGGCATGGAAGTCTCGGCCACCACGCGCCTGACCGCGTTACTCGCCGCAGGCGGACTTGCGGGCTTTGCCTTCGCCTCCCGCGCGCTGGGTCGTGGCGGCCCACCGCTCCGAATGGCGCTCGCCGGCGCCCTGTTGGGGATCCCGGCTTTCATGGCGATCATCCTGGCGGCCAGTTTTCAATCTCCCACCCTCTTCCTGCTCGGGAACCTCTGTCTCGGCTTCAGTGGCGCGCTGTTCGGCCACGGTACGCTGACTGCAACCATGAAGAGTGCCCCCGAAGATCAGGCCGGGCTGGCACTTGGCGCCTGGGGCGCCGTCCAGGCGACGGCTGCTGGAGCGGGCGTCGCCTTCAGCGGCATCCTGCGTGACCTGATCAACAGCCTGCCCTCCCGGCTTGAACTGCTTCCTGCTGCTCATGCCAATGGCTACGTGGTCGTGTACCTGGTGGAGGCATCCCTGCTGATATTGACGGTGGTAGTCCTTTTGCCGCTCGTTTTTCAACGCAAGCACTCGCGCGCAACACACGGCAGCCAGCTGCACGCCTCATCATGAGTCGCCTGCCCATCTTGGAGTACCCGGACAGCCGACTGCGCGAGAAGGCCGTTCCCGTGACGGAGTTTGGCCAGACTCTGCGCGAGCAGGTGGAGGATCTGGTCGAAACGCTGTGCGCCAGTCGGGCCATCGGCCTGGCCGCGCCACAGACCGGCCGCAACGCACGCATCATCGTCGTGGACGCTTCTGGCTCAGGCAGCTCGCCGATGCCCTACATCAACCCACGCATCACTGAGCGCCATTTATGGGCGGTGGTCGAAGAGAGCTGCCTCTCTCTGCCTGGTCTGGAAGGCAGGGTCAAGCGCTGCCTGCGGCTGACGGTCGAAGCGCAGGACATATACGGCACCCCATTCACGCGCCAACTCGAAGACATGGACGCTGTCGTGGTCCAGCATGAGATCGATCATCTCGAAGGCGTGCTGTTTGTCGACCGCCTGCCGCGGTGGCGGCAGCTTGCCTGGCGCTGGCGAAACCGGCACAGGACGTTCTCCGGGGTCCACGAGACGTTTCACGGGTAGTGCGGACGTGAAAGGCTGCGCGGCGTCTTGACCTTCCGGGGCGGGGAGCCCGAGCGCCGCTGCGATTGCAGTCCTGCAGCGGGCGCTGCAAGGCCTCACGTGGACGCAGGTGCCCGCCGCTGCCGGTGTGCGCGCACCGCTTCCCCGAAAGCTGTGAAGAGCCTGACTGAATCAGGATTTGCGTGTGCCTTGTACTCCGGGTGCCACTGGGTACCGAGCGTGAAATGGGGGACATCACGCACACTCACAGCCTCAATCACTCCGTCCGGGGCTACCGCCTCGACCTGCAGGGAGTCCGCGAGCCGCGCAATACCCTGCCGGTGCAGGGAATTGACCATGATCTCCTCGCGCTGGAGCACCCCGGCAAGAAAACCTCCGTGGAGGATGCGAACCGGATGCGTGGCACGAAAGCGCTCGTCCATGGTGCCGTGATCCGGCTCACGATGATCGAGTCGACCTTCGCGACGGTGGAGTTCGGTCTCCAGGGTTCCGCCCAGCGCCACGTTCAATTCCTGAAAGCCACGACAGATGCAGAACAGGGGTAGCTCGAGAGCCAGGCAGCGACGGATCAGTGCCAGACTCAGGTTATCCCGCAGTACGTCATAAGGTTCATGGTCGGAGCTTGGCACTTCCCCGTAATGCGGGGGATGTACATTGGAGACTGCACCCGTCATCAACACTCCGTCGAGGTGCTCGAGCACTGTGTCGATGTCGAGGATATCCGTCATGGCGGGAATCATCACCGGCACACAGTGGGAAACCTCCGCCACTGCCCGCATATATTTGTCACCAATCGAGTGGTAGAGGTAACCCTCTTCATCCCGGGTATCGGAGGGAAATCCCACCAGTGGCTTGCGTGGCATGTCCTGCATGAAAGTCGAGTGGCTCAATCGGGTCTTTCCTTTCTGATTAGCGTGGCAACATCGATGCCCAGGCACCAGAGAGCCTCCCGTTTGCTAGCCATGAGAGGCTACCGCCTCGGCAATCAGGGCGCGCTCGAAGCAATGCACCTGCCCCCTCAACGCTGCAGTCCGGCCCGTGGCCGGCGGCGAGTGGTTGATATCCGGGGATTCGCCGGATGGGTAGCGCACATGTTCGGGCAGGTGTTCCGGCTCGGCGATGCCATCGGCCCGGGGGGCTTTAACGGGCGCTTTGCAGGGCGGTAGGCACTTCGAAGAAGAGCAGGGTTTGGTGTTGGTGGGCCGTGTAGGACTCGAACCTACAACCTACTGATTAAGAGTCAGCTGCTCTACCAATTGAGCTAACGGCCCTGCATGCAGGGAATCATCGAAGATGAATGGGGCGAGCGATGGGGATCGAACCCACGACACCAGGTACCACAAACCTGTGCTCTACCAACTGAGCTACGCCCGCCATTGAATCTTCAATTCAGTTCGCGGAAATCATCAGGCGGACTCGTGCTCCACCCTGGTCCCGGTGTGCGGCCCTCCAGGCTCTGCGATGGCGCGCCTGGCAGGATTCGAACCTGCTACCCTCGGCTTAGAAGGCCGATGCTCTATCCGAATGAGCTACAGGCGCATTTCAAATCCGGGCCAACCCTCGGTCAACCAGTCGTCGTCGCGGTGGGAAGTTTGGTCGGGGCAGAGGGATTCGAACCCCCGACCCCCTGCTCCCAAAGCAGGTGCGCTACCAGACTGCGCTATGCCCCGTGCCGACCTTTCAGGGCACCTGCCCGACGAAAGGACCGGCATGATACGCAGCGGGTCGGACAGGGTCAATTACAGCAGCAGCCCCCTCCGACAAGCCAGTGCCTGTTCCGGCTTGCACGGCCAGACGCCATCCCGCACCATCAGCGGCCTTTCCAGTCACGAGCGTTCCGCACATGTCCTCACCGCAAGTTCGCATCACCACCAACAAGGGTGACATCACCCTGGAACTCGACCCCAAGGCCGCACCGGAAACCGTGGCCAATTTCCTGCAGTATGTCGCCGACGACTTCTACAGCGGGACCATTTTCCACCGTGTGATCAACGGCTTCATGGTTCAGGGCGGTGGCCTGACCGAAGACATGGCGCAGAAACCGACGCGTGCGCCCGTGCAGAACGAGGCAGACAACGGGCTCTCCAACACCACCGGAACCATCGCCATGGCAAGGACCAACGATCCCCATTCGGCGACTGCCCAGTTCTTCATCAACGTCTCGGACAACCTCTTCCTGAATCACCGGGCCAAAACCCCGGACGCCTGGGGTTACTGTGTATTCGGCCGCGTTGTGGCCGGCATGGATGTGGTGAATGCCATCAAGGAAGTCACCACCAGCCGCAGTGGTTACATGCAGGATGTGCCGGCCGAGGCCATCATCATGACGAGCGTGACCCTGGTCTGATCGAGGAATGCCGCGCGCACTCTTCGCCTCCGACCTCCACCTCTGCGCGAGTCGCCCCGTACAGGCGGCCCGCTTCTTCGCGCTGCTGGAGCGGGCCCCCGGGCAGGTGGACACGGTCTACCTGTTGGGGGACCTCGTCGAATTCTGGCCGGGTGATGACGATGACGACGCCCTGCACCGGCAACTGGTGCAGGCCCTGCGGTCGCTCACCCTGGCAGGCGTTGGCCTCGCCGTGATTACTGGTAACCGGGATTTCCTCATGCAATCCCGCTTTGCCCGGGAAACCGGCGCAGAGCTCTTGCCCGACTACCATCGGGTGGAGCTCGCAGGCATTCCCACCCTGCTCACCCACGGGGATCTGCTCTGCACGCGCGACGTCCAGTACCTGCAATTCCGGGAAACGGTGCGGGCACCCGCCCGGCAAGCCCAGTTCCTCGGTCTGCCGCTGGAGGAACGGCGTCGTATTGCGACCGCAACGCGTGCTGGCACCCAGCAATCCATGAGCGCGAAGGATGACTACATCATGGATGCGGAGGAGACGGAGATCATGCGGGTGATGCGCCTGCATGGCGTGCAGCGTCTGGTTCACGGGCATACCCACCGACCAGCCATCCATCATTTCGAGCTCGATGGCGTGCCCTGTGAGCGGGTGGTGCTCGGCGACTGGTATGAAGGGGATCTGGTCTACCTTTGCGAGTCATCGGCCAACCGGTTGGTCCCGGCACAATACCTGCTCAGCATCTGGTCCTGAGGGGACTCACTCTTCTGGTGGTGCGGAGAATCGTCGCGCCCCCACCCCCGCACGCAGCCGGGTCCAGTCAAAACAGGGACCGGGATCCGTCTTGCGGCCAGGCGCGATGTCCGAGTGGCCGACGAGTCGTGCCAGCGAGATGCCGGGGTACTCGCGCATCAAGGCGGCACAGAGCCCCTCGAGCGAGCAGTACTGGGCCTCCGCAAAGTTAATTTCG
>Ga0315909_10002417_pt1 | contig 23930 bp, 28 predicted proteins | sample LakEriMetagenome_11_FD_203527 | JGI IMG/M metagenome (GOLD analysis project Ga0315909, IMG submission 203527) | Freshwater fungal communities from buoy surface, Lake Erie, Ohio, United States - Buoy 2 MA125 | ecosystem: Environmental > Aquatic > Freshwater > Lake | place: USA: Lake Erie, Ohio...
TTGCCAGCCAGCCAGTCTGATATAGATACCGTGAATGCAACAATTGTTGAAATTCAGGGAGATATAGAGGACCTACAGCTCAACGTGGGCGTATAATAAAAGCCGAGGAGACCCAATATGCCATTTACAACTGAGATTACCAATATCAAGGCCGAGATTAACTCGGGCCTATCTGCATCCCAGTACAGCGCCAAAGACCTTGTCTACGTCTCTAAGGCTATTGAGGCCCTTGCTAATGCCGAAGGTACCGCTGGCAACTTTGCTGAAGCCACTGTTACTGACATCCTTTATGTAGGTGCAAACGCCAATAACTTTGAAGACACTGGTAGCTTAACAGACCCAATTGCTATTTTTAGCAAAGCGGGTGGTGCTAACTCATTTGCTCAACTAGCTTTCAGAAACGAAACTGCCACCTCTTCTACAGACATCATTGCTTATATGAACAACGGCGATGACTCTGAAGGTTGGGTTGGCATGGGTATTACCGGCTCTGCTTTTAATGACGCCACTTACGGAATTACTGGCCCTGGCGATGGGTACATCTTCCACAATACAAAGCCTGGTACTGGACGTAAGGGTAACCTTGTATTAGCAACTGGTGATGCTGGTGAAGATAACAAGATTATTTTTGCCGCTGGTGGTTTTGCTACTGGTGATACTCAAATGGAAATCATTCCTGGCGTAAATGTACATATTGAAATTCCTACAGCTTCTACATCTCCTTCTACTGGAGCGTTGACTGTTGTTGGTGGCGTTGGTATCCAAGGCGATATTAACATTGCTGGTAACGTAACATTTGGTGGCGCAGGAACTAGCCTAGAGACCTCTACTCTTGCAGTCGCTGACCCACTTATTTTCGTAGGTAACGGCAATACTACAGACGCTGTTGACCTTGGTCTTATTGCAGAGTACGGAACCGCTTTAGCTTCAACTCTAACCAACACTGTTACAAATAAAGCATTAACCAGCAACGTTGCTACTTTAACTACTGGAACAACTCACTCTTTAGCAGTAGGCGATATTATTACTGTTGGCGGAGTTGATGCCGTATTCAATGGTACACATGTCGTAGCAAGCGTTCCAACAACCACAACTTTTACATTCGCTAAAACAAATGCAAACGTAACTTCAGCTGCTGTAAACCCAGTAGGAACTACCTCTGCATCAACTAAACGCAGATTTGCTGGAGCTACTCGTGATGCTTCTGATGGTGTAATTAAATTCTTTAAAGATGCCACAACTAAACCAACTAGCTCTGTTAACTTCTCAGAAGCTGGGCTTACTTACGCAACTATTAAAGCTGGTGGAGCTGAAATTGGTTCAGTAACAAATACTGAAATTGGATACTTGTCGGGCGTCACATCTGCTATTCAAACTCAAATTAATGCTAAGTCACCTTTGGCATCACCTACATTTACAGGTAACGTTGTGCTTCCAAGCACTACGGTTATTGGTGATGTAGACGCTACAGAGATTGGATACCTAAACGGAGTTTCATCTAACATTCAAACACAGCTTGACGCTAAGGCAGCTGCTGCTTCATATGCAGCCCTATCAGGTGCGGCGTTTACAGGTAACGTACAACTACAAGAAGTTTCTGAAACTGTTGTAGATGTAACCCTAACTTCTAACGTAGCAACTCTAGACTGGACTGCAGGTAACGTTTACTACATTGCTACCGCACCTTCTGCTGCTATGACTTTTAATGTAACTAACGTTCCAACCACAGCTTCACGTATTATGACTATCAACGTTTTTGTAACCCAAGGTTCAACTGGTTATATCCCTTCTACTTTCCAAATTGCAGGCTCAAGTCAAACAATTAAATGGGCTGGAGGGAACGCGCCAACTCCTACATCATCTGCTGGTAAGATTGATATATTCTCATTTACCATGCAGCGTACATCAGGCGGGGCTTGGCTCGTATACGGCGCATCATCACTTAACTTCTAAGGAGCTCTTATGCCTATTGTTTCAACAGTAAGAGGCTCTTTTGGGGGTCAAGGTAGATTTGGCGCTAGGTTCAACCTTGCAGGTGGAACGCGAACTGTATCTGGCGCATATTTTGTTCACACTTTTCCAGCTGGTACAACTAACATAGTTGCATCTGGCGGTACTGGTTCCGTTGAATATTTAATTGTTGCAGGTGGCGGTGGCGGTGGGATGTTTGGCGGTGGCGGTGGAGCTGGCGGAATGCGCACTGGAACAGTAAGCGTAACCTCAGGGCCGTACTCTATTGTCGTAGGTGGTTTTGGACTTGGTGTTAATAGTACATCTATACCTGCTGGTGATAATGGCGGCAACAGTTCTGCGTTTAGCATTACCTCTACAGGTGGCGGGGGAGGAGCTTCCAGAAATGACCCAGCTGGATATTTAGCACGACCAGGTATTGCTGGTGGTTCTGGTGGAGGCTCTTCTATGGGAGACTCGGGCCCACAACAACCAGGAGGTACTGGAATTGCTGGTCAAGGTAACAATGGCGGCACAGGAGCAATTGGTACGTACAGTCACGGTGGTGGTGGCGGTGCCGGTCAAGCTGGTGGTAACGCTGTGCCTGGAGGAATTGCTGGTAAAGGTGGGGATGGATTATCTAACTCACTTTCTGGAACTTCAGTAACTTATGCTGGTGGCGGTGGTGGCGGTTCTCACTCTAACAACGCACCTAACGTAGGCGGTGCTGGTGGCGGAGGTAATGGAGTTCGTGATGGCTTCACTGGCGGTAAAGGAACTGATGGTCTTGGCGCAGGTGGTGGCGGTGGCGGACTTGGAGATGGCAGCACACGTGGTGGTCACGGTGGTGACGGAGTAGTAATATTAAGGTACTTACAGTAAAAAGGAGAAATACATGTCACACATTGACGCACTAGTAACTTCAGAATCAAAAGCAGCAATCATTAAATCTCGAATTGCTAAGCTTGCACAAGAAGGTTACAACATCGTGCTTAACCACAAGTACGCTATTGAACTTGGCAATGAGGAAGACACTAAGAAGTACGGCGAGGCTATCAAGGCTGTAGAGCAGGCTTTGGACTTCCATTCCCGCGAGCTTGCCTCTCTAAACGTAGAGATTACTCCTACAATAGAGGAATGAGAGCAAGCGCACCTGGCGGAAGATTCACCTCAGACTTTGAGTTGAACTCAGTAGGCGATGGCATAACAGCCGACCTTACTAATCCCGCAGGTACCTCTGCTCAATGGTGGACGTATAACGTTGCAGGTTCTGCTAAAGACCCAATCTACGATGTAGAGCCGGTTGGCTCTGGCCGTGTTTGGACTGGACCTAAGACTATTAACATTGTCCGTGCATCTGTTACTCAAGGCTCTTCTCTTATCAACGAACGCGGTTTCTACAACGCCGACGTTCTCCACCTGACCCTTAACGTGGATGACCTACGAGAAGTAAGCCCCGAGCTATTTAGCGAACGTGGTTTTATTAAACCAATCATTGATAACGTAAACCGTTACCGTGTGGTCTGGAAAGACCAGGTATACCGCCCAACACAAACACAACAGGCTGGGCAATTAGCCAACCGTCACACCATTGTGACAATCAACTTACTACAGGTAATGCCAGATGAGCTCGTCAATGATGCTCAGTTCTTGGCGTATGCCCAAGCCTAGGAGGAACCATGGCGCTAGTTCATCAATCATTTACAATTGGAACAACCCCAACTGTACTCATATCTATCCCAGAAGGTAACCCGACTACATCGGTTCAAATCATCAACGACGACAACAACGCCGTCTATGTTGGAGATGCCACAGTAACCTCTTCAGGAGCTGACAAGGGCCTTCCTATTAAAAAAGATTCTGTATACACATTTAACTTAAACGCTGAAGACCAGCTATACGCAGTAGCTGCAACTCCCACATCAGCTAACGCAGTAAGCATTTTATACTCTTCGGTTATTAGCTAAGGAGAAAACCAAATGAAGAAGCGCATTGGCCAGACCGCTGGCAAGGACCCATACAAGAACATCAAGGTGTCTCTAACTGGAAGCAAGTACGAGTCCGGTGGAGCAAAGACACGTAAGAAAAAAGGCGGAATCATCCGCAAACCCAAGGCAACAATTAGCTATAGAAAGCAGGGCAAATAATGTGCGCTACATGCGGATGCGGCAAGCCAAAAGACAAGCATGGAATGAAGACCTTGAAGGCGGCAAATGACAAGTTTGCTAAGGCCAAGAAGAAAGCTGCGGTTAAGAAGAAGGACAAGAAGTAATGAAGCGTATGCCTTATAACGAAAAGAACGATAAGAAGCAAGACGCCAAAACTACTAAGGGGTTGGACAAAGAGGAAAAGGCTAAGTTCGAGAAAATGGACAAAGCCCACGGAAAGCGTAACAAGCCCGAAACCCAAACCGCCGACCGCAAAATTGACGAGAAAATCGTAAAGAAGATTAAGTCTAAGGAAAAGCGCCACGAAGCCAAGGAAGGCAAGAAGGGCGAAAAGGCCGAGGACAAGAAAGAAAAAAAGAATAAAAAGAAGTAACGCTTAGGCCCCCGAAAGGGGGCCTTTTGCTTTACCATTGAGGCGATTCCATGCGGGAATCAAAGCTGTACCTTTGCTAAGTAGTCTGCGTATTCCTGAGGAGATTTGCCATGGAAAAGAAAGTCGATGCGGCCAAACCGCAAGAGTTCTACCGTGAAATCTCAAAGACCTTGCCTGGCAAAGGTGATAGTAAAAAGGTTCTAGGAATCATAGCAGCGGGCTACCTCTGGCGAAAGTACTTTAAGTGAACACATCTAAAGCATTTTCATCAGCGCTCTTTAGAGCCAAAAGAATCCTAGAGCCCAAGGTCCAAAACATTCTTGAGTCTTCTGGTTGGCCAAAAGAAGTCACCTCTCAGATTAGTCTTGTAACGACTCGTACTGCTATTGGCGTTTACTATCCAGCTAACCTAACTGAAGAGATTGAAAATCTAGAGTTTGGTACTTTAACAACACCGCCATCTTGGGTACTACGCAGAATTGACGAACTTATCGACGAGGTAGTCGCCGAGGAAGTTCAAGCCGAATACGTTAACTTTATCTTTAGTGAGGACGTGCTTCTATGACATTTATTCTTGCAGAAGACGCGGCCCTAAAGACTTGGCTAGGCGGCATTACCGTCAGCGATGAGAAAGGTGGAAACGCTCGACCTGTTCAGGTTTGGTATGGGACCCCTGACGTAGAACTCAGAGACCAGAAGTTCCCCTTTATTACAATTGACTTGATGGATATTCGTATTGCTTCTGAGCGTCAGCACTCAGGTGTTATCTACGACTCAGATAAAAATGGAACGGTAGCCATCTCTGGCAACACCGTGTACAGCTACGAGTACCCAGCAACCTATGACTTGGTATATCAAGTCAGCACGTACGCTCGTCATCCGCGCCATGACCGAGCCCTTATGTATGAAATTATGCACAAGAAGTTTCCAAACAGATATGGAAAACTTGGTGTCCGAAATGTTCTTAACACCGAAACCGCATACAGACACATGTTTCTTGACGAGTTTCTGAAAAGAGACGGCGTTGAGGATGGCAGACGACTACTTCGCAACATATTTATTGTTCGCGTTGTAAGCGAGTTGCCGCACTACGATGGGACAGCTACCACCAAGAAGGTTGCTGCTGTTCAACTTAATCCGACTACTACACATATCCCACCGGACAAATTAGCTATCTAACATTCGGCCTAAACCCAATTAATCTAAGGAGATAAAAAAATGGCTTACCTTCGCCCCGGAGTGTATATTGAGGAAAGCCTCAATGCACTACCACCTTCAGTTGGGCCAAACTCTGACACATACGCAGCGTTTATCGGTGCTAATGACAGAGGCCCAGTAGTTCCAACTCTTGTAACATCTTGGAATGATTACACATCCAAGTTTGGAAGCTGGAACACAGTACGGGATAACAAACTTCCGTTAGCTGTAAAGTTGTTCTTCGATAATGGCGGCTCTGCTTGCTATGTTCTTCGCGTTACCGCAGGTAGCCCTGTAAGCGCTACCCGCACACTAAACGATGGAGCTGGAACACCAGCAAACATCGTAACTCTTACTGCTGCAAACCCAGGAGTTTGGGGAAACGACATCTATGTAACAGTCTCTAACTCTGCAGTAACTGGTCGTAAAGATGTACAAATTGCGTATCCAGATACAGCAACAATTGTAGAGAGCTTTACAGACCTAACATTTACTAGCACCACAGATTCCCGCTATGGTGTTAACTTTATCAATGCACGCTCAAAGTATGTAACAGCTACTTCTGTAGCAACTACTGCTCAACCAGCAAACGTTACAAACCAAGCTTTGGCATCAGGTTCTAATGGAACAGCTCCAACAGACACCAATCTTGCAGCTGCAACATCGTCTTTTGATACAGTTCTTAACTCCCTAGTTATGAACGTCCCAGGATTAACAGCTGCTGCAAACGTAAACACTGTATTGGCCTATGCTGAAAGCCGCGATGATGTCTTTGTAATCATTGACCCAATCGACGACACAGCTGCAGCTCAAATTACAAGAGCTGCTCAATACACAGCAACTTCTCTAGGTGCGGTTTACTACCCACTAGTAACAATTGCAGACCCAACAGTTTCAACATCTGGAGCTATTACAGTAGCTAACCCAGGTGGAGCAATTGCAGGTCTATACGCAACTACTGATGCGTCTCGTGGCGTGTTTAAGGCTCCAGCAGGTCTAGGAAGCCGCTTGTCAAACGTTGTATCAGTTGCAACTTTGACAAACGCAGAGCTAGATAACATGAACTCTGCTGTAGCTCCTGTAAACCCAATTAAGTACGTTTCTGGTTCTGGCTTTGTAGTTATGGGTGCTCGCACTCTTAAGGCTGGATACGCAGACCGTTACATCCCAGTTCGTCGCTCACTTATTCAGATTCGTAAGTCTCTAACAGACCTTACAGAGTATGCAATCTTTGAGCCAAACGACGCTGTCTTGTGGCGTAGCTTGATTGCTACCGCATCTGCTTGGCTAACCGATTACTGGCGCCAGGGCGGTCTCCGTGGAGATACTCCAGCAGACGCGTTCTTCGTCAAGTGCGACGATGAGCTAAATACCCTTGCAGTCATTGATGAAGGCAAGGTTATTCTTGAGGTTGGTGTTGCGTTGCAACGTCCAGCTGAATTCGTAATCATTAGAATTGGTCAGTTTGACGGTGGAGCCACCGTTACTGTGACAGCCTAAGGAGATAAATAACAATGGCTACAAAAATCCAACGCTGGTCTACTAAAGCCACTGACCCACTTCGTGGGTTTCGGTTCCAGGCTGAGTTCACCGCATCATCAAACAGTGGAACTGTTTTCACAAACAAAATCACTGGTTTTAGTGGTGGCTTCTCTGCAATTACTGGGTTGTCAATTACCACTCAAAACATCCCATACCGTGAGGGCGGATACAACACCACTACTCACCAAATCCCTGGAATGACCTCATTCCAGCCTGTTACATTCCAACGAGGCGCCCTCTACGGTAGCGACAACGCTATCGAGTGGATGCGTGGTCTCTTTGCTGCTTCAGCTGGAGACGGCCTATCCATAAGTGGAAAAGACTTTCGTTGCAACGTAACCATCTATCTGATGGACCACCCAGATTCAAACCCAGCCGATATCGCAACTGCAAAGATGGGCTTCCGTATCCATAACGCTTGGATTCAGAACCTTGCTTACCAGGATTTCAACGCTGGTGAAAATGCTCTACTCTTTGAAACAATGACATTGGTACACGAGGGTCTGACTGTCTTCCATGTTGACAGTGCTACAGCTACCACAACTCGTACACCAGTTTCAACAGGTCCAAAGGGTCTTTAATAATTAACTAAGGAGTAATAATCGTGACAACGCAACAAATTGTAAAACCAGAAGAGCTCGCTAAGATTGCTGAGGCGGCTATGGCGGAGCCTACGGTTGAGATTGATACCGTAACTCCGCCAAGCCCCGAGGTTATTTTGCCTGGTGGGTTTGTAGACCTTGAAGGAAACGTTATTCGTACAGTAGAAGTACGAGAACTAAATGGTGAAGACGAGGAAGCAATTGCTCGGTCTTCAACAGCTTCAAAGGCTTTGAACACTATCTTGATGCGAGGAGCGGTATCCCTAGGAGACCGTGAGATTACAAAAGATGACTTTGATAAGTTGCTAACCGGAGACCGCGAGTCAATCTTGCTTGGTATCCGAAAAGTAACTTTTGGTAATGAAATTGATTTTGCAGTTACTTGCTCAGGGTGTTCAACCCGACAGGATGTGACTGTAGACCTTGAGGAAGACGTTCCAGTAACAGTTCTTGACAATCCAATTGACGATAGAACTTGGGACATTACCTTGAAAAACGGGGACGTGGCTAACGTGTCATTGCCTACCGGTAAGACACAGCGCAAGTTAGTAGACGCCCCAGATGACACAACTGGTGCAGAGCTAAACAGCATCCTGCTAAACAGTTGCATTAATTCAATTAACGGAAACCCTGCCAAACCAAACGTTGCACTAAAACTAGGCCTAGTAGATAGAGAAAAAATCACCCGTGAGATTGTCGACCGCACTCCGGGACCACGCCTTTCGGAGGTGAGTAAGGTTTGCGAGGCATGCGGAGAGTCAATGACTATTCCACTAAACCTCGCCGCTTTGTTTCGTTTTTAACTACACCGAGTTAATGGACCAATACGAAGCGCTCTCTAAAATATTTATGGGCTGGACACTGACAGAGATTCGTCAGCTGTCCTTCAGAGAACGTAACAACTGGCTTGCAAGAGCCCTAAACCGTAGGTAGGAAAATGGCAGGATTTAGTCTAGACAACATGAAGGTCATGGGCGACCTTCTAAAGTTTATAGATAAATTTGACGCTAAAGGTAACTCTATTGAAGAGTCCTTTAAGAACGTCAGTAAGTCCATGCGTGACATGGCTGGCAGTGCTAAAGCCATGGATTCTTCCTTTGGTGGTTCTACAGGAAACGTAGGTAACGGAGCCTCTGGCTCAGTTATGTCTCAGCCACCTATGCCTGGTGGCGGTGGCGGTGGTGGCGGAAGCCCATTTACAAGTGGCACTGCATTTCAAAGTGCCCGTAATGCTTACGGCGGAACTAATGACCAAGTTCAAGCAATAGGTATTAGACCTACCAGCGCTCAGTCTGGTAACGATTTTATTAGCAATGTGTTTAACGGCATTGCTGGTAAGTTTATAAAGCAAGGAATGCTTTTAGGCTACAACGCACTTCCTAGCGTTGAACAAGCCTTCCAGATGAACACCTCTAAGCAGCGTATGTCGTTCTTAGGTTTGGGCGGTGCTGGCGGCAGTCTTGCAAATAAAGATGCTGCATTTACTCAACTCCTTCTTGGCTCTGCTGGAGCAGGAACAGGTCTTGGTTTAGAAGACATCCTTGGTGGTTTTGAAGGAAGCCGTGGTCTTGGCGCAAACGCAGGACGTATTGGAAGAAACCTTTCTATTGCTTCTAACATCACTCCAGGTGTTGGTTTTACTGGAGCAGCTCAAGCATTAACCGGCCTTAACGCCCCTCGCAACGTCAACATGCTTCGCATGCTTGGTATCAATGTACGTGACGCAGCCACGGGTGATATGCGTGAAATTGACAAGATTATTGATGACTTGTGGTCAACTATCTCTCGTCAAGCTAGAGGCAAAGCCGCGATTACTGTCAATGACTTGCGTCTATCCCTACAGCCAGGTAACGCTCTTGCTTCTATGCTCGACCAATATTTTGGAAACGACGCCTACCTAAGAACTATTGTTGAGGACGGTTTGTACGCTAAAGCTCAGGGAGCAAGCGTCTCAGACAAAGTTTCCCTACAAAGAATTGGCGCAACTACTCAAGCAATTGCGTCTAAAGCATCAAGAGAAGCAGCTTCAGCCGCCATGGTTGAAAAGGCGTCTGGTCCAATGATGTTTGGTTTTGAAAAAGCTAACCAACTATCAACTGCTCTATCAAACTTAATGGGCAGCGCTTTCTTTGGAAAGAGCCCGTTCTCTTTTGCTGGACGAGGGCTATCTGGAACTAAAGGTTTCTTAGACACATTTGCTGGCATAGGTAATGAAAGCGGAAGCTACATGCTGGGTCAGCTAGGGCAGCTACTTGGAAAGATTCCATTCCTTGCAGGTGGTGGAGATGTTGCTGGTCGTAACGCCTATGTAGTTGGTGAAAAAGGTCCAGAGCTTTTCGTACCAGAATCAGATGGATATATCGTTCCTCATCATGAATTAGATTTAAATAACCTTCAATTCCGCGGTGGACGACACAGCGGAGGTAAAGTTACTACTCAAGGACCTGACGGAAGTCATGGCCACCCAGACATTGCTCAGGGACAATTTCACAAACACAGGGACCGTGGGGCTCAAATGGACCCAGGAAAACTTCGTGAAATTTTGTTTGCAGCTGGTTTTAGAAATGGTATGAAAGGCAAAGGTGGGGTAACCATTAATGCCATTGATGATGCAATGCAGATTATTGGTAAAGAATCTGCACGTATGCCTGGCAGCGCTAACTTTGATGGTGAGTTAGATATGTCCTACGGATTATTTCAAATTAATATGCTTAATTCTGGAAGATATAAAAATATGGGTAACGAAAGACTTAAAAAATTTGGTCTTCGTTATGACTGGGATTTATACGACCCACTTACAAACGCTAAAGTTGCTTATGCAATCTCTAGCCAAGGAAAGAAGTGGCATCCAGCTTGGGCAACTGCTAAATCAGTTGGGCTAGATGGACCTTATGGCAACCCACGAGGCGGCGGCGGCATGGGTGGAGCAGCCGGTGACTGGCTTGAAGGAATGTTTAATAAGGCTACTGATAAGACTGGAGTTTTTGGAACAGTTGCTGGAGCAGTTGGCGGTGCCGCTGGAGCTGGCGCTGGCAAAGTTGGAGACTTCTTAAGCGGTGTTCAAGGCATTGCCGGAATTGGAAACCAACTACAGGGATTTGTAAACGAAATTCTTAAGTTGTTCAAGCAATTCATGCCAGACCTTGGGGCTCGTGCTGCAGGTGGCGCAGTTACTGCAACCGGCGTTAATAGCGGACGCAGCGCTAATAATTACGGCGGCGTTACAATTAATATTAAGAGTGAAGCAAACTGGGATGAGCGTAGGCTGGCCCAGGAAATTAGAAAAACTTTAGAATACGACGTACTAATAAAGAAGGCGGTTAGCTCATAATGGCAAACAAAGCTGTCAATAATGCTTCATTAAACGCTGCTGCTAACAAGAATACAAAGGGAGCAAAGAAGGGCGGAAGCTCTACCTTTACTCCGCCTCCTTATCTTCCTTTGCTATTTCCAAACGGAACATCCCTTATTACTCAACAAGCTGGAAGCGTTAAAGGCAAAGACTCCATTAACGACCCAATTCTTGGTCAGGGAAAGGCAGTAGTTAGACAAACTGCAGGAGCCTCTACCGTTGACACTACCGGTACAAAAATGTTTTTACAGGAGTACGACAACAGACAGACTCAAAATCAAACTGTTACTGTTTTAGGAAAAAGCGGTACCTCACCTCTTATTGCTGGACCTGCCGCCAAACTTGCCCCTATTTCTCAAAAGGTAGAAGCAGGTGTTACATCAAACCCAACACAAAACTTTGTAGGACCTCTTGATACTAGAACTTTCTTATTTAACTTATCTCCACACAGCTGGAGTTTGCCTCTTGACCCAACCACCGTGGACCACAGACGTTTTTCTAAAACTAATAAAGCCACGGGCGCTACAAAAGCTGATGTAGTTGGAACCAACCCTAATGGGGCAGCAAACCCAAGAAGCCCTATGCGTAGAGGTCGAATTACTTGGCATGCTAGCGCTAGCAACGAACAGTACGCGGGCACTGGCAAGGGCGGTAAAGACACACGTACTGGCAAAGAAAGAGAGATTGGATTCCAATTCCTCTGGAACCCTGAAACTTTTTCAACTCAAGTACAGTTAAACGCTGAAGTAACCCCATCTTTACAAGACCGTTTTGTTTCTGTTGCTGGAGCATTTCCTGGAACCGAAAGCATCTCTTTAGTAGTTCGTTTAGATAGAACAAATGACTTTGCTTGTTTTGCCCACCTTGGGGATAAAGAAAAAGACCCTAAGAAGAAGTCTAGTGGTCTAGTCCCTAAGCGTTGGTTGAGCTACAACAACTTCTACAAGGGTCATAAACTTGGTTTTTCATCTGATGCAATTATGGAAAAACAAATAAAAGAACTTTATGAGCTGGGTACTTTGCACGACATTGAGTTTTTGTACCAGACTGTAAACGGCCCAAATGCTAACTACATGAAGGGTGGTTGGAAGAACTCCCTTGGACGAGTGACTTCAGATATTGGATTCTTATCAGCAACTCTTGTTAAGTTTGAAATTGGACCTTTGAACTACCTTGGATACATTACGGCTATCTCTGTGCAACATCTAGCCTTTACTCAAGATATGAAACCTATTAGGTCTGACGTTAGTATCCAAGCAAACTTGCTTGCATCTGTTGGTATCTCGGAGGCAAATTAATGTCTATTTATAAATCTTCTCGATATGCAGATTCAGAGATTGATTACCTATCCGTTGTTGAAAACGGAGATGTAACTCCAGTAGTGACCTATGAGTTTGCTGATTTGGACAGAATGTCATGGATTGACTACACCTGGAAAGGCGGAGACCGTCTAGATATTGTTTCCTACCAATTCTACAGAACGCCTCATCTTTGGTATTTAATTGCTGAAGCAAACCCGGAAATAGAAGATATTCAAAATATCCCTGCTGGATATGTAGTGCGGGTGCCAAAGCGTGCTTAAATACGTAACAGTAAAATTTGAAGGAGTAGATGGGGCTCCTTTTCGTTTAAGCTCATTAAGACTCAGACAGGCTCGGTATGAGCACGATTTGATGTTTATGACCTTCAGAGAGTGGGATGCGTCTTTTGATTTAATTAAGCCTGGAACTCCGGTATCCGTATTAATAAAAGACTTAGAAAACCCAATTGACTTTTACGGTTATGTGCACCATCTAGAGCCAAACAAAACCCCAGGCTCAGACAATGTAACTGTGGCAGTTATTGGTGCGTCCTTTGTATTTAAACAGCCTAGCCAAGCAATTTATAGAAATATAACCGCTTCGGCTTTGGCGATTAAATTAGCCTCAAAGTACAACTTTTCTTACTACGTTACGCCACACCCTAGAGTGTTTCCACAAATTGCTCAATCTGGGCAAAGCGACTGGCAACTATTAGTTCGACTTGCACGTCAGTGCGGATATAGTTTAAAAGCAGAAAACACTGAACTGTACTTCCAGCCACTTACTGAAAACTTTACTAGGTATAAGGGTGAAGCTAAGCGGTTTTATATGAACGACGCAAACGACCCAAGCGGTAGCACCATATACTCCTTTAGCCCATTAGTAGGAGAAACTTTAGCTTTTGACGACGGAACTAAGTCGGCTACAGCTGTTACGGGTATTGACCTAGTTAATGACTCTAGCTCTATCTTTAACGTTACTAAACAAAAACAAGAGACAAGCTTGCGTAAAAAGTACCAGCAATCCTTCTTTGACTCGTTTCAATCAGGAACAACAGCCATTGATTTTTCTTCAGCCTCCTATGAGGCTGCTGCCGCTGATTTATTGACCATGTTTCCTTATAGAGCTCAAGTTGAAGTTTTAGGAAATACGGAGCTAAAGCCAACCATGCCTATATATTTAGAAGGCTTGAGCACTGACTACTCTGGTTATTGGATTGTTTTAGAGACCGAACACCTAATCACTAACGCTGTCTATACAACTAAACTGACAGCTGGAATTGACTCCTTGGGGTCTGCAAATGTTTGGACCGATGGCGTATCTTTAGAAACTCCTCCGAATCCAGAGTTAAGAACCATTATTCCAAGCGAGATTAGAAGCAGCACTAAACCTGAGACTATATTAAACGTAGCAAAAGTTGGTAATAACCCCTCATCAAAGTATTTGATTAATGCTACAAAAAACAGGTCTCAAACCGATGACTACTCTATTAACAAAGCAAATTGGATAAGCAAGGGAAAAAGAGATTTAAACGCGACGATTACCAAAAACCCGTTGCCAGGCGTTGTGTACGAAAAGTTGAGGTTACAAGGTGCTCTTTAAAGACCATGACCGTAAGTTTTTTGGAATCTATCCAGGAAAATGCGTGGATGTCTCAGACCCAGATAACAAAGCAAGAATTAAGGTAAAGGTTCCTCAAGTAACGGGCGAGTCCATATCAAACTGGGCATTTCCCTGCACACCAGTGACCGCAAACCCAACGGCTAGAGCCGCGTACATACCAGGACTAGACGACACTGTTTGGGTAATGTATATAGGCGGAGACCCTAACTTTCCCGTCTGGATTGGAGTTCTATAATGGCAGAACGAGCCATATCGTATCCATTTAAGTTTTCAGCTTCCGGGACAGTAGGCACAACCTCTGACCGCACTAAGATTCTTAAGGACCGAATCGTATTAATGTGCCTTACTCAAATAGGTGAGCGCCTTATGCTCCCAACTTATGGAACTACTGTGCCATCAACAGTTTTTGAAAACGAGTACGAAGCCGCCACAGCAGCAAAGCAATCAATTGTTGAGGGTTTTTCAAAGTGGTTCCCAGACCTGGTGTTTAAAGATTTGCAGGCAGATTTGGACACTGACACCAGTGACTTGACCCTGGAAATCCACTATAATGACCCTGAAGGTAATCCGCAGACAGTTGGCTTGAGAACAGCCCTGTTTACTCGATACGGCGACATAATAGAAGAGGTAACCGGTGGCTGATTTAAATTACGTACCCCAAATTGACTACACCTCTCGAGACTACCTATCTATCCGAGATGACTTAATTAACCTCATCCCTACCTTTGCTCCTGACTGGACAAACAGAGATGAGTCTGACTTTGGTATTGCCATTCTTCAAATGTTTGCCTACATGGGCGACCTTATGTCTTACTACGTTGACCGTTCCGCTAACGAGGCGTTTATCTCTACAGCAAGTAAGCGTTCTAGCATCCTGCGCCAGGCCGCTCTTCTTGACTACCAACCAACTCTTAGAAACGCTGCTCGAGTTACCCTTACCTTTAGCAACTCAACCGCGTCACCTATAACAGTTCCGGCAGGGACTCAAATAGCGACTTCTACAACCGCTACAGGTGAAGAAGTACCTATTTATTTTGAACTCGACAATGCAGTAGTTGTTCCAGCCCAAGTTGGCGCAACTCCAGGAGCAAACTCTGTAACTGCCACTGAAGGAAAAACTGTATCCAATGAGTTTGTTCGTTTGAGCACAGGTATAGCAAACCAGACCTATCCTTTAGAGCAATCTCCTGTTATTGAAGACAGTATTGAAATTGAAATTGACGGAGTTGTTTATACAAAAGTTCAATACCTAATTGACGTTACAGGAGCTACCCCAGCATTCTCTACTTTTACAGATGCCGATGATATAACCTATGTTCAATTTGGTGACAACATTGGTGGGCGCATCCCTCCAATCAATAAGTCTATTACTGCAACCTATCGAATTGGTGGCGGATTAGTAGGTAACGTTCCTGGCGATACTATTCAAGAGGTTGACCCAGATAATTTGTGGGGAGCCCCTGCTGGATTAACTGTAACTAACGTAGACGCTGCTGCTTATGGAGCTGACGCTGAGTCCACTGACTCTATAAAAATTAACGCTCCAGCAAGCATTAAAGCGCTAAACAGAGCAGTGTCTCCAGAAGACTACGCTTCTTTAGCTCTTCAGGTGAGCGGTATTCAAAAAGCATCTGCAACCGCCGAAAACTATTCAAGCGTTGTTATTTACATGCGTGGCTTTAACGACCGTGGAGTACAAATTGACGGCGTAACTCCAACAACTGACTTTACTAATGCGGCAACACGAGTGTCTAACTACTTAGTAGGTAAAGCTCCAGCTAATACAACACTAAGCATTGCTCCACCAGATTATGTAGGCGTGGACATTATTTGCGATGTTACCGTCCTTCCACAATACCGCCAGTACACAGTGCAGCAAGCGGTACTTGATGCTCTAGGCGATATTTTGTTTATTGACAGTGTGCTGTTTGGAGACCGAATTAGCCTTCAATACGTACTTAAAACAATCGGTTCTATCAACGGCGTAGACTTTACTGAAATGAAAGTTTTGCGTAGAAGCAACAGCAATCAACTGTTTAATCTTAAAAACAAAGCTTTAACAAGCGATGTAGCTACTCTTACAACCAATACCACTCATGACCTAACTGTAGGTCAAACAGTAACTATCAATGGTGTAGACGCCACATTTAACGGCACATATGTGGTCACTGCTGTTCCTAGCACAACTACCTTTAGCTATGTAAAAGTAGCAACTAACGTCTCTTCAACGGCTATAACGGCAAGCTATACAGTTACAAACAAAGCTTTAACTTCTAACCTTGCAACAATTACAACCAGCGTTGCACATACTTTAGAAGTTGGAGACGTAGTAACAGTAGAGAGCGTAGACGCCACTTTTAATGGTAAATACCGCGTTTACTCCGTACCTACAACTACAACGTTTACATATGTAAAAGTGGATTCTAACGTTACATCAGCTTCCGCTACAGGAAACGTATGGGCTACCCCTTACGTACAAGTGTTGAAAGTAGAAGACATCGTATGCGATGTTGACGAGTTACCAGAAGCTGGAGTCATTACTGTTAATGCCTCTGGCGGAATCACATCCTAAGGAGAGACAATGCCAGCATCCTATCCAGCAAGTATAAAATCCTTTAGCACTAAGGTAGACGTCACCGACGTTATTTATGCTTCTCATCCAAACACTATCCAAGAAGAGATTGTGGCTATTCAGTCTATTTTGGGCGTTACCCCATCTTTATCAACAGCTCCAAGCCCAACTGGAACGTTTATCTCTACCGCAACTACCTTCAATACAGTAGCGGCTCGTCTTGCAAACATTGAGACGGGAATTGTTGCAGATGTGCATACTCAGTACATAAATAAAACAAACGGAGCGGTTACTACAGCCTCTACTTCATCTGCTGTTGTTAGAAATATCCACGTTTCAACCGGCACTCCTGCTAGCGGAGACGGTATTAACGGCGACGTTTGGTTAAAGTACGCATAAAAAATGGCGCAATACGTAAAGGTTGGCGGTACTTGGCGCACAGTTGATGAATCAGCTGATTGCGGTTCTGTAAAAGTAGGCGGTACTTGGCGTGCCGTCACCAACACTTACGTAAAAATTGGCGGTACTTGGCAAAGCGTCTGTGTGCCCCCAAGTACGCCAACCCCCACTCCCACTCCCACTCCTACTCCTACTCCTACTCCCCCAACTCCAACGCCACCTACGCCCACTCCTACTACACCAACTCCTCCGGTAACAACTTACTTAGTCCAATATTCAGCCGGAGGCTCTGATGTGTCTAACCTCCCTGGCAATCAAACAAAAATTCAAGGGCAGCCTTTAACTTTAACTAATCAAACACCAACAAGAACTGGGTTTACTTTTGTTAACTATAGCGGTAGCGATGGAAACTCATACTCACCTGGGGGCAGCTACACAACAGACGCAAATTTGATTTTAACTGCTAGTTGGACAACTACACCAACACCACCTACTCCAACGCCACCTGTAACATATTTTTGGCATACAGGATGTTGCAGTACTAATAACGTTCAGTACACAGGTTATAGTACGGTTGACTTTGCTCAAGCTTACAACGCTATGACAGCTCAATGCGCTGGTGGACAAAACGCAATTCCATCTTCAGCAAACGGAAGCTATACATCTGCACAAAGTAATAACGTTCCTTCGTTAAACTGTGCCGCCCCTACACCAACTCCAGCAGTTGGTACAACCTATTGGTCAACTGGATGCTGCCTTAACGGTTTAGGAAATAATCAAGTAATTGGAACTAGCACACAAAGTGCTGGCGCTGCTTCTTCAAACATGACGGCTAACTGCGGTTGCTGCCCAGGAACAATTGATTCTGGAACTGTACAAACTGGAAGTTATACTGGAAGTACCAGCAATATCCCAACTATTAACTGTGTTCAACCAACGCCAACTCCAACCCCACCTACGCCTACTACGCCTACGCCTACTACGCCAACGCCTACGCCAACGCCTATTGTTATTCCTTCTTGCACAAGCTATTCCTCAAGTGCTTCCGAATGTAACGGTTTCCTTTGCTGTCCAATTCCAAACCTTGTTGGTAGCTGTGCCCCAGGATTTGCTGCTCTTGGCTTTAATCTTTCATATTCATATGTTGGAACAACGGATGCTGGATTAGCTGGATGTGTTATTTCTCAAACTCCTGCGGGAGGAACCTGCGGTGACTGCGGAACTACAATTAGCCTTACTGCTTATCAATATCAAGCTCCCCCAACTCCTGTCCCTACCTCAACTCCTTTTTATGGATGCTGCTGTGATGGAACACCTGTAAGCGGCGGCTATAACGGGTCAGGAGAAGCAAGCACCGGTCTTTCTTCTCAATGTAGTAATAAAGGCGGACTTTGCGCTGGGCCACAAGCAAACACGGCGTACACCAATTGCAGTAGTTACGGCACCCCTACCCCTACTCCTCCAACTCCAACTCCTCCAACTTGTACAGAAAGCTGTACATTTATTTATAATGACGGCTGCGATAACTACTCCTGCACAAATTATCAAAACGTTTGCGGAGCTACTGGCAATAAGAGAATATGTACTCCAACACCTACTCCGCCAACTCCAACTCCGCCTACCCCAACTCCGCCTACGCCTACTACGCCTACCCCAACTGCGCCTGTAGGCGACTGCCCCGGTCAAACTCCGTTCTATGGCAACCGTTGTACCGCTGGAGACGTGGCTTTTGACATACTACAGTATTGCACCGGAGGAGTGGGGGCCTGCTCATTTGCTAGCGGTGCTCAGTGTTTGTTGTTCTGTATATAATTTTGCTAGTATCTACTCATGCTAACAACTGAAGATATTCAATGGCCACCTCAAAAGCCAAAACATCCTTTAATAGCTCTTGCTTTTGGTATTGATGGAGAGATTGTTCATACAATTGTCACCTACGTTCCTTTTTATGAAATGATACTAAATTCAAGTTCAATTATTTGTAAGTCTGACTCTTGCAATACGGTTGAATTTATAGATAAAAAGGGCCTTTCTATAACAACACTGACAACAACTCCTTTATTTGGGTCAGTTTTAGCAAGTTCACCAGATATTTTTGTTTTGTCTAGACGTTCGGACGATAACGCTTCGGTTGTTGACCCAGGCAAACACCCTTGGTACCGAAGTGTAGAAGCTGGCTGGAAATACGACGAGAATGGTATTCTTCCCCTATGACAGAAACTCCTTGGCAACGTTATAAGAAAAATTTGGGTGACACACGCCCTTGGGACATGGTTAACCCTAATGTTGACAAAGCCTCTGAAGAAGAGGCCGAAGCTCGTTATAAGACATGTCTTGGGTGCCCTGAACTAATAAAACTAACAAAACAGTGCAAAAAATGTGGTTGCTTTATGGCGGCTAAAACTAAGTTAAAGGGCGCAACCTGTCCTCTTGGAAAGTGGTGAAAAATGTCAGAACAATACCCAGTAAAGATTAAAGAACCTTTTGTTGTTGAGAGCATCCTTCCGCCAGATGAGCTTTTAAAGCTTCAACAACATGCAATGCTTCTTTGGGCTACTAAACCAGCTTACGATAACAGTTTTGGTCGTCATCAGTGGTTTGGTGAACCTGAACTGAAACGTATTCACGAAATGCTGACCGATGTGGCAAGAGAATACTTTGAAAGCCCAACCCTTATGCCATCCTGGTGCTTAATGAGCACTTACGAAGGGGAAGCTGCAAAACTTTGGAAGCACAAGGATGATAATGCTTGTACCTATCACATCGACCTGTGCGTTTTTCAAAAAGAACCGTGGGCTATTTGGGCTGAAGGTAAGCCATACATATTAAAAGAAAATGAAGGCCTGTTTATGTATGGAAACGACCAAGAGCATTGGCGAGAAGCATTTACCAGTCCAGAAACTAACTTAGTTTGTAATGCTTTCTTCTTTTTCTGCGAACCTGACCACTGGTACTTTACCAAAGGACCTCAATATTTAGAGGTTATCAGGGGCAATGCAAAAGAACCGATGGGCATGATGTAATTGACAAAACTGTTAGTAAGCGTTGTCAATTACTGCGACCCTGAGTTTTACAGGACAGTAAAATTACTGTGGGACAACGCTTACAATAAAAAAAACGTTATATTTTCTCTAGTATCTGAGGATGAAATACAACATGATTTTTCTTTTATACCAAAAGAACAATTAATTTATAGATACTTTGATTTAAGTAAATACAGAGGTGGAGTTTGTTGGGCTAGAAAATTAGCAACTAAAGTAGAACAAGACTATGAATTCTTGATTCAATTTGATTCGCACACAGTTCCAATGCCTGGGTGGGATTTATCAGCAATAAGACGCTATTCAAAAATAAAAGACACAAAATATATAATTGCTTACGCTCCGGCTGACTATGAACTTAATGAAGACTGGACACCAGAGCTACAAAACGTTCCTAGACCATTTTCTAGTATGGCATCTCATTACACTGATTTGATACCTGGGTTTAACTTTCCTGGCTATAGAAGCGTAAATAAAGACACCCCAGAAAGAGGGTACTGGGTTACTTGTTGCTACCTTTTAGCACCTAAATCTTGGGTTGATGAAGTAGGTTTTGATGAAAACAGTTCCTTTAATACAGAAGAGTTTTTACTATCTTTAAGAACTTTTTCAAAGGGGTGGGCGGTTTACGCATTACAAACTTTAGACACTTATCATCATGATTCTCATAAACAGCCTGATGGCAGTGTTACTAGGGTTGTAAAGAGACCATGGGCAGACGATAGAAAAGAAGATTATTGGAATCACGTAGAAAAAGCTACAAATCTTTTAGGTAGAGTCATGTCAGGTTTAGAAGATGTATCAAGAAATGACGTTCAACAATTTTTTGAAATTACGGGGGTACCCAAAAAGTTTATGGACTGTTCAGAGTCCTACAGTTCATACGTAGAAATACCAAATCGTGCTTTTGGAATGCCCCCAAGACGACCTTAAAGCATGACAGTACAGAAAATATCTTAGACAATAGGGTGTCCCCAAAAGGAGGCTTAAATGGGCCGTTACGGTTTAGATTACTATGGTGTGGGTTTATATGGCCCTGCCACAATCGTTGAGTTTGACGCATCCCCATTTACTGCCCGCCCAGTTGGTTATGGAGCAATTGACCTAGAGTGGGTCCTCCCATCAGGAGCATGGGACCGCATTCGTTTAGTTAGAAACCCTTATGGCTTCCCGCTAGACCCTGATGACGGCGACGAACTGTATGAACAAATCAAGTCAACTTCTCTTGAGACATACTCAGACTCAGGTCTTCAAGAAGGAAGAACTTACTATTACTCTCTATTTGTTTTAGAGACCGCAACTCAAGTTTGGCTTAGAGCGGGAAATACATACGGTATTTCTGTAAAGAACTTTGGTACTTGTGATGCAATGTATAGATACTTGCCACAAATTTATCGTCAGCTAAGCCACCTTAACGTGGCGTTTGAAAACCGAGAGAACCAAGACCTTAAAGACTTTTTATGTCTATTTGCATTTGAATACGATTTAGAAAAAACATATGCCTACAACTTAATGTACTCATACGACACCTCTTTTGTAGATGGTCGTTACATCCCTCAACTAATGAAACAATTTGGATTAAGTTTTGAACCAGAAATTGGGCTAAAACAGTCAAGAGTTCTGCTTAGAAACGCGATGAAAAACTATAAAACAAAGGGCTCTAAGGATGGATTTGCAACCTACCTAAAGGCATTTACCGGATACGATGTTCAAGTTGTTCAAGGTAAAAATTTAATGCTTGATTTTAATGATTCATCATTTGAGCAAACCATAGGAAACTGGACTTCTTCAGCTTCAACTTTAGCAAGAATAACAAGTGGAACTGCTGGAATTAGCGCTTTTTCAGAATCTTCTGCGCCAGCTAGCTACCCAAATAAAATTGCTGGAGTTCTTCGCGCTACTGTTACTACTGCAGGAACCGTCACATTAACTTGTGGAAAATCTGCTCCGGTAACTAGGGGAGTTCCGGTAACGGCTGGTCAAGCATATACATATAGTGTTTATGCTCAAGCTGGAACTATTGCTAGAAATACAACATTAAGTATTGAGTGGTACAACTGTCGTGGAGCATTAATTTCTACCTCTACTGGAAGTGCTGTGTCTGTTGCTACAGGTAGCTGGCAACGCGTTACATTTGTAAATCAAACCGCTCCAACTAATGCAATGTTTGCCGTTCCTGTAATAACTTTGTCTTCTACAGCATTAAGTAACGTATTTTATTTTGACGCAATTCAATTTGAAAAATCAGATGTAGCGACCGCTTTTGAAGAGGCACGTGTTGTAAAAGCTACTTTTAAAGCATCTAGAATCAATGAGTTAACAAACCCTAATTTTCAAACAAACACCGAATGGACCGCTACTAACGGAACCTTAGTTTTAGCTAGCTCTATATCAGGAGCTCCAACTAAACTACTAGACGCGCTAGTTTTAAACCCAACAACTAACAACATTAACACTCGAATTAACTCAGAAAATATAAAGATAAAGGCTCCTAAACCGGATTACTTTACGTTTAGTTCCTACGTTAGGTTTTTAAATCAAGGAGCAAACCCAAACAGTTCTGATTTAGTTGTCCTACGTATTCGTTGGTACGACATTGACGACAACTTGTTAAACACTGAGTCTGGAACACCAATTGCAGTAACAACCGCTGATTGGTTTAGGCCATCGGTTACTGGGTACGCTCCAACTAACGCTGATTATTGCGTGGCAAGCATTGAATGGGTTCCTTCATCGACTCAAGTAAGCTTGATTGCGGATGAGGCGTTGTTTGAAAGAAGCGCTTTCTTAAACGAGTATTTTGACGGAACTGTCGGCGTCTCAACTGTTGGAAACCTGTTTTGGGAAGGCAGCACCAACGGCTCTAAGAGCCACCTGTATGTAAATAAGACCGTAGTAGAGGGCCGCCTCTTGTCAGATATTGACAACTACATTACTAACGGCACTCAGTATCAGCTTTTATTTGCTCAACCATCTTAAATGTATTAATATCGGCGTATGTTTGAACTCTTGGCTTCTGCTGCTTTTGGCGCTTTCTTCCTAGCTGTTATTGACCAGCTAGTAGATTTAAAGATGGCTAAGGCTTTGGCATCTTTATTATTTTCCGCTGGTGGGCTGGCCCTTCTAGGCGTGACTAATATCTCAACCTTCCTGGTTTTAATGGTGGCCTCGGCTTTCCTATCGCTTTTTATGGTTGTAGCCGCCGACCGCATGACCACCTTCAAACCAGCCATAACACGCCCAACTAGACCAGAAGAGTAAGTCGGGTATAGTCTGCGACTCCAAGATGGGAGTCAAAATGACATATTCAGTAGTAATCGCAGGTAACGGCGAAACTAGTCGTGCAAATGTAGAAGCACTTATGGCTGACCACTACTACGCCAATGGCGAAGGTGGAACATTAGTAGTTGCTTTTAATCAACGCCCAAGTCAGGGACAGGTGTGGGCAGCACAGTTAGCCAACCAGCAAAAGTTAGACATCGTTGTGTTTGCCAAGGCTGGCGCATTTCTAGACAGCATCTCTCACGCAACCCTCTCTGAGTCTGATACGCCAGTAGGCGATGCAATGACCGCTTTTAAAAATAAAAACGCTCAGGCATTCTTGCTATGGAGTGACGAAGACCCAGATTGTTTGGACGCACTGGCCTCTGCCAAAGCAGCCGAAATACCGGCCTACGACCTCTGTGACGGCCTAGCAGCCATTACACCAGTAGAAGATATCAAGCCCTCTGTAAAAACCCCTGAGATGCCGAAAGTTGAAAGTTCAACTAAATCTGCAGAAGAGGAAGAGTACGACGAGGACGAAGAAGA
>Ga0315909_10002418_pt1 | contig 23929 bp, 23 predicted proteins | sample LakEriMetagenome_11_FD_203527 | JGI IMG/M metagenome (GOLD analysis project Ga0315909, IMG submission 203527) | Freshwater fungal communities from buoy surface, Lake Erie, Ohio, United States - Buoy 2 MA125 | ecosystem: Environmental > Aquatic > Freshwater > Lake | place: USA: Lake Erie, Ohio...
GCTAATCCCCGTACCCATTCGGATGGCTCACATGCCACGCCCAGGCGCTGGCGATGATTTTTTCCACGTCCTGGAATTGCGGCTTCCAGCCGAGTTCGGCGCGGACTTTTTCCGAGCCGGCGATGAATCACTCGTGCCTTGCTCGGTGCGGTGTGAGTGCTAGCTTCAGCGCCATGAGCATCACAGCAATCGTCGAGAACGACACGATCAAGCTGCCAACGCATGTGCCCGACGGCACCCGCGTGGAGATCGTATTGCCGGGGGAAAGCGCGGCGGGTGGAAAGTCGTTCTATGACGCCGCGTACGAATTCATCGGAATGTTCGAGGGGCCGCGCGATCTTTCGACGAAGCCCGATCCGTTTGATGCGATGATCGGCTCGTTCCACGGAAAGGCGGAGGCCACCGGGCGGCATGCGGAGGAAATCCTCTACGGCCGGGACCGCGCGGTTTGATGGAGGCGATGTTTCTGGATTCTGGCGCGATTTACGCGCTGGCCGATGCGAGCGACTTGGATCACGGGGCGGTGCGCGGAGTGTATGCGGATGCGGCGCGGCGTTTCGTGACGCACGAACTCATCTTGGTGGAGGTGTTTTCCCTGATCACGAAACGGCTGCACAAGGCTGCGGCGATCAATATCGTCGGCGCGCTCCGTGTTTCACCACGGTTGGAAATCGTGCCGCTCACTCCCGGCCTGCTCTCTGCAGGATGGGATCGCTGCCGTCGCTTTGCCGACAAGGACTGGGACTGGATTGACTGTGTGAGCTTCGAACTCATGAACCAGCGCGGCTTGCGCGAGGCGCTGAGCCTCGACCGTCATTTCGTGCAGGCTGGTTTCACGGCACCGCTGGCATAGGTCGGTGCGCTAGTCCCCGTATCCGTTCGGATGCTTCACGTGCCAGGCCCAGGCGCTGGCGATGATTTTCTCCACGTCCTGGAACTGCGGCTTCCAGCCGAGTTCGGCGCGGACTTTTTCCGAGCCGGCGATGAGGCGCGGCGGGTCGCCGGGGCGGCGGGGCTTTTCGAGGACGGCGATTTTCTTGCCGGTGACCTTTTCGCAGGTGGCGATGATTTCGCGGACGCTCGTGCCGCCGCCGGTGCCGAGGTTGTATTTCGCGCTGTGCGGGGCGGTGAGGGCGAGCATGTGCGCCTGCGCAAGGTCGAGGATGTGGATGTAGTCGCGGATGCACGTGCCGTCGGGCGTGGGGTAGTCGGTGCCGTAGATTTCGACGTTCGCTTTCTGGCCGAGGGCGACCTTGAGGACGTTCGGGATGAGGTGGGTCTCGATGCGGTGATCCTCGCCGAAGGTCTCGCTGGCGCCGGCGGCGTTGAAGTAGCGCAGCGCGACATACACGAGGCCGTGGATTTCGGAATACCAGCGGAGGACTTGCTCGAACATGAGCTTGCTCTCGCCGTAGGGATTGATCGGGCGCTGCGGCAAAGTCTCATCAATCGGCATGCGCTCGGGGACGCCGAAGGTGGCGCAGGTGCTGGAGAAGACGAGGCGTTTGCAGCCGGCGGCGTGCATGGCGTCGAGGAGATTGATGCCGCCATAGACGTTGTTGCGGAAATATTTCGAGGGGTTCGTCATGCTCTCACCGACGAGGGCATTCGCGGCGAAATGCATGACGGCGTCGGGGCGCACATTTTGGAGCGCGACTTCAATCTCGTGGCGCTCCTGGAGATCGCCGGTGATGAGCGTGGCGCGCGGATCCACAGCGGCGCGGTGGCCTTCGGTGAGGTTGTCGAAGATGGTGACGGTGTGGCCTGCGTTGATGAGGTATTCGACGCAGATGCTGCCGATGTAGCCGGCGCCGCCGGTGACGAGGATTTTCATTGGGATGCGTTTAGCGAGAATGGTGCGTGATGGGAAGCGGGGAGGTTTGCGTGCGGGGAGGCAGTGACTGGTGACTGGTGAAAAGTGACTGGTGCTCTGCTCACGAGAATCTCACGGAAAACCGGAGGACCAGTCACCAGTCACCAATCACGGGGCGAAGGCGGCGGCTCACTGCCGCGGGCCTTGCATCGCCCTTGGTTTCCATTCGGGTTTCGTGAGGCGCGAGTTGGCGCGGTATTCGAAGAGCTTGCTCACGGGGAAGAGCAGGATGCCGGGGAGGCCGCGGGCATTGATCCGCACGTCGTAGTCGAGCTTGTCCTCGGTGAGCCAGATGCGGCCGTCGCCGAACATGGAGAAGCCGTTACCTTCGACGACGAGATCCTTGTTGGTGAGGATTCCCTCGCCCATCGCGAATGTAGCCGTGGCCTTTTTTGCGCGGCTGATGCCCATGCCGGGGACGATCTTGTTCAGGATTTCGCTGAGGGGGCCGAGGAACGGGATGGCGAAGACATTGCCCTCGGTGATCGCGAGATCGCCCTCGCCGCGCAACGATGCCGCGACGCCGCCCTTGCCGGTAAAAACGCAGGAGCCGTCGAGCTTCCCCTTCGAGTCGTCGAAGCCGAAGTAGATATTCGTGAGCTTGGAAAATTCCGCGCCCGCGACGCGGATCGTGAGGGATTCACCGGGCTTGGCCTTGAGTGTGGAGATGTCGCCGTCGGCGGTGATGGTGCCGCCGAAGAGTTCGCCGCGCACGTCCGTGAGCTTCAGGGTTTCATCGGTGAAAAAGAGCCGCCCCTTCATCCAGCCGAAGTGGAGGTCCTTTTTGCAAAAGGTGTAGTCCATCCCGCCAGGCGCGTCGGCGAGGACGGTGAGGCGCGTCTGCGTGCCGCCCTTGCGCGGGTCAATGGTGCCGTCGAGCCGCAGCGCCGGCGGTCTTTTTCCGAAGCGGTAGGGCTTCACGTCCTGGACGAGGTCGGCGCCGATCCACAGAGCGACCTCGGCGGGGTGCATCGTGGTGCGCACGTCCCGGAGCGTGTAGATGCCGGTCTTGGTGTCCAGCGATAGGGCGCCTTTGCCGGAGCCTTCGGAGCGTGTGACCTCGAAGGTGTCGAGCGTGAGCACGCGGCCGTCGAAGCGGGCTGCGGCCTCGACGCCGCGCGCCTCGACGCCACGGTAGATCGCGCGGCCGAGCTTTAGTGTGCCGGCGGTCGCGTCGGCCTTGTGCCGGAATGTGACGTCGGTGCTGCTGGCATCAATGCCGCGGAAGGTCGTGCGCCCGAGCTTCAGTGTGCCGGCGGTCTCGCCTGCGTTGTGCCGGAATGTGATGTCAGCGCTGCCGACGTCCGCGCCTTGGAAAGCCGTGTGCCCGAGCTTCAGATCGCCGGCGGCTGAGAGCGTGGCGAGGCCCGGTTCGGTGCCGCGTGCGCTGAGGGTGATGCGCGGCGGCTCGTGGAATTTCACGAGCGCGAGCTTCTCGCGGGCGTCGGGTGCAAGCAGCGGCGCGAAGATCTGCGGAGAGATGTTGCTGGTGAATCCGAGGCGGAAGTCGCCGTTGTCCGCGGTGTCGAAGTCCTGCTGCGCGTTGCCGGTGATTTCGCCGCCATTTTCATGCAGCAGAGAAAAGTCGCGCACGGCCCATCGGCGGCCGTCCCACGAGATGTCGGCGCTGAGCGATTCGAGCGGCACGCCGCCACACTGGAATTTCCCGACGTCCGCGTGGCCGAGCACTTGGAATTTCGGCGGCACATCGCGATCCTTCGGGAATTCCGCGCGCGCAGTGAGGTCGAGCCGCGGCGGATCATACGGGAATGTGAAATCCGCGAGCGCGCTCACATTTGCGGAGCGCAGCATGGCCGGGAGATCGAGGCTCGATCGCAGGCGCAGTTCCGCGGTGCGCGTCTTCGGGTCGAGGTTTCCGGAGGCCTGGAGCTTTCCCTTTGCGTCCGCGGCGTCGAGGCGCTGGAGGAGCAGAGCGTTGTCCTGCCAGACTGCGGAGAGCCCGAGCGACGTGAGCGCGTAGCGTCCGCGGCGGATTTTTTCGCCGCGAAACTGCGCCTCGACGGTGAGGTCGCCGGTCTTCCCGAGGTCCCCGCTGAAAGTCACCGCGAGCGTGGGCAGCGCGCCGTCGTAGCGCAGCGCGGCGAGTTCGCGCACGAGTGTCTCCGCGAACGCGTTGCCTTTGCCGCCATTTTTCTCCCTCTCAAACGACATGCCCGGCGGGATGAGCAGGCTGCCATTCGCACGCACCCGGATGCCGAAGACGATCGCATCGAGCCGCGTTACCTGCACCTGGTCCGGCGGGAAAAGGATGCGCGCATTCAGCCGGTCCACGCGCACGGAGGGGCCGAACGGGTTCTGCGCGTCGAGCGGGATTTGCAGCGTCGTGTCCACGAGTGTGAGCGCGTCGAGGAAGGGCTTGTGCTTCGCGGCGTTTGCGTAGTTCGCCTCGATGACCATCTCGTTCATCTGCGCGATCACGCGGTTGCGCGCCGAAGAGTCGTAGATTTTCACGTCCTTCGCGACGAGTCCGCGGAACGGGCGCACGGTGAGCCGTGAGAAGGACACCTCGACGCCGTGCTTGCGCACTTCCTGCACGACCCACTCGCGCCACGATTTCGTGAGGCCGCGATTATACAGGTAGCGCCCGCCGATGACTGCTGTGAGCAGAAGGGCGAGGAACAGGAGTTGCAGGAAGCGCCGCACGCCGCGAGCATCCCGCGAAGTGCGCGGCACCGCCAACATTTTCTCCGCGCAATGCGCTTTTCCGACGCAGCGCATCGGACGGGATTTGGTTCAGGGCTTTTTCAAAGTCCCGATCAATTTTCATCCTGCCCGCACCCCGGGCACCCACCAGAGCGCGTCCTGGAACACCCGCGCCTTCCGCTCCAGCCGATCCCGCTGCCGCTCCGCGTCCAGATTGCTCTGACGAATAATCAGTCTGTCCCGAATGGCACTAAGATAAGGACGATTATGGATGAATTCTCTCTGATAGACGCGCCGCGCCCGCATGCACAGCGATTACCAGCGGAGTGCGCCCTGCGGATACTCGATTGCCTCTGTTGGCTTTCGTTTCCGCCCGGTTCAGCCGCGGGGTTCGCCGCCGGGTTTAGATCGCGCTTTTCAGAGGGAATTCGCCGAATGCAGGGCTTAACTTAGTGCCATTCGTGCCAGACTGATAGTCGGGAAGCGGATGGGGCTCCGATCACGGGGTTCGTGCCGGAGGATTTCGCCGCGCTCGTCACCCTCGCGCAGAAATGCGCCACCGCGAGCGACTGGCGCCGCAATTCACCGCTGCTCCAGCATGTGAGCTTCGACGAAGTCATCTTCATGGAAGACCCCGTCACCGCCGCCGGAAACGACGAGACGGCGAGGCCATGCAGGGTCTTTGCGGACGACGCGATTCCACATCCACGCGAGGACGACGGCTGCGGTCTTGCCGAGGCCGGTGGGGATGTTGATGAGGCGTGATTCAGACGGGCTTTCGGCGAGGCGACGCTGGTAATCGTAGGGTTCCGGCTTGTCGGTGGCACCTCGGAAGAAGGCGGCGTATTTGATGGCGTTATTCATGTTGCTTCCCTTTTCGCAGACTTCGCGTTTTGGCTTCGGGCAATTCCTTGAAGTTCGCCTTGGTGGAGACCTTCGTGCCGCTCTGGGATTCGAGTTCGCGGCGGGCGTTGCCGGCGATGGTGCCTCCGGCGTGGGCGGCTTTTTTGTTGGCGGGGAATCCTTGGGCGTTTTTCTTTTTGGCGATCTCGGTGGTGGAGGCTTCGCCGAGCATGGTGAAGATGAGTTCGAGGTCGCTCATGTGATCACGGAGGTTCTCCTTGGGGCTGGCGAGGGTTTTGAAGTCTTTGTATTCGGCGGGCGTCATGCCGAAGGTGGCTTTGCTGATTTCGGCGGTGAGGATGGCGAATTCTTTTTGCTCCTTCACGCCGCGCTTTTTCCATTCGTCAGTGAGTTCGTCGCGGACGGCGATGCCACGCATCCGCTTTTCGATCCATTCTTCGGAGTAGCCTTTTTGCTCGTAGATTTCGCGGGTGCGTTTGGCGGCGAGTTCGGGGTTTTCGATTTCCTCCAGCCGCTCGTAGCCGACTTGGGCGAGCCAGAGTTTGAAAGGCTCGGCCTTTGGCGATGGGATGGATTGGATGAGCCGGAGAAGCTGCTCGGTATCGGCCACGTCGGTGAGGCGCTGCTTGCCGTCGGCGGCGGTCATTTTCAAACCGTGACAGTTCGTCACGGTTTGATTGCCCTCCTTTTTCAGACGTTCTTTCAGCTTCCGCCAATAGGCACCGGGGTCAACGCTGCCGGTGAGAACGGCGATGACGTCCACGATGGCGAAATACCATTTCTCCTCCGCTTGGTTCCACGCGCGGCGGACGTGCTTTTCTTCAAACAGGATGATGTTGCTCATGAGTATGCGTTATTCGGTTTGGGCTTCGGCGAGGCGGTCGCGGCTGGAAAGTGAGACGGACGAATGAAGAAGGCCGCCATCGGCAGCTTCCAGCGCGGTGAAGTATTCGGCGCGACCGGCTTCGGTTTGCGGGGCGAGTTCCACGCGGGGCAGATCGAGGCGGCGGGCCAGCGTGCCTAGAGATCGAGGGCGTAATCGCGCATGAGCATGGGGACTTGGAACGGCTGCGGGGGAGGGCCGCCAAGCAGACGAGGCGGAATGGGCTGCGGTCGTCGTTGGGAAACCACGAAGAGCCAAAAGATTCCTCAAAAATCATACTGGGGGCGATGCCTTTCAGTTGAACCGGGACTCAGCCTCAGAAATTTCTCCGCCCAGGTAAATCATCAATTTCGCCGATCTGCGCCCGCCAGAGCCGGTACATGCGGATACTCCGGTACCGAAGAGGGAGAAGTCGGAGAATGCATTCATTTGCGCGAAACTGGCGGAGGGGGACGGACAACGGCGGTCCCACCCACCAGATGGGTAAAAAATACTGCGCTTACCCATCCGACAGAATGGCCTCCGCAGAGCGCCGAATCCTCCGCTTGAGTTCCGCGGGCTCCAGAACCCGCGCGTGTGATCCCCAGCTCAATATCCACAATATCCAACGCTAGCGACAGAGTGCCAGCCTGATTGCCGGAAGAGACAGAGTGCCAGGCTGCTAGTCAGGAAGCGGATGGGGCTCCGATCACGGGGTTCGTGCCGGAGGATGTCGCCGCGCTTGTCACCCTCGCGCAGAAATGCGCCACCGCGATCGGCTGGCACCGCAATTCACCGCTGCTCCAGCATGTGAGCTTCGACGAAGTCATCTTCATGGAAGACCCCGTCACCGCCGCCGGAAAGGACGAGACGGCTTTTGCCAATCTCGGCTACGAGATCCTGGCGCAGGGACCGCACGGTCCGCTCGCACTGCTCCGCAGCGAGGGTGAGAATGCGCGCATCCGCCTCCTCTTCCACCCGCAGAGGAGCACGCTCCCCTTCCGCGTCGCATTCCCGATCTTCGTCGCGAATCTCGTCGAGCACGCGCGGAAGGCCGCCGGGCTTTCGGAATCCTCCGCCGTGGCAACCGGCGTGCTGCCCGTGCAGAGTTTCGGTGCGGGCTCGAGCGTCACCGTGCGCGGCCCCGGAAAATTCGGACGCACTGAACGCACGGACGACCGAGGAATGGTGAGCGGCATCCCGGCCCCGCGGGCTGGCGAATATCGCCTCGCCGCGGGCAGCATCACGCAAACAATCTGCACCAGTCTCCTCAGCACTTCCGAAACAAGTCTCGCAGCCGTGAGCGAGATGGAGTTCGCGTGAGGCCCATCCGCTCTCCGACTATCAGCCTGGCACTCTGTTCTCACAACCCGTAATTCCACTCAGAATTATCAAGCAGACAATCAGTGCGGCGGTTCTGGTTTTCACGTCCCCGCTTTACCACAATCCCGTCCAACTCAAACTCTGTTTCCGGGGAAACCAAGGCGCACATTGAGCACCGATTGCCGATGGCATTGATGCCGCAAGATACGGAGCGCCCGCTGAATCAAAACTGGATACCCAGCCGCGCAGCCATACGGCGCGGACGAACGAGCGCTTCCTCCATCCGGGCAGCCTCATCCGGTCCGCGTCTGTCCCGACAATCCGGATGTGTCTCCGTGCTTTCGAGAATGCCGAGGTTCGCCAGCGCATGGGCGGTGCTGTGTTTGTAGGAGGCAGCACTTCCTTTCGCATCGAGACGGAAGACTTGATCCTCAAAGGACTGGAGCGCCTCGAACAGTTTATAGACGCGTGTATCGAAGCCTCCCCTGCCCGTCGGGAACTTCTTTCCCGGCGCATCGTCGGTCAGCCACATGTCCTTCGCCGCGCAAATGAGCGGAGCCGCGCTGGAAGCCGCGCCGATCAGAAGCGGGAGTCCCATCTTGATCGCCGTTGCGATTCCGAAATCGTCGCCACTGTGCGGCGCGAAATCGAGCTTCAGATCCCGGCACATCGCCGCCCAGTAGAGATAGTGAGGCTCGTCGAGGGTGCTTACTTTTCCACCAGTGAACTTCGGATGCTGCGCGAGCTGCCACAGCAACCATGGGCCATACGGCGTCGCCCACGGCACGAACGCAGGCTCCAGTGCGTGGACGAGCGCCGGATGCGTGATGTGTTCGGCGATGGCGAAATAGGCATCGCGCCGCGGCTCGGGCTCCAGGATGTTGAGCAGCCGCGAAGTCATGATCATTACTTCGCAATTCCCGTGCGCCTGGGCGATGTCGAGAAGCGGGTGATAGCGCTCCGGTTTGAAAACGGCGTCCTGCTCCGCACCGCGCGCCGTGATGCCGGCGATGAACCGCGCCTGCGGCATCTCTTCCCTAAACCGCCGCAGCACTTCCGCGTAGAGGTCGTTGCTCAGGTCGAAGATGTAGCCGGTATCCGCATTCAGAACGTAAGCCATCTCCACTCCATAATGCACCGCCGTCTTCTCCATCCAGCGGAGTTGCCGCGCAAAGCCCGCCCAGTCGGGCTTCCCGTTTTGAAAAGGCAGAAGCACCGCCGGACAAAGCCGTGCCTTGGTCGTGTGCTCGGCGAGTTCCTCCTCAGCCGTCCAGGCCCAGCGAGTCTCCTCCCAGGTGGTTTGCGGCGTCAGTTGATGAGGGTCGGTGATGAGCGGTTTCATTTTCCTGCGGCTGCGCGTTTGATGGCCTTGAGCTGCTCAAACTCGGGGCGATTTTTGTAATACTCGTCAAGCGGATAGCAGCCGCTGATGATTCCGTTGCGGGGCGCCGTGGTGCATTCGCTGAAAGTGCGGCAGATGAATCTTTTCTCCACCGGTTTACCGGCAATGGCGTCGGCCAGCATGGTCGGATACGAGAGCACCGCACGACCCACTCCGACTGCGTCCGCCCAGCCCTTGCGCAGGATCGCGGTGGCGACCGGGGCGAGAAACTCCTGCAAATACGAGAAACCCGAACCGATGACGTAGAGCCCCTCGGGCGCACGTGACTTCACTTCCTTCACCGCGTGAACCTGCCTTGCGACGTCGATGAGCGGATCGTACGCGGGCTGGTATCCATCGCTCGGCGGCATTGCTGCGGGGCGCTGGATGTGCGGCGTGTAATAGGGGGAACCGGCGGTTGTATTGAGGACTTTGACGCCCAGCTCGCCGCAGAGCGCGACAAACGCAAAGGTTTCCGTGAGGTCGATCTCCGTCGGGTCGCTTTGATTCACTCCAAAGCCATAGCGATACGGAAGGGACGCAGAGAAGTCCTCCGGAATCCCAGGGCCGAGCTTGCCCGGCTGCGAGCGCTCCGGGTCGGGACGGTGCGGAACTTTGTCGAACAAACTGAGCCGGACACCGATGTCGATCGGGTTTCCATCCGCTCGAATGCCCGCGATGATTTCCCGAATAATTCGAGTGCGGTTCTCGAAGCTTCCGCCGTATTTACCGGGCCGCGTGTGCGCACCGAGGAACTCGTGCAGCAAGTAACCGTGACAGTGTTTGACATCCACGAAATCCGCGCCGACTTCCCACGCGATGCGGGCGGCACGAACGTAATCGCGGATGAGCGCGTCGATTTCCTCGTCGGTGAAAACCTGATCATCGCTCGTGACTTTGAACTTCGGATCGAGAATCGGATGCCGGAAGGCGACGCGTGGTTCGTAGCGCTGCTTTTCGGTTGGCCGGCAGAAGCGGCCGGAATGCGTGAGCTGAAATCCGATCACCAAATCGTCCGTCGTTCCATACTGCGCAGCGTGTGCGGTTTTCAAAATGCCGACGAGCTCCGCGATCCCCTCCCTGTTCTCTTCGATGATGATGAGCTGATTCGGATTGGCCCGGCCATCGGGACGCACGGCCATCGCTTCCGCACCGCAAATCATCTTCGCCCCGCTCTCGCCGAACCGCCGCCAGCGCCGGCGCATTTCATCCGAAACTCCGCCCGTCGTGGTGCCATCCCATCCTTCCATCGGATGAATCACGATACGGTTGCCGGGACGTTTGCCATTGATGACCACCCGGGCCGGTTCGCCAAGCGGCGATGGCCCGGAGACGACGGCCTCGGTTGGCAGCTCGATACCGAGCGTGGCGCAAACAGCCTGGAAATCTTCGAGAGACTTCACGGCGCCGAGCTTGGCCATGGAAATGGATGCAGGTGTGCTCATGCACGGCAACATCGGGGGTTTCTTCTCGCTGGTAAATCAGTTCTTTCCGATGTTGGTCGCTGAAAAACAAACCGGTAAATCGCCCGCAAAAGCGACATTACCTTGTGACATGACGGAATCCGACTCCACCAACCAAGGCGACTCGCACGAGGAATTCGTGCGCCTGCTCAATGCTTCGCACCGGCAGTTGCTCGGTTATTTGGTGTCGCTGCTCGGCAACCGGCACGATGCGGAGGATGTGCTCCAGCGCACGAGCATCACGCTTTGGCGAAAGTTCGACGTGTTTGAGCGGGGGACAAATTTTGCGGCATGGGCGGGCACGGTGGCGTTTTACGAAGCGCGTAATTTCCAGCGGATGGGCGCGCGGTCGCGGCTGCAATTTGGCGATGCGCTCATGAAACTCATATACCCCCTCACACCCTGACGCCAGTCCGCGTTCTGACCGTTTCCGGTGCGGCGGGCGCGAAAGCAAATTCCTAGCAGCAGGATTTCCTTTTCGAGCAGCGCGACTTCGGGCTCGTTCGATCCGCGCCAGAATTCGCGGTTGAGGTCCTTTCCGCTGCGGGAATGGCGGGTGCCGTCCTCGTAGCCGGTCGGGTTCACGAGCGGATAGACGTGCAGTTCATAGCCGCGTCCGCGCACGGCGGAGTCGTCGAGTGCGCGCACGAAGTCGCACAGTGCGAATACGCCTGCGGGCTCGTCGCCGTGGACGCCGGCGAAGATGCCGACCTTGAAATCAGGAGTCTCGCCGGGGCGCTTGAAGACGAGGCGCGGCATCCAATGGCGCGTGCCGTCCGCATCCCAATGGCCGACGGATTCCGCGCGCCACGCGTAGGAGGATTCTGCGACGCGACGGAAGAGTGGGAGCAGGAGCTTGCGCAGCGACTGGCGCGGTTTCTCCGGCGAAAATGCGGGCGCGGTCGCGGGCAGCGCGTGATCGAGAAGGTCGAGCGCGGTCATTGTGCGTTCTCCTTTCGTGCATCGTGGGAGTTGTTGGTGCGCGAATCCCGCGCGTCGTCCTGCCCGGCCTGAAGCCGCACCTTTTCCGTGGCCTCGACCTGCGTGACGCGCCCGTCGTGGATCGTGAGTTGCACGCTGCCGAAGCGCATCGTGCCAACTCTGCTGCGAATGATTTCGACCCAGGGTTCTGATGTGTGCGGTTTGGTGGAGGTCATGGTGTGCGTGGTTACGAATTGTTGAGGCCCCAGCGGCGGTGAAGGAAACGCTCCCATGGGCTGAAGATGATTTTGTCGGCGAGGAAACCGATGACGATGATGACGAACATGAGGCCGACGACCTGGTCCATCGCGTGCAGTTCGCGCCCGTAGTGCAGCAGGTGGCCGATGCCCATGCCGCTCAGGATGGTGATGTAAATTTCCGCCGCCATGAGCGAGCGCCACGCAAACGCCCAGCCTTGCTTCGCGCCGCTCACGATGTGCGGGAGCGACGCGGGTGCGAGCACACGCAGCCAGAGGTGGAGGCCCTTCGAGCCCATCGTGCTCGCGGCTTCGCGGTAGATGGGCGGGATTTGGCGGATGCCGTGATCGGTCGCGAGGATGACGGCCCACACGGTGCCCATCACGACGATGAAGAGCATCGCTGTCTCCGTCTGCCCGAACCACAGCAGCGCGAGCGGCACCCAGCACACGCTCGGCAGCGTCTGAAGTCCGAGCGCGATCGTGCCCACGGTGTTGTGGAGAAATTTGAAGCGCGCGGTCAACATCCCGAGCGGGATGCCGATGCCGATGCCGGCAAGATAGCCCAGGAAGAGCCGCTTCATCGTGACGAGCGTCGCCTCGGAAAGCGTACCGTCCTTTGCGGCGCCGACGAGATATTGCCAGACGGCGGTGGGTGCGGGCAGGAGCAGTGAGGAAGCACCGCTGTGGCGTGCGGTGTATTCCCATGCGCCGAGGAGCACGGCGAAGAATGTGAGCGATGCGAGAAATTGTTTCATGATCCGTGAAAGTGCTTGGGCAAGTCGGTGCTTCGCCGCGTTCAGCGTGGCCGGATGGTCGAAGTCGAGCCGCCGATCCCGGGTGCGAGGATCGTCTTGAGTTCGCCGGTGATCTCCGCGGCGCGGGAGGCCATGGCCACGTCGTTGAATTCACGCGGGCGCGGCAGCTCGACTTTGAACTCCTTGCGGATACGCCCGGGTCGCGGCGAGAAAAGCAGCACGCGATCGCCGAGGCAGACGGCTTCGCGGACGTTGTGCGTCACGAAGAGGATCGTCTTTTTGCGTGCAGCGTGGATTTTCTGGAGATCGCCGTAGAGCTGCTCGCGCGTCATGGCGTCGAGCGAGGCAAATGGCTCGTCCATGAGCAGCACGCGCGGGTTTGGCGCGAGCGCGCGGGCGAGGGCGACGCGCTGTTTCATGCCGCCGCTCAGTTCGTGGATATTCGCGTGCTCGAAGCCGTCGAGGCCGACGAGCTTCAGGTAGTAGCGCGCGACTTCGATGCGATCGTTGTTGCTGAGATCCGGCTTCAGCTTCAGGCCGAAGAGGACGTTGCCCAGCACGTCGAGCCACGGGAAAAGCGCGTGCTCCTGGAACATGACCGTGCGGTCGCGTCCGGGCTCGGTGATCATCTTTCCATTCACCTCGGCCATGCCGGTGAAGTTTCGCTCGAGCGCGGCGACGATGCGCAGCAGCGTGCTTTTTCCGCAGCCGCTCGGGCCGACGAAGCAGACGAATTCGCCGTCGCCGATTTCAAGGTTGATGTCGTCGAGCGCTTGGACGGTGCCGCGCTTGGTCGTGAATTTTTTGCTCACGCCGACCAGCCGGATTTTGGACGGCGGCGGGACGGCGAGTTCGGATGCGAGGCTCATGGAAAGTTCGAAGGATGAAGGGCGAAGGATGAAGTCAGGGCTTCACAAAAAGTTTCCCCAGGTCGGCTTCTTCCGGCAGCAGGCCGACGGACTTTGCGTCCTTCTGCATCGCGGTGAAGTCCGCGGGCAGCGCGCTGGTGGTGAAAGTGAGGCGCGGCCATGCGTGGTCGAGCAGCGCGGCGGGGATCGCCTTGCTCGTCGCCTTTTGCAGTGCGGCAGAAACGGCGGGTTTTGCCCAGTCCGGTTCGGCGGCGACCTTGTTCGTGAGCTCTTCGTGCGCGGCGACGAATTTCTTCAGCAGCTCGGCCTTGCCGTTGAGCGCCTTGTTGCTGGTGGCGACGACCGTGGTGAGCACGTCCTTTTGCTCCACAAGCAACTGGCCCTCGGCCTCCAGTTCGAGGCGAGAGACCCACGGCTCGACGGTCCACACGGCGTCGAGGTCGCCGCGCTTGAAAAGGTCGAGCTGATCGGGATTCGCGGTCGGGATCACATTTGCATCGCCACCGCGCTGCGTGATCGAAAGACCGCCCGCGGTGAGCCACGCGCGCGCCGCGACATCCTGCGTGCCGCCGAGCTGAGGCGACGCGATTTTTTTGCCGCGAAAATCCGCGGGCGTCTTGAGCGGCGAGCCCTTGTGAATGAGGAGCGCCGCACCGCCGCGCGCCGCGCCGGAGAGCACGCGAATGTCCGCGCCTTTCGTGCGCGTGTAGCCGTTGATGACCGGGTTCGGGCCGACGTAGGTCACGTCAATCGAGCCGGTGAGCAGCGCCTCGATCGCGCTCGGGCCGGCGTTGAACGGGAACCATTCGATCTTCGCACCCGTGCGCGACTCGAACCATCCCTGCGCCGCTTTCGTCTGCGTCTCGTGATAGCCGACGAGCGCGGGCGCGTGGGTGATGTTCGGGAAGAAGCCGACGCGAAGCACGGGCTGGCCTGCGTTGTCGGCGGATTTCTTGTCGCAACCCGTGAGCGCAGCCGAAGCGGCGAGTGCAGTGGTGAGGATGAAGTGACGGCGGAGAATATTCATTGGTTTTTATGTTTGGTGCGCCCGCGAGTGCCGTGTGGCCGCCATCGCGGAGGCGCGCTTTTTCAGATGCAAAACTCCGGCTCCATGGGCGGCGGTGGCGTTTTCGCGGCGACTTTGGCACGCGTGGAAAGGTCGAGGTGGCGGACGAGTTCGACGACCTTCGGCACGAGGCCGTCGCGGCGCAGGTGCTGGAGCGTGACTTCCGCGAGTTGCGCGAGGGTGTAGCGGTCGAGGACGTTCGAGATGGCGTTGCGCACGTCCATCATGATGAGGCGCAGGCCGCAGTGCTGCTCGTCGGGGCACGAGCAGCGCTCGTAGGCCGTCACGCTGGCGCAGCCGATGGGCGCGAGCGGGCCGTCAATTAGCCGGACGATTTCGCCGATGTGGATTTTTGAAGCCGGGCGGGCAAGCGAGTAACCGCCGTATTTCCCGCGTGTGCTGGAGAGGAAGCCGGCATGGCGGAGCTCGGCGAGGATTTGCTCCAGAAAAGTGGCGGGCATCTTCTGCGCCTCGGCGAGCGCGCTCAACGGCACGAGCGCACGATCGAGCGCCTGCGCCATCGTGAGATCGAGCAGCGCGCGGAGTGCGTATTCGCCTTTTTTGGAGAGCTTCATTTAAAGTTGACTGGATTACTTGGGATAAAACGAATCTGGAATCAAGTGAGATTTTTCGGCTGGTGATTTTTGCGAACGGCGAACGTTTGCGCGGATTGGTTCGTCCCCTGTTCGGGCGACGGTGCGAAAATGAAACACAGTGCGGAAACAGGCAGGCCCCGCGAGGCAGACAGTCATCAAGTGAGGTCACAATTCTGTCGCCCGGCTCCACGCATCGCGCGCATGATGGACATCCGATCCGCCCCGATTCCCGTGACCGCGTGAATCCCACAACTTCCCCCTCAGCCTCCGTTGCAGCGCAGTTTCGCGAACAGACATTCGCGTGCGGTGGCGTGCGGCTGAACGTGGCCGTGGGGCCGCGCAACGGGCCACCGCTCGTGCTGCTGCATGGCGTCACACGCGGCTGGCGGGACTGGCTGCCGATCATGCGGGGAATGTTTGATCACTGGCAGATTTTCGCGCTTGATCTCTTCACGCGACGGCTCCGGGCGGCACCCTCGCGCACGTCCTCGACTTTCTCCACGCCATCCCATCCGTCCACATCCAGCCATCAAATCCGCAACGAAGACCGGTGCTGAAATCATGGGCCGCGCGGACGAATTCGGCACTGTCGAGACAGGCAAGCTCGCAGACCTGCTCATCGTGGACGGCGACGTGCTCAAGGACATCACGCTGCTCGAAGACCGCCGCCGCTTCATCGCCGTCATCCAAGGCGGCGTGATCAAAGCCGGCCAGCTAACACGCACGCCGAACACATGGGACAATGTCACAAAGATGGGATAAGTGCCCGGCATGCTCCTTCGCCCTCCGATAATAACCAAACCCGCCTTCCGCCTTCCAATGACCGTTCGCCTATTCCTATTCGCCTGCCTGACTCTCGCTGCATCTGCGGCGGAAAATATCTTCGACAAGTCCAATCTCGCCGCATGGTGCATCGTGCCCTACGACAAGGCCAAGCGCGGGCCGGAGGAGCGCGCCACGATGCTCAAGAAGATCGGCGTGAAGAAATTCGTCTATGACTATCGTGCAGAACACATCCCGCAGTGGGATGACGAATTGAACGCGCTGAAGAAGCATGGAATCGAACTCCTCGGTTGGTGGTTTCCGAACTCAATGAACGACGAAGCCAGGAAGACGCTGGAGCTTTTCAAGCGCCACGACGTGCATCCCCAGCTATGGATTAGCGGAGGCGGAGGCGGGATTGCTGTGAAGGATGAGGCGGATCAAAAATCGCGGATAGAAAAGGAGGCCAGGCGGTTCAAGCTCATCTGCGAAGCCGCCGCGCCGCTGGGCTGCAAGGTGGGAATCTATAACCACGGCGGGTGGGGTGGCGAACCGGAGAACATGATCGCTGTCAGCGAGGCGCTGAAGGCGCAGGGCATCACCAATATCGGCATCATCTATAACCTACATCATGGCCACGGTCACCTCGACCGGCTCGAAAAGGTGCTCCCGCGGATGCTGCCGCATCTCCTGTTCCTCAACCTGAACGGCATGGACATTGGCGGCGAAGCCAAGGGCCGGAAAATCCTCCCGCTCGGCGTCGGCACCGAGGATGTGAAGCTGCTGCGCCTCGTCCGCGCAAGCGCCTACCGCGGGCCCATCGGCATCCTCAATCACACCGACGAAGACGCGGAAGGCCGGCTGCTCGACAATCTCGACGGACTCCAATGGCTCGTGCCGCAACTCGACGGCACAGCACCGGGAGCAAAGCCGAGCTATCGCACTTGGAACGAAGCTAAGATCCCAAAGCAATCTGCCATAAACCCGCAAGGCAGTGGGCCGCACGGTGTGCCGTCGCTGAATGAACAATTCGGCAAGGCGCTCGAAGGCGGAATGCTGGCTGAGGACAAGGATGCCTATCATGCATTGCCCATCAGCATCGAATGCCGGGTGAAGCTGGCTGGCAAACAGCATTACAACATCTTAGTCGCCTGTGACCAGAAGGCGTCTGCCGCACATTGGGAGCTCTATACCCATGCAGGTCATGGAACGTTGGCCCTCTATGCGCCGGCTCGCGGCGGCGACTATGACTCCAAGGCCGACATTTGCGACGGCAAATGGCATGATGTGGTGGCGAGCATTGACGAAAAGACGGTGATGCTCTGGGTGGATGGCAAACAGGTGCTCGAACGGGGGTTGAACCCGCTTGCAGGCAGCCCCAAGCCGGGCGGGCTGGCATTCGGGAGGCTCGTGGAAGGAACGGTCGGTTGCGACGGAATCATAGATGACATTCGGCTGAGCAAAGGGGTCATCAAGCCGCAGGCTTCGGAAAAACCACGCACGCGAACGGAGAATACCATCGGCCTTTGGAGCTTTGATGATCTCAGTCCGACATCGCAAGTGCCGCCCACGATCAAGACCGCGGACTTTGCCCCGGAACGAAAGCCCCTGCACTCCGAGGACAACATCCACTGGCAGCATTTTGTAAATCGCGACCGGGTGTTTGATTACTATGGCAAGCAGGCGGAGTATTTTATGAAGCAGCCGAAGATGCCGGAGTTGCTGCCGGAGTTTCCCGGTCTTGATGGCGGGAAGCAGGGACACTGGGGCAATCAGAATGATGCGGTGACCTGGAAGGATGGCCGCTGGGCCGCTGCGGATCACGGCACGGTTTTCAGCGCAGTGTTCAAAGGTGCGGGCCTCACGATTCCGAAGGGCATCTGCGTGCGGTATGACGACCGCGCAGCCTGCTTTGATCCGATGACCTGCAAGTTTCCGGTGAGGTGGACGGGCGGCTTTGTGAAACTCGGTGATTCGCGTCACGGCTTCATGGGCGGCGCGACGATGGATGGAACCGCGATAGCTAATGCCACCACACACAAGCAGGATGAGGTGCCCGTTTATCACGGCTTCTACCGCCACGGGAAAGAGGTAATCTTTTCGTATTCGGTCAATGGCAAGCAGCGGCTCACCACCGCGCGCGAGGATGGCAAGGATCTGTCGCAATTGCTCAAAGGCGGCCCTGCCCAATGGCCTCAGTGGCTGGAAACGAAAGGCACGCTCGCCGAACAGACGCCTTTCGCGACCGACACGATCACGGTGCCGTTCGAGAATCCGTACGGCACGCTGTTCTTCATCAGCGGACATGATTTTTTCAGCGACGGGTCGGCGGCGGTCTGCACGATGACGGGCGAGGTCTGGCTCGTGCGTGGCATTGATGAAAAGCTCGGCAAGCTTCGCTGGAAACGTTTCGCGACCGGCCTGCATCAGCCGCTCGGACTGAAGATCATCAAGGACAAGATCCATGTCCTCGGTCGCGATCAGGTCACCTGCTTGCACGATCTGAATGGCGACGATGAGGCGGACTTTTACGAGTGTGCGACCAATGCGATGATTACTTCGCCGGGCGGCCATTCCTTCATTACCGGCCTCGATGCGGACAGTCAGGGCCGGTTCTATTTTGCCTCGGCGAATCAGGGTCTGTGCCGCGCAACGGCTTCGTCGGTGGAAGTGCTCGCGACCGGCTTCCGCAATCCAAACGGCATCGGCATTTCGCCCGATGGGCGCTTCGTCACGTCGAGCGTGCAGGAGGGTGACTGGACGCCCGCGTCCGCCCTCTGCCAGGTCGAGATGGGCAAGAATCAGGGCGCGCATTTCGGCGCGGGCGGGCCGCGAAACGGCCAGCCGCCGGAACCGCCGTTGCTCTATCTTCCGCGCGGCGAAGATAACTCCGCGGGCGGCCAGTGCTTCCTAAGTGCCCAGGCGTGGCCGGCATTGAAGGGCGACGGTAATCTCATCCATCTCTCAAGCGGAACCGGCAGCGCGTGGCTCGTGATGCGGCAGCAGGTGAACGAGCGATGGCAGGCAGCCGCAGTGAGGATCACCGGCAACTTTGATTCCGGCGTGCAAGGCGGCAGATTCAGCGCGCGCGACGGACATTTCTACGTGAGCGGCATGCAGGGCTGGGGATCTTACACGCCGCTGGACGGCTGCTTTCATCGTGTGCGTTTCACCGGCGGCACGCCGCTGCCGATCGGTTTTGAAATGCGGGACAATGGTGTGCTGCTGCGCTTCGACACGCCGCTCACTGCCGGCATCGCAGCCGCGCCAGCCAGTCATTTTGCGCAGTGCTGGAACTATCGCTACAGCGCGGCGTACGGCTCGCCGGAATTTTCCGTGCTGCATCCCGGCAGCATCGGCCACGATCCGCTGGAAATTCGCAGCGCGCATGTGCTCGATGGCGGGAAGACGCTCTTTGTGGAAATCCCGCAGATCCTTCCGGCAAATCAGATCCATCTGCGCATCGCGGTGACGAAAGAGCGGGCGCACGATGTCTTCCTTACGGCTCACGCGCTTGCTGCGCCGTTCACGGCATTCCCCGGCTACACGGCCATCGCGAAAACCGCGCTCGTCGCGCAGACGCTGCCGACGAACGTGGTTTTTCTCCCGGTGAAATGGGAGCAGGGCGATGCCGGACGCGAGTTGCATCTCCAGACCGCAAACGGATTGCAGTTCGCGCAAAAGGAATTGCACGCCAAAGCCGGCGAACGCCTCTCGCTGATCTTCGAGAACACGGACTTGCTGCCGCACAACTGGGTGCTCATCGCGCCCGACGCAATCGAGCGCGTCGGCGCGCTCGCAAACAACCTGATCGCCGCGCCCGATGCGCTGGCGCGGCATTACGTGCCCGACAGCGCGGACATCCTCTGCCACACGCGGGTGCTCGATCCGCAGAAGAAGACGGCCATCCATTTCACCGCTCCCGCGAAAGCCGGCCGCTACCCGTACGTCTGCAGCTTCCCCGGCCACTGGGCCGTGATGCGCGGAGTGCTGATCGTGGAGTGACGGGAACCGGCCGATTGACGGAAATCTCGGCAGTCCGCATCCAAATCGCAGTTCCGGCGCGACGCGCGCGACCGGTTCATCTCCGCGCCCGCACTGCCCGCTCGATGAAGAGCATCTTCGGCGCAGTGTTGCCTCCCGCTTCGAGGTCGAAATTCAATGCGCCGCCATCGAGGTCGAGCGTGGCGGTTTGCGCGGTGCCGTAGGTGATGCCGGTGCCGTTCCATTGCTTGCGTTTGGGGTTCGCGGCGGTGGCGTCCTGCCAGCCGAGACTGATGCTCGCGATGGCACCGGGCTTCGCCTCACACGAGGCGGCTACGCGGTTTTTTCCGGCCACGAGATACGGCAGCACCCCGCGGTTGTGCTCCACCAAAGCCTCCACGCGGATTTTCTCCATCGTGCCGGTGAACTCGGCCTTGAAGCACACGTCGTATTTTTGCCTTACGATCGGCGCGGCATCGCACGGCTTCCACGTCCTGCCGCCCTCGGTGGAGAACGAGAGTTTTCCCTCGCCCGCAAATGACGCCTGCACATTCGCACTCACGTACGCGTACGGCATCGGCAGGCGGAATATCGCCGTGGCATTGCCGCTGGCGATGAGCGGGAGGAGATGGCGGCGCATGTTGTCGGGATAACCCGCGAGCCGCGCGTGTGCATGGCGCAAATGCCGGGTCATGAAGCCGCACCTCGCCGCCACCGATCCGCGGAATGCGACGCGCTCCGCGACGGGAATTTCATCCGCCGACTGGCCGCTTCGGAAAAAACGTCTCGCCACGGCGAAGCGTGCCGCCATTCATAGGGCCGATTTTTTTACCCATGGCAAAAGACACTCCCACGCCGACGCCCGAATCCTCCCCCGAGGCGCAAGGCTCCACTGCTTCACCGAATCCCGAGCCGGTGAATCTCGCCCTCACCGACACGCCGCCCGCCCTCGCCATTGGCGACAGCGCTCCGGCTGAACAGCCGTCCGGCGATCCGAAGGCCGACCTCGCGACCCTCGCCCAGAACGGCAACACAAACCGCCTCTCACCCGCCGACGAGGACAAGGCCACGCGCCTCATGCGCGACTGCCTGCTCGAAGGCGGCGACGGCACTGCCGCCGCGCTCGCCGCGATGCCGCTCCTGCCGTGGATCCTCGGCGTGCGCGCCATCGAGGCCGCGTGGCAGCAGATCACGCCCGAGGCCCGCGCCGCAGTGCTCGACGGCCTCGCAAAGATGGACACCGACAACGGCTACCGCCTGCGCCTGAGCATGGCGCGTTCGCTCGCCCGCGCGGAACTCAGCGAGGGCGCAAAGGTCGCCGCCGCCGCGTGCCGCAGCATGTGGGATGCACAGGCCGGCTCGCTGAAGGCCGAGTATTCGAAGCTCATCGGCAACGTCTTCATCGGACGCGGCAAGCCGTGGGTGCTCCAGCTCAATCTCGCGGAAATGCCCGCGGAAGACGCCACCGCGATTCTTTCCGCCGTCGTCTTCTCGACGTTCAATGTGAACAATGCGCCCATCACGCAGCTCAGCGTGCTGCGCTACGGCGGCTCGCGGCTCGCGTCGCTGCATGAAAATCTGATCGGCATGATCGCGCGCGCCGTCGGCCGCTGGAACGGCAAGTGGCAGTCCGCGCTGCGCAAGGAAGTCACCGAATTGCCAGAGGCGATCCTCGCCACCATGAAGCCCGATCGCGGGCCCGATCCGAAGGGACGCTCTGCCGACGAAACTCCCGCTGCCGCCGCCGAGACGCCCGAGGCGCCCGTTCCCGATGAGCTTCAGGAAAAATTGCGCGTCGCAGCCGAGAGCGAAGATCCCGCGGCCGTCGAAGCCGTGAATCAGGAAATCGCCGCATGGCGTGAGGCCGAAAAAATCGCACGTCTCGAAGCGCTCGACGCCGATGACGAAGACGAAGACGAGGACGAAGCGGATGAGGACGAAGACGAAGACGAACCCGCCGAAGTCTCCGACGCCGGCGGCGGACGCCGCAGACGCGGACGAAACGATCGCAAGGAACGCCCAGCGTATGTCCCCCGCGACCAAGAGCGCGGACAGGAACGCGGCCATTCGTCCGGCTTCAATTTTTCCGCCACGCTCAAACAGCTCGAAGGCTACGTGTCCGGCCTGCGCAACGATCTCGCCACCGCGCAAAACCGCCTGCGCCGCGCCGAGAGCGAAGGGCCCAAATCACGCCCGGAGCGACCTGTCCTCTCGCACGAGGAGGCCAATCTGAGCCCCGACGAACTCAAGCGCCTCGTCATCCAGCTCGAGGGCCGCATCGCGGAACTGAACGGGCGCGTCGAGGAACTCACCACTGACAGCGAGGCCCGCGCGCTCGCGATGGCCGCCGGCTCCGGCGACGCCGCACCCGATGCCACCACGCAGCTCCGCACCCTGCTCGCATTGAAATTGCAGGAGGACTACGCGGACTTTCTCGCCCTCCAAAAGGAGTCGCCCGACGCAATCGTGCAGCAGCACTACCGCGGACTGATCAACCACGTCTTCGACGTCCTCCGTGGCGAGCAGATCCCGCTCACCGTCCCGCACGAGCCCGTCGTCGAGCCGCCGCTCCCGCCCGCTTTCGCGCCGTAGCGGTGTCTGTAGCCGGGCCTTTCCAGTCCCGGCACTCGTACGCCTCGGAAATCGCCGGGATTGGAAAGTCCCGGCTACCGAAGCGCGCGCGGAGCGAAGCGCACCACCATCACCGCAGCGCCTCTGCGTTTCAAAATAATCGCGGAAGCCGAATCGTGTCGGCTCAGTACGGCTGCGGAATAATCGGCCTCTCGGGATTCAGCGCGCCCGGCTCGCGGTAGATCGGGGGCGGCGTCTTAGAGATCAGGTCGTAGCCCGTCAGCACAAACTCCGGATAGAACCCGTTGCTCGCCGGCTCATACACGGTCTCGCCGGAAAAACGGCCGTGGAGCCGGTATTCGAAGTTGTTGTCCGTCCCGAGCGCCGTGCCGGCGCGGTCCGGCGCAAGCTTCTGGTTTTCATTCATCATCACCAGCTTCGACTCGCTCCACGGATGGCCCGATGCGCGCACGAACCCCCAAAATTTGTAATCCGTCTTGTAGTACCGCCGGCCCACGAAATACGCGTCCCTCGGCTCGGCCTTGATCTGATCGACCATCGCCGCGCGCGCCAGTTTGTATTGGCCCGGAGTCGGCCCGATGGTGGACATGCAGCCGGCGAGAATCGGGAGCAGGAGCAGCGTGCTGGCGAAGCGGATCATTTTCATGTGCGTGCGCTCTAGCGGAACACGGCACGACACGCAACCGCGCTTCGCGTGCTAGTGCATTGTCAGTCGTGATTTGATGGAGGCCGAGAGTTCTCAGTTCTCAGTTCTCAGACGAGGCGCGCTTTTCTCCGACGACTGAGAACTGCGCACTGAGCACTTCGTCCAACAGCCACCATGTCACGACTGACTGGGCACTACTGCGTCACGCGCGCGAGCAGCGCGGGCTGCTTGCGGAGCTGCGCCGTCAGCGCCTCGATCGCGTTCAGCGTCGGCGGGCTCACGTGGTGCTCCATGCCCTCCACGTCATGGAAAATCAGCTCCTCATCGAGCCCGAAGAGCCGCAGGAAATCCGTGAGGATGCGGTGCCGCCGCGTGATATTCTTCGCCAGCGCCTCGCCGGATGCCGTAAGCACCATGCCCCGGTAGCGCTCGTATTTCAGCAGCCCGTCTGTGTCCATGCGCTGGATCATGTTCGTCACGCTCGCCTGCGAAATCTTCAGGCTCTGCGCGATGTCCACCACGCGCGCGTAGCCCTTCGTGTTGATCAGCTCCAGGATGCGCTCGAGGTAGTCCTCCACGGCGGCGGAACTGCGGGGGGTCGCGGTCTTCTTCTTGGCGGGCATGGCCCGCACCGTGCCCGCTTCCGCCCGCGGGCGTCAAGGCGCCAGTTCATGCCGGAAAACTTTGCCTGCCGTGGGAAACAAACTTAGCCACGGCTAAGTTTGTTGTTGCTTCCTGCGCCTGGGTCGGTTTCCTGTGGCTGCATGACTTCCCGCCTGTCCCTTCCGATCGCCGGTCTGCTTGTCGCGTCGCTGGCCTCCGCCGCCGAGCCGGCGGGCCGGCCCGCGGCCGACAAGAGCGCCTTCCATCTCCTCAACCCGACCCCGCGCGAGCTGATGCGCGAAATGAGCACGGACCGGCCGGACCAGACGGAAAGCCCCTACACGGTTGATGCCGGGCACTTCCAGATCGAGCTGGATTTCTTCAAGTTCACCTACGACCGCCGCAGCCTGGACGGCGTGCACACGGAGTCCTGGAACGTCGCGCC
>Ga0315909_10002421_pt1 | contig 23925 bp, 24 predicted proteins | sample LakEriMetagenome_11_FD_203527 | JGI IMG/M metagenome (GOLD analysis project Ga0315909, IMG submission 203527) | Freshwater fungal communities from buoy surface, Lake Erie, Ohio, United States - Buoy 2 MA125 | ecosystem: Environmental > Aquatic > Freshwater > Lake | place: USA: Lake Erie, Ohio...
ACCTGGTGGACACCAACCCCGGGCCGGTGATGATCGTGCAGCCCACGATCGACATGGCCAAGCGCTACAGCCGCCAGCGCCTGGCGCCCATGATCGAGGAGAGCCCCGCGCTGCGCCGCAAGGTGCGCGAGAACCGCAGCCGCGACGACGCCAACACCACGCTGCTCAAGGAATTTGCCGGCGGCTTCATGGCCGTGGCCGGCGCCAACAGCGCTGCGGGCCTGCGCTCCATGCCCGTGCGCGACCTGTTCCTGGACGAGATCGACGGCTACCCGCTGGACGTGGACGGCGAGGGCGACCCCATCAAGCTGGCCGAAGCCCGGCAGTCCACCTTCGCCAGGCGCAAGCGCCTGCTCACCAGCACGCCCACCACCAAAGACTTCAGCCGCATCGAGGCCCGCTTCCTGGCCAGCGACCGCTGCCGCTACCACGTGCCGTGCCCGCACTGCCAGGAGCTGCAGCCGCTGGACTGGGGCACCGACAAGCCCCACGGCATCAAGTGGGACCGCGACACCGAAGGCCGCGCCCTGCCCGACACCGTGCGCTACGTCTGCCGCGCCTGCGGCGCCGAGATCCGCGAGCACCACAAGCCCGGCATGCTGGCCGGTGGCCGCTGGGTGGCCGCCAACCCCGGCGCCGTGGCCGGGCGCGTGCGCGGCTTTCAGCTTTCCAGCCTCTACAGCCCGCTCGGCTGGCTGAGCTGGGCCACGCTGGTGGCCGAGTGGGAGACGGCCATCACCGCCGCCCGCACCGGCGACATGAGCCTGCTGCGCGTGTTCATCAACACCCGCCTGGCCGAAACCTTCGAGGAGCAGGGCGACCGCGCCGACGAGCACGCCCTGCGCAAGCGCGCCGCCGACATCCCGCTGCGCCAGGTCACCTGGGGCCACTACGTGATGACGGCCGGCGTGGACACCCAGGGCGACCGCCTGGAGGCCTACGCCTGGGCCTGGGGCCGCGGCCTGGAGCGCCAACTGGTGGACCGCGCCGTGTTCTACGGCGACCCGAGCCTGGCCGAGAGCGAGCCCGGCAGCCCCTGGGCCCGCCTGACCGAGTGGCGCCGCACGCCCATGCTGCACGTCAGCGGCAAGCCCGTGCCCATGCTGGCCGTGATGATCGACTCCGGCGGCCACCACACCCACGCGGTGTACGCCTACGCCCGCGCCCACCAGCACGCGCACGTTTACGCCGTCAAGGGCATGAGCCAGGCCGGCAAGAACATCCTGGGCAAGCCCACCGACCAGGACGTCAACTGGCGCGGCAGCAAGATCAAGGGCGGCGTCAAGCTGTGGCCGATCGGCACCGACACCGCCAAGGCCGAAATCTACGGCCGCCTGCGCACCGAGCAGCCCGGCCCGGGCTACGTGCACCTGAGCCGCCACCTGCCGCCCGAGGTCTTCGAGCAGCTCACCAGTGAGCGCCTGGTGACGAAGTACCTCAAGGGCCGGCCGCGCCTGGAGTGGGTCAAGCCCGCCGGCCGGCGCAACGAAGCGCTCGACTGCGCCGTCTACGCCCTGGCCGGCGCGCACTTCGTCGGCATCGACCGCTGGCGCGAGGGGGATTGGCAGAAGTGGCAGGCCCGGGTGGAAGAGCGCGGGCTGTTTGATGAGCCGGCGCCTCGGGCTCTAGCTCCGGCAATAGCGGCGCCAGCTCCGGCAGTAGCGGCTCCAGCTCCGGTAGCAGCGCAGGGCGCCGATTCCGCACCAGCTCAGTCACCAGCCCGCACACCAGCTGCCGAGCAAGCCCCGCCCGCGCCCAGGCCGCCACCACCGCTGCCGCCGCCCGCCCCCCGCAGCCGCTACGCCATCAACTACCGCCGCTGAGCCCATGCCCAAGCCCGCCAAGCCCAAGCCCGTCACGGCCAGCCCGCCGGCGGCCCCAGCCCACACCCCGCCGCCCATGCCCTGGGACGGTGCGGCCGACGACATCGTGGCCGACATCCTGCGCCGCGTGGCTGCGCTCACCCCCGGCTTCAGCGCCGCGCTGGCCCTGCAGATCGACCGCGACGTGCGCGAGATGTGGGGGCGCGATCGCTGCTACATCGCCCGCCGGGCCGGCGAGGGCACCAGCAGCCGCAACGCCGCCATCCGGCGCGACCACCGCAACGGCGAGCGCATCGGCCTGCTGTGCCGCCGCTACGGCCTGACCCGCCAGCGCATCCACCAGATCCTGGCGCAGCCGGGCGAGGAAGAAGACGACCAGGTCGACGTCAAGCGCCGTGCCTTACCGGCTTGACACCACCGGGCCCATATTCGGCGCCAACCGCGCCCGCTCACCAGCCCAAAGGCGCCACACCGCATGGCCGACATTCCCACCATTGAGCCCACCACCGCCAACGCCGGCGACACCTGGCGCTGGTCCCGCACCCTGGCCGACTACCCCGCCAGCGCGGGCTGGGCGCTGAGCTACACGCTCATCAACGGCACGGCCAAGATCACCATCAACGCCAGCGCCTTGGGCGATGACCACGCCGTCACCGTCAGCGCAGCCACCAGCGCCGGCTATACCGCCGGCAGCTACGACTGGCGCGCTCGGGTCAGCAGGGCCGGCGAGATCTACACCGTGGGCGAGGGCCGCATCACGGTGCGCAACGCCTTTGGCGGCGCCACCTTCGACGCCCGCACCCACGCCCGCAAAACGCTGGAGGCCATCGAGGCCGTCATCGAGGGCCGGGCCAGCAGCGCCACGCTGGAGTACAGCATCGCCGGCCGCACGCTGAAGCACGTCCCCATGGCGGACCTGCTCAGCCTGCGCGACAAATACCGCGCCGAAGTCGCCCGCGAGGACGCCGCCGCCGCCGTGGCCGCCGGGCTGCCCGACAAGCGCCGCGTCTTCGTGAGGTTCGGATGAACATCTTCACCAACACCCGCCAGTGGCTGGCCCAGCGCATCGCGCCGGCCGCCCGCGTGCAGAAACGCCGCTTCGAGGCCGCCCGCCTGGACCGCCTCACCGCCGACTGGCAGGCCACCACCGTCAGCATCAACCAAGAGCTGCGCGGCGACCTGGACCGCCTGCGCGCCCGCTGCCGCCAGCTGGTCAACAACAACGACTACGCGCGCAAGTTCCGGCTGATGTGCCAGAGCAACATCGTCGGCCCGGGCGGCATCCGCCTGCAGGCCCGCGTGCAAGACGGCCCCGGCCAGCCCGACCGCCTGGCCAACCAGGCCATCGAGGCCGCCTGGGGTGAATGGTCAGCCGCGTGCGACGTCACCGGCCGCCAAAGCCTGCGCGACCTGTGCGAAACCCTGGTCGGCCAGCTGCCGAGTGACGGCGAGTTTCTGGTGCGCATCGTGCGCGGCCCGCAGGCCGGCAACCGCTTCGGCTTTGCCCTGCAGGCCATCGATGTGGACCGCATCGACACCACCCACACCATGGCGCGCGCGGGCAACCAGAACGCCGTGGTCATGGGCGTGGAGATCGACCAGTTCCACCGCCCGCAGGCCGTGTGGATCTTCGAGGCGCACCCCAACGACGGCGCCGCCAGCAGCCGCCAGCGCATCCGCCTGCCCATAGGCGAGGTGCTGCACGTGCTGAAGGTGGAGCGCCCCGAGCAAGCCCGCGGCGCCCCGTGGATGGCCCCGGGCGTGCTGAGCCTGCACCACCTGGGCAAGTTCAGCCTGGCCGCGCTGCTGGCCGCCGAGAACGGTGCCAACCACTTCGGGTTTTTCCAGACGCCTGACGGCCAGAGCCCCATCGGCGCGGTGGACGACGAAGGCGACAACATCACCGTCACCCAGCCCGGCACCTATGACGTGCTGCCCCCAGGCGTCACCTTCACGGCGCATGAAAGCCGCTACCCCGACCAGGCCATCGGCCCCTTCGTCAAGCACCACCTGCAGCGCATCGCCTCGGGCTGGGGCGTGGCCTACCACTCACTGGCCAATGACCTGGAGAACGTCAACTACTCCAGCATCCGCAGCGGCACGCTGGAAGAGCGCGACCGCTGGGCCTCTGAGCAAGAGTGGTTCATCGCCAGCTTCTTGGAGCCCGTCTTCCGCGCCTGGCTGCAGTACAGCCTGATGGCCGGCAGCATCACCATGCCCAACGGCAGCCGCCTGCCCGCGGCCAAGGCCGACAAGTTCAGCGCCCACGTCTGGCAGGCCCGCCGCTGGGATTGGGTGGACCCCAAGAGCGACACCGAGGCCAACATCCTCAAGGTCAAGGCCGGGCTGATGAGCCCGCAAGACCTGAGCGCGGCCATGGGCTACGACTTCGAGGACACCCTGGCCGCCATCCGCGACGCCCAGGCCCTGGCGGCCGAGTTCGGCGTGCGCCTGACCGCCTACGACGCCACGCCAGGCGCCGGTGCCCCCGCCAACATCGCGCAAGACACTGCCCCGGCTGACCAAGCCGGCACCGCCCGCTCGCCCGAGCCCTCGCCCATGGCCCTGGTCATGGACGCCATGGCCCGCGCGCTGGAGGCCAGCCACCACCGCGAGCCCCAGCGCATTGACCTGCGCCTGGAGCAACCCGCCAGCCAGGTCACGGTCAACGCCCCCATCACCATCCGCCAGGCCGACGTGCAGCTGGAGGCGCACATCGAGACGCCCGAGCCGCAGGTGCACATCGAGGCCGTCATGCCCGAGGCCCGCGCCGAGGCCCCGCCCGTCACCGTCATCAACCAGGTGCAGCCGGCCGACGTCACCGTCCACAACACCCACCCCGCCCGCGCCATCCAGACCGTCGAGCGCGATGCCAACGACGAGATCGTGCGCACGGTCACCACCTACGAAACCTGAAAGGACCATGAGCCATGGCCAATGCCCTGTACCCCAAGTGGAAGGAAGCCATCATCCAGGCTTCTGCCAATTCAGCCCTGACTGGCACGGTCAAGGCCGCGCTGGTTGACACCGGCACTTACACCTACAGCGCCGCGCACGAATTCCTGACCAGCCTGTCGGGCGTGGTCGGCACGGCGCAGACCATCGGTGCGACCAAGACCTACACCAACGGCGTCTTTGACGGCGGCGATGTGACCTTCAGCGCGGTGACGGGCAACAACGCAGAGGCCCTGGTGATCTACATCGACACCGGCACCGCCGGCACCTCGCGCCTGGTGGGCTACATCGACACCGGCGTCACCGGCCTGCCGGTCACCCCCAACGGCGGCGACATTACCGTCACGTGGAACGCCAGCGGCATCTTTGCGCTGTAAGCCATGACGATCACAACTCGCACGGGCAAGGGCTCGGAGCTGAGTTACGCCGATCTGGACGGCAACTTCTCCGACCTTGACACCCGCACTGCGCTCGGCTGGCGTGACAACGTCATCGAGATGACGGTGCGCTCGGGCCCGACCGAGCCGCAGATGACGCTGTTTCGCAACGGCATCTACATGCTGGCCTTTCCGGTCGAGGGTCTGCGCGAGGTGTTCGGCAACTTCCACATCGACCACGACTACGCGCTGGGCACGGCGCTGTATCCGCACATCCACTGGGCCACCGACGGCGCTCTGGTGGGCACCGTGCGCTGGGGCATCGAGTGGACGGTGGCCAAGGGTCACCAGCAGATGGCGTTTGGCCCCACGACCACGGTCTACGTGGAGCAAACCACCACCGGCACGCCGTACATGCACTACATCGCGGAGACCAGTCTGGCCAACGCGATCCCGGGCACCGGCATCGAGCCCGACACTTTTATCCTGATGCGGGTGTTCCGCGACGTGGACCACGTCAACGACACCTACGCCGACCAGGTGTTCGGCCTGGCGCTGGATCTGCACTACCAGGCCGACCGGGCCACCACGCCCAACAAGGCGCCCAACTTCTACGGGGTCTGAGCCATGCTGTTCGTCCCTGGCAACTCGTGGAACTTCGTGCTGAGCAACGTCAGCGCAACACGACCGGCGGCTGGCTGGGGCACGGTGGTCACGCCCGGCACTGCCCCGACCAAGGGAGCCTGGGCGCAGGTGCTCACCGCAGCCAACAAGAATGCCGAGACGTTCGGCATACTGGTCCACATCAACAACGGCTCAACAGCGGCCACCACGCGCAACTACCACGTCGATGTGGGCATCGACGCGGCTGGCGGCACCGCCTACACCGTGGTGATCCCTGACCTGCTGGGCGGGCATTCCGCACCGGCCACCGTGGGCGGCATCTTCTACTACTTCCCGCTCTACATCCCGGCAGGCGCATCGGTGGCGGTGCGTGCCTCCGGCAACGTGGCCACCACGTTCAACGTCGGGGTGACGGTGTTCGGCAAGCCGCGCCGGCCTGACTCGGTGATGGCGGGCCAGAAGGTGGTGGCCTTTGGCGCCACCGCAGCCTCCGCGACCGGCACCACGGTGACGCCCGGCACTACCGCCGAGGGCGCCTATGTGCAGCTCGGCACCGCCACTACGCTGCCGCTGTGGTGGTGGCAAGCCGGCCTGACCTGCGTGGACACAACGATGAGCGCCAACGCGCACACCATCGACATCGCCACGGGCGACGCCACCAACAAGGACATCGTGCTGCAGGATGTGCTTTCGATCTGGACAGCGTCAGAGCAAATCACCACGCTGCCGGCCGTCTATCCAGGTTTTGATCGCACGGCCACGGGATCGCTGGTCTACGGCCGCGTGCAGTGCTCTGGCACCGCTGACTCGGCGCTTTCGATGATGGCCTACGGGCTGGGGTGACACATGGCAATCTCTGAAGCATTCACCGGCACCGCAACCATCTCGACCGCCGAGTATTCGCTGGTCACCAACTCCACCACGCTGGCCTCCGACACGACAGACGGCGTCTATCAGGTCTTCATTGACTTTGCCAACCTGACCGCGACCGAGGAGTACATGGTCATGGTCAAGGAAAAGGTGACCAGCGCGGGCACGCAACGCGTGGTGTTCAGCGCCACGGTGGCGGGCGTGCAGGGCTCGCCGGCCTGGGTTTCACCGTCGCTGATTCTGCTGCACGGCTGGGACGTCAGCATGGACAAGCTCGCTGGCACCGATCGCTCCATCTCCTGGTCCATCCGCAAGGTGGCTTGATGACCTACGAGTTTCTCAAAGCGTACCTATCGCTGGTCACCAGCCACGCCGAGGCGCTGGACATCGAGATCTGGTCACTCGCACTGTCGGGCGACCTGTACACCATGGTGACCGCCCAGCCCTTCCCGCCAGAGCAACTGGAGCACCTCGGCCTGACCGAGGTGGCGTGACATGAGCTGGGGTTTCACCCCACTGCTGCCGGCAGCGGCAGACCTGCAGTCCGCCGCCGGGCCTGCCGCGCAGACGCTCACGCCCGCGCTGTTCACCAACGGCCAGAGTTTCTTCGCTTCCACCGTCACCCCCGGCGCTGTCACGCTGACCCCTGGGCTGTACTCCAACGACCAGACGTTCTACGCGCCCACGGTGTCCCTGGCGGGCGGTGCCACACAGACGCTGACGGCCAGCCGCTACGACAACGCGGAGACGTTCTTTGCTGCGTCCGTGGTGCCCGGCGCGGTGGCGCTGTCGCCCGTCAGGTACGACAACGCACAGACCTTCTACGGCCCAACCGTCACGCGTGGCGCCGTCACCCTCAGCGCCACGCGCTACGACAACGCCCAGAGCTTCTTCGCGCCCACGCTGACCACGGGCGCGGTCACGCTCACGGCGTCCAGGTTCGACAACGCACAGACGTTCTACGCCCCCACGGTCGGGCGCGGCGCGGTCACCCTGTCCGCCGCCAGGTACGACAACGCGCAGGCCTTCTACGCTCCCAGTGTGGCGCCTGGTGCGGTCACCTTGGCGGCGCCGCTGCTGACCAACGTCAACGCCTTCATCACGGCCACAGTCACCCCTGGCGCCATCACGCTGGCCGCGCCGCTGGTGGCCAACGCCAGCACGCTGTATGCACCCACCGTGGCTCCAGGTGTGGCCACGCTGGCGCCGGCCCGCCTGGACAACGCCTCGGCGTATTACAGCCCCACGGTCACCTCCGGCGGCACAACGCTGCTGCCGGCGCTGTACAGCAACACATCCACGTTCTACGGCGCCACCCTCAGCCCTGGCGCCGTCACGATCAGCTTTCCCAACTACGTGGCCGTGGGCTATGTCGCCCCGGGCTACGTGTCCTTTCCGGCCTTCAACGTCAACGCCTTTCCGGCGGCCACCGTCACGCCAGGTGTGGTCACGCTGGCTCCAGCGCGCGTTGACAACGCCAGCACGTTCTACGCGGCCGCGCTCATCCAGCAGCAGGTGGTGGCCCCACCCCGGCTGGACAACGCCGCCAGCTTCTACGCCGCCACCGTGGCCACCACGGGTGTCACGCTGGCGCCTGAGCGGCTTGACAACGCCAGCACCTTCTTCGCCCCCACGGTCACCCCCGGCCCGGTCACCCTGCAGCCGCCGCTGGCCGTCAATGCGGCGCAGTTCCTCGCGCCCACCGTAGAGCTGCAAACCCGCACCATCACCCGCGCCCAGGCGCAGCTGCTGCGCCGCATTCACGCGCTGCACGGCCTGGCCGCCGCGCCGCTGGTGGTGGGCCCCACCTCGCGCAGCGCGGGCGACATTGCGCAGACCATCAGCCAGGCCGGCACCACCGTCACCATCGCCACCAGCGCGGCCGATGACGTCTACGTGGCCGACGTGGGCCAGATGATCGAGGAGCTGGCCGCCCTGCACGGCCTGACCGCCGCGCTGACCGTCACGCCCACCAGCCGCACCGTCGGCGCCCTGGCGCAGACGCTGGCCTCGGTGGCAGGCGTCACCACCGTCACCCGGCAATGAGCCTGGACCCTCGCGCCATCGCCCTGCAGGGCATCGGCTTCGCACCGCTGGCCGTGGCCGCGCTCGGCCTGGTGGGCATCGAGGCCCCGCCCGTGGTGCAACCCGCAGGCGGGGCCTTCAGCAACCGCCCCTGGCGCGACATCCCCTTCCTGCCCGTGCGCCCACGCCGGCCGCGCAAAAAGCGCCAGGAGGAGCTGCTGTTTCTCGGCCACTGAGGCCCCCGCGCCAAATTGAGCACTGTCAAGCCGCGTGCCTTACGCGCTTGACATCTGGCGCCGCACAGTGCGCCACATGAGCAAGCTCCCCCCCTCTCTCCAGCGCGCCCTGCCCAAGGGCCGCACCGAGCGCGCCCTGCAGGTGGAGCGCGCCGCCATCAACGAAGAGGCCCGCACCGCCAGCCTGGCCTTCGCCAGCGAGACGCCCTATGAGCGCTACTGGGGCGTGGAGATTTTGGACATCACGCCCCAGGCCATGCGCCAGTCGCGCCTGCGCACCGGAGCCAATCTGCTCGTTGACCACGACTCCCGGGACGTGGTTGGCGTCATCGAGTCCGTTGAAGTGGGTGCGGACAGGGTTGCCCGTGCCACCGTGCGCTTTGGGAAGAGCGCACGCGCGGAAGAAGTGTGGCAAGACGTCCGCGACGGCATCCGCCGCAACGTGAGCGTCGGCTACATGATCCACAAGGCGCAACTGGTTGAAGAGCGGGACGGTGTGGAAACCTTCCGCGTCACCGACTGGGAGCCCTTCGAGGTGTCGCTGGTATCCGTGCCAGCCGACCCCACCGTCGGCGTCGGCCGCAGCCTGGAGTCCTCCCTGGACGCGGGCCCCGATGCAGACCCCACGGCCACCGCACCTGCGGCAGCCGCACCCACCCTCACCACCCCCTCGAAGGAGCACATCGTGTCTGATGTCACCGTTGACGCGCGCAACCACGCCGCAGAGATTTCCAAGATCGCCAAGGGCCTGCCTGGCGGCGCCGAGATGGCCATGGACGCCATCCAGCGCGGCCTGACCACCGAGCAGTTCCAGGCCGAAGCCCTGGCCAAGCTGGCCACCGCCCCCGTGCGCACCGCTGACGTGGGCATGAGCCGCTCTGAGGTCAAGCGCTACAGCCTCATCCGCGCCCTGCACGCCCTGGCCAACCCGGCCGACGCGGCAGCTCAGCGCGCCGCCGCCTTCGAGCGCGAGTGCTCTGACGCTGTGAGCAGCAAGCTCGGCAAGAGCGCCCGCGGCTTCTTCCTGCCGCACGACGTGCAAAAGCGCGACCTGGTGGTAGGCACGGCATCGGCCGGCGGCAACCTGGTGGCCACCGACCTGCTGGCTGGCGACTTCATCAGCCTGCTGCGCAACGCGATGGTCATCATGGGCATGGGCACCCGCATGCTGACGGGCCTGAACGGCAACATTGCCATCCCGCGCCACAGCGGCGCCGCCACCGCCTACTGGGTGGCCGAGTCTGGCGCACCGACCGAAAGCCAGCAGGCCTTCGACCAGGTGACGATGAGCCCCAAGACCGTGGGCGCTTACACCGACATCAGCCGCAAGCTGCTGCTGCAGTCCAGCCTGGACGTGGAAGCCCTGGTGCAGCAAGACCTGGCCACCGTGCTGGGCCTGGCCATCCAGCAGGCTGCCATCAACGGCACGGGCGCCAGCAACCAGCCCAGCGGCCTGCTGACGCTCATCACCCCGAGCGTGGCTGGCGGCACCGACGGTCTGGCACCCACCTGGGCGCACATGGTCGAGCTGGAGACGGACGTCTCCGTGGCCAACGCCGACGTGGGCACGCTGAGCTACCTGACCAACGCCAAGGTGCGCGGCAAGCTCAAGGGCACCCCCAAGGTGTCGGGCCAGAACGGCTTCATCTGGGAAGGTGGCGACACGCCGGTCAACGGCTACCGCGCCGCAGTCACCAACGGTGTGCCGTCCAACCTCACCAAGGGCACGGGCACCAACCTGTCGGCGGTCATCTTCGGCAACTTTGCCGATCTGCTGATCGGCATGTGGGGCACGCTGGACCTGATGGTGGACCCGTACAGCAACTCCACCAGCGGCACCGTGCGCGTGGTGGCCCTGCAGGACGTGGACGTGGCCGTGCGCCACGCCGAGTCCTTCGCCACCATGGTGGACGCCATCACGGCCTGATCGTAGGGCGAGGCCAAACGTGTTCACCGAAGACCTGAGCCCGTTCTTCAACACCGCAGGCTTTGCCATCGGGGCCACCCTCGATGGCGCTGCGGTGCAGGGGATCTTCGACGCAGGTTTTGACGACGCACCGCTGGCCGGCTTCGGCACGGCCGGCACCTCGCCCACCTTCATGCTGCCCTCAGCCAGCGTGCCCGCTGCGCCCGAGGGCAAGGCCTTCATCGTCTCCACCGGCTCCGCGGCGGGCAACTACCGCGTGGGCAACGCCAAGCACGACGGCACGGGCGTTTGCACGCTCGAGCTGCTGCTGAACCGCACCTGACATCTCACTTCCAGTTTAGGAGTCCACCATGACCGTACGTTCATCTGCCGGCACCACCATTTCCTTGTCTGCCGGCATCCCCGCCACGTTCAACACCGCCGGTTACACCGCGCTGACCTGGACGGCCATCGGCGAAGTCACCGACCTCGGCGAGTTTGGCCGCGAGTTCAACCTGATCACGCACAACCCCATCGGCTCGCGTGGCACCGTCAAGCTCAAGGGCTCGTTTAACGAGGGCTCGATCACGATGCAGATGGGCCTGGACACCGATGACGCCGGCCAGATCCTGGCCAAGGCGGCCAGCCTGTCGGACAACGACTACAGCTTCAAGATCATCACGCAAAACGGCGACGACTATTACTTTCAGGCGAAGGTCATGTCGTTCAAGGTCAACGTCGGGTCTGTGGACTCGGTGACCTCGGCCACCATCATGCTGGAGCTGACCACCAACAGCGCCGGCGTGGGCATCATCGAAGACCTGGCCGCCTGATCGGCGCCTGGCTGAACTCGACGAGACACCTTGAGCACCGACTCGGCGGGCGTCTCCTCTTTGCGGGGGAGCGTCCGCCGGGCACGGGCACACCCCGCAACCCCCGCAAAGACACCCACACCCACCATGTTTGAGATCACCTCCCTCGCCGCCAAGGACACGTTCACGCACCCCTTGGTCAACGCCAACGACGAGCCGCTGCTGGACGCCGCTGGCGAGCCGTTGTCCGTCACCGTCTACGGCCCCGGCAGCAAGCCCTACCAGAAGGCCAACGCCGAGCGCACCCAGCGCATGATGAAGCGCCTGCAGCGCAAGGGCAAGCTGGAGATGAGCGCCGAAGAGCAGGCGCGCGAAAACGCCGCCTTCCTGGCCGCCTGCACCGTCAGCTTCAACGGCTGGAGCTACAAGGGCGACGCCACCGCCTTCGAGGCCGCCTACGCGGACCCGTCCATCGGCTTCATCGCTGACCAGGTGAGCAAGGCCATCGGTGACTGGGCAAATTTTTCGCAGACCTCGCAGAGCAGCTGAGCCTTTACGTCCGCCAGCTGGCCTACCTGCAGACCGCCCCCGAGCCCAAGCGAAAACCCAAGAACCCGCCCGCAGACCACCAACGCTCGCCCACCAGAATGCAACGCCACCACAGCCAAGGAACGCAGCCCCCGCTGCCCGAGCCTGGGCTGGCGCGGCATCTGGTGGACTACCTGCTGCAGGTGGGACCCACCGGGTACGGCGCCATGGGCCCGGTGCCCCTGAGCCACAGCGAGATTGCCGCCTGGCAAGCCAACACCGGCGTGGATCTCACCGCCTGGGAGGCCACCACGCTGCGCACGCTCAGCATCGACTGGATCACCAGCTCGCAGGCCGCACAGGCTGAGGATTGCCCCGCGCCTTGGGTGGACGTGCACCAGGTCGAGCGCGACCGCGTGGCAGACGCGGTGCGCAACATCTTCGGCGGCCGCGCCCGCCAGCAACGCCAGCCGCAAGGAGCGCACTGATGCAGGCCGGCGCGCTCAACATCAAGCTGATGGCGGACATCGTGGATGTCCAGCGCAAGATGGCGCAGATGCAGCAGCTGGCGCAAGCCACGTCCAACGGCATGGCATCGGCCTTCAGCGGGCTGGGCGCCAAGATTGGAGCCGCGCTCAGCGTGGGGGCCATCGCCGCGTTTGTGAAGCAAACGGTCGACGCCATCGACGCCATGAACGACCTGGCAGATGCCACGGGCGCCAGCATCGAGGAAATCAGCAAGCTCGACCAAGTGGCGCGGCGCAATGGCCAGTCGCTCGACCAGGTGGGCGGCATGCTGGTGAAGTTCAACGCTGCGCTGAAAGAGGCGGACGGCAAAAACGGCGCCAGCATCGCCCTGCAGGCCATCGGCCTGGAGGCCGCCAAGCTGCGCCAGACAGACCCCGCCGAGGCCCTGCGTCAGACGGCGGTGGCCTTGGCCGGCTTTGCCGACGACGGCAACAAGGCCCGCATCGTGCAGGAGCTGTTTGGCAAAAGCGTGCGAGATGCCGCCCCATTCCTGAAAGACCTGGCCGAGGCCGGCCAGCTCAACGCCAGCGTCACCACGCAGCAGGCGGCTGAGGCAGAGAAGTTCAACAAGCAGCTCTTTGCTCTGCAGGAGGCGGCCGGCACTGCCGGGCGGTCCATTGTCTCGGACCTGCTGCCGCCCATGACGGAGCTGCTGGACAAGTTCAACCGCTTCCGCATGAATGGCGGCGTGCTTTCCGGCTTCTTTGACCTGCTGGTTTCGCAGTTCAAGGACGCGCGCGTGCAGGCCACGCTGGAGGAGATCGAGCGGCTGGAAGAGCGCTTGCGCAACCCCAAAGTGACCGGCTTCAACCGAAGCAGTCTGCAGCAGGAACTTCGGCAAGCTACCCAGCAGCTCAAAGACCTGCAGGGGGAGGCGCTCAAGGCCCGCACCGCGCTGGACCAGGCGCTGGGTAGATCGAACGCCGGCGCTGGCCGCGGGGACGACATCAATCCACCGTTTGCGCGTCGAGCGCCGTCAGTGGCTGACATCAACGCCTTGACCCAGGCCCAAACCCGCCAGGACGAGCAAGCCAAGGCCGCAGCCAAGGCGCGCGAGGCCGAGGCCGATCGGCAATCACGTGCCCACCTGGCCTGGCTCAAGCGCGTGGACGAGGCCGAAGAGGCGGCAGAAAAGGCCGCCCAGGCTGAACTCAAGCGCATGGCGGACTTGCAGCAGGCCGAGCTGGAGCTGGCCGCCTCGCGCCAGCTGCGCCAGGTGGCCGCCTACGAGGCCGAAGAGCAGGCGATCGACGCGCGGCTGAAGTCTGCCGGCGACATGCTGCAGGCGATCGAGCGCGAGACGCAGGCGCTCAGCATGTCCAACACCGAGCGCGAGGTGTCCAACGCGCTGCTGGAGCTGGAGCGCCTGGGCCTGGAGAAGGGCACTTACGCCTACGAGGAATACGCCCGCAAGATCCGCGAGGCCATCGTCAACCGGGAAAACGTGCGCGCCAGCATCGAGCAGACGCAGCAGATTCAGCGCGAGTGGGAGCGTGTTTCAGACCAGATCGGCCAAAGCCTCACCGACGCCCTGATGCGGGGCGGCAAAAGCGCCTGGGAGTACATCAAGGGCCTGTTCCGCAGCATGGTGCTGCGGCCGATCATCCAGGCGGTGGTCAATCCGGTGGTGGGGGCCGCGCAGGCTGCCGTCGGGTCTGCTCTGGGCCTGTCCGCAGGGTCTGCGGCTGCAGGATCCGCTTTCGGAAATGCAGCAGGCGCGGCCATTGGGTCGGCCATCTTTGGCTCCAGCGCAGCCTACGGCGCGGCCATCGGCACCACAAGTGTGGCGGCAGGCTCCCAAGCAGCCATGCTGGCAGCGCAGACGGGCAGCTTTGGTGCAGCGGGTTTGACGGCCACCAGCAGCGCTGCCGCAGGCGCCGGCTCCGGCTTCATGGCCACGGCAGCTGCTGCAGGCCCTTACGTGCTCGCAGCCCTGGCCGTGCTCAACGCCGCGGGCGTCTTCCGCAGCAAGAAGATCGTCGGCGGCGGCCTCACTGGCACCCTGGGCGAAGGCGACATCGAAAGCTACGACCTGCAGCGCCGCGGCGGCACGCTGTTCAGTGGGCCGGACTACAGCATGGTCAATCAGCGCGTCAGCGCCGAGAGCCAGGCCATTCAGACCGCTTACGAGGCGCTGCGCACCAACGCCGTCAACATGGCTGAAGCCCTGGGCCTGAGCAGCGATGCGGTCAAGACCTTCACCACGCAGCTCGGCACCGACGTGCTGCACAACGACCTGGCCGCCCGCGGCATCAAGCTCGATGGCCTGACGCCCGAGGAGGCCGCGCAGAAGGTGCAGGCCGCCCTCAGTCAGGCCAATGAGGACTTGGCCGCCTTTGTGCTGGGTGCCAGCCGCACGGTCACCGAGACCATCACCACCAGCGTGGAAGACTGGGAAGAAAGCGAAAACGGCCGCTGGATGCGCGGCTACATCGACCAGGTCAGCCAAGTCACCCGCACCATCGAGGCCACCGGGCCCAGCTTTGCCCGCACGGGCGAGACCGCCGTGCAGACCCTCACGCGCCTGGCCAGCAGCATCAGCACCATCAACCCCGTGCTGGAGCTGCTGGGCCTGCAACTGTTTGACACCAGCCTGGCCGGCGCAGACCTGGCCAGCACCATGGCCGACGCCTTTGGCGGCCTGGAGAACTTCACCCAGGTCACGGCGCAGTACTACCAGGAGTTTTTCAGCGAAGCCGAGCGCACCGCGCACGTCACCGGCCAACTGACCGAGGCGCTGGGCGGCATGGGCATGACCCTGCCCACCACGCGCGACGCCTTCCGCGACCTGGTGGAAGCCCAAGACCTGACCACCGAGGCCGGCCGCAAGAACTTTGCCACGCTGATGCAGCTCAGCGGCACCTTTGCTGCCATCACGCCCGTGCTAGAGGAGGTGGCCGAAGCCGGCGAAACCGTCACCGAGACCCTGCGCAGCGCCGCCGACATCCTCAACGAGCGCCAAGGCCTCGAGCGCCAACTGCTGCAACTGCAAGGCGACACCAACGCACTGCGCGCCCTGGACCGCGCCGCGCTGGACGCCAGCAACCGCGCCCTGTTCGACCAGATCACGGCGCTGCAGGACAGCCAAGCGGCTGCCGCTGCTGCTGCAGACGCCGAGCGCGCCCTGGCGGCAGAGCGCGACCGCATCGCCCAAGAGCGCGCCGGCCTCGAGCGCCAACTGCTGCAACTGCAAGGCGACACCAACGCACTGCGCGCTCTGGACCGCGCCGCGCTGGACGCCAGCAACCGCGCCCTGTTCGACCAGATCACGGCGCTGCAAGACAGCCAAGCGGCTGCCGCCGCCGCAGCTCAGGCCCAGCGCGACTACACCGCCGCGGTAGAGGCCGCGCAAGCCGCAGTGGAGCGCGCTCGCAGCGCCGTGGCCAGCGCAGAGTCTGGCGTGGCTGCGGTGCGTGAGCAGGCCACCAGCGCCTACATCTCGGCGCAGGACCGCGTGGCCGCCGCCAACGCGCGCATTGCAGACCTCAACGCAGGCATTGCCAACGCGGCCCGCGACGCCGCCCTGCGCGTGCAAGAGCTGGGCACCAGCCTGCAGGAGTTTGTGCGCGGTCAGTTCGCCACGCCTTCGCAGAACTTCGGCACGCTGCTGCGCCGCGCCCTGGGCGGCGACTCCGAAGCCATGCAGGGCCTGCCCGAGGCGGCTCGCGCCGCCATTGACGTGGCGCGCGCATCGGCCCGTACCACGGCCCAAGCCGGTATTGAGCGCGCCCGCATCCTCTCCAGCGTGGCCGAGGTGGCCGCCGTGGCCGCCGCGACCGCCGTGCCTGCAGGCGCCGCAGCCGCAGACCCCATGCTGCAGGCCACGCAAGAGCTGGCTGCCGCTCAGGCTGAGCTGGCCAGCGCCCTGGGAGTGGCCAACCAACTCGGCGCGCCGCTCACGCGCGAGGTGCAAGACCTGGTAGCCAAGTTCACCGCCGCGCAAGAGGCGCTCACGCTGGCCACCGCCGACCTGGCCGATGCAGAAAAAGCGCTGGCCGACATCGTGGCCAACACCGCCGGCACCGTGACGGCTGTGAACAGCGCGACCACCGCCATCGGCACGCTCAAAACCGCCTTCGACACGGCCAAGAACACGCTGGACGTCCAACTGAAGGCCGTGGCCGACAGCAACCTGCCAGACGACATCAAGACGCTGATTGCCGACAAGGGCAAGACCTACCAAGTGACCATTGGCGCAGTGATGGCCAGCACCTTGACGGATGCGCAAAAGACGCTGCTGCTGGAGGCCTCAACCACCGGCATGCGCGCCGTCACCTTGGGTGCAGCATTTGGAACGGCTCTCACGGCCGAGCAACGCCAAGCCTTGATGGTGGCCGATGAGACCATCCTAAGAACAATTCAGGCCGCGGTCACTGCGGGCACCTTGACAGACGAACAGCGGCTGCTGCTCACCATGCAAAAGGGCACGGTTGACCGCACCGTCAACGCCTTGGTGAACAGCGCCAGCCTCACCACTGAACAGCGTGCATTTCTCAACCTGGTCACCGGCGCCACCGCCACGGGCGCCACCGTCACCATCAGCGGCGCCGTTACCTTCGACCCGGGCAACGCGCTGCAGAGCATCTTCAACAACATCAGCAAGAGCAACGCGCTGCTGGCCAAGATGGCGCTGGCCCAGCTGGGCCCCACGGCTACCGCGCAGCAAAAGGCCACCACTTACGGTGCGTTCCGCGAGCTGTACACCGACGAGCAAACGCGAGCCATCGTGGAGACGGCATACGGCAGACAGACCAACGCCGACTGGGCCGCGCTCAAGTCGCTCGCCGGCTTTGCCGACGGCGGCGTCTTCACCAACGGCATCGTGAGCCAGCCCACCCTGTTTAACATGGCACAAATGGGCGAGGCCGGGCCCGAGGCCATCATGCCGCTCAGCCGTGGCGCAGACGGCAGCTTAGGCGTCAACCTCTGGGGCAGCGGCGCCCGCCGCGACGAAGCGTTGGTGGCTGAGATCCGCGCGCTGCGCCAGGAGATGACCGAGCTGCACGCCGCAGCCCGCAGCACTGCCGTGGCTACCAACAAGACGGCGCGCATCCTGGATCGCGTCACCCCCGACGGCAACAGCCTGCAAACGGTGGCCGCTGCATGAAAGTCATCGCCCCCACCACCTTTGTGGCCGCCACCCACCTGGTGAGCAGCACCGCGACAGAGGCGGTAAGCGCCTACAACGCCGGCACCACCTACGCCAAAGACGCCTTCGTCGACTACGGCACGCACATCTACCAGAGCCTGGTCAACAGCAACACCGGCAACACGCCGAGCACTTCGCCCACCTTCTGGGTGCTGGTGGGCCCGGACAACACGCACGCGATGTTTGATGACCAGATCAGCACCGCCACCACCAGCGCCAGTCCGCTGACGGTGGTGCTGGCCACTGGGCTTGCCAACTCGCTGGCCCTGTTCGGCCTGGTGGGCAGTCAGGTCACCGTCAACATCACCGACGGCGCTGCGGGCCCCAACGTCTACAGCCGCACCACCAGCCTGGACGGCACGTTCATCTTTGACTGGTACATGTATTTCTTCGAGCCGTATGTGCAGATCGAAGAGCTGGTGCTCACCGACCTGCCGCCCTACACGGCCGCGCGCCTGACCGTCAGCCTCACCGGCCCCAGCACCGTGCAGATCGGTCAACTGGTGTTTGGCACGCAGTACGAGCTGGGTGACGCCGAATACGGCGCCAGCGTGGGCATCATCGACTACAGCCGCAAGGACACCGACGAGTTCGGCACCACCACGTTTGTGGAGCGCGCCTTCAGCAAACGCATGACCGCCAGGTTGATGCTGGACACCGTGCAGATCAGCCGCGTGCAGCAGGTGCTGGCCCGCGTGCGTGCCAAGCCCAGCGTATGGGTGGGTGTGCCGGGTGACAGCACCTTCAACCCGCTGACCGTGTACGGCTACTACCGCGACTTTTCTGTCGATGTGGCTTACCCGACCAAGAGCTACTGCAGCCTGGAGATCGAGGGCCTGGTGTGACACCAGGCGCGTCATCACCCAACCCTTGAGCCACCACCATGCCCACCAACCCCACCCCTATCACCGCGCTGCCCACCGCGCCCAGCCGCGCGGACCCGGCCAACTTTGCCACCCGCGCGGATGCTTTCCTCGGCCAGCTTGGCACCTTCGGCACGCAGACCAATGCGGTGGGCTCAACCACCTACACCAACGCCGTGGAGGCCGCTGCCAGCGCCAATGCGGCCCAGGCTGACCGCATCTTGGCGCAAAGCGCCGCCGCTACCGTCACGGCGCAGAGCCCAGCGGCCAACGCCGCCGCCGCCGCCGCCAGTGCCGCCGCAGCAGCCGTGAGTGCTGGCCAGGCGCAGGCCGTCAGCCCTGATTCGCCCGTGCGCCTGAACACCCGGCAGATCACCGCCAACCTCACCATCGGCGGCGGCTACAACGCCATGAGCGCCGGGCCCATCGCCATCGCCGACGGCATCACCGTCACCGTCCAAGACTTCGCCACCTGGAGCATCCAATGAGCACGCTTGTCACCCGCACCATCCAGACCCCTGACGCCTCGCCCGTCAGCTTCCCCAACGGCATCCGCATCGGCACGTCCGGCGGCGCCGGCCTGGTCAACCACATTGGCGTGGCCGGCCAGCAGGGGTTCGGCGTGGGCATCGCGCCCGAGGTGCCGGCAGGCTTTGCCAAGCTGTACGGCACCGAAGATCCGGCCTCCGAGAACTACGGTAACTACCAGTACAGCGACGGCTCGGTGATGGTCTACGTGCCGGCGTTTTACTACCGCTACGGCACCGGCAGCAACGGCGGCGCCATCAACGTTGTGGACGTCAAGCCCTTCAGCCACTGGGCCAGTGTGGCCGATGCCAATGCGGCGGGCTACGCGCTGCACCGCGCCTTCTACAACGGCGGCAGCATCCGCCAGGGCGTTTTCGTCGACAAGTACAAGGCGAGCAACAACGGCGGCACGGCGTCCTCCTTGAAGAACGGCATTGCGCTCAGCAGCGCGCAGCGCGGCTCCTTGAGCACCGCCACCTTCGCCAGCCTCACGGGCGCACCCAGCAACAACCTGGCCGGCGCCATTGCCGCGGCCAAGACGCGCGGCAGCCGCTTCTTCTGCAACACGCGCTTCATCCGCGGCGCGCTGGCCTTGCTGGCCAATGCCCACGGCTCGGCCGCCACGGGCACCACCTATTGCGCCTGGTACAGCGCGGGCAGCACCAACTTCCCCAAGGGCTGCAACAACAACGCCAACGGCGACGCGAATGACGGCGCCATCGCGTTTGTGGACGACGGCAACGGCACGTACAACTGCGGGCGCACCGGCAGCGCCAACTTCATGGCGCGCACCACGCACAACGGCCAGATGTGCGGTGTGGCCGACTTGAACGGCATCGTGTGGGAAACCGAGCTGGGCTTCACCAGCAACGGCACCAGTTTCTTCATGCTCAACACCAGCGTGGACGTGGCCACCATCACCGGCGGCACCACCCTGGCCACCGACGCCTGGGGCGCCACCGGCCTGGCCGCCATGTACACCAACATCGGCGCCACGTATGAAAGCCTGACCAACAGCGCCAGCAACAAGACCTACGGCAACGCGGCGCAGGTGCTGAGTGCATCCACCAGCGGCACCGCCTGGGGCTTTGCAGGCCTGGGCATTCCGCTGTCTGGCGGCGTGGGCGGCAGTAACCAGTTCGGCAACGACTACCTGTACGACGCGCGCCCGAATGAGCTCTGTGTGATGTCTGGCGGCGACTGGAACTTCGGCAGCAGTGCCGGGGTCTGGGCGCTGTCCCTGGGCAACGTCCGCGGCGTCTCGAGCGTCAGCATCGGGTTCCGCGCCGCCTCTTACCTGTAACTCTGAGGCCCTGAGCGGTAGCGACTGGGCCTGCTTCCAACACCATGAGCCACCCCACGTGCAGCATCCATGCCCAGGCCGGCTTGCACCGCAAGCTGGTGCTGTTCGGCACGCAGCTGGAGCTGTACCTGGCGCACTTTCCTTCGCATCACAAGTTTGTGATGGCGCAGCAACTGCGCCAGGCTTACGTGGACGTTTACAACTTGGTCACCGAGGCGCAAAAGCGCTTTCACAAGCGCACCACGCTCACTCAGCTGGACGTGCGCCACGAGCAGCTGCGCATGCTGCTGCTCTTGGCGCATGAGCTGGGGTTGTTCAACTTCTCCAGGGGCAAGCAAGACGCCGAACACCCGGGCGACCACCGGGCGCTGGTGATGCTGCGCCTGGTGGACGAGCTCGGCCGCATGATCGGCGGCTGGCTCCAAAAAGAATCGGCCCCGGGCGGTGACGCTCAGGGCCCGCTGCCTGCGCCCGGCGCAGCAGCGCATGAATCCGGTGAGCGAGAGCTTGCCGGTGCGGTAGGGGCTTGACATGCTCTGTGTGATTTCTGGCGGCAACTGGAACAACGGCAGCAATGCCGGGGTCTGGGCGCTGAACCTGAACAACGACCGCGGCAACTCGAACGACAACATCGGGTTCCGCGCCGACTCTTCGCCTGGCCTGCCTCATGCGGCAACAGCCGACTGGCAAAGAGGGAGCCCCCGTCGCGGCTGGTGCCGAAATCTGCCGCTGCAGCGCCCTTCAGTAGCCCGCACGCCGGCCCATGTTGGCCGCAGGGCGACCACTGGCGCCGCAGCACCTACACCTGGCCAGGGCACCGCATGAAGCGCCACGGCAACCTGCTGCCCCTGTACGCCACCGAGCCCGCGCTCATGGCCGCCTACCGCCGCGCCCGCGAGCAAAAACGCAACAGCCGGGGCTGCTTCCTGTTCGAGCGCAACCTGGGCCACAACCTGGCCAGCCTGCTGGACGAGCTGCGCACCGGCACCTACCAGCCGCAGCCGCTCAATCGCTTCTGGGTCAACGACGGCCGCAAGCCGCGCTTGATCGAGGCGCCGTCCTTCCGTGACCTGGTGGCGCAGCACGCCGTCTACGCCGTGGTGGGCCCGATCTTTGAGCGCCGCTACATCGCCACCAGCTTTGCCTGCCGCAACGGCCTGGGCACGCACGCCGCAGCCGATTGGCTGCAAGCCGCCATGCGCCGCGCACCGCGCACCGCCTGGACGCTGCACGTCGATGTGCGCAAGTTCTTCTACAGCGTGGACCGCACCACGCTGGCCGCCATCGTGCAGCGCTTCATCAAGTGCCCCGCCACCCTGCGCCTGCTGGCCCTGTTTGCCCAGCGCCCTGAGCCGGTGGGCATCCCCATCGGCAACCTGATGAGCCAGACCTTTGCCAACCTGTACCTGCACACGCTGGACGACTTTGCCAAGCGCACGCTCAAGGCGGCCGACTATGGCCGCTACATGGACGACGCCGTGATGATCGCCCCCAGCCGGGCCGCAGGCGCACAGTGGCTGGAGGCCATCCGCCACCACCTCAGCCTGCTGGGCCTGGCCATCAGCCACCACAGCCTGCAGCCCCTGCGCCGTGGCCTCAACTGGGTGGGCTACCGCACCTGGGCGCGCGCCCGCTTCGTGCGCCCGCACCTTATTTCAGCCATCCGCGCCGATGCCCGCACCGGCCGCCTGCAATGCCTTGTCTCTCGCCTGGGCCACGCGCGCCGCACCAGCTCGCACCGGCCCCTCATCACCCACCTGTTGGAGCACCACCATGCCCTCGCTGCACGCCTACCGCAAGCTCATCACCTCCCTCAACACGTTTGAGATCCGCCTGCCTGAATCCGCCCCCGGCCAACGCCAGGGCCAGGAAATCGCCACGTTGGCCGACGGCCGCACCATCGTCTGCCTGGACGACGGCGCCACGCTGCCAGCCGACCAGCCCGCGCAGATCGCCGCCAGCATCGAGGCCCTGCCCAGCCCGCTGCCCGTAGACCTGCGCGCCGAGATCCTGGCCGCCAGCCCGCACGTGCGCGTCATCAACCAGCGCGTGGTCGAGAAGATCCGCGCCCAGTACAGCATGGACGACGAGATCAAGATGCTGCGTATCGCCCCCAGTGCAGAAACCGTGGCCTGGAACGACCACGTGGAAGCCTGCCGCGCCTGGGGCAGGGCTGAAAAGGCCAAGCTGGGGTTGTGAGCCTGGCCACCCACTGACCCGCCGCACCCGCCCGACGCCGTGAAGAAAGCGCCGCCCCCATGACCGACTACACCGGCCCCGAGCGCCGCCAGGCCGCCCTGACCGAAGACCGCGTGCAACTGATGATCCAGACGGCCGTCACGGGCGCCATGACGGCCCATGAGCACAAGGTCATCGCGCACATGGACGTCCAGTTCGCCGCCCTGCGGCAAACCTTCGCCAGTGCGTTCCCCGAGGGCGACCCGCACGGCCACCGAATCGCGCACGAGAAGGCCATCCGCAACGCCGGCTGGTGGGAGCGCATCAAGGGCGAAGCCGCCAGCAAGCTGCTCACCGCCACGCTCTGGGCCGGCCTGCTCTTCATCGGAGCCGCCATCTGGGAGCACTTCAAAAGCGAAGTGCGGAAGGGCTGAGGCAATGAACTTCGACACCGCCTTTGCGCTGCTGCTTGGCCATGAGGGCGACTTCTCTGACCACCCGGATGACCCCGGAGGCAAGACCCGCTTCGGCATCACCGAAGCCGTAGCCCGCCAGGCCGGCTACACCGGCAGCATGCGCGAGCTGCCCGTCGACCTGGCCAAACGCATCTACCTCGACCGCTACTGGAAGCCCGTGCGCGCCGATGATCTGCCGCCAGGCATCCGCTACGTGATGTTCGACGGCGCCGTCAACAGCGGCCCCGCCCAGGCCACGCTCTGGCTCCAGCGAGCACTCGGCGTGCAGGCCGACGGCATCATCGGCCCCAAGACCCTGGCCGCTGCATACGCCCACCCGCACGAAACCCTGCGCCTGAGCATCCTGGCCCAGCGCCTGCGCTTCATGACCGGCCTGACCAACTGGCCCGCCTTCAGCCGAGGCTGGGCGCGGCGCATTGCTGACCTGATGGATGCCTGACCCCATGAACCCGCTCATCCTCGGCCCCGTGCTCGACCTCGGCAAGTCCATCCTGGAGCGCTTTATCCCAGACCCCGAGAAAAAGCGCGAGGCCGAGATGGAGCTGCTGCGCATGGCCGCCGAGGGTGAACTCAAGCAGGTAATCGCCCAGCTCGAAATCAACGCCCGTGAGGCCCAACACCCCAGCATCTTCGTCGCTGGCTGGCGGCCCGCCTTTGGCTGGTGCGGTGCTGCGGGCTTCGTCTACGCCACCATCCTCCAGCCCCTGCTGTCCTGGTGGGCCGGCATCCGCGGCTGGGGCCCCC
>Ga0315909_10002422_pt1 | contig 23921 bp, 24 predicted proteins | sample LakEriMetagenome_11_FD_203527 | JGI IMG/M metagenome (GOLD analysis project Ga0315909, IMG submission 203527) | Freshwater fungal communities from buoy surface, Lake Erie, Ohio, United States - Buoy 2 MA125 | ecosystem: Environmental > Aquatic > Freshwater > Lake | place: USA: Lake Erie, Ohio...
GGACGCGATTAGCGTGGGCGAGAAGCTCTGAACGGTGCTCTGTGTAGAAAGCACCGAGCTCTGCAACGGTCCACACGCGAGGACCTGCAGAGGCTGCAGACTTCTTAAATGCCACTTGGGACTTCCTCCTTAACCGGTTTTGTACTTCAGCGACACCCGTCGGTGCCTCTACAACCTTCTACGAATCCTAGCCCCAGATGTAGCGGGGAAGGGACAAAACGGACATTTTGCCAGCCGATCTCCCGTTTAATTAAAACTGATTACGAAATCTGGTCGATTCTTGGCATTTGGGGTGTCCATCCCATCGAGTGGTAACTCCTTTCGGTATTCCCGAGGAGTACGAATTGCCGGGTCCCTGAGCAGTGTGATCTCAAAAACTCTTGGAAAGCCATTCTCTCCAAGACCTTCAAAATTATTTGCGTGCAGGTGTGAAAGTACCAGTCGCTCGGAAAGTTGATCGAGAAAATCCTTTAATTGCTGAACATGTAAATGAAAATCATGAATTTCGATTAGGATAAAGCCAAAGCGCGATTGATGCGTAATTATCTGTTCCAGTATCGCCCATTCCGATCCTTCAATATCAATTTTCAGTCCAATTACAGATTCAGTTGGAATTCTTGAAAGCGCTTGATGGAAAGTTTCCCTGCTAATTCGTACTTGATGATGTGTGTTTCTTGGATTTCGATACCAGAATGAAAAATAGTTTAAAAGCCGGCTAAATCGAGCTTTAACGCTAGCTCCAGATTCTTTGAACAAGAGTAGCTTTAATACTCCATTGAGAGATTTTCTAACAAAGAAAAAAAATGAAACGGTGTTGTCATACATCTCAATGCTCGCGCTCCTATTGAACTGTGAAAAAGTCTTTTCAAATGACCAGTTCTCTCCTAAACCTAATGAGAGTAAGGAATCTATATTTGCAATAGCCGGCAAGGTCATGACATAACCACCATCAGATAAATTACCAATACGTTGAAGATCATCCACGATGCAAGGTTGCAAGAAACTAAGTTCCTTAGGACAAGTGACTCGGATAAAATTAGTCATGAACGTCTACTAAAGATTGCATTTTTCTTACCTTTAATAGTTTCAGAACTTGTCTTCTGGCTACAAATAAATCATGCAATATAGAAAAAAAATGCTTTTTTTTGATTTTTGATTCGCCAACATCTTTCCAAAAAAATAGTGGCTCTTCCCAGATTGACAAATGACCATTTTTTAAAATTGCCAACCTTGTTAAAATTTCAATATCGACAAACCATCTGGTTTTAAACTCTGTCTTTATTGACTTTATGAAAGCTTCACTATTTGAAAAAAGTTTGAATCCGCACTGAGTATCATAAGGGGCATCAGTCCATTTATTGGTGATAACTGTTGCAATGATTCTTCCTAAATAATGTCGTGAAGTCTTGCGGGAAATACTTCGCCCCGAAAGCGCGACTCGGGATGCAATTATCACATCCATGGTATTCAAAATTGAGTCATTCCATTTTTCAAACATCAAGCCTACGATCCGGAAAATCTCATCTTCTTTGAACGCACCGTCTGAATCTATAAAACCTAAAACGGAGATTTCGGATTCTTGCTCCAGAATTCCTTGGAATCCAATCCTGATGGCATTACCTTTACCAACATTCTGGGAGAGTCGTATGACTTGAGCAGAAGTTCCATTAGAAACTTCCTTCAGCATTTTGTATGTGTCATCAGTGCTGCCATCATCAACAAACACCCACTTAATATTGTCTCCATCTTGAAGTATTTTCTTCCAATATACTTTTGGAAATCGAAACTCTTCGTTAAAGCAGGGAACTATAATTGCCACAGCTTTATTCATTTTTTTCAAAATTCATTGTGCGCTTTTTTGAAATATAAAGTATAAATATTAAAATTGACAATGAATATGTATATCGACCATTACTTCCGAGGTAAGCAATAGAACTTAATGACGTCCAAAGAAATATTGCAAGGAGTGAGAAAATTGTAAATTGATCAATTAATACTTCAGTCTTTTTGTTCCTTATAGATCTCACAATTGGAATTAGAAAGAGCATAAAGATGCAGAAGGCAAATGAGAAAAAATGCAAAGTTACTGCAACATCATAAAGCAGTCTATAAAAACCAAGAATACCCATAGCTAGTGAATCGGCAGATAAAACAGTAAGGTTGCGTGAATCCGAACCTATCAACAACTTACTTGCAAAAAGTATTTTATTTTGGAAATAAGTAACAGGATCTCTGACTATAAAATTGATCCATTTTGATTCTAATTCTTTGTATCTCAGTATTTCAGTGGTATTAATTAAATTAAAATCAACTTCAAATCCCACGGAGGACGCATTTATCGCCTTAGTAAGACTTAACCAAGTATCCGGACGAAAAAGTTGACAAACGATTTTTGTATAATTCGGATCTTCAGAAAAAACTTGTAGGGCCTTTTTAGCTATTTCTCCTGTGGTTATATTGGTCGTGTAGCAATATGTTGCAGCAGCATCCATCATCATAACTTGTTGCTGAGGAAATCCCCTATTGAGTTGGAGTGCCTTCGTTGCCGTTAGTTCTAACATTAATGGTGAAAGCGTAACAAAAACCATTAATGCGGAAATTGCTAGTCTGCTTAACTTTATTTGATTCATTTTCAGAATCACGAAAATCATTGGAAAGATTGCCAGTGATAGCCAAGGCCTAAAGCTCATCCCGATAGAAACTATTAAAAGCGGCCAAATTATTTGAATAAACTTTGATGAAGGTTCTTTTGATAAATTCGAAATTAGTTTTGCAAAACCAAATATCAGTAAACTGAACATTAAGCCATCTCTAGTCATTTGTGAACTAAAGGTGATGGCGGAATATATCGCTAAATACTTTACAAGTCTCCTCATTTTCGTTTGATTTGTATTGGGAAGAATCTTATTCAATGCTAAGTAAGTCAGCGTAATCTGAAAAATTGCCAACCAAATTTGCCATCTAATTCCAAAATTTGGTACATGCGCATAAACCAATGAGGACATGCCGCCCCAGAAATCGATTTTAGAGCCGTATTGAAAGTTTTTTCTTGCGTTTACGATATCTTCGCCATAAAAACTCGGTATCTGCATGAGTAATGCAGCTATAGAAATGATTAATACTGAATTAAATCTCTCAAAAGCAAATGAGGCTGCCCTCTTGGCTGATTCCACGATCATTTTCCCAAGCCTAATTGGTTTATCACAAGTTCCCTATAAGCATTCACTTCTGGATTTAACAGGAATAGTTTGAGATCTTCTGGGGTTCCAAGTCCGTGAACCCCAGTCTCGACGTCACCTACGTTGTACGTCAAAATTGAACCGCCTTGCTTGATCAAGTAGTTGTACGAAGGCGCGACGTAAAACTCTCCATTAACTTTAAACGCGTCTTTCTTCATAGAATTAATGGAATCAGTTGCAAGTTTCATCGATTTCCAGCCATAAACGCCCACGGTTGCCTCATCTGAAACTACAACTTTTTCAACAACATTTATTACCTCTCCTTCTATACTTCTTTCCAAATATGACCACTTACTATCAGAAGCGGTCATGGTAAGAATTTGCCCCTCGCAATTTCCCTCCCTAACCATTCTGACAAAATCAGAAATATCAGATGATACAAACTGATCAGAGTTGGCAGAAAGTACAGCTTCGTCGGCCGGGATTTGATCTAGAGCAAACTGCAATGTCGTTGCTGCGCCATCCGTGAGATTTTCTAGCTCAATGAAATGGAACTTGTTTTTAATCCGCGAAACGAGTGGTTCTAGATTTTTGGGAATTTGATCCATTTTGCGCGTGATAATCCAAATATCGTCTTCTGCTTCTAATTTAAAATTTGCAATTACCCATCCGACCATTGGTATGCCCAGTATGGGAATCAGGGGTTTCGGAGTCTCTATTCCCACCGCTCGAAATCTGCTTCCTAGTCCAGCAGCAGGAATAACTAAATTTAACTTCATTTTTAGCCCAAAACTTTGTCATTTGGTAAAGATGGCGTTTTAACGCAAACTAGTGAGGAATCTGTGATTGATTCAAATTCAGCGAATTCTCCCGGTGGAATTGTTATTACATCGCCAGCGGAAAACAAAGTTCCACCTAATCGAATTTGGCCTTCAACTACTACTGTAATCTCCGTTGCGATATTCTGTTTATGAAGTGGCTCTTTTTCGCCTGCCTTGAACCACTTTACGGCGATCTCGAATTCTTTAGACGGAAGAACCACTGGTGAGAAATTCCCAACAAACCAACCTTTTGTGTATTGATCAATTTTGTTGATTTGCATTTCTAAACCTCTTTTCCGAATCCAAAGCTTCTTTGTAAGTGGAAAATCTATAGTATTTATCTTCATTAATTTGGAAAAGAAAAGGGTTAATTCCTTTTACAACTGCATAATTCAAGGCTGGGGCCAAGAAAAACATGCCGTTTGTTTGAATATTGTTCATAATGGCCCATTCTGCACACTCTATAAATAGATGCGCTGTCCTAAAATAGAATAAGCCGGCAGTCGCTTTGGAACTAATTACCTTCTTCTCGCATACTTCAACCAATTTTTCGTCCACCATGCGAACGTATGAATACATGGGATTTTGCGAGTCAAATACCACTAGTGATATCTCTGATTTTGATTGTAGCGATTGCAAGTTGAATTCATCATAATTCTTTTTTGCAATCAAAGCATCTCCCGGCACTATAAATATTGGGAGGTCAAGATTGCAATCACGAATTGCGATTAAAGCAGAAATCAGCGCACCCTTGGTATTCCCTATCTGAACACTTACAGGTGACGTTTTATCATCATTTGAATTGATTTTTGAATCGGAGGTAGCCAAGTATGTTTTGCCCGATCCATAAGTTTGGGTAATTCTCTGAATAAGTTGTTGGCCAGCAATTTCAAATTCATACTTGTTTACTTGTTTACCATCAGGGAGTGAAAATGAAGATCCACCGGCTGCTAGAATTAGAGTGTTGTGAGCTTGGGTCATGTAAGAATCCCTGGAACGACTCCGTTTAATAAATCTAAAGTAACTTCATCCACGGACTTAACGGTAACCACTGTTGCACCGCTCGCCTTAGCCGCCATGATTCCATAGGGACTATCTTCCACAATCACAGTTTGTAGCGGTGATACACCAAGTTTTTCCATTGCAATCAAATAGCACTCAGGGCTTGGTTTTGGTTCGCTCACATCTTGATTTGTTACCAAGACATCTAGCGACTCAAGTAATCCGGCGTAAGTCAGCATAAATTCGGTCGTTTGCCGAATGCTATTGGTCACAACTCCGACTTTTATGTTCTTGCTTTTCAACTTAGAAACAAGGACTTGGTGTGAAACATTTGGATAGCAATTCTGTGCGGCTATCCGTAAAGTTCTATCTTGTTTTACTCGATTTATCATTCCGTGAATATGCTCAGGAAGACCGACTTCATTTGTGAGCATTTGCAGCTTTTTGGAGGTTGAGAGACCGTCATACCTGTCTTCATGCATCTCGCGTGTAATCTCATAACCGAAAACTTGTAAAACTTCATTCAGCGCTTCATAGTGCCATTCCTGAGCATCTATCAGCACCCCGTCCATGTCAAAAAGTACTGCTTTTATTTCATTCATTAAAAAATTACCCTTAACTTTTCTGGATGATCCGTGCAAATTCCAAAGTGAGCACTTGCCTTGGAATGCAAGAGGTGAAAAAACTCCCAAGCGCCTTCAAATTCTCTTCCGTGAAGCTCTGGAGAGACAAATACTACGAAGTGGTTTTCCACTAGATTGAATATTTGTGGGGATTTGATCCACCAATCCGAATTGAAGCCATCAATCCATAGGAATTGTGAGTGCCATGGCAATTCAGTTTCATACTCACTCAGTCGCAGTGCGTGAGGTAGTTCCTTATCCTTTATTTTTAGCATTTCTGGTATTGAGCCATCAAAAAGGAATGAATGCTGGCTCGGATATCTTCGCATAAAGGCTTGGTACTGTGTTGAAAGGCCATCTTCTTTGATATTCAGAGCAACAGGAATATCAGAAAAATCAATTTCATCGGCATGCAAAATATTCAAATCGTCCAATGGGTCGTGAGAAATTACGAGCGAATTGTTCTTACTTCTGAAGTCCGTCTCAATTCCAAAACCAGAAATGCGTGCGGCCTCAATAGATTGACGAGTATTCTGTTGATCAGGAGACTGCCACATCCCACGGTGCGCGTAAATTAATGGGTGAGCATCCACGTAGCGACTTTACCCTGTAAATTCCTCAAATCGTTTGAGTTAGGACCTATTGGCAGTTTAATTGGTTCATGAACGTGAAGGAGCGGCAAACTAGATTCTTTGCCAATGGGGATAACGGCCAAAAAGCCTTTTTTATGAAGCTCCTTCACAAGTTCTTTCGGATAGCCTCCAAAAAACTCAATCTGTTCGCCACGTATGACATCTTAGATCTTTCTCATCAAGCCAATGCGGTCACTCTTGTTGAATCTGATGCAAGGATTGGCATCGTAATCCAAGGACCAATTATCCCGGGAACTACTTTGCAAATATGTAAATTTTACAAACAGATTTACCCCAATGTTCAAATAGTCCTCTCAACATGGGGAAGCGAAAATACTGATCAATTCCAAACACTAAATGGTGGGGGGTTCACCATAATTCAAACTGAAAAACCCGAAGTCTCTGGACCTTCAAATATAAATTTGCAGATTGCATCGACGATAGCCGGGCTAAACCATCTCATAGATAAAGATTGCACACATATTCTAAAAACTCGAACTGATATTCTGCTGGGAAATAGCTCATTTTTAAACTATTTGATATTCATGCATTCCAAAGGGAAGCAAAACGCCTTAGTATTTTCTAGTTTTAATTCTTTCCTGTTTCGACTTTTCTCTCCTTCGGACCAAGTTATGTTCGGAGCAGTAGCAGATATGACACGATTCTGGTCTTTAGGACTAGTTCCTGATAATCAAGAAATTGAATTTCCTGAAAAATACTTGTTTAAGAAATATCTTGAATCCTTGGGATATAAAGCTCAAGAAGACTTAACCAGTTATTTAATTTCACTTCGTGATTACACTGTAATTGCTGATCACGAACTACTGGGTCAAATATGGAACAAGGGCGCTTACACGGCTCTTAACTATCGTTGGAGGGGAGCAAATTTTCCTAACCACATGACTCAACTGTGTTCATGGCATTGGGAAATTTTGCATCATAATTTAGATTATTTTCAAGAATTGAACAATTCTTTAAGCTAGTTCACATTCCCATTAATTGGGCTTGTTTATCAAATTCCGGGATGTTCTTCCTTAGTTCATCAAATGTTCCTGCCATTTCAAGTTTTCCTTTTGCTAAATAGTAAATTACATCAGATTCTTTTACAGTTGAGAGTCTGTGCGCGATCATTACAATTGTTACTCCACCCTTGAGATTATGCACTGCTTCGGAAATACTCGCTTCGGTCGTGCCATCTAATGAACTTGTTGCTTCATCTAAAACAAGAAGTTTAGGCTTAGTAAACATGGCGCGTGCAATACCAAGCCGTTGACGTTGCCCACCACTCAACTTGGTTCCACGATCACCAACGGGTGTGTCGAGTCCCTCTGGAAGTTCCCGAATAAATGCTGCAAGCTGTGCGACTTCTAGAGCTTGCCAAATATCGTCCTCCTCGACCGCACCTAAAGAGTAACCAAGACAAACGTTCTGCCGAATAGTCCCATTTGAAATCATCACATCTTGCGGCACATATCCAATCGCGCCTGGCCATAGCTTTATAGCACTCAATGGCGGGTAGCCCTGAATTTGGACGTTTCCACTGTCAGGGTTTAGGACACCAAGGATTACATCAATCACTGTGGTTTTGCCTGCGCCAGATGGGCCAACAAAAGAAACAACTTGACCCTGTTTTATCTTCAATGAAATATCTTTAACTGCAGGTAATCTCTTTGTGGGATAAGTCAATGTAATATTTTGAAGTTCTATCTCACCAGTAAATCCAACATGATCAAAATTCAAATCATCTACTTTTTCGCTACCTGAGCTAAGTTCTTCCAGTTCCTCGATCAAATCAAGTGTCGGTCCTGCTGATCCGATACTTGATTTTATGCTCACTGCACCTTGCTGCAGCCGGAGTATTGCAGGAGAGATTCGTGTGCTAGCTGCCATAAATACAGCGAGAACTGCAAATGCTCGTGCAGCATCATTTACTGCAAACTGCAACGCAGCAATTCCGAGCGAACCAAGTACAACTGTAATTTCAATAACATACTTACTAATATTTGGCATGAATGCTCGTTCTGCAATTACGTCAGCTAACTTGTAACGAATGCGGCCTAGTTCTCTTGAGTAAAAACTTCGGCGATTGCGAACAACAATTTCGCGATAAGAATTTAAAACTTCAAGAATCTTTTCGGAACTTTCAATTTCTAGAAATCTCTGCTCCTCACCGAGACGGATTGCTCGGACTTGCATCAGTCTATATAGGATGAATGCGATAGCGGCAAAAACGATGAAGGTGCTTAGGGCTACAATGGGATCCACGATAAACAATCCTGCTGCAAGTATGACAAGTAGCGAGGTATCGCTAATAATTGCAACAGTTGTGCCAAGCACATTCATCGCTATCGAGTTGACGCCGGAAGTTACAGCATAAAGAGTTTGTTGCATTGACTTGGATTGCACTTTCACCAGTGGCTGAGCTAAGACTCGTGAAATTAGATTTGCTGATATTGCAGCACTTCTTCTTGACAAAAAAAAGATTGTCTTCCGAATGAATATCACGGAAAAGAATGTCTTGGCAATCAATAGCCCAGCAGCGAGTAGTCCAATTATCGTTGCTTGATATTGAAGAGCGTTGTCATCAAGATGTAAAAATTGCAGCACGATCGATACTCGATCACCTGGGTCTCTGGCTTGTACTCCAGTTATTGCCAATGCGCCAAGAATGCCCACAAGTGCAACGCCAGCCAAATCGAGCAAGCCAAACGAGATTTGGATAGCTACAACCGCAATTATTTTTTTTCTATCAGATGACGAGAGGATACGAACAGAGCGTGCAATAACAGAATTGCTAAACATGCGCATGCCCCCTCTTTTATAGTTGGAGTCTACCTATAGGGAGCCAATATTCACTCCCCTCTATAGTAAATTCTCTATATGCCAGAATCCTTACTCCTAGTTACTGGAATCTTTCCACCAGACTCTGGTGGCCCGGCGAAGTTCGCCATGGATTTTGGAAGTCGGCTTTCACAGAAAAACACATCAGTAACGGTTCTCACATATTCAGACACTATGAGTCCAATAGCAAGCGCTGGAAGAATTCAGGTTTATCGGATTCTTAGATCAAGATTTCTACCGTTTAGATATTTTCTGATGATCAGGGCTATTGGGCGCAATGTTTCTGCAAAAACCTCTGTCTTGGCCGTCGGAGCTTTCCTGGAGACTTATCTGGCTTCAAAAATCTATAGATTTAGCTACACGGTTAAAGTTCCCGGAGATATCGTTTGGGAACGAGCCCGGAATAACAAGATCACAAATCTGGGCATCGCAGAATTTCAACTACAAGAATTGAATTTAAAATATAAATTATTTAGAAGGCTTTATTCAGATAGTCTAAAGAGTGCAAGGAAGGTGATCGTTCCATCCCGCGGACTTTATAATCTTTGTCTTCAGTGGGGTGTACCGCAAGATAATCTTTGCTTGATTTACAACTCTGTAGCGCCACCCGAAGCATTCGGGATAGCTTCGGGTGAATATGAGTTTGATTTAGTTACGGTCTGCCGCCTTGCGCCATGGAAGGGAGTCGACGAACTTATTCAATATAGTGCGAACAGAGATCTCAGATTAGTGGTTGCAGGTGATGGGCCAGATAGAAGAAGGCTGGAAACCTTGGCTAAAACTTTGGGAGCAAAGGTGACATTTATGGGAGAAGTTTCAAGTCAATCTGTGAAAGAACTTCTAAGCAAGAGCAAAATTTTTGTATTGAACAGTTACTACGAAGGGCTCCCTCATGCACTCGTTGAAGCCCGAGTCGCTGGAATAATTTCTGTAGGTCGCGCTGGAACCGGGTCTGAGGAAGTAATAAATGATGATATCGATGGGTACTTAATTCGCCCAAATAGGCCGCTCGACATAACAATCGATTTGGCCATTGCTACGACCGCAAAATCAAACGAATTCGTTCAAAGAGCTAGAGATGACGCCGCTTCTCGTTTTAATGAATCTGTGAATTTTAATGAAATCTATAAAGTAATTCAAGGTAGCTGGTAAATGCGTAAAGTTATATTCTTACAATCTAAATTCCCTGAAGATGATTCAGAATTTATGTATTTGTTTAAAAGATGGGAAGAATACGGTGAAACGTTAGGCCAGTATTGTAAAGAAGCCGTAATTTGGCTCTTTTGTACAAACTTCCAACAAGGTCAAAGAGCTCAATTTTTGAAATCTCAAAACATAAAATTCTTAAGATCTGTTGAAAGTAATGTTAATACAAGAGCAAGAGTATTGGCGCTTAATCGTGAAATCTACCAAAGTTCATCTAGTTTCACATTGGTCTGTGGAGATAACCAGAAATCTTTACTGATCGCAATTTATCTAAAGTTAACAAATGGTTCCAAGGTTCGCGTACAGATTCAATTTCATGGCGATACATACTCCTTCCGATTTAACAGAGGTCTTCGTGGGCTGGTTCGGGTTTGCTTATCACGCATCGGAATTGTCTTTTCGGATTCAATAAGAATTGTCTCTAAATTTCAAATGGAAGAAATAAAGGCCTTCGCTCCAAAATCTCACCAAAAATTCGTACTAGCGCCAATTCCAATCGAATATTCAAGGGTTGCGGTTGCTCGCAGTGCCAAAACAATTGATCTCGCATTTATAGGCAGACTCCACAAGGAGCGTGGCATTACTGAGCTCGTGGACGTAATCACATTGATTAAAGAGGTTTCGCCAGAGATAAGGGTTGTCATCGCTGGTGATGGGCCTCTGCGAACTGAGATCGAGCAACAGTTGTCGGATTGGATAGAAAAGGGCGATCTCTTGATGCCGGGGTATTTAAGTGGTGAGCAAATTTTCGATCTTTATGCAAATACTAAGGTATTGATCTCAACTGCGCCTCAGGAAGGGTATGGCCTAACCCTCCGTGAAGCAGCATTGAGTAACGTACTTGTCGTCGCGAGGAATTCAAAGGGCGCTTTTGAGGCTCAAAGTACATACCCTGATCAAATTAAGACTTTTTCATCCCTGAGCGAAGCCGTCTCGCTGATTCAGGGTTCCCTTAATCATAATATTGATGCAGCACCAGATAAATTGGATGCGCAAAGACAAATAGACAAAGAGGGTTTGAGTAGGCTTGTACATTCGTGGCTTGATAATTAATAAGTTGAAGTAATCCACTCGTTCAAGAGTTCTTTAATTTCATCTTTCCGAGCCCAATTTATCGTATTTCTAACACCAGTTTCTAAATCGATTAATGGAATGGCTTTTGTTAAATCATTCAGTTTTGAAACATCTGCACACGTATAGCTTACGTCGTTGGGATTGCTCAAAGTTTCCAAAATTGAAGGGGTTGAGCCAAGTTGTTTACTTATCTCATCAATAAGGTCGTTTAATGAGTGAGGACGACCACCACCTATGTTTACAACATCAGAGAAACCGACCGGTCTCGTCAATAGCTCATTAGACAAACTCTGGATTGTTTCAGTTATATCATCCACGTAAGTAAAGTCTCTCTTCACTTCTCCACCACCAAATTTATTAAACTTAGAGCCGTTCAAAATAGAGTCGATTATCCTGAAGTAGGCCATATCCGGTCGTCCCCAAGGTCCGTAAACAGTAAAGAAACGCATACCTCTAGCGCGAGTATTGCTTCCTGTGATGAATGCCGGTGCGAGAATCTCATTCGCTAATTTTGTTGCTCCGTAAATACTTATTGGACGGATAGATAAATTATCTTCTTTATATACCGGTTCTGTTGAATTTCCGTAGACACTCGATGAGGAAGCGTATAAGAAATCTGATACAGATTCTTCAACAGCTGTTTGAAGTACGTTAGCAAATGCGACTAGGTTATTCTGAATATACTCATAACTTTTGCCTAAAGGCGTCCGAACTCCAGGCTGTGCGGCGAGATGGATAATCATATTTGGCTTGAATTCACGTACGATTTTTACGACAGAAGAAATATCTGATAAGTCAATCCGTTCAACCGCGATACCATGAGGCTTTAAAATATTTGCTACTCGAAGTTCTTTGAATTTTGGAGAATAGTACGGGCTGAAATTATCCAATCCGACAACTTCATGGCCTGAGTTAGCCAAGCGCGCTGATAAATTCGAGCCAATAAAGCCCGCTGCCCCAGTAACCAGATATTTCACGGCTTATACCTCTCGACTGTTTACTTCAATCGTCAAGTAAAACTCTACACTAGGTAGGTGGTTTCGAAATCTAAATTGTTAGTTTTTAACTTTGTCATGGATAGCAATGACCCATTACTTTCCCATCAACATGAGGCAGTTATTGGGTTAGCTAAAAATTTTAACAAAATAATAGTCATAACTGGAAAGATAGGCGAGGTCACACCAAATCCAAAGATTCAAATGATTTCAACAGATTGGGTACAGGGCCGCCTACTAAGAAATTTACTGAATCTATTTTATAAAGCGATTCCTGTGATTGTGCGTGGCGACTTTAATTCGGTATTTTTTCATATGACAGATTTGCAATCTGCTTTATTGTCTCCACTTATCCGATTAAGGAGGCGCAGACAATATCTTTGGTATGCACATACTTTTAAGTCAAAGTATCTAGTATTCGCTTCCAAGTGGGTAACAGGAGTTGTGACATCAACAAGTGGATCCTGTCCTTTGACGGCAGAACTGGTTCTACCGATCGGACAGGCAATTGATGAAGAGAAATTCAGACCAATTTCCTTTGATGTTTTAGATTTAAATAAGCTGATACACATTGGGCGTTTTGATAAGTCAAAAAATATAGACTACTTAGTGTTTTCTGCGGAAAAAATCCGGAGGTCTTTTTCGGAGGTTGAACTCACAATTATTGGCTCAACCGCAAACAAGGAATCTCGAAATTGGGCTGATAACTTGATTTCACAATCTAGACAGCATGTGAATGACGGCTGGCTAAGATTTCAAGAATCTATACCGAGAGAAGAATTTCCAATTGAAATGGCCAAGAATGGATGTTTTTTCCATTACTACCTTGGGTCGCTAGATAAAACCTTAATTGAAGCAACAATGCTGTGTGTTCCAGTTGTAACACTAAACCCAGAATATATCGGAATCTTCGGTACTTGGTCCAAGAATTCCATTACAGATTTGGAATGCGAGTATCGGGCCTTAAGGTCTTTATCCTCAAGTGAAATTCAATCTAAATTAATAAAGAGGTTGGAGATTGCCCGTGAACATCACTCACTGCGACGTTGGGTTAATCAACTCACAATGCTACTTTTGTGATTCTATATTTACAGTTTTCGTGAGAAAGTAGGGGTATGAGGATTCTTCTAACAGGGGCTGCTGGATTTCTTGGCTCGCATCTAACTAGTAAACTACTTGCTTCAGGCCATGAGGTAATCGGTATTGATGACCTCTCAACTGGGTCTATCGCGAATCTCTCCGTGCAACTAAATCACCCTCTATTTAGATTTACGGAACATGATGTCCGTTTGCCATTCCAGGCAGAAGTTGAGGCTATTCTAAATTTTGCTTGTCCAGCATCTCCCAAAAATTATCAGTCAGATCCCGTTCGGACTATAGAAACAAATTTTCTTGGGATCATAAATATGCTTCATTTGGCAAGAGAAACTGGGGCAAGAATTATTCAAGCCTCGACAAGTGAGGTTTATGGGGATCCCAGCGTTTCACCGCAGCCCGAAACATATTGGGGGAATGTTAATCCTGTGGGAATTAGATCGTGTTACGACGAAGGAAAAAGAGCTGCTGAAACTCTCTGTTTTGATTACAAGCGTCAGTATGGTGTCGATACCCGTGTACTAAGAATCTTCAACACCTATGGACCAAATATGGCAATTGGCGACGGGCGAGTTGTTTCAAATTTTATTGTTCAAGCATTGCAAGGCCATCCAATAACGGTCTATGGAGATGGATCTCAAACACGTTCTTTTTGTTTTGTTTCTGATTTAGTTGATGGCATTTACAAAATGTTAATGGCGGAAAGTCCAATTGATTCTCCAATTAATTTAGGTAATCCAGGGGAATTTTCGATGCTCGAATTAGCCGAGAAAGTCATTTCAGTCACTGGTTCAAAATCGAAAATTGTATTTGAACCTTTGCCGCAAGATGATCCTCGTCAAAGAAAACCAGATATCGGATTAGCTAAGAAAATTCTAAATTGGGAGCCACAGATTAATCTTGAATCTGGAATCAGAATGACTGCCGATTATTTCTCCCAGGAGCTGCTCGATTGAAGACGGTTTTTCATCTAATTACGACAATTAACCGAGGGGGGGCTGAAAACCAGCTTCTAGTCTTAGTTAGGGAGCAAGTAAAGCTTGGAATGCAAGTTCACGTGATTTACTTGAAAGGTGAGCCGGAACTCGAAACCGAATTCAATTTAATCGGAGCAAGACTTCACCATCAGCTTGCGAAAAAACTACCGATTTTTCAGCCTTTCGCTCTAAGAAAGATCATCGGTGATGAATGCCCAATAGTCCACGCCCACCTACCGAGGGCAGAACTCATTTCCTTTTTTACACCAAAAAAGTTCAAGCTAGTTACTTCGCGACACAATGCCGAGCCCTTCTTCCCTGGAGCCCCGAAATTTATTTCGAACCTTCTGGCGAGGCTTGTTGAGATGCGGGCCAGTAAAATTATTGCGATTTCTGAAGCAGTAAAGAGCTATTTGTATAGTCGCGGTGAAGTTCGAAATGCAAAGAAAATCGAGGTAGTTCTTTACGGTTATCAAACTTTTTTTTCAAGGAGTGAGGTTCAACGCAAAACTTACTCCTCGGATACTCGAATCGGTACAATTTCAAGATTATCTGATCAAAAAGACATCCCTACTATGCTTTTAGCATTTAAGTATTTCCGAATCAATCACCCTACGGCGACTCTCTCTATTCTTGGTTCAGGGCCACATGAGAATCAGTTAAAGGAACTGGTCAGGCACTCAGACCTAGAACAATGGGTGATTTTCAGGGGGCGTAGCTCCAAGGTTTACGAGTTTCTCTCTGATTTGGATATCTTCATTCTTACAAGTAAGTATGAGGGTTTCGGAATGGTTCTCTTGGAAGCCATGGATGCCGGAGTGCCAATTGTTGCTTCTAATAATTCGGCTATTCCGGAGGTTCTGGGCAAGAGTTTCTTGGGTCTATGTGATACTGGAGACTCAACTGATTTTGCAACAAAACTTGATTCGATGTGCGATCCAAAGTTTCGTTTATCTATCTTGAATCAGCAAAAGTCTAGAATTAAACTCTTTGAAGCGGAAATTATGTGCAAAAAAATAAATGCGGTTTATTCACTGTAACTCTTCGAGAAACGCTTCAAATCTAGAGTTGATTACTTTCTGGGCCGCCTTTTCTTGATAACTGGCATGAATAGATGTTCCAAGCTGCAAACGGGCCCTCCGTTCTTTAAGTTTTAAGATCTCAAGTGCAAGACTGTTTCCAGTTACTTCATCAATAAGTACTACAGATTCCGAACCGTAGAGTTCGCGAACTCCCGCAGAATTAGCAGTTATATAAGGTTTTGCAAAGAATCCAGCTTCAAACGCTTTATGTGGAATTGTATATCTGAGTCTCGGATGATTTGAGAGTTGTCCGAGGGTAACATCAGAAATCTGATAAACCTCACTCAACTCTAAATCACTAAGTTTGGAAAGTAGTATTGTGTTGGCAGGTAAAGCGGGAAATACATCATTTGCTCCACATACCAAAATAAAGGAGGCTTTATCTTTAAGAATCTCGGCAGCCTCCAAAATGTGCTCAATTCCTGACTCACTATTTACCTTCCCTCGGAATAACACAATTAAACCTGAGTTTCTCTTTTTTATTTTTTCATGTAAAACTTTGATTTTCTTTGATTTTAAGGTGTTTGCATGGAATAGGGTTTCATCCAAACTGGTGAAAATAACTTTAATCTTTCGCCGTGGAACTAGAAAAATTCGAGAAGTGCGGAAAGCTTGAATTTCTGACTCAAGACACAATCTATCCGCTGAATGAAAAGCAATGAAGTCCAAGAGATAAATACGAATTGACTTAATTCTCGACTGGGTTTTCAATCCACGTGAGATTTGACCGTCGGTGAGCGACCAACCAGCATCAAGAATTACACTTCTCTTTGTTAGAACTCTTAAGAATGGAGTTACAATATGGCACGGTGACATTACAACTAAATAATCAGCTTTTCGTATTTCGTGGCGCTTACTAAATATCAGCTTCGAAAAGTTTAAAACTCCTGTTGGCAAATAGAAAAATTCCTTTTGAAATCTTCTTGATTCGAAATTTAGGATGACGCTAGATCGAGAATAGTTACTTCCAACGAAGCTAAAGAAAACTATTTTCTTCTTTTCACTAGAGTCATAAGGCATGGAAGAAGTTTAGACCCTACTGGAGTATATAATTTAGACATGCAAAGGATAATGCCTCCTCTAAAGATTCATACATGGGGAGGTTTGGGATCTCAACTTTTTGCCATTGCATTAGCGTTCGACGCACGAGAAAAATTTCCGAGGCGAAAAATCAAAATCGTTCTCCACACAGGTGGGGTAACACTTAGACTCCCAGAAGTGACGGATCTCTTCCCTGGCTGGGATTATGAATATGTATCCGATTTTGAAGTATCTTCTATCGAATCCGCAAAAAAGAATACAACGGTTCTTCAACAGTTCAAGCGTCGATTTGTTGCGCGGGTAAAGGCGGTAGTAATTTCCTCTCGGATCGTTGTCAACTGCAATGATGATTTGGAGTATTCCCATTTAAGGTTCTGGACCTTGGCTTGCCGAGGGCACTACTCATATAGATTTGTGAACCGAAATTTCTACGAATTACTTGATACAGCATTGCAGAATTGTAGAAGTATTGAAAACCAAGAATTTGGGGATTGTTTAACGATTCACTATCGTCTAGGAGATTTACTCACCCTAGATCAGAAGAATCCTGTATCTGCAAGCGCAATCGTTTCAGAGAGCAGCAAGTTGTTGAGCGTTAGTAAATTCGATTCTTTAGTTATTTTATCCGATTCACCAGAAGTTGCAAGGGATGTTTTCAGTGGAAATACTTTGAAGAAGTTGTTTGCCCCTAGTTTCAATACTTTTGAGGTTATGAGCTGTGCCATCTCGTCGTTTTACTTTCTAGGAACTTCATCCAAGGTGTCCTTTTGGATAGCAGCGATCAGATCAAGCAAGCTAAAGATTCATTCGTCACTTCCAAAATCAAATCGCACCCAGATGAAATATATGTTGGGATCGGAAACAGAATTAATCAACTATTACGAGTGATAATTTGTTCAGACGAGATTTTCTACTGATTCTTTTATTGATAAAACTTTTCCAAAACTAGAATTCCGCCAAAGCTCTGAATTATATTCAGGATGTACGGTTCGTAGGGTTCTATTAATCGTTTTTGAATCAGGAGTTGGAGTTATTTCGATATCGCTTCTATTGAATAATTCCCTGAAGAGATTAAGCAAATCAAATTTTGAAGTCTGATCAGCTGGAATTAGATGATAAGTTCCAGATTTGAATAAGTCATGAACTATAATTCCTTCTACGATACTGGCAAATGTTGTCGTTGAGATACCATTCCAATAATGGTTTGTGTATCCTTGAATTTTTGATCCAATTTTTTGCGCCAAAAACCACTCCAGAAGTGAATGGCTCCCGATGGACTCACGGCCAACTATGGAACACCGTAAATTCAAAACATTCGAACTGGAGACTTCACCATTTATCTTACTAATGCCATATAGATCCTCAGCATCCAGGGGATCTATTTCAGTGTAATTTCCACGAGATCCTGAAAAAGCGCAATCTGTGGCAATTTGGATTAGCTTAATTGAATTTAGTTCGCAAAGAATTGCTACTTTTTTTGGTAGATCAGCGTTTATTGAAATCGCATTTGAGATCGATTTCTGATCACTTGGATCAATTTTCTGTTTGATCACTCCTATACAATTGATTACGTAGTCGTAATCTATCGTCAAAATCTGGTCTAACGAATTTAGGTTCGTGTCATATTCAATCAAACCTGAGGTATCTCTGCGTGAGGTTCCCATAACCTTAAGTGCGGGGTTCATTTCCAGAGTTGTATAGCAAGCGGATCCTAGCATTCCATCAGCACCTAGAATTAGAACTTTTTTTGTCATTTTAGAATCCGAAACGCGTATATGTTGAAACAGACCTTCGGAAAATAGTGAATGAATAACGCCCTTGAGATCAGGACATCAAGTAATCGTATTCCTCTAAATTTAAACTTATACTCTCCTTTATTCGAGTCTTTTTTCAAAATCTTCAATCCGGTTGTTCCTCGGACTTTATAACCCTTGCTTTTGAAATCTTCAACTGTCCAACCAGATTTGTGTTCCTGAAAAGGATTATCCGGAGTTCCCGGCTGAAAGACGAAACCATTGGTTGTCTCAACAATGATCACCTTTCTTGCAATAGATACTAAGAATTCTAAGAGTTTTTCACCTTCTTTTTTTTCTAAGTGCTCGATGTTTTGAATAGATATAACTGCATCTATTTTATTATCACCAAGTCGCATTTCCTGGCTAAATTTCCCAACTTCGGATGCCAGGGAATCAAAATTCATAACATCAATCCGTTTTCTGGTCATGCTGGGCTGCTCATTCTCAGGATAGCCAAGATCAATCAGGAGCTGCCGAATCTTCAATTTCTCGCGCATTGTGTGTTGCGGGTTCAAACCGGCACCTAAATCAATCAGGTCCCTCACTTCTAATTTTCTAAACAACTTCTCTGTCATTGCCACATGACTCGTGAATCCCAATTTATCCGTGATTTTCAATCTATGCCTCTATTTGGGGGTTGGTGGTGTACTCACGTAATGATATCAACCATTGAAAAATTCACCCCATAGGCGACTTCTTCATCCGACATCCATCACGAACCGCTATTGTTCTGATTTGTGGCGGTTGATAAGCGTTCAGTGATTCTCGTTGGGACAGTTTCCAATGTTGAAAAAAGCATCGCTTCAGAACTTGAGTCGGTAATGGAGGCTCTTTGCGAATTTAACCTCATTAAGATCATTCTCATTGAGTCCGATTCCGAGGACTCCACTCGTTTGATTTTAAGTCAAATTCAAAAAAGCATCGAAAAGTTAGTTGTGATTTCACTTGGGGATTTAAAAGCACAGATACCGAATAGAATTGAGAGAATCCGATTCTGTCGACAGAGATACGTCCTCGAAGTGCGTGATGTAATGGCCCAAACTAAAGTGGATTTGATTGCGGTAGCCGACTTAGATGGAATGAATTCGAAACTTAATTCAGTTGCAGTTTCGAGTTGCTTCATTCGAAATGATTGGGATGTAGTAGCAGCAAATCAAAAGTATGGCTACTACGATCTACTGGCTTTGCGTCACCCTACTTGGTGTCCAGGTGATGTTATGAAATTGTTGAGTGAAAGACAAGATGAACTTCGCCTAAATCTCGCAAAATCAAACCAGTTTGAAAACCGATTCCTAGTCAGATTTAGATTTGATTCAATCCGTAAAGATGTTATTTATTCCAAGATGCATCGGATTCGGAGAAGCTCACCCTGGATAGAAGTGGAATCAGCTTTTGGTGGATTCGCATTTTATAAGTCTTGGATATTTCAGATTTGCGATTATCAGCCTACAGTATCTGAGAGTGAGCATGTTATCTTTCACAGACAAATTCGGAAGCAAATGGGAAGAATCTTTATTAACCCGGCTCTAGTTAATAATTACATAAACACCTACAACATAAATCGCTTCCTATTGATACGCCAATCCAGAGACTTGCTCTGGAATTCTAGGTTTTATCGTTTTATCAAGAGTTTATAACTCGAATAGCCGCTTCGATTTCGCGAGAAGAAAAGTTAATTCCCTGACTTTGCATACCTGCTAGAGTTGTATGAAAATCTCTCGGAATGGAACGTGAGTTTACCAACTTTCTAAGAAGGTATTTTACTGAAGCTGGTAGTGGCAATCGAAATTTATGACTTCTTTCGATTTCGCGAGATTCACTTCTATGCCTTAAAGTAAAAACTTTCTGCAAAACAGAGTCTAAATCTTCGGCTGACAAACCGAGGGATTTATTTAAAATATATCTCCATTCATTGACTTCTTTTTCTTTACTGGGGTCGGCAAACCAAGAACTAAAATACTTTGTTCTATCCCAGTCCCTATGCACAACCGGTTCAATAATCCAGTTTCGAATCCAATAAATCTCTTGCAGGTACTTGGTCTTTCCTGAAGAATTTACTAAAATTTCTCCCGATACCTCAAATATATATGGGGTCGAGAAAACTGAAATTTCCTGAAACATTTTCATCATCTTATTAAACAGAGGCTTTGACATAACTCGATACATAGATCCTCCTCGCCAAGGTAAATCAGTATCGAAATGTTCTGTAAGCCTCGATTTCCTCGATCTCTTTATATTCTCATACCGATCCATATTGCTATAGCAATGTGTTCCCGTTGCTCTCGGTCCATATTTTCCTATTGCAATTACTGAACCGCCAATAGATTGGATAGGATTGTTGTTTTCTATGTAATTCACCATTTTTTTCAAAGCGCTAGAGAGAAATACTTCATCATCGGAAGATAAAATCGCATATTTAGTTTTTAGATACTTGGGTACCTGTCCGCATCTTTCTCCATAGGAGATTCTTTCCACAACGTACTCTACGTTCTTAGGGATTTCCGTGACAGCTAATGGATGATTAGTATTATGAAGCACCAGAACTTTCGGTGCTTTATCCGACCAATAGCTCAGTGTTTTTTTGAGAATTTCTTCTCTTCCGCGAGAGAGAATAACTATCGTCAAGTCTTTAAGTGCCACAGTTTCCCCTCAAGCGCCGTTTATGATCCATCAATTCATGTAGGATACGGGTAGGAAATGAATCTGGGGATAAATATGCTAAATGGCAAGCGCTTTTTGATTACGGGCGGAACTGGTTCATTTGGGAATACTCTCGTGAACCGTCTCTTAGACACAGAAGTTTCAGAAATAGTGGTTTTCAGCAGAGATGAAGCAAAGCAGCATTTCATGAGACAAGAGATTCCTGATTCAAGAGTTCGATTCATTTTGGGAGATGTCCGAAATTACGACTCTATCCGTCGAGGACTTTATGGTGTCGATTATATTTTCCATGCAGCTGCTTTAAAGCACGTGCCGGCTTCAGAGTCTTCTCCTTGGGAGTTCATCCAGACCAACGTTCACGGAAGTCACAACCTCCTGCGGGCTATTTCTGAATCAAGTGTCTTAAAAGCAGTATTTCTTAGCACTGACAAAGCTGTTTATCCCTTGAATAGCATGGGGATGACAAAGGCACTGATGGAAAAGCTCGTGAGATCCGATGACTATCCATCTAATGCAATCTCTGTTATCACCCGTTATGGAAATGTAATCGGTTCTCGTGGATCTGTTATCCCCCAATTTATTGAATCCATTAAGAAGTATGGCTCCGTTAACATAACGAATCCTGAAATGACGCGCTTCATGATGTCACTAGAAGAGTCTGTAGACTTGGTTTTATTCGCACTAGAAAAAGGGGTAAAGGGAGATCTTTTTGTGCAGAAGTCTCCTGCTGCAAAAGTTGAAACCATAGTTGGAGCTCTATCGCGCCTGATGAATAAGAGTCAATTAATTGTTAACAATATTGGAATCCGTCCCGGGGAGAAGATTCATGAAACTTTACTATCGGCTGAGGAGCGCAGCCTGGCTTTTGAACATTCTAAATATTTTCAAGTACCGAAAATGTTGAAAACTTCAATGCCAACAACTTTGCGGAGTATTGATTACACTTCTGAAAACACTAATCAACTTTCGGTCACAGAGACTGTGGAATTGCTTAAAAGTATTCCACTTGTGGCAAATAACTTATAACAGGTTGCAAATATCAAGATTTAATCAAAGTCTTCAGATATTCACCATAGCTAGTCATAGAATACTGAGAAGCAAGTCGCAGTAAATCGTCTGCCGAAATCCAACCACTATTGAAAGCAATCTCTTCGGGAACATTAAACCGAAACCCTTGTCGATTCTGTAAGACTCGGACTAATTCACTAGCCGAATAAAGTGATTCGGTTGTACCAGCGTCCATCCATCCCGTACCGCGTTTGATGGTTGTAACAGAAAGCTGACCCTCCGATAAATAGCAACGAAGCAAGTCTGTGATTTCTAGTTCGCCACGTGATGACGGAGTTAAAGATCTTGAAAAATGTGGGGCGCGCTCGTCCATAAAATAAATACCTGGTATCGCATAATGCGATTTAGGTTTTTGTGGCTTTTCCTCAATACTTACTACTTTCCCATTGGAATCAAATTCAACTACTCCATACTCTTGAGGGTTTGTGACGGGGAAAGCAAGTATTGAGGCGCCAGGTTTATTGAGATGTGTCTCTAGTGTTGTTCCTAAACCTTGCCCAATAAGCAAATTATCCCCGAGCATTAGGACTGATCTGCACCCATCTATAAATTCTTCCGTGATTGTAAATGCTTCCGGTAAACCATTTGGCTTTTCTTGGACAAAGTACTCCAATTCAAGACCAAGATCAGAACCATCTCCTAACAATTTCTTGAATATGTAAATGTCTTCTGGATTTGTAACAATAGCTATCTCGCGAATTCCACACATCATGATCGTCGAAAGTGGATAATAAATCATTGGTTTGTCATATACAGGAAGCAGATGTTTATTTATTACACTGGTGATTGGAGCCAAACGAGAGCCTCTACCACCTGCAAGTAATATGCCCTTGGTGGTATTCACGCCATTCCCTTCGAGTAAACCAAGAATTCTGGATGCGACACATACCACTTAACTGTTGATTCTATGCCGGAGTCAAAATCTACCTTGGGCTCCCATTGTAGGTTTTCTCTAATTTTTGTACTATCAATTGCGTATCTGAAGTCATGACCGGGTCTATCCGAAACATATTCAATGAATGAATCAGAAAGCCCAAGAATATCAAGAATCTTTAGAGTAACTTCTATGTTAGTTCGAAAAAAACCGCTAGATATATTGAAAACGTCTCCTTGTTTTCCATTTATTCCTGCTTTTATTATTGCAGATGCACAATCGGATACGTGCATCCACTCTCGAACATTTAGACCATTCCCATACACGGGAACTTTTCTTCCCGCAAGAAGGTTGGAAACAAAGGAAGGAATCAGTTTCTCTGGATACTGATTTGGCCCATAATTGTTTGAGCACCTAACAATTAGCGCGTTAAGATCAAAGGTAGTTATATATGATTTTATGAGTAACTCAGCAGCCGCTTTAGAGGCTGAATATGGAGATGAGGGATTGAATGGAGATTCTTCCTTGAAAAACTCATTTTCTGTGGAACCATAGACTTCGTCTGTCGAAACTTGAAGAAACTTAATTGAATTCGAGCGAGCAATTTCGAGTAGATTATAAACGCCAAAATAATTAGTTTCTATGAAGATTCCTGGATTCGTTATTGAGTTATCTACATGCGTTTCAGCTGCACAGTTGATTATCAAATCAAATTTAGATGAAAAAAAGAATTTCTTAAGTCGCTCAGAATCATTAATATCCAGCATTTCGAACTCAATTTTGCTTTCAACTTCCTGTAGATTGGAAAGATTTCCAGCATATGTCAGAGAGTCAAGAACTGTGACTTTGTGATCAGCATTCACTAGCTGTCGGACCAATTCCGATCCAATGAAACCTGCCCCACCTGTTACGCATATTTTCATTGCATTAAGAGTAGTACACATTATCAAAAAG
>Ga0315909_10002423_pt1 | contig 23916 bp, 42 predicted proteins | sample LakEriMetagenome_11_FD_203527 | JGI IMG/M metagenome (GOLD analysis project Ga0315909, IMG submission 203527) | Freshwater fungal communities from buoy surface, Lake Erie, Ohio, United States - Buoy 2 MA125 | ecosystem: Environmental > Aquatic > Freshwater > Lake | place: USA: Lake Erie, Ohio...
GCTCTTCAGGGATCATTTGAGCTTCAATCATGGTCTTCTGAGCCTCAGCTGACTGTTTCTGAGCCTTAGAGGTCAAGTCAGCCACTTGAGCCTGTGCCAGCTCCATTGCAGCCTGTTGTTGCATCTGCTCAGCCTCAGCAGCCTGTGGATTAGGTTGAGACATCTGATCCAAAGCCTTCATCAACTCACCACGGTTAGACAATGAGCTGTTCTGCAAGATACCTTTAAGGATCAATGGCAATACTGGAGTATTTGGGCCTAAGGTCTGCAACAAACCAATCATCTGTTGTTGTTCAAACTCTCGTGCCAAGATACCCAAGGTAGCTGTAGGTACGAATGTCATGTCAACTGATGGATAACGCTCACTGTCAAACTGCATATAACGGAAGGCAGCCTTGTTAATGAACGGGATCATGAAGTCTTCTTGGAAGTTACTCAAGGTACGCTTGTACTTCTTGATGATGCCAGCCATAGCCATTGACATACCACCAGCACCTGCGTCACGAGGTACATTAGATGGCATACCTGCGCTGTCAACTGTGCCTGTAGCTTGTAGTAGCATACGCTCAAAGTTCTGCGCTGCTGCAACTGCATTACCATCAGTCTGACCGAACTTGAAGGGATACAAGATCTCAGATGGTGAGCCATTGGTCAAGATAGCCTTACCGGGCTTAATCTCAAACTTAGCACCACGTGGGAGCCTTGTAGCATCCATTGCAATCATAGGTGCTGTGGTAAGGGCTAGGGAGTCCATGTGAGCACGTAACTGACCATCAATAGCCTTCTGCATATTGTAGGCTTTCTCAGCTGTGCCTCGACCCCAGAAGCGTCCGGGGACTGTATCATCTTGGTAGGCAATAACTGGACGATCCTTCATCATGTAAGGATTAGCTTCAGCCTTGAGCAAGATTGAGTCATTGGCAATAACGACAATAGCTTCTACCAAGTCTGAGTAGTCTTCAGCTGCTGAGCCTTCAGGGAACAACTCAGCATACTCGGTTGACTCTTCACCATCTAAGTACTCACGAGGAATTAAACCATAGTAAGTGATTAGCTTAACCTTATCATCTTGATAGGTCTTCAAGTCTTGAGTTACTTCTAAGTCTTCATCTTCTGAGGCTGTGGTGATGTCTACCTTCTTGTAAATGCCTCTTTCAATACCTTCAACAATCTTGTGAATGGATACGTACTTCTCGATAGCAACGCCCAAAGCATCGTCAATGGAATCAGCATTAGGATCAATAAGGAAGTTTTTAGGGTTAACTGGTTTAATCTTAACAGCAACTCTATCCTTCTCTTGAACCCCAATAGCAGCTGCGTTAGCAATACCGGGAATAGCTTGAGTAGCTGGTATGTACTCTTTCTCAGTCTTAACAATGATTTCACCAATACCTGTACCATAAATCTCAGCCATCAACTCAATCTGGTCAATAGCTTTCTTAATCTTGTCTCTCTTAAAGTCCTCATGCAGTTGAATCTTGATTTGTTCAACATCTAAAGGATTACCATCTACATCTAGAACATCATCGGAGATGTCAAAGAATTCACCTTGACCGAAGATAGCTTCCATGATCTCAGCGTGACGAGTCTCAATGGCTTGCTGTGTAGCTGGAGAGATGATACGTGAACGCTCTGACTCACGTTGCTTATCCTCAGAAGACCAGATACCTCGGAAGACTCGCTCATACTCCTGCCACAAGTCCATGTAGTTAGCATCTCGGTGGTCACGCCAGCGAGTAATGTGCTGAGTAACCCATGAGGTTAATTCTTTCTCAGTCTCTGTAGGTTCCTCAAAGGACGTACCGTTCTTCTCATCATCATTAAACTTATCATTAGTTAAAGCCATTGTGTTTATTCCTTGTTCATTACCATTTAACTTTGTTAGCCCAATAAGCCGCTGACATCTTACCTTTAGCTATGTTCTTAGCGTGTCTAGCTTTAAAGGAATCACTACGAGCTGAACCTTCTGGAGATCCTTGAACACCCTGCTGTCCAAACCTGATAGTCTTAACTTCATCACCCTCTTTAGCCACAACTACGTGACTTTTAGTTGGATGATTAGGTGTACGCTTAGGTTTGTTAAAGCCACTGACACCAGCTCTATCAAGTCTAGAATCTTTCATCTTATTACTTACCTTTAGTTTTAGTAGATGGCTTACTTTTCTTTTTAGTGTGAACTAAGTATTGACTAGAGGCTGTATGCTTAGCACCTGACATCAGCTTACCACTGGCATCCTTGTGCACTGCACCTTTGTGCTCTCTACCATCTTTAAAGTAATGTTTAGAACCAGCTGCCATTTTAGTAACCCTTTTTAGTTGGCTTCTTAGTCTTAGCAGTCTTAGCTGAGTTAATGAAGTCCATCTTAGACGGTGCAGCTTTAGAGCCTACCTTGTTCATCTTCTCACCTGAACCTGCAGCTATACGTTTACGTTTAGCATTGATATTTGCATACAAACCCATTTTAGCCATGATAGTATTCCTTTTAATAACCTGAAATAACGTCTAAGACTTCGTAGTCATCATCTTCGTAGTCTGTGTTGTAGCTTGTGATAGCTAACTGGTCAATGTAACTTAAAGCATCTACCAAGTCATCATGTACACCAGCTGTGGGGAACATCACTAATTGATCTCTGAACTCACTCCAGTCTTCTTTCTCATTGAAGGATACCCTTCCATGTTCCATACGACCTTGTAAGCTCCAGACAACCCTGTCAGTCTTCTTCTTGTTACCGTGAGTTAAGTCCTGTATGTGAGCATAGATGTTATTCTTCCTCATCAAGTCATTAAGGTATGGCAGTACAGCATTCTTTAATGCTCCTCGCTCAATACCAATGCTTGTAGGCTGGAAGTCTCTAACCACCTTCAAGATGTTAACTGCAGTCTCTCTAATGTCCCACCTACCATGCTGTATCTTGTGAACCCACCAGTCACCATTGTCCTCAAGCTTAACTACAGCAATGGCTGTCTCATCTAGTCTCTTCTTAGATGCACCTGCATTCTTACCAACTTCTTCAAAGCCAGCTAAGTCAATCGCTACAATGTATGTACCAAACTGAGGTTCTTCAGCAGTCTTGAACCATTCCTCTTTAAAGACATCTGCACCTGCAGTATCAAAGCTAGACAAGTATTCCTGCTTGAATGCAAATGAACTCAGTGTTCTCTTTGCAGCCTCAACTTCCTTAGGATCAATAGTCTCATTGTCAGCTGTTGTGAAGTGCCATGACTTCCACTCTTCGTCAATCTGGTCAGCCTTGTCTTCAAAGCTACCTAGCTTAAAGATGTCATAGAACCAATTACGACCTGATGGTGTTGAGATGAATAAAGCTCTACCCTTCTTGTCTGACAGTGAAGCCCTGATAATCTTCTGCCATGTATCTTCTTTAACGAAAGCACACTCATCAAGTACTACAAAGGTCAATGAGACACCTCGGAGACTATCTGGGTTATCTGCACCTCGTACCAGTATCTTCCTACCATTAATCAGTGTTATCTCTAGATTATTGATGTGACTTGCTTTAATGACTGGTCTACCCAGCTCATGCAGTAAGTCCCACATAATCGTTCTAGCTTGTCCTAGGGTAGGTGCTATGTACATCACAGCTGAGCCTTCAGGACAGTTTAAACCCTCAATCAATAACGATATAGCTGACAGCCTTGACTTACCACAACGCCTACCTGCTGCAACTACTTTAAACCTTGTAGTATCTTTAAAGACACTCTGCTGCCATTTAAGCAGTTGGAAGTTAAGTTCAGCACTGCGTTCAGACATCTATGACCTCACTGTCAGTAGTAGAAACTAGAGGTGACGTTAAGCCTGTAATGTTAATAGACACTGTTGGTGTATTGTTACCAGCCTTCTGTGCCTCAAAGACACTTACAGGGACAATCCTATCAACAATTAACTTCCAAGCTGCTGCTTGATTCTTATGTTCATCATTCAATGCTGCATCATAAATAGCTTCTAGAACCTTAGCACTCTTAGGTGAGTTAAGCATTCTAAGCTTATATTCATTGATGATAGCTGCATCACCTTTAGGTCTACCTACACTACGGTTCTCAGTTATGGACTTAAGTTCCTTAGTTGAGGTACGACCTCTCTTATTACCTGTTGGTCTAGTCATTTCGTCTTTGTCCTCTATTGGGAGACTTTCTAAGTATAGTACTATAGAGTACTAAGACATTATATTTAAGTTATATAGACATATAAACATTATAAGTAATTAATATTAATTTACTTAGTAAGTTATTACTTAAATTAATCTAAGTGTGTTTTAACTACTATGTTCCCCTACTAGGGTGTGCATCTCAGACTAACTTAGAAGTGGGGTCAGGCTTCTCAGTAAACTCAATTATATCCTATAAAGAATATTGTATCATACTTTTGTCTATTTGTCAAGCTTTTATTGTCATGTACACATATATTTCTTCTTTTGTGTAATTCTAATCACATATATGTTAACTTAGACGTTCCCCTTTCCTAGGGTGTCTGGTTTGTACTTTGAAGTTCTACTTTAGCCTTACGAATCATAGGGTTATCTCTGATGACTGTTAAGGTCTATATTTCCTTTTTTGTGAACTTCAGAGGCTCCTACAACAACCTTCATAGTTACGATGACCCTCCCCCCCTATGAAGTTAGTTAGTGCTTACTTCGCAGTGCCTACAAAGTCATAAGTACACTTACGATCTCTTAAGTTAGTAAGTACTCACTTCGTAGTTACTGTGTAGGTACACTGTCGGAAACTTGACAGTTACAGTGTCGGAATATTGACAGTGTCGGGAAGTTGACACGTGAGGGACGATGTAGCACCCTCTGAAGTACTACCCAGTATCACCAACATGGTGCATTTAAGGGTGTCAGTGCATCAATATAGTGCACATTATCACCAATACAGTGCACCCTGTGGATAACTCTGAGAATTGTGGATAACTAAAATGCCTGTGGATAACTTAGAAGCTACACTCTAGAGATGCCTGTGGATAAGCTGTTAGTCAGGGGTAAACTGCAAAGCTGGCACAGTGTTTGCATGGTGTATTGTGTCTCTCAAGACAGTTAACCATTAAGGAACCACTACTATGAAACATGATGCTATCTTCTTCGCACACACCACAGGCCGTAACTGGACTAATAAGGACATTGCGAAGTTCCACTACTTCAACCAAGGCCACGGCCTCAACGCTCAGAAAACAGCCAGTGACTTAGAGATTGACAAGTTAGTAGAAGAAGGCCTGTGCAAGTCAGGTGCGATCATAGCCTACGGAGGCCTCAACTACTTCTACACTGACATTCTCCGTGGTTTAGCCACCAAGAAGCGTGTCGATGGCATTGAGCTTCGTGTGTGCTTAGAAGGCCTCAAAAGGGACATAGAAAAAGCTCAAGCATTTATCGCTGAAATTCGCAGCACTCAAAAGGAGACAGTATGACTAAAAAAGAAATTGACTTTGTGAAAACAGTAAACTGGATTCAACATAACCTCGAGCTAGATTTAGCTGAGGGTGAAGTAGAGGATTATAAAAAGCGTCTACATGAAACAGTGGGTGAGCTTGCTAAAGCCCTCAAAGATTTAAACGATTCATACTAAGGAACCAACATGAAACAACAACTCATTCACATCACGTACAAAGATCAATACGGCATCCATTCATATTCATTGGAGGGCTTTGTCGACGGGGATTATGTAGGCTTTGCCAGTGCCTCTAAAGACAGGGTACAACATGAGCTTGCATGGTACACTGACAACTTCGACGGTTTACCAGTATCATTCACCACAATCACAGAGGAACTAAAATGATTGAAAAGATTATAGACATATGCTTCGCAGTACTTATCGGCCTAATGTTGGCGGGTGGTGCACTCGCATACTTTGATGTCCTGTATCAGTGAGTCACATTAGTGACAGCCTATTGTGTAGCAGTGTGACAGACTGCTATGCACTGCACTGTCGCAGTAACTCAGGCTATGGCCTACCTTTAAGGAAACAAGATGACAAAAGCAAACTTTGTGCAACACATTGCCGACACTCTTACAAATGGCTTTGGTGATGATGATCTAAACGCTGATGAGGAGCAGATGACAGCCTTTGACTACCTTCAAGATGCTTTAGATATTGAATACATTGTCAATGGAAAGGGTGAATATTTAGGTGCTCGTGTACTGGTGGCCTTTGGTGGGCCTAATATATGGGTTAACACTCGCACAAACACTGTAGAAGGCCACTGGTGGGCTGACTCATGCACAGCCAAATTCACTGACAATATTGGCCTCGATGATGCTCTTGAAGAGCTTTGGAACTGCAGATAATTGTCTATCAATACTATATAGGGAAACAGTAACATTATGACTAATGAACAACAAGCATTTATCAAAGCATACAGGCTTTGTATGGGCAATGCACCCACGCATGAGATTGAGTATTTCTTTGAATACAGGGACAAGGCTCAAGAGGGAAGCTTTAGAGATCAGCAACTTGTCAGGGAAGGGGCTGAATACTGGAACAGTATCGAAGATGCTTGGGAGCTTTGGCTACAGGCTATTGAGTACACAAAGGAGACAACAGAATGACCTATAAAGCACGTATGAGAGACGACCTAGCAGAGGAGGGCTTCTCTGTCCCTGCCTCACGCACCTTTAGCAATTACGACACGCTAGACGATGACCTGTATATCAGTGCAAAGGAACTGGAAGGGGCAACACAGGGCAATGACCCTGCAGACCCTGACGATCACCCATTCTGCTATTTGCAATTAAAGGATGGACGGTCACTGTACTTTGTAAGTGTAGACTTAGACTTTGAAGATATAAAGGAAACAACAGAATGAATACTAAACTACTAAAACACTCACGTGAGCTTTTCAAGTCTTATGACGTACCGGAACACGTGCGACGAAGTTATAGGCTTAAATGGGTGAGATCAATCAGAAACCTAGGTGATAAGTGGCTATTTGCCAACTATGTAGAACGAAAGGAACCAACACAATGACTATCGACACAATAACCTTTCATTTTGTAGGTGAATTAGAAGATTCAGGGGCTATCGTTACTGTTCAATGTCAGATTGACGAAGATGGTGACTGCAGGGACTTGGACATGGTGTTCTATAAAGGCTTAAATGTGCTTGATGTAATCTCACATAGTCAGTGGTCAGACCTTGAATGGCAGGGATCAAAGAAATATAAAGCTGAGAGAGATACTCAGGCAGGGATTGACTTTGAGAATAGCCTTTAAAGGGCTTTAAAGGGCTGTTTTAGCCTACATTTTAACAACTTAATGGTGGAGGTGCTATGATCTCAGATATTGACATAAAAGACTGGATAAAGGAACCAAAGAAAATGAAGAATGAATACTGTTATCAGGTAAGCCCGACAATGGATATATGGGTGTATGCTTCTAGTGAAGAGGAGGCTGAAAGCATGGTCTATGAGCAGCTTGGGTATGACCCTGACATGATGGACTTGATTGAAGTCAGGGAGGATGTATGAGATGCTTAGCCTGTGATCGAGCATTGACAGACTACGAAGCCACTAGAAAACACGCAGTGACAGGTACATTCATTGACCTATGCCAGCAATGCTTTAAAGCGGTACAGGCTGACTCACATCTGCCAACAAAGGATCGTAAAGACCTTATATCTTCGGATGACATTGATGACAGTGCTGAGACTGAAGAACAGGATGACTGTCACGTTAGCGACACCAACACTGAAGGAGAGCATTGACAAACTGTACAAAGTGTGCTACCCTAACTTTAAAGATACTACAAAGTATCTAGGATGATTCATAGAAGTTAAATACACTATATAAGTATTATTTAAGTAATATACTTATAAAGACTTTAAAGTAGACAACAACCCTTGAAAGGATAATTTTATGTCTATAGAAATGATGAATGATGATGACTTTGACATGGACTTGGTACAGTATGAATGCTGGTATTGGTCTGTCATTGACAGTATGGCTGAATTAGTTATGAACAATGGTCGTGATAAGGTTATGTCTCATGTTGCTGAGGCAGTCTTGAACAAGGCTCATAACGGTCACGTAGCGGCTCAGGAAGACCCCTTCGCATGGTGATGGCTATATTTGTCTTCATCGTAACTTTAATTAAACTGGTACTAAGTAAATGACTATTGATGAGAATAAACCTTGGCCTTTCCCGTCACACTTTGGTGACACTGCTGAAGATGATAAGTTAAAGGCTGATTGTCTAGCCCTGCTGGAGAACTTTACAGCCTTCCAGCTTCGAGGTGAAATTTACTATGGCTACCTCGATGTGAGAGCATTGAAGGTCATTGAAGAACTACGTAAGGACAGGGATGAAACTCAATCTAGTACCTGAGTCAAAGCTTATCAAGCATATTGCCTGTGATGCCTGTGGTAGCTCAGATGCCAATGGCTTGTATGACGATGACCACACCTACTGCTTTTCATGCCACACCTATGCCCATGGACAAGATGTAGCACCTAGAGTGGCTGTGCCACAAAGAAAGACCCAGATGTTAGACATCAAAGGAACCATTAAAGCGATACCTGACAGAGGTATTACCCAGCAAACCTGTGAGAAATATGGAGTTACACAAGAGAATGGACAACACTTTTATCCTTACACTGACGATGCCGGAACAACAGTTGCAGCAAAACTTAGAAGAGTGGCAGACAAAACTTTCAGCATTCTTGGAACATTCACGAATGCTAGGCTTTTCGGACAGCAGCTCTTTCACGCTGGTGGCAAAGCAGTCACCATCACTGAGGGAGAACTTGACGCTCTAGCAGCTTTTCAGATGAATGGTAGCCTCTACCCTGTGGTGTCAGTCAGGAACGGTGCACAGGCTGCTTTAAAGGACTGCAAGACACAGTATGAGTGGCTTAACTCCTTTGACAGTATTGTCATCTGCTTTGATGCTGATGAGCCGGGTAAGAAAGCTTCTAAAGAGGTAGCTGAACTGTTTGGTCAGAAGGCTAAGATTGTGAAGCATTTGAGTGGCTACAAAGATGCCTGTGACTACTTGATTGCAGGTGCTACCAAAGAGTTTGTGAATGAGTGGTGGAGAGCTGAGGTGTACATCCCAGACGGGATTATTAATGCTGCATCACTGTGGGAAGAAGTGATTAAACCTGAGGCTAAGGCTGAGGCTATGTACCCTTGGAAGGGCTTGAATAAGCTCCTCTATGGTATGCGTCCATCGGAGTTAATCACAGTCACAGCAGGTAGTGGACTAGGTAAGAGTCAATTTCTGCGAGAGATATTGTTCAATATACTGAACACTACCAAGTGGAATGTTGGAGGGTTATTCCTTGAAGAGTCCACTCGAAAGACAGCTAGAAGCATTATGTCGTTACACGCTAACAAGCTTCTGCACTTACCTGACACACCAACAACTGAGAAGGAACTTAAAGATGCTTTCGATGCAACACTTGGTACTAATCGTGTGTATCTCTTTGACCATTTCGGTAGCAGTGACGTTGACAACATTGCCAACAGAATCCGATACATGGCTAAAGCTTGCGATTGCAGGGTTATCTTTCTTGACCACATCAGTATTGTTATATCTGGTCAAGACAATGGAGATGAGCGTAAGGCTATTGATAACATGATGACGAAGCTTCGTACACTGGTTCAAGAGCTGGAGATTACCTTGATCTGTGTCAGTCACCTTCGTAGACTGCAAGGGAACCAAGGGCACGAAGATGGAGGCAGTGTGTCATTGTCTCAGCTCAGAGGCTCAGGTGCTATTGCTCAGCTGAGTGATGCTGTGATTACCTTGGAGCGTAATAGCATGGCAGCAGATGACAATGAACGTCACATGACTAAGGTGGCTGTGGCTAAGAATCGTTACAATGGCTACACAGGCCCAGCTTGTGTGCTGAAGTATGACATGAATACTGGACGTATGGTTGAAGTGCAAGAGGAGATATTATGAGTGCATGGTTAATTGCTGTAGTTGGAGTGGTTTACACTATCGTAGCCATTGACTTGATCGTCAAAGGGAATATTGGTCTGGGTATAGCCTTTGTAGGTTATGCACTGGGTAACGTGGGGCTGTACATGGAGGCTGCAAAATGAGTAAGTGGGTTGAAGGAATGATTGCTAGAGGTGTATCACCTGAAGTCATTGAACAACGGATTGCACAGAGGAAACGCAATACTCGTGAGTGGGCTGAGAAGAACAGGGAAAGAAAGTATGCACACAAACGAGCATACAAAGCAAGGCTTAAGAAAGCAAACACTCAGAGTGGTTATGAGGGTGTGATAATTAAGTCAGCTTATCACCCTAACTGGAAAGAAGTTCCTGTGTATCATTGTCCTGAACTAACGTATAGAGGAAAACATGATTGACGTAGACACGATAGCTGGTAGAATGCTTGACTTGGAGACTAAGTACTATGAAATGCAGGATAAGTATCAGTTACTCATTCACCACTATGAAGACTTGAAAGCGGAATATGAAGCGTATCGTATTGGACATAGAGACAACCTTAGATCACAACACGATTTGGATGGTGGTAACTAAGGACATTGACAGTGGAGAAGTGAACGTATGGAAAGCAGCAGACAGCCTCGTGGAGTATTTAAAGGACGTTACATTGATAGTAGCCCACAACGGGATAAGCTTCGATTTCTCGATACTCAACAGGCTTTGGAGTACGAAGATTCGCTTGAACCAAGTGTTCGATACACTGATAGCCTCAAGACTGCTAGATCCCTCAGTAGAGAACGGTCACAGCTTAGACGCTTGGGGCGAGAGATTGAAGGTGAAGAAGGTTAACTACAAAGGAGTGTGGCAATGGTTAATGGACAAACGAGAGGAGTACAAGGGTGAGTGCTTTGATGTTCCTCACATGGGTCTTCTTGAGCATTATTGCATTAGGGACGTTGAGGTCACTTGCAATCTTTATAAGCATCTTACTGATGAATTCACTAAGAAGGACTTTTCACAAGAAAGCCTTACTCTTGAACATAAGGTAGCATCTATCATTGCTGAACAGGAACGTCATGGATTCAAACTCGATCAAGCCTATACAACCTGTTTACTTGCTGACATCAAGGGAAAGATGGCAGGAATCTATGAACAGATGCAAGAGAGATGGCCTCCAGTCATCACACAAAGGTTCCACAAAACCAGTGGAAAGCCCATTAAAGACTGCATTGATACTTTCAATCCCGGAAGTAGAAAGCAAATTGGAGAGAAACTGATGGAGCTAGGATGGAAGCCTAAGGTGTTCACTGAGAAGGGTCAGGCTATTGTCGATGAGTCTGTACTTGCTAAGGTTCCTCTACCTGAGGCTCAGATGATTGCTGAATACTTGATGCTGCAGAAACGAGTAGCTCAGATTGAAAGCTGGCTAGAGGCTGTGGGTAAGGACGGTAGAGTTCACGGTAAGGTAATAACGAATGGAGCTGTAACTGGTAGGATGACACACAGTAGTCCTAACATGGCACAGATTCCTAATGCTGGAAGTATTTATGGCCCAGAGTGCAGAGAATGTTGGACTGTGGAAGCAGGTAACGTATTGGTTGGTTGCGACGCTAGTGGCCTTGAGCTTCGTATGCTTGCACATTATATGAAAGATGAAGATTATGTTAAAACGGTCACTGAAGGATCATCAAAGGATGGAACTGATGTTCACACGCAGAACCAGAAAGCTGCAGGTTTACAGACAAGGGATCAAGCGAAGACATTTATTTACGCATTCCTATACGGTGCAGGGCCAGCTAAGATTGGCTCCATTGTCGGTGGTAATTCTAAAGCGGGACAGAAACTTATCGATGCCTTTCTTACGAACACACCAGCCTTACAACGTCTTAGAAGTACGGTTAGCAGATATGCGGGTAAGGGCTTTGTACCGGGGCTTGATGGTCGTAAGATATGGGTACGCTCGGAACACGCAGCTCTTAATTCCCTCCTTCAAGGTGCAGGTGCAATCGTAATGAAGAAAGCTTTAGTACTATTTTATGATAAGACTAAGGCTAACAAGTGGCCTGTGAAGCTAGTAGCTAATGTCCATGATGAATTTCAACTTGAAGTTCCTAAGATATATGCTACAATAGTAGGTGAGGCTGCAAAGCAAAGTATCGTTGAAGCTGGTGAACACTTTAAGCTTCGTTGTCCATTAGACGGGGAGTTTAAAATTGGTAACAACTGGCGTGAAACACATTGACAAGAATCAGATTCTATTTAGTGTTGAAGGGGAAACTTTCAAGATTAAGATAGGAGAGGATCTAGACCTTGAAGAGGTGTACACTGTGCTCTTATCAGCACTTGTGCACTTAGAAGATCTAGCATCGGGTAATACAGCTCACCCGTCCCAAGAGCTGCATTGATAGTAGAAACTAAAGGAAAATGAAATGAGTATTGATACACTGAAACCCGTTAAAGTTGCTGGTGAAATCTTCTGGAGTAACTGGATGAACACCTTTAACACTAAGTTTAACGAAGACAACAAGAAGTACGAATGTACCATTGGTAACTTGAGTGATGCAGCTTGTGAGAAGCTTAAAGAGCTTGGCATCAACATCAAGAACAAAGAGAGCATGGGTAACTTTATTGTTGCTAAGTCAACTTACTTGTTCACACCTGTGGATGAGGAAGGTAATCCTGTAGACATTGCCATGATGGGTAATGGTACTAAGTGTCACGCAGTTGTCTCCTCATACCGCCACAAGATGTCAGCTAAGTTTGGTGCTGCACCCTCAATTAAGAAACTCATCATTACTGAGTTGAAAGTCTACTCTCCTGAAGGTGAAGAAGCAACAGAGACAGCGGACGATGTCCTCTAACCGTCAGGTGACTGATAAGCCTACTGAGGCTATTGTAGATGCTGACTTTTTAGTTTATAAAGTTGGCTTCTCCAATGAGGAAGAAGAAGAACAGTGGGCACTAAATCGACTCACAGAGTGGTTTACCGACATCATCTATATGCGTCTGAAGTGTGATGACTACAGAGCTTGGATTACAGGTAAAACTAACTTTAGATTTGAGATAGCTACCACTGTTCCTTACAAAGGTAATCGTAAAGATGCTCCCAAGCCTAAACATTACGATGCTCTCAGAAACCATCTCATGAAGCTCGGTGCTAAGATGTCTGAGAACGAGGAAGCTGATGATGCTGTAGGCATAGCGTCCACTGAAGGTAACTACTGGATCGTCCACGTTGACAAGGATCTAGATCAGTTACCGGGGTGGCACTATAATCCTGTAAAGGATGAGGAGTATTATGTTACTGAGTTTGAAGGCTTGTACAGTTTCTATAAACAGATACTGACAGGTGACAGAGTTGATAACATTGAAGGTATCCGAGGTATTGGCCCTGTAAAGGCTGATAAGATTCTCAAAGACTGTACAACCGAAGAGGAATTATATGCAGCTTGTATCAAAGCTTATGACGGCAATACTGACAGGGTATTGGAAAATGGAAAGCTCCTATGGCTAAGAAGGGAACCAAACCAGATGTGGCAGCCACCTTCAGTCTCGCAGGAGCAGTCTGGACAGTAGAGTTTGTTAATCATTTAGACGATATGGGTAAGTGTGATTCTGAGAAACAGACTATCTCAATTCGTAGTGGAATGAACAAACAAAGTACTGAGCAAACCTTCTACCATGAGTTAGTTCATGCCATTATGTTTACAATGGGTAAGCTAAACCACGATGAAGAGTTTACAGATGCCTTCGGAGCTTTACTGCACCAGTATCACAGGACAAAGTCAGATGAAGCCTAAGCGTAAGAAGCCACTGACAGTTAGACAAGTAGCTTTGAAGCATGGGTTCAGGTCAGGCTTAGAGGACAAGATAGCTGATAACTTAACAGCCTTAGGTATTCCTTTTGAGTATGAGAAGCTAGTGATTGGATATACGCAGCCTGAGAAGAAGCGTACATACACTCCTGACTTCTTACTACTGAGTAACGGTATTATCATTGAGAGCAAGGGCAGGTTCGTGACTGCTGACAGACAGAAACACTTGATGGTGAAGGAACAACATCCTGAACTTGATATTAGATTTGTCTTCAGTAACTCTAGGTCTAAACTCTCAAAGATAAGCCAAACTACATACGGGGATTGGTGCACTAAGCATGGATTCAAGTATGCCGATAAAGATATTCCACTGTCATGGTTAAAGGAAAAGGGTAAATAATTATGTTAGATAACCTTATTAAAGAACTTGAGAAGTCAGCTGATCTTCGTAATGCTTGGGATGACTTCACAGATGTACTGGTAGTCAGTAAGCTCAAAGAGTCTTACCTGAATACTATCAATGGTGGATTCAGTAGCCATCCTGAGGACATTGAGGATAACTTGAAAGTCAATGCAGCCATTGCTGTGTGTCTCGGTTACTTCATGTACGTTGGTGATGCTCAGGCGTTTCTAAAGGAGGCTGAAAGTGAACGTAAATCTGATTAAAGAGCACTCCAATGGAGATGCAACATATCAGTTTGACTTGACTCATGCTGAAGCTCAATCACTCCTTACCTTTGGTATCCTAGAGGCCATCAAAGCTGGCTTACGTGAAGGTGAGAGACTAACAGTGGAAGGAGATGATGTTGAAGATTTTAGTCATACCGGACTGTCAGATTAAAGAAGGTGTACCTTTGGAGCACTTGACATGGGCTGGTAAAGCCATTGTCGATTACAAACCTGATGTGGTGGTTAACATAGGTGACTTTGCAGATATGCCAAGTCTTAGTAGCCATGACATCAAAGGGAGTAAGTACTTTGAAGGTCTGCGCTACAAGAAGGACGTTGAGGCTGCTAAGGAGGCCATGAAGTTGTTACTGGCTCCTTTGAGGGAAGCTCAGAAGTCTCAGAAGGAATCTAAGCACAAGGTGTACAAGCCTCGTATGGTGATGACTCTAGGCAATCATGAGAACCGTATCGATAGGGCTGTTAATAACAATCCTACACTGGAAGGCTTAATATCTACAAAGGATCTTGAGTATGAGAAAGACTGGGAAGTACACGGGTTTCTTCATCCTGTGTTCATTAATGGTGTTGGCTTTAACCATTATTGGCCTGTTGGTGCAATGGGACGTCCAGCAGGTGCTGCTAGTGCTATCATTAACAAGCTTCACATGTCTTGTGTTGCAGGACACCAACAAGGAAAGCAAATTGCCTATGGTAAGCGTGCTGATGGGAAGCCTATTTGTGCTATCATCGTTGGCTCTTACTATCTACACGATGAGAGTTATATGGATCAACTAAGTAACAGACACTGGAGAGGATTACTGATGATGAATGAAGTACAGGATGGTCACTTCGATGAAATGTTTTTAAGTGTTGAATATCTTGGGAGGAAATATGGCAACAGTTGAATGTAAGACTTGCTTTTACAGTGAACTAGATGGTAAAATACACCCCTGCAATGACTGTGAAGGTTATGACAAGTGGGTTAATCGTAGCATTTTCATTAGAGAAGCAGCAAAGCCTCTCAGTGAAGCCATTAAAGAATGGGTTGATGATAATGACGATGACGCTGGGTATCAGAAGTGGAGTCCGATTGAGAAACCTAGACACTACACTGAGCACCCGTCAGGTATTGAATGTATCCAAGTTACAGAACACATGAGCTTTAATTTGGGCAATGCAATCAAGTACATCTGGCGTTGTGACCTTAAGTCAGATGCCATTGAAGACCTGAAGAAGGCTAAGTGGTACATTGACAGAGAGATTGATAAACGTGTTAAACATAACATTTGAAGAACTGAAAGAGGCTCTCAAGCGTTTAGATGAGGTCACACTCGTGGAACTGTTAGGACTCCAGAGTGATGACCTTGTCGAAAGATTTGATGATGTGATTGAGAAGAAACAAGAATATTTAATAAAGGAACTAGACTAAATGACAACTATTATGACACCATACCAAGAATACATTGGCAAGAGCCGCTACTCTCGCTACTTGGATGATAAAGGCCGGAGAGAGCACTGGCCTGAGACTGTGAATCGCTACTTTGACTTCATGACTAAGCACTTGAAAGACAAGCATAACTATCCGCTAAGTAATGCAATGCGTGAACAACTGCAGACTGCTGTAACTAACTTAGAAGTGATGCCATCAATGCGTAGCATCATGACAGCTGGTGATGCTTTAGAGCGTCAGAACATTGCAGGTTATAACTGTTCATACCTACCCATTGATGATCCCAAAGCCTTTGATGAGGCTATGTATATTCTGTTATGTGGAACAGGTGTAGGCTTTAGTGTGGAGCAAAAGTATGTATCTAAGTTACCTGAGATTCCAACTGAGTTGTACAATAGTGGCACTGTCATTAATGTTAAGGACTCCAAAGAGGGATGGGCTAAAGCCTTACGACAAGTTATTGCCTTGCTATACGCTGGAGAAGTGCCTAAGTGGGATGTTTCGGGTGTACGTCCGGCAGGAGCGAGACTCAAGACTTTTGGTGGAAGAGCATCAGGGCCGGAGCCACTTGTTGACTTGTTCAAATATGTGGTTGCAAAGTTCCATAGAGCGGTTGGACGGAAGCTCACCTCGCTTGAAGCACACGATATTCTATGTAAGGTCGGAGAGGTCGTGGTTGTTGGCGGTGTACGACGATCAGCAATGATCTCCCTGTCAGACTTGAGTGATGACCGTATGGCTCACGCTAAAGCTGGTAACTGGTGGGACGGTAATGGTCAACGTGCCTTGGCTAACAACAGTGCCATCTACGAGGTCAAGCCTGACGTAGGTAAGTTCATGCGTGAGTGGTCAAGCATTTATGAATCACATTCTGGAGAGCGAGGCATCTTTAATCGTTATGCAAGTGAACTTCAAGCAGCTAAGAGTGGACGTAGGGAATTGGGTAAAGAATGGGGTACAAACCCTTGCAGTGAGATTATCCTTAGACCTTATCAATTTTGTAATCTGTCTTCTGTTATTGTTCGGAGCGATGATAGTGTGGATACTCTACGGAATAAAGTGCGCTTGGCTACTATTCTGGGGACTTTTCAATCGACGATGACTAACTTCCCGTACCTTCGTAAGGTGTGGCAGACAAACACTGAAGATGAGCGTTTGTTGGGTGTGTCTATGACTGGTATCTTGGATAATGCTTTACTCAATGACCCTGATAACACTGAGTTGCCAGCTATCTTGGAAGGACTGAAGAATGTTGCTATTGACACTAACGCTGAGTTTGCTGACGCTATCGGTATTAATCGTAGTGCTGCCATTACTGCCATTAAGCCAGAGGGAACTGTCTCTCAGCTTACAGGCACTGCTAGTGGCATCCACCCTCAGCACAGTCAGTACTTTATTCGTCGTGTACGCTCTGATAACAAAGACCCTCTGACTGCATTCTTGAAAGAGCAAGGGTTCCCGTCTGAGCTGTGTGTGATGAAGCCAGATAGCACAACTATCTTTAGCTTCCCCATGAAGGTTGAGAAGGGTGCTGTACTGCGTGAAGACTTGAATGCTCTCCAACACTTGAAGCTGTGGCTCTTGTTCCAGCGTCACTACTGTGAACATAAGCCTTCAGTGACTATCTCAGTGACTGAGACTGAGTGGCCTGAAGTTGGTGCATGGGTGTGGAATAACTTTGATGAGATTACAGGTGTGAGCTTCTTACCTATGGATGGTGGAACATACCGACAAGCTCCTTATGAGTCCATGACTGAGGAAGAGTATCATGCAATGGTTGCTGCTATGCCAGCTGGTATTGACTGGGACAAGCTGGTTGAAGGCACTGACAACGTAGAAGGTGCTCAGACACTAGCGTGTACCGCTGGTGCGTGTGAGATATGATACTTGACTTTGAATTTAAGACTGGTTTAGTCTTTGGTATAGAGGCTGATGAACTCTACATCATGGATGAGAATGATAAGATGTCAGAGGAAGCTAATCAAGTCATCTACTTACACATAGGCTTTATAACACTAGCTTTTATATTCTAACTAAAAAGCCCCTTAGGAGTGATCCTTTGGGGCTTTTCTGTATCTTAGAACAGTGCTATCTCAGCTTTCCTTCGCTTATCAAGGCCAGCAAGTACTTTACCGCCTCCCTTGTTCCACTTCAGTAGCTCTTCCTTAGCTGCATCCCATTCCTGAGCATTAATCTTCCTTCTCAGGGTACTGCTTTGTAGTCTACCAACACCCAGATTGTAGGTGAAGTCAACGATGGCATTAAGCTTCCTGTTGTCAGTAGCTAGAATAGGACAATATCTTAAGACACCCGGCAGGTAAGTATGCTCAAGCTCCTTCAAGAGAAGCTCTGCAGCCTCAGGTTCACTCATGTGAGCATCCTGCAGAGTTACCTTAGTACCGTTAGCATAGTATGTACTGCCATAACCTATCGTAGCTACATTGGCAGGACAGAGGTAGGGCTTACTTCTAAACCCTTCAAACCTCTTGCACAGCTCAGCTGCAATACTCAGATCCATTACAGACCTCGTTTAGCCAGTGTACGGTCAAGGAACCAGTAGTTCAAAGTACCTGATACCAAGGCTGCAAAGTCAGCTGACATCATAACTTTAAAGACATCCAATGGAGGCATACCTGACACCCAAGCATTGTAGGACAACCAGATGTGCACAAATGACCACAGGGCTAGAATCCAGTAAGTCACCACAGGACGTACAGAGGCTGACAATGAGGCTACCCATCCAGCTCCAGCAGCCTTAACCATCTCAGTCTGTTGCTCAATAGCTGACTGGAAGGCATCCATGACACCCACATCAATAGCAGCTTCACGTTGAGCACCTATCTCAGCTAACTTCTGTTGGCCTCTCTGAGCTTCTAATTGACACTGGAACTGAAACATGTTCAGCTCATGTGCTCTTTCATTCTTCTTGTCTAACCACTTAAGTACTTCGGGGGCCATTCGGAATAGACCTCCGAAGATACTACCGAGTAAACCACCACCTAACATATCTAACATAATCAATCCCTTCTGTTACAATGTTTCTTATCGTCATCGTGAGATAACTTCACACCTGCTAATAGGCCAATAAAGCCACCGATAATAGTTTGAAAGGCTGGAGATAATAGTTTGAATATCTCAGCATTATCAACTTCCCTAGCCCATAGTCCTAAGACAAATGCAGACATCATGGCTAACACTGATATACACAATGTAAAACTAACCATGAAAGTAACATAGAAAGTTAGTTTACTTTTCACATCATCCATAATTATCAATCTCCTATGCGTATGTGTCTATTATTGATGGTTTGTTAAATACTTGGAGTTCTATCTGTTGAACTCTAGCCTTCTTGTTATACAGCTCAAGCTCTAATTGAAGAGTAGCTAATTCAATCCTGTTAGCTTCTATAGCTTGTTTATATTCTTCCCGTACACGCTCTACTGCCTTATTAAAGGCCATAGCTTCTACACCTTGCTTAGGCTCTACCATCGGATAGAGCTTATCTAAGGTAATCACTTAGACTCCCTCGATAAAGCATTCTTATAAGCAATAATAACCTTGTGCCTTAGTTCTGCACTATCTGCACTTCCAGCCCATTCACTCAGATTGTTCCATATAACCACCATGTCGGAACTTTTACACAATGTCTGATGATTTGTAAGCCACCTAGACATCTGTTGGTGACGCTCAGTAGGATTATGTACTGTGTAGGCTATACCATAAAACTCACGTACACTGCAGTTATCAGAAGAACTAGAGGGAGTAGAAGCTAAAAGTCCTAGGGTTAGTAGGACTACTATTAGCTTTCTCATGATGGTTACTTAGTGGGGATTGAAGACCAGTCTACACCCATTGACTGACCAAACATTCCTGTATCGCCTGACTCATTAGAAGGGCCAAAGAAGTTAGCCAGAGGTTCTACAACCAACTTAGTAAATGCTGTAGGACTTCCAAGTTTATCTTTAGCTTGAGCTAGGTATGTGATAGCTTTAGCACCTTTAGGATCAGCCATGATCTTAGCCAACTTACGCTGACTTAGAATTAGACCACCACCTGCAATACTAGCTTCAACAAAGTTATCTTTAATCTTCTGTTGTTGCTCAGGGCTTAACAAGAAAGCATAACCAGTACCTACAGCCAATACAGGAGCACCAATGTTAGCCACAGCAGCACCTGTACGTAGGTTAAGTCCGGGTTGTCTTTCAACAGATACTAGACCTTTCTTAGCAGCTTCATTCATAGCCAAGATAGCGTTATACTGAGGTGTGCCACTAAATAAAGCTTTAAATGTATTCTGTGTTGCTTTGTTCTGCTCTACCTGATTAGCAAACTTAAGCATATTCTCAGGTGTGTGAGTAAGCGCATCAAGATAACCAATACGAAGAGAATCTAATACTTCCTTAGAAGACTTCTTAGACAACGTACCAGCTGCAGCTACAGACTTATAAAGCTGAGAGATAGGTGTTTCCTTACCCGAAGCAAACAGGAAAGCTCCTACCTCTTCAGGGTTCTTAGACATGGCTTCTTGAATAGAGTCTGTTTGTAAGCCTTGAATACCCTCACGGTATGTCTTAGTTACAGTTTTATATTCAGCCAATGTTGCAGGATTCAATGTTCTTCCCGCTGTGAAGTCCATCGCTCCATCAAGCTTATCAATTAACTCAGAGATTGTCTTTGAAGCTCTAGAATCTTTCTCAGAACCTAGAGAATTAGAATACTTATCTCTGTTCTCAGCTAAGTAACGTGAACGAAGCTTATGAATTAAGTTTACATCTACTTGAGGGGGTAAAGTATCTAGTTCTTTTAAGATACTCTTTTGACCTGCTGTCAAAGCTGCTGGATCAGATAGTTCCTTCTGTGCCCACTGCTTTACACTAAACATAGATACACGAGAATCTGTATCTTTAAATATATTTGTATAAAGAGGTGCTACAGCTTCACTAAGGCTTGTTTCACCTTGCTTAATAAAGTTCTGTAATACCTCACCTGAAGCCTTCTGAGTTGATGAACCACTACGAAGTGCTTGTTCAAACTCAGGAGTCTTGGCAAAACTAGACAACACATCTTTCTGACCTGTCTGCAAAGCATCAGAGATCTCTTGTTGTTTCTTCTTAAAGATGTCAAAGGTAGCTGGTGTATAGACAAAACCTTCAATGGCATCATCTATATTGCTACCTGTACGGGCAGCTAGTGGTAATGAAGAACCATACTTAGTAAGGAAATCCTGAGCTGCTTGATTAGCATCAGGAATGTCTTTCTTAGTAAAACCTAACTTATCAGCTCCAAAGCGGATAGTTTTAGCAGCTCCTTTGAGCACCAAGTTACCAGCAGCATCCCAAGCAGCCTCTTCAAAACCAGCCTGAGCTAGGCGATTACCTGACATAGGCTCACCACGTATAAACTGTTCTACGCCTTCTCCAAAAGCACCACCAGCACCAGCTCCTAAAATACCTAAGCCAACAGAAGCTACAGGGCCAGCTGGAGCACCTGCAATTAAACCTGTGATACCACCAGCTAGTCCACCAATTTCCTGACCACCCAAGATACCACGAGGACGATACTCAGGACTAAGTACAGATTTAGAAGTTAATTCATCAGACTTGGCAGCAGTCTGAGCTGCCTGACGTTCTGCAAGATACTTGTTAGCTGCTTGCATTTGTTCGCCTTCAACAGGCACAGTGCTCCAATCCATATTATTTAACCTCTAGTTCTTTTTGCAGTTTCTGAGCTTCTTCAACTTCTGCTTTAGTCATTGGTTGTTTTGTCTTCAAAGCTTCTCTAGCCTTGTCTTCAAGATCACGATAACGCTTCAATTTAGTAAAGTTCTGACCTGTCAACAAGTTCAAGTCTTTAGAGTAACGCTCAGTCTCTGGTAACTTAGCCAGTTGTTCATAACTCTTAGTACCAGCTTCAATCTCAGTTTGCAGATCATTCAAGATACGTGCAATAGTCTTGATCTGTTGTGGGCTGCTGAACTTACTCTTAACCAACTGATCCATCTCTTTAACAGCCAATGAACCGGGGAAGTTACGAGCAATAGTCTGTAGAACCTGTGAAGAAACACTGTTCATGTACTCAGTGTTAGACAACTTATTCTCATCAACAGGTACACCAAAGGCTGATAATGCTTTACCAAACTGTAGCGCAGTCTCTGAGAAAGTACCTGTAAATGTTGCTGGCAGGTTATTCCTAACTTCTTTAAGCTTTTCAACCATTGGAACTTGCACTTTATAAGCATCTCCAGCAGTTTTCCAAACATTAGCTTTATCTTTAATGTCTTGCGTTGTACCAATCTCTTTGATAATAGCTGCAACATCCACAGGCTTATTAACTGTAGCTCCAGCTTTAGCAATAGCTGTCTTATTAGCCACTACGTTATCTTCCATTTTCTTAACTTGATCTGGTGTGTAATCACTCAGATAAGGCTTAGCTGTAAAGCCAAGTTTCTGTGCTTGTACGGCATAGTCAGAAGGTACTGGTACTTTCTTAGTTTCTATATACTTAGAAAAAGCTGTATCATTAGAAGCAATGCCCATAGCCTCAGACTCTCCCAGACCAGCATCTCTTAACAGTTGAACACGAGCATTTTTACCTGCTTGCTTATCGGATAATTCTTGAGTTTCAAAACCAACTTTAGCTGTTTGAGCACCTTTTAAGCTAACCTCAGCTTCTTTGCCTCGTGCCTCAATAGCTTGTGTCTCCATTGCCTGAGCACGTTGAATTAACTGAAAGGCTGACTCAGGGTCTGAAACTTGTAAAGCATTAGCCATGTCACGAAGACCTTTGGCTGTATTGGTGTTGTACTGACTTGCAAGTTGACGCAAACGGGTAGCACGTTGAATAGTAGGGTCTTGAATGTTCACACCAAAAGCACCTGCTAAACCTTGTCCTAAGTTAGCACCACCCTTGTATGCCATTGAACTAAGTTGCTGGTTTTGACCCATCTCAGCAAACTGTGCAGCCTTCTGCTCTATCATTTGACGTTGCATTTCCTCAGGAGAAGCCATGCCTCCAAACAAACCTTGAATTGATTGTGTAGCCATGTTATTCCTTATTAGTATCCAAAGTATCCGCTAACAGCAGCTGGTTGATAAGGTGTTGCAGATGGAGCAGACAATCCTTTAATCAACTGACTAATAGGATCTGTTAAGCCAGCTACAGTGCCCTGCAAAGCTGCACGTTGAGCTTGGTTAGCAGTTGACTGACCTGCTGCATATTGATTTGCAGCTGCCTGAGCTTGAGCAGAACCTGCTGAACCCAATGCAGTACCTTGAGTCAAAGCATTTAAGCCTTGATTCTCTAGGTTAGTAGCACCTTGCATATAATTAGTATATGGAGCCAGAGCTTGTGTCTGCAAACCATAACCAGCACCTTGCAAGTTCAAACCACCAGTCATCAAACCTTGACCGAATGTAGCTTGTTGTTGACCTGCCAACTGAGCCTGTGCAGCCAACTGAGCATCCTGCTGAGCCATAGCATTGTAGTATGCAGCCATCTGAGGATTAGTAGCTTGCAATCCGGGAGCACCAGCAGTGTATCCAGCCATTGTGCCACCAGTGGCTAGACCTAAACGACCTTGCTGTTGCTGTTGGTTAGTTAGATTAGCCAGTGACTGTTCACGACCGGGAGCAAGTAACTGCTGCTGTTGAGTAATGTACTGCTGAGCTTGTGCTTGAGGTGTCTGAGCTATGTAGCCAGCACCTAAGTTAAACAACCCTTGACCAGCTTGAGTAATACCAGCTTGCTGAGCCTGTGCAGCTTGAGCTTGACCGATACCAGTACCAGCCAATCCCATTAGACCTTCACGAGCTGCAGCTACGTCAGGAGCTACCTGATAGCCAGCACCAATCAGCTGTCCAGTTGTGGGGTCATAGTTAAAGCCTGACTTACCAAACCTAGTAGTAACTCCTACAGGTCTGAATTGAGCCATCTGTGCAGCTGTTTGAGCTGACGATGCAGCGTTACCAGCTGCTTGATTAGCTGCATAATTAGTACCTAAAGCACCTACGGCACTAGCACCGAGGGTTCCAAGTAAACTTGTATAATCGATAGCCATTAGTATGTGCCTCC
>Ga0315909_10002424_pt1 | contig 23910 bp, 49 predicted proteins | sample LakEriMetagenome_11_FD_203527 | JGI IMG/M metagenome (GOLD analysis project Ga0315909, IMG submission 203527) | Freshwater fungal communities from buoy surface, Lake Erie, Ohio, United States - Buoy 2 MA125 | ecosystem: Environmental > Aquatic > Freshwater > Lake | place: USA: Lake Erie, Ohio...
TATATATAAATATATTATATATGGGGGCTATATATATAAAAGCCCTGGTCACAGGGCTATTTAGCAGATATAACAGGAATTTTTTGGGTGAGTATAGTAATAATATAGGCGACATATTTAACAATGCCAGGGTCAAAAGTTCCCTGACGGGCAACTAATGCCGACCCTAGACCTTTACCTTAGAGTTAGACATTTCTTTTGCCTATGTTTATTAACGATTTGATTATTAAATGTCGACATTTCAGAGCAACTAAAGAACTTAAACTCTTTTGATTCTTGGCTGACTATCTGCCTCGGCAATTCATCGGGGGGATTATCTTCAGATTGTTGAAACTTCAACTAATAGGCAAATAAGTAAATTGTCGACAAATCGACAGACACCCAAAGGGGAAGGTTCTCAGATAATTCCCAGGTAGAGTTCATCTGTTGTTCATCTTGATAAGCGTGTTAGATAGTTGACAAGCGGAAGCCCCACAAACGATAATTGCGCCAGAAGGTCAGAGAACAACCTCAGACCTCAAGACAGGAAGGCAACAAAATGAAAATCGAAAACCTAAACTCAAAGGCAGTTATCTACACCAACGAGGCAGGGCTTCAAGTAATCGCCCGCCCTTGCTCAGATTGCTCTAACCCTTTAGTGCCAGCCCTTCAATCACTCGACAGTTCACTTTGTAAGCGATGCTACGAAATCCTTTGGAAGACAGCCGCCAAAAAATCAAAGGTAGTCGGATGTTTGAATTGTGGATACAGAACCACAGACAGCCAAGAGATAGCAGATTGGACAGGTTGCCCCAACTGCTCCAAGAACTAGCAAGGAGCCTTGACCCGCTGGGGGTTCAAGTGGTTCAATTCCACTCAAGGCACGAGGCAAGGCAACCACGCCGAGCCCACAACGACAGGAGCAACAAATGCAATACAAAGATATGAACTACACACAGAAGCAAGAGTTCGAGAAGAGCCTAACAATCGGACAGCGTGCAAAAATGCGCCGATTGGAAAAAGAGTTCAAGGCACAGATTCAGCCAATCAACTGGGCAAGCCACGCAAGAGAAGAAGAAGTTCGCAGAGAGGCTTGGAAGAGCCTAAAAATCGGCGAGCGAGTCGATGCACTAGAAGCGGCACATTCTCCAAAGATTAACTCTTTGCGCGAGCAGATTGCAGCCTTACAGGAAGAACTAGACAAAACACGCGAAGAACTCTCAGAAGAGAGAAGCAAGATTCAGAGCGAACCTTGGCAGGTGGCTAGTAATGACCCAGAGGTCAAGGCGATGAATGCAATTTGGCGCAAGACTAAAGAAGTTCAAGAAATCAAGTTTCAGCAGTTGGTTGATAGTTTCGCCGAAAAGGTGAGCAACTAATAAAACCAGCCTCTCCCCGATTAGTCGGCACAGGTTCACGACCTAGAGAGGCACGAGAAGGGGCAACAATGCGCCTTCCAACTGATAGGAGAATAAAGAAATGACAAAGAAAGATTACGAACTAATCGCAGAGGTAATCCTGAACTCTCAAGGCTTAACGCGTGGCGGAGTAATGGACACACTAGCCAAGCGAATGGCAGAAGCGTTAGCGGACACTAACCCTCGTTTCAATCGTGAGATGTTCCTCAAGGCTTGCGGGGTGAACAACTAATGAACGCGAGCGAAAAAGCGAAAGCAGATTACAAATATCGCTCCGAGATTTTAACTAACCACTTGCGCCGAGATGTCTGGCAGACAATCGCAAGAGCGTTAGAACTTAGCGGAAGCATAGGTCTAGCCCAAGACATAAACGAATTCCTAGAGTCAAAGGAGAGCAACTAATGAAAATTACATACTCGCTCTGGCAAGGCTCTCGCCTGTTGTCTATCTATAACACAGCCACCAACATCAAGGAGATTGACGAAGTGGTAACCGAACTCAACGCAAGCAACCTAGCAAAAGTTCAGAAGTTCTCAGCGAATATTCAAGAGATAAAGGTGAGCAACTAATGAAACTATCAACGAAGATAACACTAGGCGCGGGGGCTGTTGCCCTCGCCCTATTCCTCGCCTCTCTTGTGATTTGGCTTATGGGTCTAGCCTTTAACGGGCTTTATTGGTTAAGCACAGAGGGCGGATGTATGAAATACACCTTTAGCGAAACGCAACAATTAGACACCTGCGATGTTTACAAGGGGAACAAATGAGCAACGACACATTGACCGCGAGCGCGTGGGCTTTCGCCCTTGTTCTTGTCCTCTTCGTTTCTTTAATAGACGGGGGCTTCATCTTCTAAGTGATAGAACTCACAGCCTCAAACCCTAGACAGAGGGCGCGTGTTCACGGCACGATTGAGGCACTAGGTAGGCGAGTGTCCTACCTTGCAAGACATCACGACAGGAGCAACAAAATGTGCGAAGAATACAACGGCTGGACAAACAGAGAAACCTGGGCGGCTAACTTATGGATTGACAACGAACGCGGATTATATGAAGCAGTTCAAGAAGAGGCGGAGCGCATAGCGAAGACGGGAATATCTTTCGCTTATGTAGAACTAGCGCACTACCTTGAGGAAACAATTGAAGAACTCTTAGATATGGAAGAGGTTCTTTCTGCTCCACCTGCTCAACGCAAGGAACTCATAAGTATGAGCAAGGACATCGGCTCTCTCTATCGGGTGAACTGGTCTGAGATTGCCAAGAATATTATGAACGAGATAGAGGTGAGCGCATAATGACAGCGGAAAAGTGGTTCATAGTAGAGGGAACAGACCCAGCGGGGCGAAAGTTCCGAGGGATTTATTCCGAAGAAGAAACCGCAGAACTTTTGCGGGATGAAACTAATCAACTGATAGGAGAAAAATAAGTGAGCGACTTACGGCAGATAGTTTTCGGAATTAACACGAATGTTTGGCACTTAGTTATTCAGTATGCGGTTTGGTTGTTGATTATCACAGCCGTTTATTATATCGTGTGGTGGCTGAGTGTAGTAATGAGCGACTATGTAAAGGCGGGTAAGGAAAGAGTCAGGAAATACGAGGAACGAGAAGCACGCAAACTACTAACGACAGGAGAAAAGTAATGAGTCTTTGTTGTAATGCTTATATAACTTTCTTTGAATCTACTTTGGTTTGTAAGAAATGTTATCAAGAACAAGATATAAAACTACTATTTAAGACAGGAGAAAGTAAATGAAAGTAAAAGACCTAATACAAATGCTGACGATAGACTTCTCACCAGACGAGGAACTAATGGTGCTGTGGTGGGACTCTGCCTACTCTGAACGATTGGCGGGAACGTGGGAGCGAGCAGTAAAAGTCTTTGATGATGGTGGTATATCTACCTTCACAATGGATGAGCAAATCTCTGAACTGTTATCGGAATCAGAAGAGCAAGTAAGGGCAGAGTTAGCGATTGATTCCTACCTTGAGCAAGAAGACGAGAAGGAGTTAACTAATGGATAAAGTTCAATCAGATTTTTATTGCGGAGATTGCGATAAAGATATGGAAGATGTATGGGCATTTGTTGGCGGAGGCATAGCCGTTTGGACTTGTCCTGAATGTAAGTATGAACACGAGGGAGCAACCCAACTTGGCTAAGTTTCAGATTACACACAGAATTGAGGGCATACGAGTAACGGAAGTTACCTTGCCACTTGGCACAGAACTGCCCGAAGATTGGGATACATACGGCAACTTAGATAAAGATGAGTGGCTCTTCGAGCATCAGATTTATTCTAAGGTTAGATACGAAGATGTAGATTTTGCGGAAGCAAATGCAGTAGAGAGGTTAAGTTAATGGCGATACCTAACTACCACAGAGAAGCACTATGCGGTAAAGATTATGACCCCGACTTGTGGTCTTATATGTGTTCAGTAGAGCGCGATAAGCAACGAGTTATGGTCTACAACATTACAGTTGCCAAGAAGATTTGCGATATGTGTCCTGTAAAAATGGAGTGTCTAAAGGAAGGGCTACAAGAAGAGAACCTTAAGACACATCAGGGTGAGGGCTTAATATGGGGCGGATTGCTAGTATCTGAGCGTGCTTTGATGCTTAGAATCTCACCTTATTCAAGGATTGTTAGAGATGAGAGCATACTACGCAGAGAAGTTCAGAAACAATCTGCTAAAATAGGTCAATGAGAAAACGTATATTAGTTACCACTATGATAGTGGTCTTACTTGCTGTGGGGTTTCCCCCCACTAAGCAGGTTGACATTGAGGTAAAGGTTAAACAGCACAAGGAAAAGCCTGAACCATTGCCAACGCAAGCAACTTGGGCTGAGAAGAAAGCCAACAAGAAGATGGCACTAGCCTTCGCTCAAGCAGGGTGGGGATGGAGCAAACAACAGCAGGTATGTTTGGTGAAATTGTTCACCCAAGAATCTCGCTTCGACCATCTGGCAGACAACCCAGAAAGCACAGCCTTTGGTATCGGTCAAGTCTTAAGTGAGAAGTCAAGGGACCCTGCTATACAGATACTCAGGGCATACAAATATATCGAGCATCGCTATCAAACACCTTGCAACGCTTACAACCATCACTTACGCAGAAACTGGTATTGATGTTTGACTTACAGGGAGAGCCGACCTTTGCCTGTATATGTGGTTGTCTTATGTTTGAGATTACTGTAATGTGGGATAGAGAAGATAGAACGATAGGCTGGTATGACTTGAAACAAAAGTGTAAAGAATGTGGAACGCTAACAACAGCACCCACCCCGATAGATGGAGAGATGTAATGCCAACATATGAATATAGATGTGGTGAATGTAACGCACTACAAGTATTAAGTCGCAACGTAGATAACAGAGATAATGAAGTGCTATGTCCTATGGATTCTAAGGTAATGGAAAGAGTATGGAACCCAACGCCTACCCACTTTAAGACAGGTGGCTTCTACTCTACGGGGAACTGATGACAAGAGAAGACATACTACAAATCCGTGAGGAATATATTTCAAGAAGTAAATCTCACATCGCTACAAACATAATTGAATTAGCCAAGAGATACAAGGTTAGTCAGAATACAATTAGGAAAATTGCCCTGCGCCAAGTCTATAAAGATGTAGATTAATCTTCTGTTGGTTCAGCAAAGTCATCATCACGATAGGGCTTGAAGCCACCAATCTTATTGATTAACTTTCTGATGGCACGCTTGTGCCGCATACGAGCAGTATCTTCTGATGTTAAACCAAGTTCGGTTGCTATATCTCCGAAGTCCATTGACTCTACATATCTAAAGAACAACAACTTGCGGTCAGGATTAGGTAGTTTCCAGTAAGCATAGTCAATCTCAATCATCATAGCCATAAGGTTTCCACCCTCAGCAGGGGCTGATTGTTTACCAGTATGACTGAGGTTTAACTTAGCAGTTACGTTGAACTCACCGCGTAGCACAGAGGGCAACAGAGCCTCAACCATATCTGCTTCATAAAAGAATAGGTCAGATGTTTCATAGCCACCAGACTTAGCCATCCAATACTGACAGTAATCTAATGCTTGGTTACGAAGAGAACGATAGATTAAATTCTTAGCATCCTTCTCACCGATTGCTTCCCAAGTATCTAACTTAACTGGATGCTCCAAGAACCATTGATATAGGGACTGACGGATGTCCGCTATATCAATCTCTTCATACTTGCGTGAATACTCAGAGGCAACAGCGTCAACTACATATTGCCAAGGTTCAATGCGGTTCCACTCTAGGTTCATTTGATTTGTATTCCCATACTCAAAGGGAGGAAGGTAACTGGTTTCATTATCTTACTTTTGTTAGTGAACTCAGTAGTAACTGGCAACCATTTATCTTCCCATACAAAATCATTCTCATCATCTAACTTGAATGACCATACTCCAGAGGGCGTATAGTTTACATACCAAGCGGTAAGTCCTAACTCTTTTGCTTTAGTTACTAAGAAATCAAACTTCTTTTTCTCTAGCAATAGAGTATCGTAGTGTGTGTTGCGGGACTTGAGTTCTATAAACATTCCAAACTTTATTGTTACACAATCAAAGCCATCATAGACTTGAGGTGAGTGTTCGAGGTCGGGGAAATGCTTTTCCTTGAGCCATTCAAACAACTCTTTCTCTTTCATTTATCCCATTTATCTCTTAACACTAGCAGTCCAATGACAGCGTAGTTAGCCATATCCTTGAAGGTATCCTCAAGAGATTCGTGCTGGGGTAGGCTGTTGTTATCTGTTAAGTTATTTAGGCGTGCGAGTTTATCCCATAGTCTAACACGTAATCCGTTGAGAGGACCGCCTGGGGATTGGCTGATGTTCTTTGGACCATAGTCTTTATGCTTGGATAGGAGCAGTTCTTCTAGTTCATCGAAGACACTGGCTACTTCTGCGGGGAAACTATAAGGGGTATCTTTAGAGTTACCAGTAACGTATTCTCTTCCACCTGGTATTGGTTTATATCTAACCCCTGGTTCCTTAGATGTTCTATAATCTGCCATATCTCTTCATTCCTCGCCTTCATCCTTAGTTTCCTCTTCTAATAACTTCTTAAGACTTGAATCAAAGTCTTGAAGTGCTGACTTAATAACCATATCTTCAACGAGTTCATCTATTAAATCATAACCATTCTCAGCAGCGAACAAGGCTACATATGTTGACTGAGTTATATGTTTAATCTGTTCGGGGTTATCAGCGTTGCCATATAAGAACCTAAGCAATGAACCTAATAATAATTTATATCCACTAGGTAAGGCATAGTAAGGGTCGAACTCTTCATCATCATCAAGAACGTGGTCAATTAATTCAAATGAACTATCAAAGACTTTACCACAATCATTACATTGATTGTTTGTAAACTCATCTTCGCTCAATCTATTCCTGCTTTCTCCTTTATATAACTTGCGCCATACTTTACAAAGGCAGAGTTTACGTCTTCTCCTTCTGGCAATTGCACGATAGTAACGGGGAGTTCCCTAGCCAGTGAGCGTGCGAATTCCGTGCCTGGTTGGTCGCCGTCTGCGAAGACGAATACTCTTTCAAAGTCCGCAAGTAACCTAGTATAATGTTTCTTCCAAGAATTAGCACCAGGAACGCCGATGCAAGGGAAGCCAACACAATGGCTGAGAGTAATAGTATCCAGTTCACCTTCACACACTCCTATGTAATCACCTGCTCTATCAATGTCTAAGACATTATACATTTTAGTTTCAGCACCAGTCATACCCATATATTTCGGTTCAACAGCAGGATTAAGACTGCGAAAACGCAAGTCGACAACACCAGTCTTGGTAATATACGGTATGGATAATCTTCCTTGGAATGCTTCGTGTCCAACATCAGGCTCTGCGACTACGCCTAATGACATTAGACGCGCTACTTCCCTTGTTATTCCCCTGCTTGCTAGGTAGCCTTCTGCCAGATGTATATGCTCCGCGTATTTCTCCGCTGCTTTCCCCAGTAATTCCTTCTGCGATGCGCTTTGCTTCACGAAAATCTACCCTCTCTTGTAACTGGACAAGTTGAATACTGTTACCTTGAACACCACAGGCAAAGCAAATGTATATGTTCTTGTCAAGATTTGCGCTACCACTTTGGTGTGTGTCGCTGTGAAACGGACACTTAAGGTTAACCTGCCCACGCGTAGCACGCAAGGTCGCGCCGTAATGTATAAGGATGTCCTTAACTGAAGGTAAGTCGTTATCAATTTTGTGCATCTCCTGTCTTCTCTTTCATCCATTGGCTTAAGTCTTGAATGACCCAAGCATTTTCTATTCCAGCATTTCTTCTTTTAACTACAACATAATGCAACGGAACATCTTCAATGTCCCTAGCCTTAGCATAGTTAACTGCTTCTATTTCTGCTTCACGCCAGAACTCAGGCAATGAAAGTGTTGCACGATTCTTTAACTCAAGGATGTAAGACTTACCAGCAATGATAACAACCATATCGCCTTCGTCTTTAGCACCAGCCTTAGTCAGACGTTCTGCCATAGCACCCGCTTTGCGGAGCCACTTCATTACATCTGTTTCAAACTGTGCGCCCTTGCGCCCATTAGGATTAGCCACTTACCACCTGGTTCAAAGCATTGACATCACAGACAAATCTTTCACCATAACCATAGTTCTTTTCTTTACATACCTTGAGAAAATCTTCTCTTGATATATCACCCCATACTATAAAGCGTGAGTCTATATGTGGTTGAGTTCTATCCCCAATAAGAGTTACTAATATTGCATAGTCAGCAGAAAATAATTCTTTACTATTAAATATTAATTCTTTTGTTACAGTAGTTTTTACTTGATAAGTTTTATCATCAACAACAAGGTCGTGTCCAGCATCTCCGCCAGTCAACACCCTATTATCAGTGGTTGTCTTATATACTTTTGCAGCAGCAAGTTCACCTAGGTAGCCCATAAGATTGACAGCCCAAGAAGTATTCTTAGCATCAAACTTTTTATCAACTACATTATATTCTTTCTTGTCTTCACGCATTGCTTCAACAAATTGTAAAGCAGATTGAATTTCTTCTGGTGATAACTTAACCTCTACCATTAAGAAGCACTCTTATCCTTGTTAAGAATGCGAGTAGCCCAATCTAATCCTTGGTTAAGACCGATAGACCATTCATCTTTCTCTTCTATCTTAGATGATTCAATCTTCTCAATAAACTTTCTAACTTCCTTTGCTGTCTCCAGCATAACAAGCGCACGTATTTCTTGAGTCATATCATCTTCTTCTTCTCTTATCATATTACCCTCCATTCTCTGGTATATCTTCCATATACATATACTCAGGGTTAAATGATAGCCAACAAACTAGGTTAGCGTTGGCATCGGCACGCCCATATCTATTCTTTACGGGAGCAATTGCCATACTAGTGCCAATGACACCAAGAGTGCAGATGAGGGCAGGAAGTTGTGCAACCTTACCTTGAAGGGCAGACCTTGGCTGGCAAGGACTACCCATAACAGCCTCAGAAGTGTGATGCAGAATAATGACGGCAGCATTAGTTGCACGAGCAAGGTATTTCAACTCCTTCATAATTGCACGCATTGATGCAAACTCTTCGCCACCATCAGTGGCTATGTCCATTAAGTTATCTACGAAGATAGCAACAGGAGGACAACCCCATTGTTCTTCAAAGGCTAAGACTTCTTCATCTATATCTTGTAGACTAGGTGATGATTCAAATGACCAGACAATATGCGAACCCTTAGCAAGTGTTGCACGTGTCCAGCCTTGGTCTGTGTTCATCAGTTGTTCTACATCAGTTTGATTCTTACCTGAAATCATAGAGGCTAGACGCATAGCCATAGTATGTGCATTGGTATCTGCTGATATGTATAGCGTTGGAACTTTCATCTTGAGGGCTAAAGCCAAAGCCAAGGTGGACTTGCCGACACCTGGAGTTCCAGCCAGCATAGATACTTCTGCCCTGCGTAGGATTATTTTGTTAGCATCAAATGCTTTGAACACAGAGGGCAACGGCTCGCCACCGATGTCGGTCCTACCTATACTACGAACTAATGTTCTCATAACTTCTCAATCCAAACCTGGTATTCCTTAGTAAGAATATTATACTCACCCTCGTGAAACTCAAGGAAGTTATCAATGGCTGGTCTAGGTGTGAGTTCAGGTTTCATATCTTGACCCCACATATAGTCATCAAATGCAAGGATGCCACCCTTCTTTAATAGTTCCCAAGAATACTCAGCGTCAGATGCAACAGCATCGGCTGTATGGTTAGCATCTACATAAATAAAATCATATTTACCAAATTTAGTTAGGGTAAAAAATTCTTTAGTTGTCATCTCGTGATATGACCTAGGCTTTTCAAATGTCTTAGCGATATATGTCTTAAAGACTTCATTGAAATCTATACTTTTATGTTGACGTTCATCACTACCTTGCCAAGTATCAACATCACGTAGAAGACTACCTTCACCTGTCAGGATGTTATCGCATAACCATTCACTTGCATCACCTGTATATGCACCAAGTTGTAGAAACTTTAGATTAGGTAGACCTTTGAATCTTTCAAGATGTTCTTCAAAATTATATTTCTGTCCTTCAAACCAATTCGGAAATTCCACAATGCTCCTGTCTTAAGTTGGAAGAGGGGCAACCACCTTCCCCGATTAATTACCCCTCAACCAATTCTATTCTAGTTCAAATTGAACTAGGCGTTTGCTGGCTTGCACTGCTCTGGACCCATTGGTAGTGGGCAACTCCAGAACGCGTAAGGTTTCCCCGTTGTCTTGCTCACTCCGCTTCGGAATGTTCTCGTTCCGTGAACGCAAGTAGGGGACACTGCCCCTGCCTGGGTTGCTGGAGAGGATACCGCTGGCGCGATGCTTGGCGTTGTAGGCGCTGTCCCCAAAGGGGCTGTTGCGTAAGATGCCCCAAGCAATCGTTGCGTTGCTGCAATCTGAACTGCGTAGTCGCCAACACCTTCTAACAAAACAGATAGTTCATCTGCTGTATTAGCACGAATGTTAATCATATCTCCGCTGCCAGTCTTATATGATACTTGTAACTTCCAGTTTTCTACTGTCATTTTTTATCCTTAGTAAATTGGCAATGCTCTGTGAGTCCACAGAAATTGCACGATTGTAGGTTCGGTAGAAATATACCAGCCTTGCGAGCCTTATCAAAACCATCCACGAAATATTCGAGAGTGTCTATGGTATATCTACTTAAGTCAATCATTTCCCCTGTCCCTGATTCTCTGGACATCCAGTAGTTACCAAGGTTAACCTCAACCCCCAACATAAGTTCTACTCCTATTTTGTAGAAGCCAAGTTGTAAATCGGATTGAGGTCTGGTTCGTGATGTCTTGAGGTCGACAATCACAAGTTGTCCGTTAACCTCAAATATCCTGTCAATAAACATCTTCACTGGCACGTCAGCGATGACAGGATTCAACTCTAATTCGATAGCCTTTACACCTTGAGGGGTGGTCCAGATTTTCCAATCAGGATTGTTCTTTCTCCAAGAGATGTAGTTGTCTACCCACTTAGAGCCATTCTCATTCCACCAAACAGCATCCTCTTTATTTGGATTTTCTTTGGTGGCTCTTCCTGCTACACGAGCAGTAGAGAAATCTAGGTCTTTAGTTTCTTTAGCCCAGGCTTTTGCCCATAGTTCATTAGTCATTGTCATAGTCATACAATTCTGCAGCATAGTGAAACGCTCTGCCACCAGCAGACCAGATGCTTGGTTCTTCAGGAACCTGCAATAACCTACCTAAATAATACTGATACCCACAAGTTAAATAAGTTGTGAATGCTGAGTAAGATATATGTGCAGGTAATTCGTAGCCATCTAACTTAATCATCAAGTCCTACAACATTGGCAAGATAATCTACTTCTTCACGTAGTTCTTTAATGTTGCGTGATAGGTCTGCAATTTCTAGTGATAGTAAATCAACTAGGAATTCCAAATCCTGGAATCGGTCATTTGTTTTTTTTAGCATTTTTTCTCCTATCGAATTGTTATTACATAATCCTCCTGCGGAGGACAGGAGAGAACTCTAACACAAGAGGATTATGTAAATCTATTTAGTTTTTATATATATAAATATATTATATATATTTCCCTGCGGGAAACTTGATTTAGGAAATGCCCCCCTACCCCCCATAAAAAAACTTATGGTTGGTAAGGTTGCGTATCCCCTGCGGTTGAACCGTCATTGAGGTTTCGCCCCCACTCTTGCGAGTAACAGGAGGATAGCAGACCCTTTGGGATGGTGTCAAATCAATGAGGGCATAAAAAAAGAACCCCATCTCCTGGTATTTATACCAATTGATGGGGTCTTAGGGCTTCTAATGGGGCTTCTAGCCCGTTTTAGAGGGTATTAAGGGTTAGTTACTACCCTTGCCAAACTCTGGTGCTGACTTGTCTAGTGCCTTAAGCATAGGTCCGACTAGACCAGCAAGGAATGCGTTGACTAGAACCTTTGGGTCGTGTTGTCCTGCTGTGTAAAGAGCAATGACAGCAGCCGCTGATGCTCTTAAGTAAGACAATCCGATTTGCTTTAGTTTTTCCGTATTCATTTTATCTCCTTAGTCTGCTTTGAAAGCAGGTCTTCCGAAACCTACCACAAATACTGGAGCGTTGCGCTTGTTCTTCGCCTTGAAAGCGCGAGTCCTAATTGCTACTTCTCCGCCATTTGCCTGAGAGCCAGTTGTCTTTTTCTCAGGTGAGGTATTGCCCTCAATGGTAGTGATTGTTCCGTCAGCATTATTCTTTAGAACTATGCCAACGTGCTCCACTGCTGCTCCGCCTGGGGCAAAGTCAAAGAACACAATGTCGCCTGGTTTTGGTTTAGCAGTTTCTGCATTACTCCAAGTGCCTAAGCCCTGGAATCCTGACTTACCCGCTGGTGTATACACACAGTTAGGAACTTTAAGTTTTACCTGTGCTGCACACCACATTACGAATGAACCACACCAAGGTTGAAAGTCCATCTTAGTGAACTTGCCATACTTGGTTTCATTTTCTTTTGGTCCCTCAGCAGTGCCGACTTCGGCTTGTGCTACTTCTAAGAACTTATCTACTTGGCTCATCGTTATTCCTTCTTTGCTCGCTTGTCCACAGAAGCAAATGCTTCATTGATTTCTGTTGCTGTTAACTTGCCATCATCTAGGAATGAACGGGCTAGTTTCTCAACTACTGTTGCTACACCTAGAGTTCCTGCAAGGATTACTGCTTTGATTGTGCTGATACCAACTACTGCTCCAGCACCAATAACTGATAGACCAGAGGCAGCGAAGACTGCCACTATTCTCATAAGGATATTGTTAAGGTTCTTCATTCTTTATCCTTTGGATTACGTAACCAATAAGTTGCTGACCACATAACCATTGTGAACACAATGGCGTAACCAACTACTGTTTTGGCTGAACCGTCAAGGACAACCCAAGCCACGAACATTCCTAGTAAGGTCCAAGCCTGACCTAAGAAGTCTGATAACCAATGTTTCATTATGGTTTTCTCCTATATGCTACGGTCCCCACTGATGCTGCTGCAGTTAAGGCAGACTGTGTGGCTATGCCACCTACGATTACTGCTGCAACGATTGTCTCTTGTGATTCTGCGCGTTCTTCCTCTGACATATCAGCACCAATACTTCCTAATGCTAGGAGTGCTTGACCTGGGTCAGAGAAGAGTGCTTCAACTAATGCCGCTGGATTCTCTAGCACTACAAGTGCTGCTGCTACTTCAGCGGTAATAACAACTTCGTTGCCGTTCTCATCTTGACGAACTTCAACTGGTGTTTCAGGTGGTAGGTCAGCATAGGTAAGTCCTGCTTCTGCTATTGCATCTGCAGTTACTGCCTCACCATCTGCTGCTTCTATCAAAGCCTCAGCAATAATTTCTTTTTCTTCTTCAGTAGAATCTTCATCCGCTACTAGAGGTGGCTCTTCTGCTAGGGCAGGAGGCTCTTCTTCTATTGCAGGTGGTTCTTCTTCCACTGCTGGAGGTTCTTCCTCTACTGGTGGTGGTTCTTCAGCCTCTACTGGAGGTTCCTCTGCTTCTACAGGGGGTTCTTCTACAGGTGTTGGTGGCTCAGGTTCCACGACTGGTGGCTCTGGCTCTTCAACGGGAGGTTCTGGCTCCACTACTGGCGGTTCAGGTTCTACCGCAGGAGGTGGGTCAGGTATAACCGCAGGGGGTGGGTCTGGAATAACAATAGGTGGCTCAGGTGGTGGGGTAGGGGCAACAGGGACTGGTTCAACTATTACAGTTACAGTTTCCTGTGTTGCAGTAGATGTATCAACCACAGTGATTGTGTCCACAATTATTGTAGATGTGTCCACAATTACAGTAGGAGTATCTACGACCACAGTCGGTGTATCTACTACCACCGTAGGTGTGTCTACAACTGCAGTAGAAGTATCCTCTACTGGAGGTGCTTCAGGTTCTGGCTCTGGTTCTGGCGCAACTCCGTTATACCAACGTAATGATTCGTCAGTAAGGTTGTCAGATACATAGGTTGACTGATGCACTAACTCACAAAAGTGTGCAGCAATGTTTCCTTTATCAGCAAAGTATTGGTTTGAGTTATCCCAACCTGTGCCAAATGTTCCATTGCTACAAGTTACCTGAACTGGACCAGTATTAACCGCGTCAGCGGATGGTGCATAAAATAAAGATGTTCCTAGAATTATTGCTAGTGTTACTAGACTACTTCTTACCTTCGCAAAGCAAGATGTAAATTTGGTCAACTCGTTCTTCCAATCGGTTCACTTGGTCTTTAACGGAACCGCCCCCATTTGGTCTTAATTCATATAGATAATGTTTAACTAACCATCTAGTGAATCCAGCAAACCCTGCTGTTAGTGTCATAATGGCTACAAAGAAGCCAGCCCATTCTGTGCCTGTCATTATACTGTCCTAATGGTTATGTCAATGACTCCACCAAAACCATCAAAGCGTTTATCAGGTGGTGTCATACGAGTGAATGAAGTTTGCTCAATAACAACTTGGCGCTGCTCGCCAGTAGTTAGGTCTTGCCAGGTAAGAACATCTCCGTTGCTTTCTAATTCTTCAAGAGCCAAAAGACGGGTCTGTGCTTTACCTTCGTAACCAACTTGAACATTGTATCTATCTGTTTCAACGTCAAAGCAATAGACTGGGAACTTCATAACGCGTTGACGTGGTGTAGCAATTGTTGCCTTAGCCTGATAGCCCTTGAATATAGGACCAGCAGATGTAGTTGTTGCATCACGATTTAGAATAAATTTATAGGCTACATATTCCTGGGCTGTGCTAGGTTGAGATGTAGTAACTTCAATCGGAAAGACAACAGAGTCATATGTAATATGGTCGTATTCAGTTCCGTCTTTGTCTACAGTCTCAAGAGTCATTGAACCTTTAGTGTAATCACCACGCGCTAGAAGGCGCTTAAAGTTCTTAGGTTCCAGCGTGCCGTAGCGAATGTAACCACTGGTTAAAAAGCCAGTAGAAGTTAATGTTGCGCTTGCTTCTATATTGATACTACCTACCTTATTTACCTTACCAACAGGTGATACAGCAGTAGATGCTACGTTAGAAGCAGTCTTAGCGTAAGTAAATGTTGTGGTAGTTGGAACTCCAGTAACTGTATACTTACCATTGAATGTGGAATCAACACCTTCTACCCATACCTCATCGCCAACGGCTAAGCCGTGTGCTGCAGATGTAGTCAGGGTTGCTACGTTAGTTGTGAGTGCTTTGTTACTTACTGAACCAGCATTAAGTGCTGTAGTAGCAAATACCAATCGGTCTGTTGTCCCAGCAAATGCACAGGTTGTTGTGCTGTATCCACTAGTTCCGCTGACATATAAGTCATTAGCATAAGCAAAGCGCAAAGACTCTATCTCATTGCTAAGGTCAATACGGATAACTCCAGGTGCTCCGCCTACCCCAGTTGCACACCATATGTAATGGTTATTTGCTGCAAAGTCATAGCAAGGTTGGCTTGTTTCTACAATAAGTGGACCGTAATTAATAGAACCGTCTTGGTCTGAAACAATTGCTGCACGAATACCCTTATTAGTTCCTATCATCATATAGCCTAGATAGTAATAAATCTTATGGATAATCTCACCGACTGGCATTTCTGCTGCGGTTATTGCCGATGTAAGAGTTGGCATAACACCAGCAGTGCTGAGAGTAAACTTAAATATACTTGACTGAGTTCCACTATAACCTGCTACATAGATGGCTGGACCAGAGGCAGTAATGCTTGAGAATACAATATCGGTATCGCTGTGTGTATATATAGGGGATGGAAGGGTGGTTGCTGATGAGGATATTTCGTATATCTTATTATTAATACCCATAACAATGCGGTCTTTAATGTATTCCATAGTAGCGGTATCTACAGTAATACCATTGTCGCTAATCATAAGAGTATCACCAGCGCCAGAGACTCCAGTTAATAACTTCTTGTATATACGCAGTCTTGGAGTTCCAGTATTTAAGACATTGGTAATCCAGTAAGCATAAGTGCCGTCATCACACATAGCGTGAACAGGATATTCACTTCCAGAAGAGTAATCAATAAAGTGAGTAACTGTTCCGTCTGCTGCAATCTTATCTACATCATATTCATCCCACAACAGAATGCCATCAGTTCCGTTATACTCAATTGAACGAGCAATTTGGAATGGCTTACCGTTAGTTTGAATTGGACCAGTTGTGTAGTGTGTAGTAGCAGTATCTTTAAGTAGTGTTACTTGTCCTTTAGTCCAGACATTGACACCTTTGCTATCTGTGAACCTATGTGCCACTGTTTCACCAGCAGATGGGTCATAGAATTTAATACCAGAACCACCGTGAAAAGATGATTGACTTCTTAGCCACCAACCAGTAAGTGATTGCTCACCTGGTTCTGCCCCGTTATCAAATTGTTCTTTACGGAATGGAGCAGTCTGCCTAATGTAAGGACGTGAGTCATTGATGGCATAGAAGAATGGCAAGCCACCTAGTGCAACATCGTAGGACTCGTTTGTATTCTGCCAGATTCCTCCAGTAGATACGATACCTACGTCAACCGCAATTGCTAAGCCAACATCAGGTGTTGATGAGCCACGACCTTCGGTAATATCACGACCTGCCACGTATACTCCTTAAATTATTGATGCTTCTATTTCGTCTACTGCGTCATCTATTGTCCGATGTATGTCGGATGTTTCGTATATCAATTATTCAGCAGGGGTTTCAGGTCCTGCTTCTCGTTCTACTTCATTAGCAATAACTGTTTCAGCAACTAATTTATAGTTACCAGTCTTACATCTATTGCAAATAGGAAAGAACAATGGCTCATCTGCAGCACGAATTTCTGTATATTCGTGTTCACAACAAGCAGATTTATATTCGTATTTAACTGTCATTTTATTCTCCTAAGAATTAGTAATATAGAAGGACACAGCCAGTGCCACCAGCAGCAGTGCTTGCAAAGTTTCCAGCAGAGGCTCCGCCTCCACCGCCTCCTGCGCCGCCAGGTCCACCAGAACCAGTTCCAGCAGCACTACCAGCGGCTAAATAACCAGCGCCTCCACCTCCACCAGTTCCGTTACCTGATGAGTATGTGCCAGCAGCGCCACCAGAATAAGTTGATGATGCTCCGCCAGTTCCTCCTGCTGCGTTAGCGCCAGTTCCACCGCCACCGCCGCCAGCAAATACACCAAATCCACCATTACCGCCAGTGCTACTGCCAGAACCACCGCCGCCTCCGCCAGAGTTTCCTCTACCGCCAACGCCACCGTTACCGCCACCATTACCAGCATATCCATTACCGCTGTTACCAGTAATTATAGCGGGTGCGCCATAATACGAAAGTCCAGCAGCACCACCAGTAGTGCCACCACCTCCACCTGCGCCACCTACAACACCAGCACCGCCAGTTCCAGCAGCACCGTTACCGCCCCCACCTGCAAATAAACCACCAAAAAATGTTGTTCCGCCTGTGTTAGTAGCAGAACCACCAGCACCTATTGTTATAGGAGTAGTTGATGCGTCAGGAGTAACACGAACCCAACCTTGAGTTACGCCACCCGCTCCACCTCCACCAGGACTAGAGTTGTAAGTCATACCTCCTCCACCACCACCAATAAGAATAGCGTAGACCCATAAAGTTCCAGCAGGTATTGTTACAGTAGTGCCAGATGTAATTGTTTGTTGTAATGTTAAATCTTTAGGTGCATATCCAGAAGAAACGCTTGCCGCTGGAACAGGGAATACTGATTGACCCATTACGCTATCTCCACTCCGCTAATGTGAAATCTAACTGTTGTTGCACTGGCTAAACCAGCAATAATTTTAGTTGTTGCAAGCACTTGTTTTAAGTCAAACATTGCTGTTGTATTGGCAGCCAGTGCTACATCTTTAAACAAATCAACAGAGTCTAAAGTAATAGTAAATGTAGCAGCAGATGTTGCTGAGTTGGTTACTACTATGTTAGTCACTACTGTTGTAGTTGAAGATGGAACTGTATATAGGGTTGTGCTTGATGTTGCTGCTGCTGTTCTAGCCAGCGCCTTAGTTGTTGTAGCCATTAGTTACTACCTTCCGTTGTTATTCTGTAGGGGTTTCGGGTGCAACAAATGTATTATTTACATAAGTCCACCCAATAATTATAGGACTATTGTCTTCGCGTTTAATGCAAAGACCACCAGTTGCTTCTTCTGCAACTTCTAATGAAGGTGCATTAATAATATTAACAACTTCATTATTTTTAATTACTATGTAATCATTCATTTATATCTCCTTTTAGTAATAAACTAATACTGCACCAGCACCGCCAGAACCACCAACGGCAGCATTGCCAGTTCCACCACCACCACCGCCACCTAAACCACCATTTTTATTAGTTGCACTTGCAACAATACCTGCGCCTCCGCCATCTGCGTGACCACTAAATCCGTAGTAAGTAGAAGAACCACCACTTGCTCCACGACCAGCAGAGCCATTGCCACTACCACCACCTGCAAAATATCCATTGCCACCAACACCACCTAAGCCAGCGTTGTAATAACTACCGCCACCGCCACCACCAGATGTAAATTCACCAGTGCCGCCTACTTTTCCAGCAGTTGAACCAGACGTTCCACCCGCTCCGCCGCCTACACCATCTGTAAAATTTATTGTAGACAAATATCTTATGGCTGCACTTGCTCCACCATTTCCACCGTTAGTGTCACCTCTTTGTCCACCAGCAGGAACAGGTGTATTAAATATGCTACTGCTAACACTTGTTGGATTACCGCTTCCACCATTATCATTTACTGATGCGCAAACCCCACCAGCGCCAATTGTTGCTGTAGTAAACCTTGGAACCCAAGACATAAGAATTCCACCTCCGCCACCGCCTGCACCACCAGGAGTTCCGCCTCCACTACCAGCGCCGCCAGCACCGCCACCTGAAATCATTACAACAAAAACATAATCAGGTTGTCCTGTAATACCAGTTGTTGTAGTTGTGTATGTATTTCTAAGTGTTAAACCAGTAGGTATGTATGCTTGTGGCATAAAAACTGGAGGATAAGTTGTTGCTACGTTAAGTTTAGATATAGCCATTAGGAAATCTCGCTTCCAAAAGCAGAAAATGATAGGTTAGCAGTTGAAGCATAAACAGTAATAACATCTGCTGCTCCAAGAGTAATTCCAATAGTAAGCATTGTTGAATCATTGGCAGCCACTGTAGAATCGTAAGCAATGTAATGCTCGTTAGCCAATGTTGCACCGCCAGGGCGGATAGCAATACGGTATGTTGCTGCAGTAGCAGCACGATTACATACAGCAATAGTAGATACTACGCATTGAGTAGCACTAGGAACTGTATCTAATGTAGTTGCTGTTGTTGCTGAAGGGGCTACTTGCCCCAGGACTTTATATGTTGTTGCCATTGGTTATGCTCCCATTGTCATTAGTGCTGTCGGGGTTGAATCGGCTGCAGCGACTGCTGCAGTTACTTCTGAATCAGTTGCTAGAACTGTGGCTGAACCAGCCAGTGTTGCTAAATCTCTTGCTTTGCTCATTAGTATGCTCCCATAATGTTCATTATAGTATTGTCGTTTTCAGTTGCTATTGTTGCGTATGAAGACAAATCAACAGCACTCCAGGTTAAGCCTGTAGCAGTAGATGAATCAGCCTTAAGAAAATATCCATTAGTTCCTACTGTTAACTTACCAGCAGTGTCTGCACTAGTAGCAACAAGTATGTCACCTTTAGCGTCAAACAATGTAGGGCTAAGAACGTTGGCTAGTTCAAAAGCAGTAAAGGTAATAATTTCAAGAATATCGCCAGCAGATAAGGCTGCAAGAGAAGCAATGCTTGTTCCATTAGTTGCTACATAATCTGTTGAGCGAACTAAAAGAACACCATTTAGATATACCTGTTCTTTGCCTACAATGTAGGAAAGGGTAAGTCCGTTATCATCTGTGCCTGACTTAGATGTTTCTCCACCTGTTGCTGTATAGCGGTAGCGGAAGATGTCAGATGTAGATGAGATAGATGCCCAAGCAGCACCATCCCACGCAAGCATTGCGTTAGATGTTGAGTTCCAATAAAGAGCACCTTCAATAAGGGCGTTGCCATCATTGTCTACGCTAGGAGCAGAAGCCTTTGGACCAAGGTAACGGTCATCAAATGAATCGTATGAAGCAGCAGCAGCGGTAGCACTTGCTGCAGCAGCGGTTGCAGAACCAGCAACGGTATCTACATAAGCCTTAGTAGCAGCGTGTAGGTCTACTGTAGGAGCACCTGACAAGGTAAGAGCACCTGTCATAGTGGAGCCAGCCTTTAGGACAAAGGAGTCATAGACAGTTCCACCTGCTTGGATTGCTGTGGCAATTTCACCAAGAGTATCTAGTGTTCCAGGTGCAGAGTTAACAAGGTCAGCGACTTTAGTATCTACATAAAGTTTGGTAGCAGCATCAGCGTTATCTGTAGGTGTAGCAAGAGATGTTACCTTCTGGCTATTGACAGATACTGAACCAGTAGGCGCAGCCATTTGGTCTAAGCGAGATGTTCTTACCTGTGTATCAAAATCTGAAACAGTTGCTGCTAGTTGAGTGCCAGTGTGGTTAGCACGGGCATATGGGTCAGTAACCATTTTGGCTGCGGTTATAGTTCCGTTAGCAATATCTGAGGCTACAATAGTTCCATCTACCAAGTCAGCAGATGTAATAGTTCCGCCAAGGTCTAATTTAGTCTTAGCGATAGCAGCACTAGCATTTATATCTGCGTTGACAATAGTGCCGTCAGCAATCATAGTTGATGTAACTGTGCCTGTATCTCCAGCAGTAATTGCTGTGCCTGAAATCTTTGTCTTATCAATAGCAGCAGATGCGTTAATATCAGCATTGACGATAGCACCAGTGCCAATTACAGTTGTAAGACTTACGTTGCCAGTGCCATCAAATGTAACTCCACTTGCTTCTACATCTCCAGTAAGTTGGAATGTGCGAGCAGTGGCTAAGGCTGTAGCAGTAGCAGCGTTACCTGTTGCACTACCAGCAGAACCAGTTACGTTACCAGTTACGTTACCAGTAAGATTACCTGTAAAGGTTCCAGCAATAGCACCTGTGCCAGTAATGGTTGGGCTAGTTAAAGATTTGTTTGTAAGTGTCTGAGTAGTATCTGTGCCAACTAAAGTTGTAGTAGCGTCTGGGATAGTTACTGTTCTATCTGCTGTCGGGTCTACAACTGTAAGGGTTGTTTCAAAAGCATTAGCAGTAGCACCTTCAAATACAATGCTGCCATCATTAAGAGTAAGGCTTGTGACTACTGGACTTGTTAAAGTTTTGTTAGTTAAAGTTTGAGTAGTAGTGTCACCAACTACTGCCACACCTACTGCTAAACCGTGAACATTTGTTGATGCTTCAATGTGGTCATTGGCTTCTTGGTAATCTCTACCAATTGCCATATGTCGCACTACTGCGCCAGCAGAGTGAGCAGAACCAGTGCCAGGAGTTGCTGAGTCAATACCTCTAGCAATTGTTAGTGTGTTGCCAGATGAATATACGGTAACATCTACAATTTCTTCAAGGGCTGTATCTGGGTCAATTACTACTGTATAGGTCTGTGTGCCAGTAAGTGTCTTACCACCCATAACTGCTGCACCATTGACTACTGTCATTGTTGTAGCCGTAGAGGTAATAGGAGCACTCAGTGTTGTTTGCTGGGCTTTTGAGGAATATTTTCTAGTTGTCATTTATTTACCTATCGGCTGTAATGGACGCGGATTGGATAGAGCGTTTGTTGTCTTTGGGTTTCTTCGTTCAAGCGTTGTGTATATAGAGCGTAAAGTTGTTTAGTTGCAGTTTGTGATGAACCGTATGGTCGCTTGCTATCTGTCTCATCTGCTTGTGGGCTAACCTGTGCCGCACGTGCTGGGTCAAGGTAGGTAAGTAAACGATAAGCAGCACCAAGAGTTATGACATCCTTGCAAGATTCTGGCAATCCAGTTTGTGTTGAGAAGTCTTGAGCATTGGTTGTAAATGCTTCTGGGTCTGTAGCATAAACAACCTTTACAGTTCTACCAGGAGTAATGTAATCACCAATAGTTACAGTCTGAGCATTTGCTCCAAAGGCGGCAGTAGATGCTGCCGAGTCCCAAGACCAACGGCGAATAGGAATCCATTCTTCAGACGGACCAACTGATTGCCACATAATGGTTAGAATATTTTGAATATTTAAGTTATTAAATTCATAAGTTGTTTGAACTGGATTAAAGACAAAAGTGGTTGACTTAGCAGCAAAGATGCTAGAGCCTGTGGCTCTGATAGTATCATTAATTGCTTTCTTAATTACATAGCGTGGGAATGTTGGTGAGATAGTAACCTTTAGGTCTGCAGCGTGGGTAGCAGCAGTAGTTCCTAGGTAGCCTCTACCAAATGGAGAGATAGTTGCTGTGTTAGAGATACGGTCAAATGAATCAATCCACATTAACTCTTCTTCAATTTCAATTACACCTTTACCTACGTTTTCAGTAGAACCTAGTTCAAGGATGGTGGGTGATGCACTAGTTGATGTTGTTGTAGATACAGCAGTGCGAAGGTAGGTTGCTCGGTCCTGATTAAAGGTATAACCTGAAAGGTTAAGTTGAACCTCATCAATAATATCTGTTAATGTAGTTGTCATAGGTTTATGCTCCTTAAGGCTGCAGGGGCTGCTAAGCCAGTTGTTCCAGCAAGTTCATTACAGATGCCATCTAGGTCTTTGAACTTATCTCTTGTTCTAGATGATGATGCCTTGATATTCAAAGCGCCGACAGTTGGCATACCAGTAGTTGAAGCCCAGGCATTAGCAGCGCCTTGTTCATCAAGGAATTTTGTTATATCAGTAATGCCAGCAAGACGATTAAGTTCTGCTGTAAGACTGCTACCTGCTTTGCCAAGTGCCATTTGTTTTCCTATCTAGGTGTAATCAGTTTTGACTTAGGTGCTTCTTTAGGCTTACCAAAAAATGCTTTGTAATAATGCTCATCTAATGAGAAGCGTTTCATATGTGGAGCAGTGGCTGCCGTATGGCAGTAGAGTGGAACTTCAGCCTTATCGCATAAAGCAAAGAAGAATATATCCTCACCTATGAACTTAGTTCCTCTGCCCATTTCCATAAACATCTGCCCCTCTGGGGCTACAGCACGGACCTTCTCAACCACACTGCGGTGCATTAAGACATATCCCATACCTGCTGCATCAACCTTTATTAACTTGTTCTCTGGAAGTGGATGAACTCTGCTTAATCCAAATCCGCCTTCACCATCATTAGTAAAACTAAATACGGTAGGCATTGGAACCATTAAAGGTTCTTCAGGGTTATCTGTAGTGAAGTAAACACCAGTAACCATTGGTCGCTCTTTAACGTCTTTGTTATCCCATAGTAACTTAAATGTATCTGGGCTAATTACTACATCTGAGTCTACCCATAGTAGCCATTCGTAATCAGTCTTGTCATACCAGTATTCAATTACTGTTTGTCGCTGTCTTGCTATCTGGTTGCCTTGGCTTCGCAGTGAAGCATTGAATGTAATACCTGACTTAAGTAATACATCTGTAACACCTTGCATAAACTTGCCATCTACCATACCGTTATCGCACCAGGCGATTGCTACTGATTCTTGCATTGTCCCCACCTTTGTTATTTTTTCTTGGCTGCTGCGTTGTCTATAAGATTTGGATAAGGTCGTCCAGCCCTTTTAGCCGCAGCCTTAGCCTTAGTCTTCTGTGCTGGAGTAAGCGGTGTTGATTTTTTATTAGGATTCTTTTTATCCCAAAATGCTTTCTTCTTCATTACCACTTAACCTTGTCTGCCCAATATGCGGCACTCATTTTACCTTTAGCAATGTTTGCTCTGTGACGTGCCTTGAATGATTTCTGACGAGCAGTAGGAGTCTTGTCTCCAGTAACTCCTTGTTGACCAAAGCGGATGGTCTTTACTTTGTCTCCAACTTTAGCCACAACAACGTGTGATTTTTCAGGGTGATTAGGGG
>Ga0315909_10002427_pt1 | contig 23886 bp, 25 predicted proteins | sample LakEriMetagenome_11_FD_203527 | JGI IMG/M metagenome (GOLD analysis project Ga0315909, IMG submission 203527) | Freshwater fungal communities from buoy surface, Lake Erie, Ohio, United States - Buoy 2 MA125 | ecosystem: Environmental > Aquatic > Freshwater > Lake | place: USA: Lake Erie, Ohio...
ACATTAAGTGACGGCACAGTTCTTGATGAGGTAGTAGTTGAGTATCCAGTTGGACACAAAAGACGCCGTGAAGAAGGTATTCCACTTCTAAAAGCGAAGTATCAAACAAATTTAGCTAGAGTTTTTGAAAAGAGTCAGCAGTCAAAGATTGAAGAGCTGACCTTAAACTTTGAGAAGTTATCTGCTGCAAAGGTGGATGAAGTTATGGATCTTTTTACTAAAGCTTAGACTACGAATAGCAGGCCTTTAACTAAATTGAATACTTAGCACTTTCAGTAATCTCTTTAACTAAAACCTTAATATTGCTAACAGAGTGTTTTACTAGATATCTGCTTCCTGCTGGAAGTTGTGAGATTTTGGTATCTAACTCAGCTGGATTTAGGAATGCTGTAAGTAAAACAATACCGATCTCAGGTTGCATTCTGCGAAGTTGGTTAGCCAAATCAATTCCATTGGGCCCTTTGCCTAGGTTGTAATCAAGGACAGCAACATCAGGACGGTTTTGCTTAGCAAACTCAATACCATCTTTGACAAAGGCGCTGTCATAAACAATGTTTATCCCTTGACCTTGCAGGGCAGATTTAACAGTGGCGCGGGTGAACTCATCATCTTCAATCAGCATTACCTTCAGCTTTGATACTGCCACAACGACCTCGCCTATCTATCTAACAAAGACATAGTTAACTTCACAGTTGTCTTTGCGTCAACATGAGAAATACTCCAACGTCCATCTGAAACTAAATTTAAAATCTTAGTTCCAAGTCCAATTCGGGCAGGCACTGAGGGTAGTGGATTAATCGCATCATCTTGGATAAGAAGTTGAATATCAGAGTGATCTGATGAGGTGATACTTATCGAAATATTTTGAGAGCCGCCATGACGAACTGAGTTAGATATAACCTCTTCAATTACCTCACCCAGATCTTTAACTCGATCATTTGCAACGCCTTCAAGTGCGGGATCGACTGAAAGTTTTAAAGTAATTAAGCCTTCCCATGGATCTAATCTTGATGCAATCTCATCCTTTAAGTTCATTTGATCCTGCTCAAACTCATTTGTTGGATCATCAAGAATTACCTTAAGATTTTTCAATCCTGCCTCAAAGCTTTCCAAATCATTATTGCCAACTGCTTGCTCAAGCTTTAATGAGGTAGCAGCAAGACGGGTCAGGATCTTGCCATGGATATATGTTGCCCATTGATGAGACATTGATTGCTTGAACTCATCTTTTACGATCTTAGAAACTGCTTCGCTTAAAGCCTGACTGGCATAGATTTCATCATTTGTAATTGCATAAATAGCCTCTGGCTGAATAATTTGAATAAATCGCATATAAACAAAAAATCCAAGTGGATAAAAAAATGCAATTATCGCCATTGGGAACTGAACAGCTTCATTTGGGATGAATGCCATAAAAACCTGCATCTCCAGAAATGGCAAAAAGCCAATTAAAAGTGTTAGTAGATTTGTTTGCAAGATCGCATACTTTCCACCACTTCGCAAAGTTCTATTAATTTGCACTCCAACTATATGGATCACTAAGTAGGCAGGTAAAGATAACAGAATTTGCTTTGTGGTGAAAAAGTGAATGTAATTTGGAAAAATTAAGACAAATGAAAGCAAGGTATACACCCAGGCAGGCAATGGCTCTTTTCTAGCAACAAAATTATATAAAATGTTAAATTGCTTACTAATTAAGTTTAATGAGTGCATATCTTGATCAAATTTAGAGTTAATTGTAATTGCCTCTGATTTTTGATTTAAATCACGGGAAAAATCACGCAAAGTATTTGTCTTTAAGTATCTTTGGATAATCTCATTTCGCTGTTTTAGATTTAACTGCGCATTGTCACCAAAAGTTATTGAGTTAAGCAGAAGGTTAGAGTGCATGCTTAACTCTTCTTTATAATCTTTATCAACCTGTTTTTTTACCTGTATGAATTCAGCAGACTGTCTAATACTCTTTCGAGCAGTAATTACCAATCTTTTTTCATATGCTTTAAAAGCCTCAAAAATTCTACTTCTCTGTCCACCTAGAATGATTACAACCGGTATCCAGAAAAAAGCTTGAACTAATACAATTAATAGCTGCTCAACAAAGAATGAGATGATCTGGCTAGATGAAATCAGGCCATACGCCTGCATGAGATATACCCTCACAAATAGTGATGGAATTGCAAGCCACAACCCAATTACAGCTAACCCTGCATATCCTGCTGTATTTTTATCTAATCTCTTTAGGCCAACTTGGGTCAAAAATACAATAGCCAGTAGATAAAAGGTATGGATTAACCTAATTTGGATTACTTCAGATTTATTTTCAGGATAGAGCTGAAATATTTCAGTACCAGCAATTGAAAAACCGAGAAATATTGTTCCAATATAAGCAAGTGAAAAATCTAAATGAAAGACGGGTTTATGCTTTATTGATGGAAATAAAGAGCGCATTTACTTAACAGCAACTTTTCCCTGGTGCCACATCCTCACCGCAACAACTCTTGGGTTAACAGATGGATCCCCATTAACTCCTAGAGCCTGGAAGGTGCGCTGGATTAATGCCTCTGCTGCACGCAGTGTGATATCTCGCTCCTTTGCAATTGAGGCATTTGAAAGACCATCGGCAATCATTCTTAAGATCTCAGCTTGGCTGGCGGTTACTGTGATTTTTTCACCAGATGCTACAAAGTTGGTTTGAAACTTTCCAGTCTTTTCAATTGACTCTTCAATGGCAAGAAGAAGATTTGCAATTGATTTGATCTCAGATTTCACAATATAAACAGTTGGATCTGGAATTCTAGATGAATCACTTATTGCAAGCTCAGGGGATGCATGGGCGGTCATAATTACCATCCCAGTCCAGGGCCGATCTTTAAATACCTTAAGCAATAAATCCGCCCCATCGGGGCCATTTCCTAAATCAAGATCGGTCAGAACAACATGGGGATCAAAGGCATCAATGGTTGCAAGTGCTTGGGCTACTGAGGCAACACTTGTTACTGTCACACCAGATGTAGTCAGCATCTCACCGACCATATTTCTAGTGAACTCTTCATCCTCAACCAGCATGACCTTAATAACCTTTGGCTTCATGCTCATTTGTTAAGCCTAGCAAAGTTAGCCAATATTGCTTGATCGTCTTCGGGTATTACCCACGATTAATTATCGATTTTTAAAAGAAAGTTATCCTTAAACCATGAAATCTGCCAAGCCAAAGTTGTTGCGAAATACGCTTTCGGCTTTGATCATATTTGGCGCGCTCTCCTTGATCCCAAACTCCTTTGCAGATGAGTTAATCCAAAATATCACTGAGGTAATAACTGAGCCTGCCGCAGATGAGGTGATTGTGGAGGAGGTTGCCCCTGAGAATGAGCTGCCGGTAGTTGAACCCTCACCATCTCCAGGTGATCTTGAGATTACAGATCCAGTGGCTAAAGCTCCAGTGCTTGAAGAGCAGGTGATTGAAGAGGCAGAGCCAACCCCTTCACCATCGCCAACCCCACCACATGCACTTTTAAATCAAAGTATGCGGATTATTACCCCATCTCAGGTGATGGTTGATCCGCGCGCTCGCACTGTGTTTCTACCAAAAATTGTTTATGCAGGCCAAGGTGATCTACTGGTCTGCGCTTCTTCATCCTTAGGCTCATTTAATACAAACTTTGTAAATACTGCACCAAGTGAGGAAAAAAGCTCACTTGAGATTGCAGGCGCTAACTCACAATTCCTGCGGATCTCATCCATTGGCAGTCAAGCGGTTGAGATTTTAAATAGTGGAAATGGCTTGAAAGTTTCATCTGCCAATCGAGCATTAGCAGGAAGTTATCTATATCTTCGCTTTGTTGCTCTATCTGAGGTATCGGCTAATCCAAAGCTTTGTAATGATGGCTCTGCGAGTAATACCCGTACTATTTACCTTCGCCCTCTTGGAATCGACTTAAACATTACTAAATCCGGTATTACACTGAAATAGTTAAAGGTGTCGCACTAGCAATACCTATTATTTTTTAGTTAGGACCAGAAGATGTCGATCGGTTTGAATTCACCCCTTAGCGGCAATGTTAAATCACGCCGTGGTGGTTCTAATACCCGCCGCAAAGTTATCTTTGGTGTTGCAGCTGTTTCAGTAATCCCTTTTCTACTTTCAACCTATGCAGCAAGTGTCACAATTGGCACTGGCGCACTTGAGTTTGGTCAGGGCTCACAACAAGCAATTGCCTGTGATGAAAATGTCTTTATTGCGTTGGGGGAGGAGTGGCATGCAAGTCCATCTCCAACTGATGGCTCAGATGGCTTCTTTAGAATCCGCACCGCCACAATCTCAAATCTAAATATTGAAAGTTGCAGTGGCAGAAAGCTAAGACTTCGAATGATTGATGGTACAAGTGCTGAGTTAGTTTTAGGAACAACCCCAGAAGCCAAGGTTTTACAGGTAATAATTCCTAAGATTGCACCCACCTCAAATATCACAGAGCCAACAGAGCTTGGCCTTACCTATCTAACCGGCTATGGACAGCCAATTACAGGCACTATGGCCGCAAATGTGAATCTAAATGTCTCTGGTGTTTCGATGTATGACGGAACCCCATTAAGCACAACCTCAGCAGATGTCACCTTCTACCTTGATTCAACCGCCACAATAGTAAATATCAATGGCCAGGTTGTTCGACGTGCAACTGTTGAAACAGTTAATAACGCTTAGTAAAGAATAATTATGAAGCAGGCACCAAAGAGTTATGCACTACGTGCTGTACTTGGCGGAGTCGTAATAGTTGTTGCCTCCCTGGGTAGCTCACTAGCTTCAAATATTGGTATCGGAGACTCTGAAGGCAAAACTGAGTTTGGGCAAGGTGAGTTCACACTTAAAGCTTGTGACTCTTGGATTCAACTAAATCTTCTAGCAGGCTCAACTGAAGATTATGATGATGATACAGAGGGACTTTCAGCGCTATCTGGCATCACCATTGAGGGCTTGGATGCTTCAAGGTGTAAATCTACGAAATTCACCATCCAGGTAATTGATGAAGAGTTAAATCCACTTCCTATCTATCGAACAGATGGCAAATCAAATCTTTGCTCCTCAGCAGCCTGCACAATAGGTCGAAACTCTGAGGCAGAGATTGTTGTGGCTGTTACATCATCTGGAAGAGTTGAATTAGACAACCCAGATCAATTTCATGAATTGATATTTGATGACTCGCTAGGAATTTATCAAATTGCTTTTGCGCAACCTGCGCAATTAGCCAGAGATGTAACAAACTTAACCATTCAAAGCAGCGCTTTATAGCGTGCGGGTATTACCCATTTTTTATCACCCCCTAGGTGACTTAATTACCACCCACTGCTTTACTTGCATTATTAGAAACCAGTCAAGGTTTCAAAGAAACATAGGGAGTGGTCATGGAGATATTACGTTTTGAAGAGGCGGCACCAACTACGCCAAAGCGTAAGAAGTCGTCAAAGGGTTATATAACCGTAGGCTTTGTAGCGGCACTGTTTAGTGTTGGCTCAGCATTTGCGACAACGACTAGCTCAATTACTGTTAATGGTGGGCAAAACATTTCAATTGGCCAAGGTATTACCACTTTTACAACCTGTGATGAGTTCATCGCCATACTTCCAGTTACTAAGCTAAACACCACTGCAACAGATTTCGTATTAGACAAAGTTGTTGTTGGTGCGACCTATGCAGGTGAAGATAAATACAAAGTTAATAGCACAAGCAAAACGGATCCAACTACCCCAGGATGTGGCGGAGTGGAATTTAAAGTAACTTTCTATGAAGGTACTTCTAAAGTCGATGTATGTACAAACAATGGTTTTAACACACCGAGTGTTACAGGTGCAAATCCAGTTAGATGTGAAGCCAGCAGCATTTTTTTTAGTGTAGAAATCGCTACTGACTCGTATGAGATTGAATTTGACGACACAGTTGGTACAGGCTTTTTCGATCGCATAAGCCTTGAGACTGTCTAGAAATTAAACACAAAGAGAAATCTGGAGATACAAATGTCACTACTTAATTTAAATAGCCCTGCAGGACAAAGTCCTCGTGGCAAGGGTTCATCTCGTGCCTGGATGGGTATTGGACTTATTGTGGCAGTTCTCGGTATCGGTTCAACATTTGCGTCCAATATAACCCTCAACTCCCCAGAAGGTAATACTGAGTTTGGACAAGGTGTTACTCAAACTGTTTATTGTGGTGGAGATAAAAGCGTAACTATTACTCCACTTTCTTCATACCAAAACACTGTGGTTGGTCCTGGAACTCCGGGTAGCTCTGCAGTTACTTTTTCAGCACGGTATGTGAACTCAAGTGGTAGCAGTGAATACGATGCATCAACCTCAGCGAGAGTTACCATTAACGGTTCATCATCGGCAAGTGTGCCTAGATGGCAGAGCCAAAGTGAGAAAAAAGGATGGTGGCTATCTAGCCCTACAAGCACTTCAATAATTAGCCCACAGCCAACCTTGACTCAGGTAGCGGCTAATCCTTCAAATTATTATTTTGTAGCAGAGTCAGACTCTGGAGAATTTAAGAAAGGTTCAAGCTCTTCTAGCTATAGCTCATTTGTGATTATTACTAGCAATGCAGTTGCTCCAGTACCAGGTGCAACTACGCCAGCCAGCTTCAAAATGGGTGGAGTTTTAATCTCTGATATTCCACCAGAATGCGAGGGCGTTAACTTTGTAATTAGCTCTTTTGCTGAAACTGGTAATGCGCAAACATTAATCTCAAATGGTTCTGACGTTGTCAAGGAAGTGGCCGTTCATTGGACTGGTACATCTAATTCAAGTGCGATTTCTAGTAAAGATAGAACTGCGCTTGTGACCACCTCTCTAGTTAGTGCAACGCAAAATACAGATTCACTAAAGGTAGCATTTGACTCTGCCAGTGGTACTGCCTTAACTGCGTCCGATTTGTATAAAATAGTGGTAGAAACGCAAGAAGACGCAATTTCTTAATCGATAATCGCCAAAGATGCTTATTAGAGAAATCTTTAGTGGTCAAACTGATAGCCAGTTATGGCTTGAGGGATCACCACTAAAGATTGATGAAAACATCCTCATTACTTTGACATCTGCGGCTGGCGAACAATCTGCTTATATTTCTAGCCAAGGAGTCACCGTAATAAATGCAGGACAACTTGTTGAGGCAGCTCCAGAGGTTGAAAATGAGGATTCGAAGAAACAACATCTTGGGATAAAGAAAGCAATGAGTGTTTCAGGCTATCTAGTAGCAATCCTACTTATAGTTTTTGCAGGCTTTTCCTTCACTGGAAATGTTAAAGCACGAATTGTATTAACCGGTTCTATGTCACCTGCGATTAGCGTGGGAGATGTAATTGTTACAGTTCCAATTACCCAAAAAGAGCCACAAATAGATGATGTGATTGCATATCAAGCCAAGCGTTTTAATGGTGAGAATGTGGCAGTTTTCTCCCACAGAATTATTGATGGTGATATTGAAAATGGCTTTATTGTGAAAGGTGATGCCAATAAATCACCAGATCCACAAAAACCTAAAGCTGGCGATATTCTAGGAGTTGTTCTATTTACTATCCCATTTATTGGCAATCTATTAACTCCTAAAGCTTTATTCCTGCTGATCCCTTGCCTATTTGGATTATGGCTAATTATGGATGCGATGAAAAATGTTGAATAAATTATTTGCTGGCCTTTTAATCGTATTTACATCTTTATCTATGGCACCTGCTAATGCGCAAGATATTCCTGTTTTATCCTGGGAAAAGGGCAAAGAGCACAATATTGTTTTAGGTGGCAATAGTCTGGTTAAGAATTGGAAGATTCAACTAGTCTCCCAAAACTCTGCTCCACTTGATTTTACGCAAAGCAAAATAGATCCTAAAGGTTATGTTGTGTTTTCAGTGCAGATTCCTGACTCATACCCATCAGGAGTTTACACAGTTGAAACCACAGGACTTAATGTGCCAAAGAAGATTGTGGCTGGCGTAAAGGTTGTAGATCTAAGTGATTACAACCTGATACAAATCCCAACCAAATTGATCTTGATCCTGTTAACACTAATCTTTTTAATCTCAACCCTTTCAATTATGCGGATGCAAAAGTATGAGCGAATTGAGTATTTAAGGGCAAAACCTGTTGAAACCCTTCCTGGAATCTTTAACCTATTTGTAAAATTTAGGGTGGGCGCAGTTGAAGAGCTTCATAAATCATTATTTAAGTTTCAGTTAATTCGAGAAGGTGAATTACTCCATAAAATCTCACCAATCACCTGGGCAACCTTGCCAATTGCAACCATATTTCTTGGTGCATACATTGGCTTAAATGGTGAGTTAATACTGGGAGTAAGTTTGATTCCCTTTGCGCTATACGCATTAGCGGCAATCATCGGCGTAATTGATCCATTCTCTGGCTTTACAGCTGCCTTAGGTTTTGCATTTGCCCAAAGCATTACCGGCAACGTGACAAGTGTTCGCTCTGTAATGTCCCTTGTTGCAGTTGGTATTGGCTGGGTTGCCCCTGGCATTCTCTCTAGCCTTTATCAAGATATATTGAATAAGGATAATTACTTTCATTTTGCAAAGAAGATAATTCCAGATGTAGTGGCAAGTGTGCTTGGCGGATTGATCTTTCTTGTAGCCCAACTTCTAACAAATAGCTTTGTTGATCAGGTTGCCCCAATCATGATTAGTACATACCTAATTCCAATCACGCTAAGTGCTGTGATATTTGCCAGAATCAATCTTTATAAGTACTTGGTTAAAGATCTTCACCAAACTGGTGAGAATTATCAAATCAGAATTCTAGTTCTACCAAGAGTTATCTCACCTCGAACATTAACCTTTGCTTTTGTATACCTTGGCGGTGTTGTTTATGTCTGGACACAATCTGCCCAGTTTGCACTTGTTTCTTCTTTCTTACTCTCAACACCTCTTGCTCTACTTATAGTCAGATTTGATTCACCAGTTATTAAGGCATTTAAGAGCGCCCAGCGTTATATCCTCATTGAGATGGCTGTGATTGCAACCTTTGCATTTGTCTCCTTCTACTACATCCAATCACTGCCCCTTGAGGTCACAGCTAAGGGCAAATTACTGATTTTAAGCACCTCAATAATTCTCTTTATTCACGGCATTTTCTGCTCTGTATTTGATTCATCATCTAGAGCAGATCAAGTCAAGGTGCCTGAGGCAGAAAAGCAGATGGTGCTATGAAAAAACTAATCTTCTTTATGACATTTTTAATCTTCACTAGAATTGGTATGGGACTTGGTATATCTGCAGGCCCGGTTGGAATCGGTAACTTCTTTTTAGGTGCGCCATCAATTACTGAATCAAATCTAAATCAGGTTTTGGGTTTACTAGTTGGTGCAGATGGTCAACCTGGAGCAGCTGGAGTATCCGGTGCTAATGGCCTTAATGGATTAAATGGAACACCTGGTGCACCTGGTGCCCAAGGTTTACCTGGTATTCAAGGAGCAAAGGGTGATCCAGGAACTCCTGGAATACCTGGAATACCTGGAACGCCTGGTACACCTGGAAAAGATGGCGGTGTTGGAAGTGTCGGTTTAGGTGGTGGAGAGGTTGCAATTGGTACTTGTGATGGTGAAGTAAATGTCTCAGCAACTCAAGTTTTCACCGCAACAGGTTTTAATTTAGCAACTGTAAAAGTTAGCAATATTGATTACACCTCTTGTGCTGGATTTGAAGCAACGATCCATCTTTTCAACGGAGCTACTCCTTACGACTGCACATTACCAATCGGAGCATCAGATACCTTGACATTTAATGTTCGCACAGGCTGTAACCCAACCACACCTGCAACTGATCTACCAATGAATTCTTTGGCAGACAAAATTGGCCTTGAGTTTACAAAACCGATATAAAAACATGACAAAGAAAAAGGAAACCAAAATGAACCCAACCATCACAAATATCCCAATTGCAGTATCTGAGAATCCGGTAGTGATTGATCTGCCAGATGGTCAGAAATTAGTACTTGGTCGGTTAAATGCTGGCTCGGTGATTGAGGTTGCCACCTGGCGAGGAACTGGCAGACCAGACTCTCGCACCAACCGCTTAATGTTAGGAATGACAGATGCATCAGCTGTTGCAGCTGCTGCTAATGCACAACCGGAGGAGATTAAGCAGTCCAAGAAGCTATCACTGCCATTTGGGTCAATAACTCTGCCAAACCTAGGAGGTTTACTTGTGAAGGTTAAATCAGCTAAAGAGATGCTTAAATCTGCAATCGGTTCGGTTAAAAAGGCGATTGAAAAAAGCAAAGAGTTAACCCCGGTTGAGACCACTGCAGATTTGGATATTAATGCCTGGATTGAAAATATCAGCCGTGAGGTTGAGGCAAAGGGTGCTCAAAGAAGAGCAACCACACCAAAGAAGACATCTGCTGCAAAGAAAAGCAGCAAAAAGAAAAGGTAAGTAAGGCGTATCTACCTAGTAAAAGGTAAATACCCTCTACCCTTATCTAATGTTTTCATCTACTCGAAACCGGCTTATCTCACTTGGATTAATTCTTGTGATTTTCTTTGCCTTAGGCTTTCGCTTAGGACATCCACAAGATGGACTTAAGAACGCACTCGGCAGTGCAAAATCTGGGGTAGTGCTCTATAAAACTGGCGCAGATTTTAAGACTGGCGCTAAAGCAATGGTAAGAATTGATTCACTAAACCCATCTCCAATTATTGCCTTTATTGTCAGCACAGAGGGTGAGAGTGTGCAGATTCAATCTGGAACTGAGGTTGTAACAGTTAAGAAGGAGCAGGTATACGGCAAGTTAATTGCGGTAATTCCTTTTATTGGTTCAATTCTTAGCGTGGTTGGGCTTTAACAGCTACTTTACTTTGGCTACAAAGGTAAGCCGTAGTGCTACCTGATCCTTGGTAAGAGATGATTCCCCACCTGCAGTAACAGATGCATTCTTAAACAAACCATTTGCATCCTGAGTAAGTGAGAAGCTATATATCAGTGCGCGATTTCGACCAGTTTGCACATCCTCAGTCTTTGGATCATAACCACCTAATATCTGAGCAAAAATAATCTCAGCATCATTATCTAAGCCCTCACGCTTTTTAAAAGCTTCAATATCTTGTTCAAGTCCTTTTGCATCAAACTTTTCATAGACTAGGGATAGGCCACGGTTAAAGTTAAAAGCCTTATCAACCTGTTTATAGGTGGCCTTTACTAGGGATTTACTAACAAAGTTATCAATTGGCACAAATGAGATAGTGGCCAGGAAGATAACCATTAATCCTAGAAGTAGATCTGCATACATCCAGCCCGCTAATAAAGTGGCATCCTCTTCATGCCCTGGATCAATCCGCTTTCTAACATTCATTTAGGGCAGATCTATTCGACTTCTAGATTTAATTGATTTGATCTCACTTAAAAGCTCGCGATTTGTTGGGATTGCTTTTACAGTCTTTCCCAGCTCTTTACTGCTCTTATCTAGTGATTCTGTGGAGTTTAATAAATCTCTAAGCGCCTTAGCCAATGATTGATTCATGCTCACCTGGGAGACTCTTTGGTGTTCAAACAAAAATGATGAAATTCCCATCGCTAGTCGGATGCGATCCTCATCCAGGAGTGCAACCTCTGCGGCATATTGATCACGAATTCGCTTATCCATCAGGGTAATTGCGATAGTTAAGATAATAATTACTAAAATTATTTGAAAATCTAAGGTTGCTACATGGCTTAGTGACCACTCATCCGCTAATACCCCATAACCGTTCTCCCAAAAATCTAAGAAGTTAACTACCCCAAGGGTGTTATCGGCTGTGTAAATTGCAAAGGCGCTGGTGGCCTTGGCAATTGCATACCAAGTTAGCGCAACTGGTAAAAATACCAGCGCATTTCGAATAATGGTAATAATTAAAACTATTCGCTTCATAACCTTGCTGACATTTGCTGGAGCATGAGGCAGATACTCAAGTGGATTTAAGCTCGCCCACATTGGAAGATTTTTTCGATTGGTAACCGCATTACTTAAGCCTGAGATATATGGGTCCTCATGCAGGCCGTATTGTTGGGCCCAACTTTGAAGAGTGTTTTGTAATACTAGGTGTGGTGCAACCTTTTTAACCGCTGCCATGTATAAATCATAGAGTTATACCTTTTATATCTATTTTGCCATGATCGGTTATTACCCAAAGTTAGATGACACCTCTGCTCTAGCCAGATGCCCAAACAGAGATAGTGACAGTTAAATGTTGCTAATTGGCAATCATCTATACCAGATGCACTTTTGGTAATAGGGTTTATTTATGAGTTTTAAACCAAAATCACTCCTATGCCTATTTTTGATTTCAGCTTTAACACTTGCAATCTCACCTCCTGCAAATGGTGCAAATCCAGATGATGGATATCCGCAAGGTGTTTCAGCACCTGGTCGGACATGTCCAAATGCTCCGGTAGGGGACGTGGTAGTAAGTGAGATAACTCAAAAAAGTTTAGTTTGCACATTAATTGATGGACAGAAGAAGTGGTGGGTAAAGGGTGAGCCGCTTCCTGTAGCACCTGCCGCTAGTGGTGGATCAACAGATAAAGCTCCTGAGATTGTTTACATCCCAAAATACAAATTGGCAGCAAAAGCATTAGCGAAGATGAAGGTCTATGAAAATGTTACCTATGCAAATAAAACTGCAACTCAACATCTAGATATCTATATGCCAAAGGGCGTAGTTAAGCCGCCACTTATTGTTTGGACCCATGGCGGTGGATTTGTTATAGGTGATGATGATTTTATGAAGTTTGATGAGAGCGCAAAATTACTTGAGGTTTTTATTAAAAATGGCATCGCAGTTGCATCCGTTAATTACAGATTGTCGCAAGAGGCCTTATTTCCAGCAGCTGGTGTGGACACAAAGAGTGCGATTAGATTTCTTAGAGCAAATGCAAGTAAGTATGGATATGACCCAAAGAAGTTTGCAACAGGTGGAGACTCAGCTGGTTCATACCTTGCCTTAATGGCAGCGATCACTGCAGATCAACCATCACCTTTTGATGATCCAACAGATCCAAACCGGGGTGTATCTGCCAAGGTTTCGGTGGTAATTGATTTGTTTGGTAATGCTGATTTCTTTGAGATGACTTCAAATAATGAAAAGTATCCATGTGATCAAAGTAAGAATCCATATCCAGGAGCGCCTGGAAATATTCACCCCTGGTTTGGTGATACAAGAGAAGCCAAGGTTCAAGCTGATATGAAATCTGGCGGCCTTTATCCATACATAAAATCTTCACCCTCACTTCCTGCCTTTTATATCTTCCATGGCTCAGATGATTGCTCGGTAAGTCCTTATGATTCCAAAAACCTTGATGCAGCTGTGAAGGCGCAAAAAGGAAAGAGCACATTAAAGATTGTGCCGGGCGCTATTCATGGTGGCGCAGGTGTTTGGGATGCGGTTATGAAAGCTGTTCCTACGATCAAGAAAACTTTAATCAGCGCTAAGTAGGATAGATTTGTAAAGATAAAGTAAGAGTGGGTTGTGAGGGACTCGAACCCCCGACCCGGTGATTAAGAGTCGTATAGCAATCTTTCGCTCACGCTCAAGCATTGCTACACAGCCTCACTTAGCCTGCTTACGCATTCTCAGTGAGTCACCGTGCTCTACCAACTTGTCCTTCGGACATAATGATTACATATGTCGGTGACAATTGCTAGTGTCAGGTCACATTTAAAAACGGGAGGGAACAAATGTCAAAAGAAAAAAGAAATAACTTGTCTATGTATACGCTGGCAGGCTCTATTCTGCTGTCCAGTGTGCTGGTCTCTATGAACCAAGCACAGGGTAGTTTTGAAACTTATGAACTTGAAAGGAAAATAGATAAGTTGGAAGACAAGTTGGAAGCTTTTACCTATTGTGTAAATTCTAATTTTTCTTCAGTTCGGCTAAAAAAACCTACATTAGTCAATACAAGGTGTTAAGTAAGGAAACTGAATTAGATTTCAAAACAAAATGGTCTTTTCAAAATTGAGTAATTGATGGACTTACAATATCTTGTAAAAGACTTGATAACTTAGTAGATTAAATTCATGTATTGCTTTAGGATTTTATTGATTTAGAATCATAATTTGCTAAACCAATTTGCGAAGCTGAAAGTTGATTAGATGAATCGAGGAATAAATGAAATTATCTGACCCTATTATCTGGGCAATCATAGGAGCATTTTTTGGATTTTTTGCGGCTATTGGTGGTCAAAATGAATACTCACCCATTCTGGATGGGATAATAGGAGCACTAATTCAATCAACACTCTGGTTTTCAGTATCATGGGTAATAATTAAAATTCTGAAAAATTATCCAATAAAAAAACATGAAAGCCAATCCAAGGTTATTGGAGAAAAATCAAATAAATGGCCCTTACGGTTATGGTTTCTTATTGCTTACTCAGCACCAACAATAGGCGCACTTGTTTCTGAATGGTCAAATGCTGGGTCATCATACGGAATTCCAATTGATTTTATTGGTCGACTTTCCAATCTATCTAACGCAGTATTCTCCTTAGCAGGTTTCATTGATATATTTATTTTTCCATCACTTGCATCGGCAATGACTGTAACTTCTGCAATTTTCTTTTATCGAAAATCTTATTCAAAATTGAAGAATAAAAAAAACAAACACTACCTTGTTGGCGTATATGTTGTCGCAACTATTATTTTATGGGTACTGCTGAGCGTGCTCTTAGCTATGCTAGTAAGCCGGAATTAATTTGGCAATGGCTGGCGTAGAAAAACGTTACAGGGTAACGGCTGAATATAGAAGTACCCACCAAATCATAATCGAAGCAACTAGTCCAGAAGAGGCAGAGTATTTTGCCAATGATATTGACCTAGATAAATGGAAATTTATTGATGGTGATTATGAGATAGTTGATGTCGCTAAGGATTACTTCCTAAAGAAAGTGAAAGATGAGTAAACTATGAGAATGAACAAGGCAAGAATTTTAATTTTAACTCTAACTTTTGTTATTGGCTTTTTCTATCAACCACACTGGGTGTATCAGAATTTCTACTCCAATCCAAGGTGGGTAGATGAAGCTTGGTGGAGTATTTCATATCCTGCATATTTGATAATTTATGCTTTAATTTCAACCCTGCTTGTAGAAATATTGATTAGGAGTATCAAGAAGTATTTATAGTTATTTCCTATTGAGAGGATTAAATGAACTTATTTCGGTGGCTTGAGGTAGATAGACCTGAAAAATTCTCAAAGGTCTGGGATTTTCGTGAATGGTTAGCTGTGCATCAGTGGTTAGGAATTGGCCTTCTCATGGTGCTAATGGTTTTACTATTTTTACTTTCAATGTTAATTGGTGCTGTATAAATGTCGTATAGCAATTTTTTTCGTCTCAAGCATTGCTACACAGCCTCACAGAGCCTGCTTACGCATTCTCAGTGAGTCACCGTGCTCTACCAACTTGTCCTTCGGACGTAAGCATTACATATGTCAGTGACAATTGCTAGTGTTTTCTTCATGCAAAAACCTGATGACCAAGGTGCGTTAAAGAAGCGTAAAGCGCAATGGCTTAGATTTAATGCACGACATAAAGCAGCAACTGAAATAATAGAAATTGATGGCGAAAAGAAAATTTTGTGGAAGTGTAATTGTGGAGCTGAGAGGATATTTAAGGCTAACTCCGGTTGGGTAGTTGGCAGTAAAGTTACATGGTGGTCCCACTTTGAGGATGTAATAAATAAGCGCAAGAGTAAGTAGTTTGACCCCAAGCTTTTAAATTTTAGAGAGAATTATTTAGGTATATTCCACTAAAAATTTTCTCGTACAAACTATCGAACGCAGCTGCTTACTTAACTCTTAGAATTCGTAAGTCATTTGGACTGTACTTTCCTAGAATTTCAGGCCATAGAACTCTGACGCCTGCATTCTGTGCAACTTGGATTAAATCCATGTTGCTAGGGCGTCTGCTGAACATAAGTACTGGAATGGCTGATGACTTGTGCGCATACTCAAGTATCTGACCTAACCCAAGTCTGAATTGATGAATTTCATTTTGTTCGCTTAAGCTCTTTACTTCACAAACTATTCTGCCATGAATACTTTCCCAAGCAATATCAAAATCGCAAGTAGTTGAATCTGGTGAGATTGGTTCGATTCCTTCACCTTTGACCCAATTTGCAACAGTGTTTTGGGTGATGGAATGTAACTGTAATGCTCTATCTAAGAGATTAGGGTCTGAAGTAAATGGTTCTGAAATTTGAATATCTCGCGGATTCTCATCTGCATACTCGTATTCGGCACCAAAAGGCAATTTGTGTTTTTCCGACTCGCCGGATTTTGAGTTACTTTTGTTATCAATAACTCTAGTAAGTTTAAACATGACGACAGTTCGTGGCATACCATCTCTTCCGAGACCTTCTTTGAGTATGTACGGATTGTTGTTATCAATAACTAATTCTCCGAGATAAGTAACTAAGCCGCTAACTGGACTAAAAAGTCTTAATTTTCTCCCTTGGCTAACATGGTTGAGAATTGTTCCGTTGCGATTACTTAGGGCCTGATTTCCTTTTTGCCCGTCTCCACAATATATAAAAGTCATATCGTCTAACCAGTAATCACGCTCATAACCATGTTCCTTGTTCGCGGCGTCATCGGAAAATATAAATACGTTTCTAGATGAATTCGAGGGTGAAATTCCGCCTTGCCGAATTCCTCCATAAACTTGATGAAGTTTTTTTCTGAGAATAGTTTGTCCTCGTAGGAGTATCCATTCACTTTTTGGGTCTGAAGAGTACGAATTAACTAGATTGGTTTCAGCATCAATTTCCTCTTCGTCTAGAAGTACAGAAAGAGAATTTCTTAATGCCTTCAACCCAGCCAGCGTGATGGTTCCTCCTCCGCCAGAAGGTGAAAGTTCACTGGAGTATGAAATATTCCATTCATGCTTTGCTTTTGAAATAATAGTTTTACACGCCGTGACCGCATCACCGTCATCCGGTAAATCGAAATAGTCCAATAAATCTGAGAAAAATCTTCTAGGAATGGATGAGCCTGTGGTGGTCTTGTACGAAGGAATTGCTAACAAACTACATATCTCAGCGAGTAAGTCATCTTTAGTTTCCATGAGCACTCCTTGTCCAAAATGTCTCCCTTATAGTCTAAGCTATTACCATGGAAGTTAAGTTTGCAGATTTGTTTTCTGGAATTGGTGGATTTCACGCTGTTGGCTCCATTTTTGGATGGGAAGGCGTTTACGCATGCGACATAGATACGAATGCGAGAAGAATTTACAATTTAAATTGGAAATTAGAACCATCTGAAGATATAACTAAAGATGCTTCAGACAAGTCCATGAAAGTTCCAAAACATGAAGTTCTATTTGCCGGGTTTCCATGCCAGCCTTTTTCAAAGAGCGGCAAGCAAAATGGAATGGACGAAGCTCGCGGAACTTTATTTTGGAACATTGCCAAGATAATTAAAGTTCAAAAGCCAAAAATTGTTGTGTTAGAAAATGTTGCCAATCTTGCTGGCCCTCGCCATAAACATGAATGGGAGGTGATTGTTAGAACTCTGAGGGAACTAAACTATAGAGTGTCCGAAAAACCATTGATTATTTCACCCCACAACATACTTCCTAAATTTGGTGGAAGACCACAAACAAGACCTAGAATTTATATTGTTGCTACTCATGTTCCAAAGAAACTTCAAAATAAATTTAGTTTATTTGCAGAAAGCATAGACTTAAATCTAGTTAAGCAAAATGCAAATTCTTCTCCATGGAATTTACTTTCAGACTTAAAAATGGATACTAGTATTTCTTCACTACAGGAAGACATTCTCAAATTAAAGAAGACAGAGGAATATTGGCTTAAAGTTTGGGATGACCTTTTAAAAAGATTCCCAAAGACTAGAAATTCAAGCAGACTCCCAGGATTTCCTATCTGGGCTGATGTTTGGCTAGGAAACATTAAGGCAAAAAGAAACGACCCAATCTGGAAAAAAGATTTTATTAACAAAAATTTAGATTTCTACGATAAAAATAAAAAGGCAATTGATGCATGGTTAAAAAAATACTCAAATCTAGAAGATATTCCAAGCTCTCGGAGAAAATTTGAATGGCAGGCTGGTGACTCAAATTCTGTTTTTGATTGCTTGATTCAATTGAGACCATCGGGAATTAGAGTTAAAAAACCAAATTACGTACCAGCAGCTGTTGCTATAACGCAAACTACTATCGTTGGTAAATTGCGCAGAAAATTATCTGTCCGGGAAGTGGCAAGACTGCAAGGACTCCCAGAGTGGTTCACATTTAAAAAACAATCTGATGCAATTTCATATAAACAGCTCGGTAATGGAATATCGATTGGCGCCGCATATCAGTGCGTTCGGGCACTTGTAGAACGGGATAGAGAAATATTGAATATAACTTGCAAGGATATTGTGAAAAGCGTGGCGAAGGCTCCTGCAAATCCAGACAATGCTCTTAGGAAAAAATTTATTTAATTTGCTCTAATACTTTCTTTTCAAATCCAGATGGCCATGTTATGGCAAAAGCGAAGCATTCTGTGTTCAAGTTTCCAGGCTCATCTTTTCCGGGTATCACGGAGTAGATTTGCAAAGTAATAGCCTCATCATTGCGAATACTTGCATCACCTAGATAACTAGCTCTTCCAGAATTTCTAGGACCTTCATGAAGGTTTTGAATTCTCCACATTTTCTTATTTTGTGTGTTTTCTTCATACGATTTCTCCAGAACTTTACGATATCTAGTTCCTAGTTGATTCATGAAGAATATTTCCACATGTGTAGAACTTTGGTTCTGTGCTAAATTTGTTAAAATTATTAAATATTTACTTAAGTGCTCTCTTTCAATAGATGAAATTGGCCAATCGAAAAGCATTTCAACTACTTTAGGTAGAGGCATCCGCAAGACCATGTGCTTTTTTTCGCCATGTCTAGTATCTAAAGAAGTTTCATGTGCACTTTGCATTAAATGTTCTAGCGAAACTCTCAAGTCTTTTGCTTGTAATTGAAGGTAAGGGTCAAACAAGTATCTTTGCTGGAGCCAAGCACCGGCCTTAAGGTTCAATGTTGAGTGAGCTAAGCTAATGATATTTTTGCGAGTTGGATTCAGCGCTGGGTCCATAATCATGCTGCGCTTCCAACCCATCAAACTTTTAGACTCATTGTCATATTTCTTTAAGTTTTCTCTCAATGCTGTTTCAGTATCAACAATATTTGCGTATGATTCAATTAGTTTCTCTGAAAACCAACCCCTGAGTAGTTCCAAATAATTTGCTTTATACCCAAAAAATCTTCCTCGTTGTTGGATGGTGTCTACATTTCCACCACCAATTCCTCTAGGCATATAAGTTACAGTTAAGTTTTTAACAACAAAACCTCTATCTAGCTTGCCGGCTCCAATAAGAATCCAGCCGGACTTAGTGTTCCATTCATCTGGAGTCACATTATGGGTAGATTTTTCACTATTTACGACGCGAACCTCTAGATATTCGGGCTTTATCCAATATTTGATTAATTTCAAAAGTTCAATTTCAGGATTTCCATTTGTATTTTCTGAAAAAATTTCTGTTAATTGAACCGTCTTCGCTAAATTTGCTATAGCGTTTTTAAAGTCACTTGGAATCATATAGTTTGGTGAATCTAAATTATTCTCCTCGAAATGCATTATCCACTTATTTATAATGGAATTAACCCATTTTCTATATTGTGTATGAGAATCAATAGTTGAGTCTGGATGAATTAACATACTTATCGGACGAACTTTTTCGTATTTTTTCTGAGCGACAGTCATGCAAACCAAAAAATATGCGAGTGATGAAACCAGCGTCTTTGGCGGTAAGTCCCCAAATTGAGGTTTCGTTGCAACGCCTAATTCTTCTTCGGGAATCTTTATTGAAAATTTATTTTTGATACTTCGGTCAACAAAAAGTTTGTAACCTCCAACATATTCTTCACCAGGACTCAATACGACCACGGACTCTGGTGATAGGTGGTCAGAAAGAGATAGAAGTAGGTTTGCTTCTGGAGTTGCTGTATAGCTCAGAAAACTGTGGTTCTCTAAAGAATCTCGAAGGTCTGATATTGCTGCATATGTGGATGAAAACTCATCCTGGTCTACTTTGGTATTTGGACTTGCCTGGTCACCTTCGTCATCAATTATTAAAGTTGGAATCGTAATATGTAATTCTTCCTGGATTTGCCTTAGAAAATTAGTAACTTTCTTTATGCCTGCAGGCGTTTTCATCGAGGCGATAACAATTGCTTTTTTAAACTCATTGGGAGTGTCACCATTGAACCAATCATCGAGTGCGTCTACTACTTGTTTTCTGGTGTCGGTTTTCGTATTGTTTGTTATGAACCATTGGGCTGCACTACCGGATGAATTTCGATTAAGGTCTTTCTGTAATTGTTCATAATTTTGTTTCATAAGGGGACGTTTTGTGCCAGCTAGTAATACCGTTACAGGTATTTTGTTATCTCTTGCAAGAGCAATTACGGAAGTAAATGACAAAGTCTTACCACTTTGAACCTCGCCTAAAACCAAAATACATTTTCTAGAAATCTTCTTTTCTGGATTTGAACATCTACTAAGGATTTTCTGCGACTCCTTTAGGACTCCTTCCTTACGAACAGGGTCGCTTAAGAATTCAATACCTTGGATAAAGCTTCGTCCAGTCTGACCAATTACGGCCGGCCAGGTTTCTATCAACGAATTTGAATCAGATTGCATCAATTTATATTTTTCATGTTAATTGAATTGCCACTCAATATTTGATTTATTTTCAATCTAATAAATTCAACATGGTCAAGAGCCGCATCTCTTCCCAAAATTTCTGCAAATCCTAATGCGATACTCATTCTAAATATAGGCTCTAAGTCAGCTCCGGGAAGATTTGCAAATGACATCATGAATATATGAGCCCTATTAATTGAGAATATAAAGTCGTCACCTTCTGTAATTAGTCTGAACAGTTTGTCGTCGCCAGGTTCAATTACAACTCGGAATATCAATGATGGATTACCTTCGATTGGAAGTTCTATACGTTGTTCGATTACATCACTGGCATTAGTCAAATTCATTACACTGGTATCTGAAATATTTGCCTTTAAATTCGCAATTAAATCCGTTTGATTAATTAGATTTTCTAAGTCTTTTGTTGTGGCCTCAACAGTTCGCTTTACTGTATCTTGCGAAGATTTCGACTTTGAAGTTGAACGATAATTTGCTGCCATTTTTCTCATTGGATACTCGCCTGATTCCAGCGCATCTCTTAATTTATTTTGAAGCTCTTCCTCTTGGCCATTTCTCCAGTCAATATTGTCTTTAAAAGAAGTAACCTGTAATTCCGAAACATCTAGTTCACCAATTAATCTTTGAAATGTGAAGGTCGTTGTCGCGCCAAATACTGACAATGGCCTGTAACTATCCTCATCGCCTTGAGCCATGCTTCCAGCTCCAATAACTACTTTCTTTTTCCAAATAAGTGCGGCGCCAGATTTTTTAGTAGAACCTTCTTTGAGTATTCCCATCCACCCTCTAACTCTAGGAGGCTTTTCAGGACGATTGGGTGAGGTGTCGTTTTCCCATGAATCTTCGAGAACAATATCAATTGGCATCTGCCATTTTTTCAGTGGGCTATTTTCAACTTCATAAGGAGCGCCAGTATCTACATGATTAGAGTCCCAATACTTAGATTCTAATAATTCGGGTGAAGTATAAGTTAACTCACGACCTCCAACTGAAATAACTACTTCACCAGATTTAATGAATTCTCTATAAATACTTGAAATATAGCTTTGAATTCGCGTCAAAGTACCACCAGTGGGAATGCCTTGATGAAGTTTGCTCAGTACTATTCTGGTTCCATGTACGTTTTTATCCTTTGATGTTTCAACTACATCTAGTTCTTCAATTTTATTTTTGATAATTCCTTCGATATCAAAGGTCACAGTACGTGTAACTTCTTCATTCAAAGCTGAACTAGAAATTGTATAGTAATGAGAATACCAAGTACATGAACTCTTCATACCAATACCAAATTGATTAATTCCTGATTTATCTACTGGTGGTGCGGCAGGAGTGAAGGCTCTCGCAGCATCTTTCTCAGAGATGCCAGCAGCGTTATCTTCAACGAGAATTCGAGCATCCTTACCCGATTGCGAAAAAGTAATATCAATCTTTAATTTAAAACTATTTCCATGAAGTGCCCGGAGTTTCTCTCTGTTGGCAACATAACTGCCTATTGAATTATCAACCATCTCACCTAATGCGAACCAAGGTTTGTAATTCATGTGAGGGAATAATGAATACATGCCCACTTCTGGCCTAATCGAAACGCTTTTCATGGCACTCCCTCTTCTCCTGACAAAGAGTACGCGAAATTTTAATTATATAAAAGGTACAATTTAAGTGTGGAGACGCTTCAAAGTCTTGGTTTAACCGAAACTTCCAATTGGCCTTCGAGCCTGAATGAGTTCATGGATTGGCCACTTCTGTCTACGGTAGACGTAAGTTGCAGTGATTGCGTGTGCTTATATGTATTGATTATAAAAAACTTTCTAGGTGAATTTCCTGGAGATTATAGAATTATCTGCATAAACTGCTTCAGGTTAAAAGATTATTCAGAGTTGAGTTTAGAACAGCAACATGTTTTAGGAGATAGAAGCAAACTATTTAATGATATTGGAATAGATATTATTTCTGAGTCATTTGGGAATGTACTTCAAAACGAAAGTCAATCAATTCAAAAATCTACTACGAATAAAGTTACACCAGGCAAATTAAGTTCAAAGATTAAAACTCTCGAAAATTTAGATTCACCCTTTAAGAGAACATCCAAACAAAATGAAATTTTAGTTACAGAAACGTTGATACAAAAAGGTGAAGATGATGGTGCTATTCCACCTGGATATAGGAGCGTAGCTTGGATTAAGCTATATGAAGCCAATGCGATTAAGTATGCCTTTGAGACCAAGAAAAATCACACAATAAAGGACGATTCAGGAAATGTAATTTTTGAATGTATATATTTCCCAGATAGTGCTTTTGAGGTTAGAAAATTCAAGTCCAATGTTCAAGCAGTTCGAATTAAAGGAGAGAACCGCAGGGTTATTGGGTGGATAAGGAGAGAAGAAGCTAAGGCAGTTATTGAAGCGAACGATAAAAGGATTGACGTTGAATTTGGCCACATTAAAGCTGGCAATGGTGGGCTTATTCAGTTTTTCCCGGAACATCTAGAGGTTGTAAAAAAGTATCGGAGTACAACCAGACTTCTAAGGAAAGAGTAGGTAAATGAGTAGATTGTTACTGGACTGTACAACCAGTTAATCCTATAAAAATTAACCAAATATTTACTTTTAAAAACGTCCGTTTTGGCTGTTTGGACAGGTTAATATATATAGGGGCAAATAAATTTGCCCCTGTCGCAAATTCACAATCTAGAATTTGCGCTGTGTAGTAAATACAGTCCAGTGCAAATCCCTATAGGATTTGCGTACAAACTAAGTTACAGCCTGTTTCTAACTAACTGTACATATTTGAAAACAGGGAAGTTCTGCCATTTTGGCCACCATTGAGCAAGGGCTAATTAAACTTTTTGCCAACGAAGTTGCCGAGAAGTGCCCCAGCATCATCAATTTCGCTATCAAGGACAGATGTGTATACCCGTAAGGTCATCATTGGGTCAGAGTGACCAAGCAGCTTTTGAGCTGTGGTCACGTGTATCCCTTGGGTTTTGAGAAGGTAGGCATAGGTCCGCCTAAAACTATGAACAGTAACCCCGTGCTTGTTGGCACACTTTTGCATTGGCTTATATGTCATTGGAAGTGGCTTAAACCAGCCAAGGTAGGGGACTTTTCTAACACTTGTCTTTGATTTACAAGGGCCATTTACAGTTCTAGAT
>Ga0315909_10002431_pt1 | contig 23868 bp, 19 predicted proteins | sample LakEriMetagenome_11_FD_203527 | JGI IMG/M metagenome (GOLD analysis project Ga0315909, IMG submission 203527) | Freshwater fungal communities from buoy surface, Lake Erie, Ohio, United States - Buoy 2 MA125 | ecosystem: Environmental > Aquatic > Freshwater > Lake | place: USA: Lake Erie, Ohio...
CACAAGGAGCACAAGGAGCACAAGGAGCACAAGGAGCACAAGGTTACACCGGAGCACAAGGTGCTGCTGGAACTTCAGGATCTTCAGGATCTAGCGGAGCTCAGGGAGCACAAGGAGCACAAGGTAACACCGGAGCACAAGGAGCTGCAGGAACCAACGGAGCACAAGGAGCTGCAGGAACCAACGGAGCACAAGGAGCACAAGGAGCACAAGGTAACACCGGAGCACAAGGAGCTGCAGGAACCAACGGAGCACAAGGAGCTGCAGGAACAAACGGAGCACAGGGAGCTGCAGGAACCAACGGAGCACAAGGAGCACAAGGTGCTGCAGGAACCAACGGAGCACAAGGAGCACAAGGAGCACAAGGTAACACCGGAGCACAAGGAGCTGCAGGAACAAACGGAGCACAGGGAGCTGCAGGAGCACAAGGAACAGAAGGTAATGACGGAGCAAACAGCGGTAGATGGAGATTCTCAACAGCATTAACATCACCCAACAACCCCGGTGCAACCCAGTTTATAAGTGATGTTACAGGCATTGCTTCTATAGGAAGACTCAGTATATCAACTACTTCCATAGCGGCCAACTACGCTGCTTGGTTATCCTCAATAATCGCTAACCGTACGGTCCTTCAGGTTATAGAGGTTGCTACAAATAGCACTTTAGGTGTATTCAACGTAACAGCCGTTGCTAACAATACTACCTACTATGATCTTACAGTAACAAACACAGTAGCTAGTGGCGTTTTAACTAGTGGAAGAAATTATACGATAGCAATAGTTAATAACGGAGCACAGGGAGCACAGGGAGCAGGAGGAACTAACGGAGCACAGGGAGCACAGGGAGCACAGGGAACTGCAGGAACAAATGGAGCACAAGGAGCTGCAGGAACAAATGGAGCACAAGGAGCTGCAGGAACAAATGGAGCACAAGGAGCTGCAGGAACAAACGGAGCACAAGGAGCACAGGGAGCAGGTGGAACTAACGGAGCACAAGGAGCACAGGGAGCTACTGGAACTGGAGCACAAGGAGCACAAGGAGCTGGTGGAACCAACGGAACCAACGGAGCACAAGGAGCACAAGGAGCAGCAGGTGGTGGTCTATCTGGAGGTACTACTTCTAGATTTCCATATTGGACCGGCGCATCCTCTCTAGGTAATTCTGATGTGACCCAAAATGCTCTATCAAGTGGTGGTGTGATCGTAACCACCGCTCTAGAAGTAGGTACTATAACCACACACGCAAACGTTGCAGGTAGAATAGATGCTGCGAATGATGTGGTTGCTTACTCAACTTCTGACATGAATTTGAAAGAGAATTTCGTAAAAATATCAAATGCCTTGAGTAAAGTAGAATCTATATCAGGATATGAGTTTGATTGGAAACTGGAGCACAAACAAGAGCATGGATTTGAGGGACATGATGTTGGGGTAATTGCACAAGAAATAGAAAACGTACTTCCTGAAGTGGTTAGCACTAAATTCAACGGATTCAAGGGGGTTAAGTACGAGAAGATTGTTCCACTTTTAATTGAAGCTATTAAAGAGCTTTCTGCTCAAGTAGATGAACTTAGAAAAAGTAAATAATAAACTATATGGCATTACCAAACTCAGCAGCATATAGACAATCTAATTCTTTCCTATCCGGAGCTTTCCTTCCAGGAAATTCCACCGTAGCATATATGCCTGCTTATGCAGGAGGAGGTGCTACTGGTGCTATTTTTCCGGATCTTGCCTCTGGGTACGGTTCAACCACATGGAGAAACGGTGTGGAGATAGGGGGAACCGCAAACGGTTCTTTGGATTTCCCCATTTACTATACAATATATTCAGACACTTACAACCAAGGAACAACTACTTCTGGAAATTCTTTGCCTGTTGTTTGGGGAGTTACTACAGGAAACTCAACAACAGATATTCTTAATCTAGTTAATAAACTTCCTGCGATGTACACAGTCACTAAGCACACAACTTATTCTCAGGCAGCAACATGGCTTGTTACTAATGGATATTTTCTTGCAAACAGGAATTATCCCGCTATAATGTACAACGAAAGCACACCAATGATTTCTGCTTTCGACCCTTCATTTTCTGCATCTTATCCATTAACCGGGACTGATCTTTATGATCTAACCGGAAATACCACTACCCCTGCGGTAATTCAAGGAACTGCCGCTTGGGATTCGACTAATAAAAACTCTGTGGTGATTGTTTCTGGTGGATATATTACCCTACCAAATACAATTTTCAGTAATTATGATCTTGCAACTTATCCTACTAACAGTCTAACCCTGAGTATATGGTTTTATCTTGCAGTACTTCCTGGTAATAATATTATAGAAACCCTGTTTAATATTACTGATACCCAATCAGGAACTACGAATAGACCCGTAGGAACTCCGCAATCTTTTAATTGTTGGATGTGTATTTATGTGGATAGTTTTGGTGATGTCTACTTCGAGGGAGATCCTCAACGTGTTGGTGGAACTATTCCTCCACCCACTAAGATTAACTCTACTGCAATCTCAACTGGTGCGTGGCACAATATCACCATTTCGCCAAACTTCGCCATTCAAAACAGTAATCTGGGTGTTTGCATAGACGGAACCTTAAGCACTAGTACTTATGTATGGACTAATTCGTCTCAGATTAACTCGTCACCTAATGGATTTGGCTTGCTAGGTAGCTCTGCTCAAGATCAGACAGGAACACCATTAACTAACACTGGAATAATTAACGGAAGGATTGGAGCATTTTATATTTATTGGGGTGAACTTACAAACACTCAGAAACAGGACCTACGCATCAAAACTGTACCCATCTACCCTTAAATAATAAACAAATTTACGGAACTTAAGCTTGCAACTGCGGTATAATTTATAAATTCAATTGTAAATTATGCAAGTACAGTGTTTAATAGTCGATGACTTCTACAACAACGTCGACGAGGTTAGAAATTTTGCACTCCAGCAAGATTTTGGTGTGAACGGAAATTATCCAGGGCATAGAACAGCCTCCTTTATTACTGACAGTGCTAAGGACCTAATTCAAGATATCATTAGACCCTTTGCAGGTAATGTTACTTGGTGGGGTGACGACTATACTGGATCCTTCCAATACACAACTGCATCTGACAGATCTTGGATCCATTCGGATTACACTACAAATTGGGCAGGGGTTCTATACTTAACCCCAGACGCACCTTTATCTGCAGGAACCGGACTTTTTAAATTAAAAGAAAATGGATTAAGAAGCTGGAAAAATACGGAACACACAGACGAAGAAAATCGAAATGCTATACACAACAAGTACTCACAGGATTATACAAAGTGGGAACTTGTAGATAGAATAGGAAACGTTTACAACAGATTAGTTCTTTATAGGGGTGATCTATTCCACGTATCCCTTGATTATTTTGGAGATAACAAGGAGAACGGAAGATTATTCCAATTATTCTTTTTTAACACCGAGAGATAATGCTAACTAAAAAACCAAGTGCTATTGTTTATGGCTGGCCTATTAAGGGATCAGTTACCCTTGAATCTGACATTTATTTTGAGGAAAGACTTTATGATCAGGTCACGGTATATTCTCTGGAGTATACTGGGAATGTAATAGAGGATTATTCTAAATACAAGCCAGATTTAATCATATCCATAATAGAAGAAATCAACGTTCCCGACGAAAGACTCAGGGAAATAAGCTTTGTTTACACTTATCAGGTTCCTGGTAATGTGTTAGCTAATGATATAGTAGCACAATCCACATTCAGGAATTGCTCTTTGTCTAAGCCTAAATTTTCTATATTCACACCGACCTATGACACCCATCCTCTTAGATTGAAAAGACTTTATGAAAGTCTAAAGGCTCAAACTATGGGAAATTGGGAATGGGTTGTTTTGGACGATACTCCAGGAAAAACTACGTGGGAGCTTATAAACGAAATAGCAGAGAAAGATTATAGGGTTAAACCTCACAAAATGTTACCGACTAGCGGGGGAAACATTGGGCTAGTTAAACGTAGAGCAGCTATGCTCTGTGAAGGTGATTGGTTATTCGAATTAGATCACGACGACGCACTTATAAGTAATTGTTTAGAAATGTGTTCATCTGCAGCTAGCGTTTATAAGGATGTTGGGTTCATATACACAGATTGCTGCGAACTCTACGAAGACGGTGAATTTAAAAGCTATGATTATGACAGATCAGGTAACTGGTACGGCAGAGAGGATAACTACTACTGTTGGGGATATGCTGGACACACGATGGTTGTAGCAGACGGGAAAGAATATTTAGCTCATCACACTGCAGATATAAATCCAAGGACGATTAGATTTAATATAGGAATGCCAAACCATGCTAGAATGTGGAGAAGGGATGTCTATCATAGAATAGGCGGACACAATCCAAAATTCCCTGTAGCGGACGATTTTGAGCTCATTATAAGGACTTTTCTTAATACCCGTATGGTACATGTTAAAGAGATGCTATATCTCCAATACAGCGATAGAAACACCACTACGAGCAATAATTCAATTGACATAAATAGGAGAGCTAGACTAATAAGGGATTACTACAATCCGAAAATACACCAAAGAATATTAGATCTTGGTGGGGTTGATTGGGATTGGGATGCAGAAACAGCTACTAGTCCTAGACTACAACACGAAGGCGGAGAAAAATTAAAATTCGGAATTGAGGAATCTTATCTAAATTACATATATGCTAAGGAGAAGTAAAATATGTTTAAATGCTATGGTAGCAAACGAATCCAGAACTATCCTGAGAATGCTGGAATCGTGCTATCAATATGTTGATTATTGGGTTATTCAGGACAATGGATCTACAGACGGAACACAGGATCTAATCAGAAACTTTTTTAACGAAAAACAAATTCCTGGATTTCTTTACGAAACTAAATGGGAATATCCAGGATGGAATAGAGATCATACTTTGCAAACCTGCTTAAAATCAGATCATGGATGCGATTGGATTTTAAGAATGGATGCTGACGAACAGCTTGTTGTTGATGCTGATTTTGACTGGAACATTTTAAATGAGCATTCAATTCAGAGCTTTAATATAACCGCTGACGGTGGGGGAAGTGTTTATTTCAGAACTTGGTTATGGAACGCAAGACTTCCCTGGTCTTTTAAACATGATAAAAGACATGAGGTGATATTATTGCCCGGATCCGGTGCAAATGACGAGGGATTTCAGAGAGTAAATTTACCTAGATCATTTAGACACATCATAACCAACGACGGCCAAACATGGGCTTCGCCAACTAAGTTTTTGAAGGATGCTCTGGAGCTAGAATCCGATCAAGTAACAAGCGGTAAAGTATTAGAAGACACATATCATCTTTGGTATATTGGAAAAAGCTATTCCGATTGCTATGAGGATTCAGATAACTTTCCATTTAAAAGAGCTCACTCAATAGAGTATGCAAGAAGAGCCATATTTTATTTTGAACAGTATCTAAATGTTATGCACGACTGGGAAAATAAGAAAACTGGGCATTTCCAAAATGAAATGTCCTACCTTGGTATGTGCTTAATAGCTAACGCGTACAGATTTATGGAAGATAAAGAAACCGCACTTTTTTATCTTGCGAACGCCGAGCAATTTTGTCCGGAAAGAAACGAACATCTAATGTGGATGGCTGAAATTTTTCTATCTATGGGAGACTATGATTCTATGCTTGGGTGCACAAGGAGATTAACAGATCTGGCTAGAAAAAATCCATTTCCTAATAGATGTTTTCTTCTAACTAATTCTGCTTACCCCGATACTGGAACATATGTTCATGATCTCCATAAAATTGCAAATCACAAAAACGAGATAGTAGATGTGATTCCGACGGAGGACATTCAACCAAATAAAGTATTAACGTCAGCCCAAGGGCCTTCATTCTTAAAATAAAAACAAAATAAATATGTCAGAACAAATTAAATTACCAGAAGAACTCTTAATGGAAATCCAAAAATTAAGAGACGAGCTAACACAGAACGTGATTAGAATCGGAAGACTTAATGTGGAAGCTGCTTTTCACAGAAAAGATTTAGAATTAGTTGAACAAGAACTTAAAGCCCTTTATGATTATGCTGAGGACATCTCTATTAGAGAAGCGGAGCTTCAGCAAAAAGTTGTGGCTGAATATGGACAAGGGAAGCTAGATTTCGAATCGGGTATGTTTACCAAAGAAGCTTAATTTTCTTAGTGAATAGAAAAAAGATATTATACGTCTCTCCGCACTTCTCAACAGGAGGATTACCACAATACTTGCTCAAAAAAATAGAATCTTTTAATGATTCTAGTGATATCTATTGTGTTGAATACTCTTATTATGGAGATGCCTATGTGGTACAAAGAAATAAAGTCATCTCAATTTTAGGTGACAAGTTTATCTCCTTGGGAGACGATAAATCTAAATTGATCGAAATAATTTCTACTATCTCCCCCGACATCGTGCATTTCGAGGAGATAGTAGAAACTTTTGTTGATAATAATATACTTAAATCTATTTACGATAAGGACAGGAGTTATTTCATTTGTGAGACTTGTCACAGTTCCCAAATAGATCCATCGATTAAAATTTATAAACCAGATAAGTTTGTCATGGTTTCTAAGTGGATAAGAGATAAGTTTAGTGTACTCGGAATACCCAGCGAACTTCTTGAATATCCAATCGAAAACAAAAGACCTAATAGAGATCTAGCATTATCTGATCTTAATTTAGATTCCAACAAGAAACACATTATAAATGTTGGTCTATTTACTCCAGGAAAAAATCAGGCTGAATTAATTAAGTACGCTAAAGCTTTGCAGAAATTCCCGATAGAATTCCATTTTATAGGAAATCAAGCTCCTAATTTTTCTGATTACTGGGATCCTTTAATGAAGGAACTTCCCAGTAATTGTAGAGTTTGGGGCGAAAGAAGTGACGTAGATACCTTTTACCAAGCAGCAGATCTTTTTGTTTTTACCTCTGTTTTTGAGCTTAATCCCTTGTGCATAAAAGAAGCCCTTTCCTGGAAAACTCCTGTTATCTTTAGAAATTTAGAAACCTATAGTAATTCCTACAATAATAATGATTTAGCACATTATCTAACCGAGGATTTAGAAAAAAATGTGTACAAGATACTAGAGATTCTTGGATTCATCAAACAAATGTAAAATCGATGCAGATACACGAAGAATCAATATTGGTCTATAGGGATTTAAAGAAAGCTGATTACCCTATATTTAAACATAAGGTAAGCATCAAGATATGGTTTGACTTTTCACCGAAAGTATTAATCTCTTTTGGCGATTATAATGTTGAACCATACACCGTTAAAATGCTTGATTCGGAGGGTAACATTTTTCATTCTAGTGAAATAGAAACAGGATTCTTTACCTACGCATATCGAAGATGGATTACTGATACAAATATATTGGTTTATGACAAGAATGGATCGGAGGTAGCCAGTTTTAATCTTATTGAAAAAATAAAATCCGGTAAAGTTATAATAGCTTTGGAGAGCAGTTCATTGGGGGATACGATTGCTTGGATCCCCTATGTTAATAAGTTTGCTGAGGATCATAACTGCTCCAACGTTATAGTTACTACATTTTGGAATCATCTCTTTGAAAGCGAGTATGATAAGATACAGTTCAAACATCCTGGATATCGTGTAGATGATATTGATGTTATTATAGGTATTGGCTGGTATATTGAGGATGACGTTAATTATCACAAAGTTGATCCTAGGATTTGTCCTCTTCAGAAGGTTGCTGCTGACATACTTGGCGTAGACTACATAGGCGAAATAAAACCTAGAATAAAAAGAACCATCAGCCAGAGACCCACTGATAAAAAGTATATTTGCATCGGAACTGAGTCTACCGCTGCAGCTAAACACTGGAACTATCCTAACGGATGGCAGGAACTCGTAGATCGTTTCAAAGAAATTGGCTACGAGATTATTCTTATTCATAGACAAGGAAATTTCTTATCTGGTGTCATCGATAAAACCGGTGATTTACCAATAGAAGATCGGGTAAGCGATATACTGAATTGTGAATTTTTTATAGGGATAAGCTCAGGTCTTTCTTGGCTATCTTGGGGCTTGAACGTACCTGTAGTTTTAATCTCCGGATTCACCGATAAATTTTGCGAGTTTTCTGACAAAACCCTTAGAATAATCAACGAAGATAAATGCCACGGATGTTTTAATAGAGTTGAACATAAATTTGACAAGGGTGACTGGATGTGGTGTCCCGAACACAAGGATACCGACAGGCATTTTGAGTGCACTAAGTCAATAACTCCAGACCAAGTATTTTCTCTAATTAAGGAGTGGGAATTCTTTAATCCCTAACGGCAAACTTCCCTTATTTATTTAGAAGGATATATAAAAGAAAGATATCCCCTAAAAGAATGAGTTTTAATCCAGAGGACAAGTTTCCTAAAGAAGGAACCCCAGTTTATAATGGTAGTGGTGAGCAATATGATCTCACCGATATTAGGTATAAATATCACGACGGCCTCGATAACACGACGAAGGTCAAAGATTCTTCTGTGGATGATCTTTTTGCTACTACAGATGCCGCAGAAGCCAGAGCCATTCAAATTGGATGCGGGGGATACCACACCGTTGTAATAAACGGAAATACGTACTACAAGCCTTGCTCGACATCTGATTACTATGCTACTAGAATTGAACAGCTCGATAGTGCCTTAAACTTCACGTACATAGGTAATTACAGGGTATTATCTTGGGATAACCCATTCCTTTACGTAACTAAGTTCAAAGGTTGGATAATTGACACAGGAGGAAGTAATAACAGCGGATCCGTACTAAATGCAGACGACATAGCCATAGATTTCAGATATAGCATAGACGGTAAAACGTGGTCACTCTGGACAAACGTAGGAACCGCATTAGGAGGGCTAACTAATGAATTTTCTGACTTATTTGAAATAACACTGGACCCTAATAATAAGTTCTATCCTGAATTTAGATTCACCTCTGTTTTAGTTAATGACGACGGGACAATCATATACAACACGGAAGAGCCTATAGATCCGAGTATAGTTATTGTTAATTTCGACCTGGATCTTGAATATGCTGCCACACCGGAGGTAGTTATTTATAAGCCTGCAGCGATATGCTCTAACGAGATTTCAACTAGACCCATCATATTTAGCGATTGTAATTTCACTTTCAATCCTTATGCAGTAAATAGAGCACTAAACTTATATCAGGATCTTAGCCAAATGGTTAATAAAGTATTTGGTCTTGAAGCTAACTACTATTCAGTTCAGCCACAGGGAAGAGGCAAGGATGTTATATTAAGAGAATACACTTTATTTAATGTCGTTGCTGAAAAATGTATTAAGATCCTAGTTCCACAAAACCAGTTTCCTGATAACAAAATAAACTTTGATCCTTTTGGTCTGCAGTTTGAAAATCCTTTTGAGATTCAGATAGACAGGAGGTATTTTGAAAGCATATTCGGTAAGGGATCTCAGCCTAGAAAGAGAGACATAATATATTTCCCAATTACGAATAGAATCTATGAAATAAATTCGACTTATTTATTCAGGGATTTTATGAACTCCCCAGTTTACTTTAAAATAGAACTTCAGAAGTATAGTCCTAGAAGTAACACGTATTTCCAAGATCCTGCTTATAAAGAAGAACTCGAAGGTATAGCGGTAACAACTCAGGAGCTATTTGGTGATGAGGTCAAAGCGGAGGAATTGAAATCATCTAAACCTCAGCAGTACGCAACCACTATAACACAGATGGCTCAGGATCCGATTAGATCCTATGTTTATAAGGATCTTCCTATCATAGAATATGATCTGAATAATAACTGGACTATAGTTTTAAATAATTATTATGACTTATCTGAAGCTTTTGCTGACGTTTCAGAATTCCAATACGATCCTACTCGATATAAAAATGCGATAAGGTATAAGATGCTGCCTGAACTTAAAACAGGAGGTGAGCTTGCTTACACTTGCTGGTTTAGCCTAAGGGATTTCTACGATAACAGTAAAATGACGAAGAGAGGATATCCGATACTGAATGCAACATTGGAAAGCTCTGATTCTAATTATCTTTATATCAGTACTTATCCAAACAGACACCGATTGGAGAAATGGCAATCCTATGCATCGAATCCCGAAGGATATGTTGCTATAAAGGGCGATAAGTTACACTCGGGAGGTTACGAAGTTATCAACGTAATAGACGAGTATAGATTTACAGTTAAGAACAATTCGACCACTTTCTCTCAAGGAACTATAGTTTGGAAAGTACAGAAAGCTCAAAGCAGGAATTTGATCAGCGGTCTTTATCTTGATACAAATAGTGATATGAAGGGAATAAGGATAGATCTCATTCACTCTGGAATCATGGACGAAAATACTAATCCTTTCTTGGGCCAGGGAAGTTTAGTTATAAGATTAAATGACACCATAATAAATTCGCCTTTACAATTCACACCAGAATATGGTGATTGGTATGGTGTTGTTGTTAACGTTTCTAATATCTACAAACAAATTGCTGCTAATATTTGGGCATTAAGTTACGACCCGGTTAATCCAAATGAGCAAACTAGTAAATTGAATAAGGTTCATGAAGAAGTTAGAATGTTTACAGATCCTATAGTGTTCTCCGCACCTTCTGATATAAATACTGATAAGAACAGTCCTTTCTACGGAACAGAAAACAATGCCTATAAAGTATTCACAGGTCCGATATATTTAAGTAATATAAGACTGTTTAAAAATATGATCGATGTCGATACACAGTCAACAGTGCTAAATCAAAACATTGTAAGAGATGCACAACTAGCACATATAATTGATAACGCTAAACCATTGCTGAACATACCTAAGTTCGCTAGAAATAGATAAAATATGCCAAGAAGAAAACCGAAACCAGAAAAGGTAATTCAAGAGAAAATAAAAGAGAATCTTGATGCCATAATAATGGAGGAGTCCTTAGATTCAGTTTCGCTGGATTCCGATGATTTGCCTAGATTAAAGACTTCTGAGTTGATGAATTTTGCCGATGAAAAACTTAGTGCTCTCACTGAAGCCAGAGCATTAATGGATTCGGTTGCAAAATTTTACGTGGATCCGGGCGCTCACGGGCACGTGGAACTCCTAGATTTAAAGAAGAAAGTCGATGCGATGAACGTCTCAGCTATGATGTTTCAGATGAAATCTGCTCAACACGCTATTACAAAATTGCTCGAAGAAATAGATTTAGGGAACATGCACCCCAGAATTTTTGAAGTTCTTGCACAGCTACAGTCGCAAATAATGCAAATGCCTAAGGATTATCAGACTTATCTGGAAAAAATGGAACAGAGCTACAAGAGAGTCAACACAGAGCTGGAAGAGAAAAGACACTCAGGAGGTGTTATGATGGACCAACAGACTGGATTAGAAGGAGAGACCAATACTTTCTACCCTTCAAATACTGACGGATCTGGAATAAGATCTAGAGGTACAAGAGGAATAATGGAAGGTCTAAGGGACATTTTGGGAACCGAGATTGTTGATGTTAAACCGGTAGAGGTTAACCCAAATGCGGTTGTTAACGCCAGAGACAAGAAACTAATTGATGACCAACTCCGTCCACAAAGTGATGATGAGGATCAAACCGATTTTATCATTGAGGACGATATAATAGAATAATATGTTTTCAGAAGCAGTACAGAAAGAAGATTCACAAACGGAGAGTAGTTATTGGACAACCTCCAGAATAAATGAACTTCTTAGAAGAGTTGATGAGGAAGGGCTTGACTATAAAAGTGTAGACAACCCATTCCATGACAACAACCCCGAATTAAAAAGGGCAAATATTCTTTGGGAATATACACCGGAGGAAATCCTAGAAATGCGCAAGTGTGCGGAGGATGTTACTTATTTTGCTAAGTATTGTCAGGTTATGACCGATGAGGGTTTGAACTACATCAAGCTTAGAGATTATCAGACCTCAGTTCTTAGAGAGTACCAAGCCAACAGATTTAATATATTTTTAGCACCTAGACAGGTTGGTAAATCTATTACCTCTTCGGTAATTCTTGTTTGGTATCTGTTATTCAATCACGATAAAAATGCGATGATTTTGGCTAACGTGGGCGATACCGCAGAAGAGCTAATGGACAAGATCAAAGCAATCATCAAGGGACTTCCGTTCTTCCTTAAACCTGGTATGGTTGTAAATAACGTGATGTCCATGAGGTTTGACAACGGATGTAGAATCTTAGCTAAGACCACAACTAAAACATCCGGTATCGGTTTTACTATACACTTCTTATACATGGATGAGTTTGCTCACATTAATCCAAACTTTATAGAAGCCTTTTTTAGATCAACTTACCCAACCGTATCATCGTCAAAGGTCTCCAGAATCATAATCACTTCCACCCCTAATGGGATGAATAAGTTTTATGAGATATACCAGGGGGCTCTAATGGGAGAGAATAGCTTCAATCCAATCAGAGTAGATTGGTGGCAGGTTCCCGGAAGAGATGAGGCATGGAAACAAAAAGAGATTGGGAACTTAGGTAGCGAAGAACTTTTTAATCAGGAATACGGTAACCAGTTTTTAAGCTCTTCTTCCTTGCTTCTCGGGTCAAATGAATTAAAGAAGATCAAAACAAACGAGGTTGAATATGAATGGAAGGAGATAGATTGCTTACATTATGAAGAGTCCTTAAATTATGAGAATCTTCTATGGCATCCTAAATTTAACATCGATAATGCAAATTCACCTGGAAAAAAATTCGTTTTCTCTATTGATATAAGTGCTGGTGTAAAAGGTGATTTCACCGTTGTTAATATCTTCAAAGTTACTCCCCTTCCTAAGAAAATGATAGAATCTATACAGGAATATGAAGACGAATCCGATTTTTTCGGTCTGGTTCAGGTAGGTGTTTTCAGAGATAACGAGATAAAACTTGAGGAACTTGTTAAATTATTAAGGGGATTAATAAAAGTTGTTGGCATCGATAGGGTTAAGCTAGCTATAGAAATGAACTTTAAAGGGGAGCTTCTATACGAAAAGTTGATGACGGACGATGACTATTATGACGAGATGTTCTTGTTTACTAAGCATTCTGAATCCGCAAGAGTTTTAAAACCTGGCATCAAGTACAACGAAAAGAATAAGATGAAGTATTGCGAACTTCTCAGAAGTCTTATAAGAGAGGGGAAGATCCTCGTAAATGATAAAAAATGGACCATCCCGGAGCTTTTTACATTCGGACTAAATAACAGGGGAACATATTCCAGTCAAACCGGACACGATGACGTGGCTATGACTTTAGTGAACTTACCTGGTCTTTTCGACGGTTATGATTTCAATCAGATGGTAGGTGATGTGTTTGACGAGTTAGAAAACGATTACAAGCAACTGATATCTGCAAAACTTGAGGTGGGAATGCCAGGAGAAACTGATGAATTCGGATACGGAAACAAAGGTCCTTCAACTAAGGATGGCAGAAGCTATGGTGATTTTAATAAATTGCTTTAAAGCTATGCTGGATCTAATATTCTACTTTCTATTTCGATATATAGTACAGAAGCAAAAAATATCTTAAAAAATAATGGCAAATAAGGTTAAAATAGACTATTCCCAGTTTAAAGCCTCAGGGGTTTATACCCTTGAATTTGACGCGTCACAAAGTGTCATACTAACATCTCAAACGATTAGATTGGTTGTTGGCTTCTCTAACAAGGGGCCTTTCAATACTCCGGTTTATATACCAGATCCAACGACAATGATTTCTGTTTTTGGAGACATTGATAGATCCTTAGAAAATAAAGGATCTTTCTTCCATAGATCGATACTAACGTGTCTAAACACTGGTCCTGTTTTCGCATTGAATCTATTAAAACTTAATGATGATGTTGATAGCGCTAGTCCGGACGAAGTTACGTATAGAGCTTACTCTTTGGACACTGAACAATATAATGGTGTTGTAACTTCTGAGTTATACTCATCTTATTATAACAAAGAGAGATTCTGGTTTGCAGATCCTAATTATTTCCTAGCTACTCTAAGCACATCGGATACAGGAAAACTTTTCAGCTTAACCAACTTAGGTAAATCCCCTATGAGTGTTATCATTAGAAAATCTACAGATTCTTCTAAGCCATTAAAGGGATATGATATCTTTGCTATAGACTGGTATGGTGCTAATAATGTGCCTACGTTCATGCACCCTTACGACTATATGTCTGATTATTTCATCGACGTTATAGCAGTTTCTGGAGATTGGACAGATTATCAAGCATTAGCTTTAGATCCTAAATGGTCAGCGTTCTTTACCAATAACGGATTCATTAAGAGCAAAATTGATGCTTTCCTTAGCGATCAGGACGTAAACATCGTTACATCAGTAACTGGATGTATTATCCCTGACTTCGTGGATCTTAACGGGGTTAATCAATACATTCAGACTTTAGTAAATGCTAACTCTCCAGCGACAGGATTATTCTGTGCTATAGATGAACAAGCATTCGACGACATCTGTGCTAATCCATATACAATCGATTTAGTGGGTAACCACCTTATTGACGAATTAACTGGAGATAGAGATTTAGCTAATCCTAGGATTAATTTCTTAAGCTACGACCAGGCTTTAGTTGCAGATTACCTTTATACACAAAACGTGGTTGGGGTTACCGGTTCAGGAGCAACTGCATTTATCGGACCTACTGGTTTAAGCGGTCCAGCAAACGGTACTAAAGTAGGTACACTATTTACCCTTGATGCTGGTACAACTGCAGGTGTTGTTTACCAATCATTTGCAGCATACGATCCTAATGCTTATGCCGGGGGGTTACACTATCTTCAGACTTTAGGAACAGGAGGAACAGCAGGATATTTCCAAAATGCTTCTCAAAAGAACGCATTAAAATCTTTCTTGACTGTTAATTCTTCGGACGATCAGAAATTTATAGTTGGTGTTGTTAATGGTATATCCGGTGCTACTGGAGCTTTAATCAACCAATTTGCATTGCATGATCTGATTAAACTTAAAGTTACCGGAACACAGGATGTTGGAGGTGAGCTTAGAATATTCTTTACTCACCCTCTAGATACTTCTTTCTACAGATCACAAGGTATTACTGTATCCCCTGTTTATACAATCGATTCATATAATACGGGTGCTTCCGGAAGTAATAAGCCTTTCTATAGCAACGCTTACCAATTCGGTAACTCTGATTATTTGGATATCGTTAGTGAAGTTACCCCTAACGGTGTAACTGGACCTAACGCACCTCTTGGAGTTTCCAACGTACTACAAGGATATAATGCTTCTACGTTATTCCAAAATGTTAAATACAATGAGTTGGCAGACGGAGATCAAATTTGGTTAAACTCAGCAGGAACAAGTCTTCAGTACTTGTCATTTGAATCTACCGTAGATAGGGATCAATTTAACTATGTTAACACAAGATCTCACTCTAACATATCACTTGCAGGGAACACAATAAATAACATAACTGGATTTGCTACTGCTTATGCTTCGGATAACATCGGAACACCAGTAACTTCACAGAAAATAGACATAGTTTCTCAGGAAGGTTCAATTAACTCATTTGTTAACTGTACGAAGATTGATACCACTTCATTCTACGTAGTTGAGGATTCAAACGGAAACGTTCCTCTATCCGTTGGAGATTTGGTAGTTTGTACAGACCTTGACATCTGCGTTCCTACCACAGGAAATCAACAAAGCAGATTAGCTAAGATTACTTCAGTTGCTTCTACAACAACTTCAGGAACTTACAAAGCTATCTGTTCTAGACCGGTACTTTACTATTCTGGTGATGGATCAGGATCAAGAGTTCAGAAGTTTAAATCAATCTCTCAGTTCACTAGATCTTTTGATTTCACATACCTTTCTGGATTCACCATGAAAGAATCTCATAGACCTAACGGATCTGATGCTAGAGTCTCTGAAATACTTGATGTTATGTACGACACTAACATCGCTAAGACATTAGCTTCTAAAGACGTTATTTCTTTCAGATACATTGTAGATACATTCTCTGGACAAATTTTACCTAACTCTAAATACCAGTTAAGTAGATTAGCAATGCTTAGACAGCAATCACTTGCGCTTATAAACGCTCCATCGATGGCTCAATTCCAAGCTAGCACCGATCCTAGATTTACTAATGCGCCTACAGCTTCTAATCCTTACCCAAGTTTAAATACTGCTTATATCGCAGACGGAGGTAACTTATCATTAAATCCTTCTTACACATTTAGCTTACCTAGTGAAGCAGAAGGTGCTAAATTCGCTGCATTCTATGCTCCTTATATCACTATCAGAGAGTCTAATAGAAACGTGAACGTTCCACCAGCTGCTATGGTATCTAATAACTTTGTTAGAAAATTCGCTACAGGAGAACCTTATGCAATCATCGCAGGTCAGAAAAGAGGAATCTTAAGCGGAGGTGGTAACATCGTAGGAGTAGAATACGACTTCACTGACGAGGACAGAGCAAACTTAGAACCATTCGGAATTAATCCTATCATTAAGAGAAGAGGAGTTGGAGTGGTAATCTTCGGTAACCAAACAGCTTACCAACAAGTTAACTCTGCATTCAACTTAGTTCACGTAAGAGACTTGTTAATAAGTATCGAAAGCGACGTACAGTCTATCCTTTCAAACTACTTATTTGATTTCAATGATGATTCTATCAGACTTGAAATTAAGACATTGGTTGATAACTACTTGGACGGAGTAAGAGCAGGTGGTGGAATCTACAACTACCAAACTGTTATGGATGCTTCTAATAATACACCAGCAATTATCGATATGAACATGGGAGTTATAGATGTTATTATCGAACCTGCTAGAGGTATTCAGAAATTCATTAACAGAATTACTGTTACAAGAACAGGAGGTATTGCAGCAGGAGGCTTTATCCAATTCGTATAATACGAATTGGAGCCTTTTGGGCAACTAAGATAAATATAAACTGAATATGGCAGGATTATCACATTATCAAAATTCATTATCAGCAATAAACAAGTTCGAACCTGTTTACCTGAATCAGTTCGAGGTTACCGTTATACCTCCTTCTGCTGTTGCTGGCGGAGAGATCCTACTACAACACGTTACGAAGGTTGGTGGACTTACATTAGACAAAAACCCAGGATTGGTTACCCAAAAATATAAGTTTGCTAAAAGGAACTATGCTGGAGCTAAGCCCGATAACACTTATATGGATTTAAGTTTAAGCTTTACCGTCAACTTAAATGATGATAACTCAATGTATGTTTTTAAAACATTGAGACAATGGAGTGACTTAATCTACAATCCTTTAACAGGTGCGATGGGGCTTAAGAATGATTATACTGGTACTATCGTGGTTTCGATTTTTAATAAACAAGGGGACGTTTTCAGAAGAATAACATGCAGAGATTGTTATCCAACTAAAGCCATAAATGAAATGAATCTTAACTACACATCAACTGATATATTCAAGATTGATGATATGACATGGGCAGTTGATTACTGGGAGGATTTATTCTTATAAAAAAACACAAAAAATAAATGGCAGGTTTACCACATTTTACAAACTCTAAAGCCGCGATAAACAACTACGAACCGGTTTATCTTAACCAATTCGAGGTTTTGATCAACCCACCTTCGGGTATAGTAGATGCTAGCACGACTTTCAAAGGAGAGTCTATTTTAACTCAACAGGTTAAGTCCATTGCTGGATTAACTGTAGACATCTTAGCAAACGGAAACGTTGAACAAATGTACAAATTTGCTCAAAGAAGATACGCTGCAGGCGAGCCTACAACAACCGATATGACTTTAACTATGGAATTTGAAGTCAACCTAAATGATGCTAACTCTATGAGTGTTTATAAGATACTTAGACAATGGAGCGATTTAATCTATAACCCCTTAACTGGAGCAATGGGTATTAAGAGTGATTATGTTGGGTCTATGGTTATTTCGGTTTTCAGCAAAAGAGGGGATGTTTTCAGAAGAATCAGAATTCCTTCTTGCTTTTTGAGCACAGCTATTAACGATATGCAGTTGGATTACGAGAATCCTGCTATCTACACAGTATCAGCTTCTTGGATCTGTGATTACTGGGAAGATTTATTCATCTAATATTAATTTCAATAATAATCGAAAGGAGACAAGGAATTTGTCTCCTTTTTTGTTTTCTGTTATATAATAAGAAAAACAAATTAAATACATGGATAATAATATTTCACCAGAGGAAATACTTAGAAGAAAAGAAATAGCAGGGGGATTAGTATATGATGATCCTGTTAGGGAACCAGTTACACAAAGAGAGCCCGAAAATCCTGTTACTCCTCCAGAAACTAAATTCGAGCAACCCGTAATAAGGGAGGTAAGAGAAGTAAGGGAAGTAAGAGAAACTGCACCTCAGGATAAACCGATATCTTCCTTAGGTAAGTCACAGGCTTCTAGTAGACCGCTTTCTTTTGAAATGGGATGGAAAAATATTCCGGCTGACATCTTACCTTCCAAGGGAGACTTTTATCCTGAGGGCACAAAAATAGCCATACGAGCAGCGGAGGTTAGAGAGATAAGACACTTCTCTACCATTGACGAAGATGATAAATTGGACATTGAAGAAAAACTAACTCACATAATTGATAGATGCTCTAGAATGGAGTTTCCTGGTGAAGGTGTGGTTTCTTATAAGGATCTTAAACAAGAAGACAGATTCTTTATAATTATGGCTATCCGAGATCTTACCTTTGTTAAGGGTGAGAATTCTATAATACTGAAACCACAAAAGACTTGCAATCAGAAAATGGATTGTCCTTTTAATGATGGTATAGAATTAAGAACCGGTGCTTTGAGTTCGTATGAGCTAGACGAACAGGTATCTAAATACTATAATCCAGAAACTAGAAGCTTTGTCTTTAACATAAAGAAAATAGAGAAGGTTATAGAACTATTTATACCCAGTATTGGTGTAACTCAGGAAATAACTTCTTTTGTGAGTGAATGCTCCAGAAAGAAAGTTGAAATTGACGAGGGATTTTTAGCAATAGCACCATTTCTCTTTAATGACTGGAGGGATCTGAGTTACGAGAAGATTCTTATGAAAATGAGAGAAAGCGATTATTGGACCAAAGAAGAATTTAGCTTATATTTTGAACTTTCGGAAAGAATCACAATGTTAGACGTTAAACAAAAATGCCCGGTTTGCGGTGATGGGGAGGTCACCGCAAAGATCACCTTTCCCAACGGGATCAGATCTCTTTTCCTTATTTCAGATATCTTTAGAGAACTTCTTTGATATTAAGTTTAGACTGTGGAAGGAACACGGTCTAGATCCGGAGTGGATAGAAAGTATACCCTTCTATGAATATCAAATCTGGATCGATAAACTTAACGAGGTCATAGAACAGGATAATGCTCAGGCTAAAGCAGAGGGTGGAATTAAAGAGGTGTTTAGTTTCAGTAAGTAATCTTATTGAAATATATAGACATAATATCCAAACTAAATGGCAGATCCTAATCAGAAATTATTTTCACAAATAGCGGATTTAGGTAGGAATATCAATTCACTATCCGAGTCTATTAAGAAAAATACCTCCGCTACGGAGTCTCTTTTTTCTGCAACAGAGAAATCTGATAAAAAAGAAAAGGAATCAGCTACGGCCTCCAATAAGGCTCCTACGGCTATTCCTAAAGAGAGCGAGAAGAACGATAAATCAATAAAAGATCTTACGAAAGTCATAAGCACTCTTTTAGGAGAGGGTGGGCCGCTGATGAGTAAAATAGCGGGGATTGCAAAAGGCACTAACAAAGGAACTGAAGGATCAAACAAAGATTTCACCAATATTGCAGGAGGACTCAAAGGAATAATTAAAGCATTCCAAGAGGGTGGAGTTGCACAGAAGGAGGGTAAATATCTAGTTGGCGAGAACGGTCCTGAAGTGGTTAAGCTTCCTAAAGGTGCAGGGGTTATACCAATTAACGTTAAGGATATGATGGAGGGATTAAAAAAAGTCCCCGAATTTAGGGATATTCTAAAAAATAGCAAAAATGATAGCTTAGATTTTTTTGATATTGGCAGAAATCCCGTTTTAGTGGACTCTGACGGTAAATGGACAAATTTAAAAAAATTGGTCAATAAATACGAAAAACTTGGAAATGAGGCTAAAGATGAGGAGACAGTAAAATCCATGGACGATATCATGGGTACTATAGAAGATTTTATGGATACTGGTTTTTATAGTATGGATCAGGAGGTTTCTAAAATTAACGGGGAGACTGCAAAGCTTCTTGAAAAAAGTAAATTTACTAAAGAAGAGATACAGCAAAAAGATAAACTGTGGGATCAGATATTGTACGATAGCGCACAAAGGAGTTACAATAATGAGCTCGCAATAGCCAAAGCAGAGCTTTTAGCTACTCAATCCATTTCTGAGAAGAAGGGAGCAGCTGAAAACTTGGGAAAGAAAAACGAGAGTGAGATTAAAGAATCCCCATCAAAATTACAAGAAGCAGAAAGTAAAAAACAGTTAGGAGCAGGGGAAGTCGTAAATCCAGGAGAATCCAAGAAAGATAAGAAAGGTCTATTCTCAAAATCGAAGAAGGAGAAACAGCCGGAGAAGGTTGAAAGCTTAGAAAGCTTAGCAGCCAAAGAACCTGTTTTTGGTAATAAGACAGAGGGGGAGAATAAGGACAATTCTAAGCAGGAGAATAAAAAATCGTCTTTGCTTTCCAAAGTGGGAAAGAGTGCAGAGGGAGCTTTATTTTCAGCAGCTGGTGCGGCTACTGATAAACTCGGTATTGCTAGTCCACTGGCTAAGAAAGGACTCGGTGCTCTTAAAAAGTCAATGGACAACAAAGGGAAAGGTAACGAACCTAAATCTGCTGAGAATAAAACGGAGCTTTCTAAAGGGACCGCTAAAACCCCTTCATTGGTTAGCGATGTTAAAAAGCTTGCACCGACTGCTAAAAATGAATCCAAGGCTGAAAGTAAGGAAGCACCGGAGAGTAAATCTTCTCCGAAGGCTACCAGCTCCGAATCTACACCCAAGGAAACACCTAAATCTGAATCTTCTAAAAAATCTGAATCAAAGGGAGAAAGCACTTCCGAACTCGGAACTTCTAAGGATGTTCAGGATATAAAGAATGCCCTCACTAGGATAGCTTCTATACTAGAAGGTACATTAACCGTTTCCCCCATAGAATCTCCATTTAGACCTGATTCTAGAAGGATCTAAAAATTTATCAAAAAATATTTTTTTTCCTCGATTCTATTTCTTATGTTTGTAGAAATTATAAACTAATGGAGTTATCTACCCTATTGAATTATTCGGGCCGAGAAATTGTTTCCTCTGATTTTGATTTTTTAAATCCTGATTTTTTAAACATCAATAACTGGTGCGTCAAAAAAACTGGAAGCTCGTTTGACATATCGTGGGATCACTCCGATATCATGAAGGAAAGTCCTTTGTATTGGGAAAATTCAAAGGCAATGAAAAACGACTTTATCTACTTACAGATGGCTAAAACCTGGGGAAAAAACTCGCATTGTAAAAGAATGCAGGTTGGATGCCTAATGGTAAAAGGCAAATCGATAATCTCCGACGGTTATAATGGTTCTCCAACGGGATTTCCCAATATCTGCGAGGATGAAAATATGGTGACACTTCCGTATGTTCTCCATGCTGAAGCAAATGCGATAACCAAACTAGCAAAAAGTACACAGAGCTCAGATGGCTCTACTTTATACGTTACATTATCTCCGTGTTTTGAATGCTCAAAACTGATCATACAATCCGGGATAAAAAGAGTAGTTTTTTCGGGTGTTTACAGAAAACCTGAATCCCTTCCTTTTCTGATAGAGGCTGGGATTGAATTATACAGAATTAACCAATTTGACCAAATTTAACAAATGCAAAAAGAGACCAACATCCAAAAACTAGCAGAAGACTTTATTCTAACAAAAACAGACAAATCATTCGGAGACTTATTTAATCGTTTAAAACCTGGTGTATCCAACCATTGTTTTCTGATTCTGAAAGATCCTGAACTAGCGGAAGACGCATTTCTTAACACCATGTCTAAGATATGGCTTAAGATAGATCAGTACGATATGGAAAGGGGTAACTTTTCCACATGGTGCTATAACATAGCCAGAAACGAATCCCTGCTTTTAATGAAGTCTAGAAAAAGACTGATCAATCACGAGGATCTTGATTTAGAGTATCTTTCGTCCAAAAATACCATAGGTGATCTGGGAGGGTTTTATACCATTGAAGACGATCCGGCTTACGGATTTTTTAGTGAAGAAAATACAATTGACTCTGTATACGAATCGGTGCTAGACGAGATTAGATCATTACCTGAAACTTACCGTGATATCATGATAGATCGGGAAATCAATGGTATGAAGTACAAGGATATTGCCGAAAAGTACGGAATTAAGAAAAGATCAATCGCAACAAGGATTAGAAGAGCTAGAGGGAGAATCAGAAAAAAGATGGACGGGAAACATTAACAGGAAATCCAGATATAAAAAATAAAGAATAATATGTGGTTAGCTATATTAAAATTTTTCAAGGTTTGGAAGGATATTAAAATATATCGGGATTACCTTAAAATAGTGGAAAACGAATCTAAGAATTCTCCACTATGGGCTAGAAAAAATCTAAGAGCAGATTGGTTCGGTAGGATTTATACTGTCGTAAATCTCCCGCCTGAAGTTATATTTTCTGCAGATCTCCCTAAGGAGTCTAGACCTTCGTTTGTGATGAATGAGCTGAAATCAACGAATGAATATTTGAAGTCTCTTAATTTGGAAGAGATAATAACTCTCGGTATAGAGCCGGTAAAGGGAACGAACGATGAATCATATCTTGTGGTTTACCAATACGTGTTCAGAGAATTAAGCTGGATATGGATATTCAGATTCATCTTAGAAATCGGATTGATCATATTCGCTATAGCTAATAGAAGTTACCTAATTAATTTGTTTTAATGGATCCTAGACTGATAAGTGCTAAGAAAGAGATAGAGAAGAAGCTCGAGGTATTCAATGACAGAAATTTCACCTTTGATGAACCCTCTCACGTATACAGATACAGTTCATCCAAGTTTGATTCAGTAACAACTTTCCTTAAGACCTTCAAAGTTCCATTTGATCGTGAATATTGGTCTAAGAGAAAGGCCGAAGAAAGAGGGGTGGACGTTTCAGTTGTTCTGAATGAATGGCAGGGAAAGGCCGATGTAGCTAATAGTTTAGGTACTAGAGTACATAAATGGATAGAAGATTTTTGGAGCGGAAATGCTCCAGAAGTTCCTGAAGACGAAGTGCTAAGAGAAAGAGTTGATAAATTCATGGAGATCTACGATAAAAGACTAAGCGTATTGCTTCCCCTTAAATCTGAGCTAAAAATATTCTCAAGGAAATGGAGATTAGCAGGAACGATAGATCAGCCATTCCTTTTTTGGGCAGATGATTTAGACATGCCATTTCTTATAATAGGTGACTGGAAGACTAATGGGGATTTTAAACATGACGATCATCCTAAGGGAAGATATAAAAAATTGCTCAGACCATTCTCTCATCTTTATGAGAATAGCCACAACGAGTATTCTATACAGATTTCTCTATACAGATTAATTTTAGAAGAGGAAGCTAATATACAAACTCACGACGGATTTTTATGTCATCTAGGTCCGGAGGGACCTGCTAAGCTGTATAGAACAAAAGATTTAAGAGAACCCCTAAGAGCATATCTGAATGACAATAGGGTAGATTTTGATATTTTTTCTATAGATTAGAAACATTTTAAGAACCCGTAACTAAAAA
>Ga0315909_10002437_pt1 | contig 23814 bp, 30 predicted proteins | sample LakEriMetagenome_11_FD_203527 | JGI IMG/M metagenome (GOLD analysis project Ga0315909, IMG submission 203527) | Freshwater fungal communities from buoy surface, Lake Erie, Ohio, United States - Buoy 2 MA125 | ecosystem: Environmental > Aquatic > Freshwater > Lake | place: USA: Lake Erie, Ohio...
TAACGTGGTCCCCAGCGACAATACAAGCTCTCCAAATCAGTTTGGAGCAAAAGTTGACACTGGCTTACCTTTTTAATAAGTTAATCGCTTAAAACGCTTTAAAATGCTTATATCGATAATACATCCGAGTTTGGGCAGGCCTGTTCAGGCTCGGAAGTGTTACGATCACTGGATGAATGTTTGCTCAGGTGAGCATCAGATTGAATGGATAGTGAGCTTGAATAGGTCAGACAATGAGCTTGAAAAGTATCATCAGACATTCACTGATTCAGATGCAGTGATCATAACAAGTGGTGCAACTAACATGGTCCAAGCTTCCAACGAAGGAGCTAAGCTATGTGCTGGAGACTTAATCATCCTGGTCTCTGATGATATGTTTGCACCGGAGATGTGGGATAGTCGCATCCTCCACAAGTACGAGATGATAGATGGTGCTGGCATCCTGCAAGTGTTTGATGGGATAACAGCCTACAAGATTACCATTCCAATCATGAACAGGTTAGCTTACATCAAGCTTGGCTATCTGTACCATCCTGAGTACATCAGCATGTACGCGGATGATGACTTAAGAAAGACAGCTCTTCAGCATAACATGCTGTACAATGGAACGGATATAGTGATTGAGCACAGGCACTATTCCAAGGGGAAGGCTCCATACGATAAGACTTATGCGTTGGAGAATAGTAATGCAGCCATGAAACATGGCGAAAGATTATTCTTTGAAAGAGCTAAGCTTAAATTCCCGATATGATTAAACTATGGACTATTGCAATACTCACTATTCCGCAAAGGAAGAACTTATTAGACCGTTTACTTGCCAGGCTTGAGCCTCAGCTTAATGATCAGGTACTGATAAAGATTTATCCTGACTCGATTGCATCCATTGGAGCAAAGAGGCAGCGAGCAGTGGAGGACTGCAAGACTTCATACATTTGTTTTATCGATGATGATGACTTAGTACCGGCTAACTATGTCAAGAGAATACTTCAGGAGTTGAAGTACTTACCATGTGGTGTTGGCTTTCGTGGTATCGTAACAAGTAATAACATCAAGCCTGTTGAGTTTGTGCACAGGTCAGGACTTAGGTACATAGATAAGGCCTTCAGATCTAGTGATTGTTATATCTTCCATAGACCGCTCAACCATTTGAATCCAGTGAGAACTGAGATTGCAAAGAAGATAGGATACTTGAATATAAACTTTGAGGAGGATAAGGATTACTCAGTAAGATTAGCTGAGAGTGGATTAATCACTGATGATTGTTTCATAGATGAGTTCATGTACTTCTATCAGTACCGTAGTAAAAACGTGAAAGTATAGTATCTTTGTAGTATGACTAGGTATATACTTTTAGTATTCTGTTTGCTCTCACTGACTGCCTCAAGCCAGTGCAATCAGCCATTCGGTAGTACTGCCAATCCAAGTGGAAGCAGTGTTACTATTAGCTGGAGTAAGCGGATATGTGCCAACGGTTATAAGATTAGATACAGGCCTTTAGGCTCAATCCTATGGAAGTATAAGACAGTAGCTGATACTAATCAGACTACTATCTACTTGCTTAACTACTCAACGGATTACCAGTTCGCTGTTGCTTCAATTAGTGGAGGAGTAACATCAGTGTATAGCTTCAACAAAACATTTAGGACTTTATGTGAATGCTTCGAGCCTATCGTAGTGATTGATAGCATCGGAGCTAATGCTGTTAAGTTCTACATGGATGATGATAGCTGTGGAGTTGGCTTCAGGATTCAATATCGAGTAGTAGGAACTAATGCTTGGAATACTCTGACAGTAAGAGATACGGCTCAGACTTTGATAAGTCCTGTGCTTATTCAAGGAACTACCTACGAGTATAGAAGCAGGAGAGAATGTAAGATAGATGGAAGTTATGTCTCGAAGTGGAATCAGACATGGGAGTTCACTACAGCAAGTGCAATGAGGAAGATCAAGTACAAGAAACTAATAACGATGAAACAATATGATAGGAGAAAAGAACTGGATTAAGACTGTATTCAAGGATTACCTTGATGAGTACGACCTCTATAAGTTCGCTGCTGATATGAATGCTTTGCCTCCGAAGGATAGGCTGAAGGCTATCAATGATATGATAGGCTACATGTATCCGAAGATGAGCAGTCAGGAGATTAAGACTGATGATAACAATATCACAATAAAGGTAGTGCGTGAGTGAGATACTAGTCAAGCTTAAAGAGCTTCATTCAGGTCAGACTAAAGTACTGTCTGACTCATCCAGGTACAATGTGCTAAAGATTGGTAGAAGGTGGGGCAAGACTACACTGGCTGTTAACGAGCTACTGCCTCAGGTTGCGCTTGATGGCAAGCCATGTGCTTACTATGCACCGACCTATAAGGACTTGAATGATGTGTGGATAGAACTCAAGACAGCACTGAAAGATGTGATTGAAACAAAGAACGAACAGACTAAGCAGATGCGGTTGATCACTGGAGGAGTGATTGACTTTTGGTCTATGGATGAGCCTGATAGTGGAAGGGGAAGGAAGTATGCAAGAGTAGTTATCGATGAGGCTGAGAAGGCTAAGAAGTTCCGCGAGGCTTGGAATCAAACCATAAGAGCAACACTGCTCGACTTCAAAGGAGATGCGTGGATTCTATCTACTCCTAAGTTCGGGCAGACTTACTTTAAAGAACTATTCAACAAGGAAGATGATACCTGGTCAGCATTTAACCTTAGCACTTATGATAATCCTCATATTGATCCTGTTGAGGTGGACCATCTACGAGAGCAATTGGATGAGCTTACTTTTCGATGTGAGATACTTGCAGAAGATGTCGATGTTACTAACAATCCTTTTGCTTATGCTTTTGATGATAAGCATATCCAAGCTGTTGAGTATGATGCAAGTCAGCACTTATACTTAAGCTTTGACTTCAATGTCGATCCTGTTACATGCATAGCAGTCCAACAGATAAACGGTTGCATCCAAGTAGTGAAGGAGTTCTATCTTAAGAACTCTGACATTTATCAGTTATGTGATCAGGTCATAACATCGTTTCCTAAAGCGAGCTTTATCATAACTGGAGATAGTACCGGAGCCAACAGATCAGCACTTACTCAAGGTAACTTAGGCTACTACGATGTGGTGCAAACCAAGCTAAGGTTAGGCAGAGCACAGATGAAGCAGCCTTCAGTGAATCCATCCATCCGGGATACGCGAGTGCTGGTAAATAGTTTGCTTCAGAACTACTGCGTTAAGATTGATCCTTCATGTGAGTGGCTAATCAAGGACTTGAAATATGTGGAGGTTGACAGTGATGGAGATATCATCAAGGATAGAAGAACAGACTTAAGGAAGGCCGATTTATTGGACTGCTTTAGGTATTATTGCAATTCATTCCATCGAGATTGGATTAAGTTCTTTTCCTAACTATATTTGTAACATGGCAACAATAACAGGAACTTTCACACTTCAAGGCAATGACTTAGGTAATTTGCCTTCGTACCAAAACATGTTTGTATTTGTATCTAATGGAATGAATGCAGGTACTGGATCAGGCACATTAGGCACTACATTTATTGAATGCTTAGATGGATATATAGCATATATCGTTAGCAACGGTGGTACAATGACCTATACCTTAGATGGACCAGGCACATGGAATGCAGGAACTGATACACTAGTAACAATTACGATTAGTGATTTACCTTCTGAAGGTGGAGACATTAGACATTACTCTTTACTATTCATTACTGAAGAATATACTTATCCTGTAGTGTGGAGGTCTGCAGAGCCTGCTGTGCCCACATTATGTAATACCTGTCAGTTCATTCAACTTACTCAGTGCGGGGATGATGATTTTCGCCTTGATCTTGGCTTGGCTGATGGCAGTTACACTGCTTACTATGCTGATAACACATCTGGAGTAATTTGGGAGCAAGGCACTAATAGTAACGATTCATTAGGTGGCTTACAAGTATATCAATGGTCTGCAACGGCAGGCATGTTCAATCAGTATAGCTTCTACACATTGACTGTTAAAGATACCAATGGAGACTCAGTGAGCTGGATAGTAGATGGAGTTGAGTACACATGTGCAACACTAACATTCAAAGTAACTGTAAATGTAACTGACTAATGGAAGAGATATTAATGTTTTTACTATTCAATTCTCTTTACATCAACGGCTTAAGATTAGCCTTTGAAGAGGGAATGATATTCGAGAAGTTTAGTGAGTGGGGCGAGGAATATATGGGCAAGTTATGGATGCCAGTAGCAGGTTGTGTTACTTGCATGGCTTCAGTTCATAGCTGGCCTTACTTACTTGGCTACATCGATTGGAGTAATTGGCAAAGAGCAGTAGTAGATGCATTCATCTATATCTGTGCACTGGCAGCAGTGAACACAATTATCTATAAGAAGTTAATCGATGATAGCGACTATTGATGAGTACTTACAGAGCATAGGCTTCAAGCCACGAGGCCGCTGTGCTTGCATGAGTAAAGCATACAGATGGAAGAAAGCTGATGGACATGAGTTCAAGCTTGACAAGTGGAATAGGTGGGAGTTAATATACAACGGAATAAAAAGATATGGCAAAGCTGAATCAGCAGTCGAAGAAGTTAAAGACTACTTTGAAAAACTTATGGCTTAAGTTATCTACGAAGGTAACTGGCAAGACAGTATGGCAACTAGATGAAGGACATGTAATAGAGCCTGCATTCGTTAGTAACGGAGTACAGTACTATCGAATCAAGGATTACTTCAATACCTTCTCAAGCAGAGGCTTAACGGCCTTGCAAGTGTATGAGGAGTGGAACATGAGACTACAGAAGGAGCACTTAAAGATGTTCATTGAAAGGTTTGATGAGATTGTGAATGATCCTAAGCAAATCAAGGTTAGTGAGCTATGGAAGATAGTTGCAATGCTGAAGGAGAGATTGGATTTCGTAGTGCCTACTACTGACTTGATTTATAAGTTTGCATCGGTTGCATTCTTTGATAAGAATGAGAGTCCATACAGCTATGATCCTGAGTATGCGAAGGAGAAGATAGCACGCTGGAAGGAGGCAGGCGATGTCAATGATTTTTTTATCGTGATGCAGCTAAAGGATATTCTGCCCTTGCCAACGCTATCAGAGCAAGATTTGCAGATATGTTTGTCAGTAGTGGACCAGGTGGCGGGACATCAATTGATGAAGCTGCAGGATATGTAATGGCTAAGAATGCTGAGAATGGATTTATCCAACGCACTATTCTTAACCAACGATATGGAGTGAATTGTAATAAGTTAACGCTATGGGAGTACATGCTTCTCATAGAACACACGAGTAAGAATGATAAATAAAATAAAAAAATTAAAGTAATGATAGTACCTAAAGCAATCGATAATATAATTGCTACACTAATATTAGATGTAGATGGAAACAATGTTCTTAATTTCTCATATCAATTAAAAGAAAATTATAATACTGATACAACAGATTATGATAGTTATAATGTATATGCTTTTTTAATACCAGTTTCAGATATAAAACTAAATTTAATTGTAAGTTTACCATCTTCAGCAGCTAGTTTATTTGAAATAAGTTATGGTAAAAATCAAATATCATTTCCATCAGGAGAATATTTTAGTTTAGCTAGTGGTAACACTTTAGATGTATCAAGTGTTTATAGTTTAGTTTCTTCAACAATCTACGCTTAATGAGCTACTATTTAACTGACTATAGTGCTACGGAAGTAGAGTTTAATGATGGCCTTCGTAGCTATTATTACAAAAAATGCTATTGCTCAGTTGAGTTGCAAGGCGAGTACATTATCTTCACTTCTCATCGAGTAGAGAACAATGCTTTCAGACAGCAGTGGAGCGTAGCATATACTGACTTCACTAGTCCAACAGGATCATCAATGGATGTTTACAATGGTATTAAAACTATCATTGAGAACTATGCAGGAGGAGGCACAGGTGGCGGAAGCATTCCACATGGAACTGCATCAGGAACTGATACCTATACAGTAACTATTAGCGGAGTAACATCATACAATGATGGAGATGCTTACTTGGTTAGGTTTCCAATTGGTAACACTACAGGTGCAACGCTAAACATCAACAGCTTAGGAGCAAGAGATTTATATCGTAATAACGATGGACCTTTGATAGGTGGAGATATTGAAGATGGAGGAGAGATGTTAGTCGTTTATAACACTACTATTACAGGTTTCCAATGTATCGGAACTTCTCCTAATACTATTCTAGCTTATGTAACTAATGCAGATAGTGTAACGATTACTAAAGGTCAGCCTGTTTATGCTTTTGGTGGTACTGGAGATAGAATGACTGTCAAGCGTGCTAACAATAGTTCAGATGCTACATCAGCTCAGACAGTAGGACTTGTATTCTCTACATCCATTGCAGCTAATCAGAAAGGATTTATCATGTTGCAAGGCTTGCTTGATGGCTTAAGTACTTTGCCTACATCAACTTGGGCAGATGGAGATCCTGTATTCTTAGGTGCAACAGCTGGAAGTATTACAAATGTAAAGCCATATGCTCCTAATCACTTAGTCTATTTAGGCTTTGTAACAACTGCGAGTCCAGGTGCAGCAGGTCGCATGTATGTAAGAGTTCAGAACGGCTATGAGTTGGATGAGCTTCACGATGTGCAGGCTCAGAGTCCTGCTGATAGAGATACATTGTATTTTGATAGTACAGTTACACAATGGAAAACTGCATCTATTGCAACGATTGCAGGTAATGCCAGTGCAAGTAGCACAGGAGTATTGACATCAACTGACTGGAGTACATTCAACAATAAGCTAATAGGATATGGTCAGTATCGTAAGGCTTCAAGGTGGTACACTAATGGTATGCTTCCTTTAGGTAATGCTTCCTTTGGTAATGTCAATGGAGTAATCAGATATGTACCGGTATTCTTTGATCAGGATGTAACGATAACTAGAATGGGGATTAATGTTAATACAATTGGTCCTGCTTCTTCAGTTTGCAGAGTTGGTATTTACTCCAATGATCCTGCTACTACTCAGCCATTAACAAGGTTAGTTGATGCAGGCACAATGGCTTTAGATAGCACTGGTGTAAAGTCTATTACAGGACTATCAGTGGCATTGACTAAAGGTTTATATTGGTTTGCTTACTTCAGTAACGCAGCATCAGGAACTATCACTGGTATTTCAAGTGCATCTATCTTTGATGTGAAAGGACAAGCTAACATAGGTCCTGTAGGATTTGCAGCGTTTAGCCAATCACTAGCATTCACTACACTGCCTGCAACAGCAGGAACATTAACTGAGACTAACAGTGGAGGAACAGTAGCTATTTATTATTATTACTAATATGGGACAAGAGATAGTTTATCAATGGATAGAAGATGGATTAAATCAAGAAATATCTTCGACATTAGTACCTGATATTGGCCTTGAGTTATCAGGCTTTGCGGACCTAACATTAGGCAGAGCAACAGTAAATAACTATCATGCAGGTAAGGCGGTTATCCTTACTCGCAATCAGGACAACACAACAGCCATAGGTAATGTTTACATTTATGCACCGAACACAATCAATCAAGTCAGCTTTGAAATACGCAGTACCAACACAAATGATAACGGCACAGTTTACTGGCAAATAGTAGAATAATATAATGGCAAAGGCAATTAAAGCAGTATCTTTATATCGTAAGAAAGCTAAGGTAACAAGACCTGGCAAGCATTCTAAAAAACGGAGCAGTAAGCTCAAGACTAGTAAAAATTACTTGAAACTTAATAGAGGTCAAGGTTAATGGAAACAGTAAAAATAGTCTTTGATGTAGATAGTAAAGACATCAAGAGTACAACCGATGAATTAAAAGCTCTCAATAAAGTAACGAATGATGAAGTAGCTGCAATGAATAAGCTTGCCACTGCTGCAGAAGATGCAGGAGATGGCTTTGTTAGTTTGCGTACTCAAGTAAAGCAAGCAAAGGAAGAGGCACAGAAGGCAGCGGATAAGTATGGTGAGTTTAGTAAAGAGGCTAATATAGCTCGACAAAGAGCTGGAGCACTAGCTGATCAGATGGGCGATTTGAATCGCCAGGTTAACTTATTAAATCCTGAAGCTAAAGCAAAAGCATTTAGCAACCTTGCTCAAGGAGTAGTAGGTGCATTCAGTATTGCTACTGGCGCATTACAAGCCTTTGGAGTAAAGAATAAAGAAGTTGAGGAGCTTGCTATGAAATTGCAAGGTGCGTTGAATTTAACGCAGGGAATTGCTTCTATTGGCCAAATGAAAGAATCGCTTGCTGATTTAAAAATTGTATTAGGATTTACTAGTGCAGCACAGGAAGGATTAACAAAAGCAAAAGAAACTGATATTGTTATAACTAAAGCAGGTGAAGTAGCTAATAAGTCATTTATGGCATCATTAGCAACTAATCCTATCTTCTTAACAGTTGCTGCAATTGGTGCTTTAGCTGCTGCGTATATGGCTTTAAATGATCAAACTAAATCAGCTATTTTAAATGAGCAGGAATTAGCAGATTTAAAAAAGAAAACTGTTGAATTGCAAGATAAAGAGGCGCAAACAGCTATTGATTTACGAGTTGCACAAAAGGACATAAGTAAACAAGAGGGAGAACGACAAAAAATTGAATTAAAAAGAATTGAAGACACTAAGGAACTACAAAAGCAAATACAAAAGTTAAACGAAGAAGAGAAAAGGAATATAGAAAGAGCTAAAAAAACAGCAGAATTAGATGAAATTTCTGGAAAGGCAGCATTAAAAAGAGCAGAAGAAAACAACAAAAAAATAGCAGCATCTCGTGCAGCTCTTCAAGAGCAGTTAAATGTCATTAATAAAACAGCTGCAAATGAATCAAGGCAACAAACTATTGATGAAGTTAATGAAATAGATGATGGGAATAAAAAAATTGCAGAATCTAATAAAGCGTTAAGAGAAAAAGAAAAGCAAGCTAGAGAAAAAGCATGGCAAGATGAATATACTTTAATAAAATTACGTCAGCAAAATCAAGTTGATGAGGCTTCGACATCTGAAGAGAAATTAGCACTTCAACAAAAATTTGCAGTTCAAAATTATCAATATGAATTAAATAATCTAATTCAAAATAAAGCTTCAGTAACTGAATTGCAAACTCTATGGGAGACATATTATAGCAAAAGACTAGGATTAATTGCTCAACAGGATAAGGCTGTTATTGATTCATGCGAGAAACAATTGAAAGCTGAAAAAGATTTCATTAATAAAATGAATGCTATTGCAGCAAAAGAACTATCACCAGTTGAAAAGATACAAGCTGAGAATGATGCTATTGATACTGCTTATGCAGAGCAATATGCTGCTGCTGTAGCTAATGGAGATGATACAACTAAAATTACTGAAGCTTATTTAAAGGCTGTAGAAGCTCAGCAAAAGAAGTTAACTGATGTAGTAGTATCAGAAGATCAGAAGAGATTGAAAAGTGCTGAGGAAACTGCAATGCAACGATACAATCGTGAGAAAGAAGCAATGGATAGAACTATCCAAGCAACTAATGAGTTATTCAATGCGTTATCTTCTATCCAAGCAGCAAATTATAATCAAGAAGCTATTGATGCAGAGAAGCAAAAAAAGCAAGGATTAATAAGTGAAGAAGAATATCAGAAGAAATTACTTGAACTTAAACGCAGACAGGACATAGCAGATAAGAATGCAGCAATATTTAAAGCTACATTAGACTTTGCATCTGCTTTGATTAATGCATTAAAGGCTCCTCCACTTGCAGTACCGGCACAATTAGCTTTCACTGCTGCAATAGCAGGATTAAACTTAGCTAAGATTATAGCTACTCCATTACCAAAGTATCAGCAAGGAACTTTATCAGTGCCAGGTATGGATATGGGAAAAGATAGCGTACACGCGATGCTTCAACCAGGTGAGGCAGTTATACCAACAGCTACAAATAGAGCTTACCATCCGACTATAAAGGCCATCTACGAAAAGAAGATTAGTCCATCAGAGATTAATAACTTTGTAATGAGCAGAACTAAAGCTGGAAGCATGTCAACAAATATGACTGCATCAGTAGATACCTACGCATTAGGCAGAGTGCTAAACAAGAACAAAGGAGTAGAAATTCAGAATGCCAATTTAGTTGGAAAAGCAATAGCAAGAGAATTAGGTAATCGATTTAATGCTCGCCAAAGTCTATGATTAAGTTTAGATTAGATTATAATTTAGTAGATTCTGCTTTGAACTGGCAGGATGTTAACCTCACTATTAAAACTGATAAGGAATACAGTCTTTATCTTCAATATCAAGAGTATGATTTGGAGTTTAATGGAAGTGGATTTGATTACATCAACGGATTAATAAATTCAGAAAGCTTCTGTGAACAGATAATATGTGAGATGTTTTCTGATTGTGTTAATGAGTACTTGATTTTTAGTGGTATAATATTCTTGAATGATTGCGAAGTAAACGAGAGGACTTGCACAGTTAAATGTAAAGTAAGTGATCGTTCATTCTTTTCAATGGTTAACAATAACAAGAATATCAAAACAGCATTGAATTCTGGAAGGACTAAGAATGGATTAGATTTAGCTGATACTTTAACTTATCAAATAGAGGTTTATGGAGTAAATGCAAATACTTATAAATATACTATTGATACATGCAGAGTATATGAAGCATTCAAATACTTTGTAAGTTTCATGTCAGATAATAAGCTTGACTTTGCTTCTGATACATTTTATTTAGGTCCATGGAAGGAGTTAACTATCACGCATGGATTTAGGATGAGAAATGGTAATATAGGCGATGTTGATTTTGAATGGCCTCAGTTTTCATTTATAGAATTGTATGAAGAAATTAATAAAAGAATACCATTAGTATTATTTGTTGATGATCCTTATGGCATCAATGGAAATCCTATTGTAAGAATAGAAGCTTTATCATACAAGTATAATGCATCAAATGTATTTCAAGCATACGACATTGATGAGATAGTTACTAGCTATGAAACCGATAAACTATTTGCAAAGGTTAAGTTTGGAGGTCCTATAAATACTACTAAGATTTATAAGTTCCCAGAGCAGATTGCTTTCTTTGGTTTCTACCAAGAAGAATTTCACTTATTAACTACATGTAATCTTGATTTAACTTTAGATTTAAGTGCTGATTGGATTGTATCAAGTAACATACTTGAAAATCTAGTTGAGCTTGGCGATCAAGGATATGATGATAATCTAATCTTATTAGATACAGTTGGACTTGGCGGAGGTTGGAATGCTCTGCTTGCAAGAACAAGCAATAGTAATTTCTTAAACATATTTCCTGCATACTATTACTACAACGAGCGATTGACTAATCAGCAAATAGCTAATAGATATGGTAATGATTGGGCCGGTGCATTAGCTTCTTATTATGCTAGTTCTCAAGATGGACAGTGTTTTGTAAGTTGCTCAACAAGCTTGAATAACTTTGCAAATCCTAACATACCAGATACATTTAATTTACTTCCTTTAGATACTGAAGCTTTTGATATAGGCAACTTTTTTGATCCAGCTTTATATCGTTTTAATGCATTAGAAACAGCAAGTTATTATGTGTCTGCTCAAGTAACTCATTCGCGAACAGCTTGGACTGGAACTGGAGGTGGTTTCCATCAAGTTTTATTATATCATAGGAATGCAGCAGGTACTGTCATAGGAGTATATCCAATGGATACAACAGGTAATGCTGCTACTTATGCTTCTTCAGGTACAGCTTTAGCTGGAGGTGCTAATCCATGGTATGGAACAGCATTATACTTACCAGGATCTACTATTGATTTTGTTGCTTATTTAGCTCCAATAACTATTCAAATGGTACAAGGCGACTATTTGGAAATTGAAAAAAATTATTGGCCTGATACAGTACTTCCTGGAACTCCTCCTCCATATGCTCTCGGTGAATTTCTTGGATCACAAAAAACCTATGTTATAAATGACATAAATGCAACTTACTTTAAGGTACTACAAACAAGTATCAGAGGAGGTACATTTACTAATCCTGATTTAAACGATGTTAGAATTCGTAATCATCGATTTAGTTATCCAATGTCTGAACAGGAGTGGTCTAATATCTTGAATAATCCTATTGGTAATATTAAGTTTGCAATGAAGGACCAGACTATTAGAACAGGATGGATACAAGAAATAAAGTACAGCCCTATCATGGGAAAAGCAGAATTCATTATTAACACAAGTAACTCAACTCAATATGGGATTTAGTAGTATTCCTAATCAACCGATCTTATTTGAAGATCCAATATTTGCAAATCAATTATGTTTAAATAAAGATATAAGAGCATATGCTCAGTTATTACAAGCTGGAGATACCATGTGCGTTCAGTTATTTAATACAGGAGATTTATCAAGTTATGACTTACAGCCTCTAACTTTAAACGGTGATATATTACCTAATGGAGATTTCAGTAATAATCTTACTAACTGGCATCAAGGAGATATTGCTGCATCAGTAGATGATGGACCATGGCCTTGGGGACCTTCTTTCGATTGGTACTTAAATGCTGGTGGTGCTCAAAGAATGAGTAGTGCAACAAAAGGAATAGGTCAAACTTTACCATCAGGAACAGTAGGAGATAATTTTTTAATATCATTAGATTTTGAAACATATCAAAGCATAGGTGGTATTATAGTTTATTTAGGAGATTTTGCAACAAACGCTTGGAATAGTGTAACTAGACAAGCAACCGATCCTGTAAATTTTGATGGGAGATATACAGTTATATTAAATTCTTATGCTGGTTTAGATTTATGGTTTGATGCAACTTCAGCAGGAGCAAAGCCATTGTTAAAAGACATTAGAACTTATAATTGCACTGGTCTAATACCTTTCATTCCTAATTTTAATTTTTCGAGTGGATGGATGTATGTAGAAAGTTGCAACGGATATCAAGTAATGGCTCCTAATTGGGATATAGATACTTCATTTAATTTATTTCCTGGAACTAATTATGCATTCTCTTTTAGTATTAAGAATTTGCAAGAAGGCTCAATTGACATATTTGATGTTGATGGAAATTTAATTGTATCTGCAACTGAGAATAGAGATTATGAAGTTTTCTTAAGTTATACCGGATCAACTGGTCCTATGTTATTTACTGTATCAAATGCATTATCTGTAGGTGGTATCTTATATAATTTTAAAGTAGCTACAGAATGCTTTGATCATAGATTTAAATTAGTTAATTCAGATATTGGTTCAGAATCTGCATGGTTTGATAAAGACAATCTAGATTTTCCAGTTAAGTATTATAATGGAAGAATGTTTTGGTGTTTTGATATGGCTGATATAAATGATTTTGATACTGGTAATCCATTACAAACAGGTTGCTATAACATAGTAATTGATGATTGTGGAGATGGAGAATATACTTCATACACAACTATAAACTACACTACCGGTAGTCATCCATGCACTGTATGGATGGAAGGAGATTGCACCACAAATGCTTTTGATTTCTTCTTTAAAGATTCAGTTACAAATATAGAATTCAAGCTTGGGCAGCGTTTAAGATTGTTACAATTTAATCCTGTCTATACAATTAAATCGGAGGACTATCTTTATAGCAATGGAGATATGACTCGCACATCAGCGCAAACTTCTAAAAAGAGAGAAGCATGGTTTGACTATTGCGATGAGCCTACACATGATGTCATAAGATGTCAATTGCTTTGTGATACACTTACCATAGATAACAAACCTTTTTATTTTGTATCAGGAGATTATCAACCTGAGTGGTCGCAGAATGGACAGTATAACTTAGCACAAAGTAGAGTAGAGTTAATGGCAGTGCAAGAAAGAACTTTATTCAATAAAAACTGTATATGAGAGGAATAGTAACGATGGCCTTAAAGCATCCATTGTATGGCCGGTATGCCTACAATCTTGCTTTGAGCATTAAGAGTGCTGACATGCGCCAACAGGTTGCAGTGATTGCTGATGAAGAAGGATTAAGACATTTGCATCCTGGACAAAGGATGATATTTGATTACATCATTCCGCCTGCAGTGGAGAAACCTTTGGTAAATAAGTTTCATCTTATCAATCTATCTCCATTTGATGAGACCTTATTCGTGGATGCTGATATGATTTTTAGTCCTTTGGCTAACTTCGAGGAGTATTGGAACTCTATGAAAGATGTGCAATGGACCATGGCCAATCGTGGCAAAGATGATTTAGTTAAAGGTATCAGCGAATGGACCACTAAAGAGGATTTACAAGAAGCTTATGGATTAGTTCCTTACTCAACTTGGGAGTGGTACGATTTATCATCAGAGTGGATATATTTCAAGAAAAATGACTTAAGTTATACTATCTTTGCTAATGCTGAGAAGTACTATGATGAAAACTATCTTAAGGTAAGAGCATTTGCCGGAGATAGACCTGATGAGCCTTACTTCAATCTTGCATTGAATAGTATTCCTCATGAGCCACATCAAGTACCATATCAGCCAACTTACTGGCAGCCTGCGATGAAAGGATTTCCTGGAGCGATGGCAATAAAGAAAGGTTGGATGGCTTTCAGTGTAGGAGGAAAGTTAATACCTCAACAACAGCAGGCAGTCTATGATGAGCTTGCTAAAAACGCATCCTTCAGGATGAACATGCCGAGCATGAAAATTGCTCAAAAAATGAATCAACTAAGTGAAAGAAAAGTAATTTAATGGCAGCAGTAACAGCATCATTCCTTGAGCCTTATTTATTGAATAATAAATATCGACACTCTTTTTATCATGATGGAGTAGAATTAGCAGAAGAACTAGCAGTTCATGCTAATGGAGAATTCCCTGATGATTTGATATTAGAGAGAAGGCCTGCAGAAAGCGAAGAAATTAAAAACTATAGAGAAAAGATTTTCACACCAATCACTAAGCCAGTGTTCACGAAAGTGTACAATAGCTTGATGAAGATCCGTAAATCTTCTGATTGGATGATAAGCTTTCCATCAGATGTACCTCCTTCTATTGCATCGGATGAAACTCCTGAGGAGTATCTGATGAAGAAGTTCCCGCGCAATGGAAGTATAACAAACTGGATGTTTAGCGTAGCATTCAAACCATATTTGATAGATGCCAATGCAGTAGTATTGACTATGCCTATTAACTATGAGATACAAGACAATGAGTACTTCAAACCATATCCAAAGATATTCACTTCAGGTCAGGTCCTTGATTATAAGATAAACGAGTTCTACTTACTACAAGATAGTGAGGTGCTTAGTTATGAAGAGGACTATTATGAGTACCGCAATGGCAGAAGATTCTTCTTGATTCAGCCTGATGTATTTCAAGTTTTTGAAGAGAAGAATGGCAAGGTTTACGAAGTAATGCAGATACCTAATGTGCTTGGTTATATACCAGTGCGACATTTGAACGGTATGGTATTAGAGCAAGGCAATCACAGCTCACTATATGAGTCTCGCATCAGTGGTATTGTGCCAATGCTTAACGAGGCAGTGCGTGAGTATTCAGATTTACAAGCTGAAATTGTTCAGCATATTCACTCAACTATGTGGGCGATTCAGCCTCAGCAGTGCGGTAGATGTAAGGGAGTAGGAGAGATTCCAAGAGAGAACTCAGCACCTGTATCATGTCCATCATGTGGTGGTAAAGGATTACTTCCATTAAATCCATTCGAGCATATTATTATGCCAATGCCTAAAGCTGGTGAGACAGCAATTACTGCACCGGTTGGATATGTTCAGAAACAAACTGAGATTGCGAGACTTCAGGAAGAAAGAATTAGACAGCATATTTACGATGCATTGAGTGCCATCAGTATGGAGTTTCTTGCTGAGACACCTATTGCTCAATCAGGAGTTGCTAAGCAAGTAGATAGAGAAGAGCTTTACAGCTTTGTTCATTCTATTGCAGAAGATATAGTTCGTATTATGGATGAGATATGCTATGATATACTTGCATGGAGACACTACGGTCAGAACATTGATATCAATACTTTGATACCTTACATTCCAGTACCGGAGAGATATGATATGTTAAGTGGCAAGGTATTAGTAGATGAGCTTACTGCAATGGTACAAGCTAAAGTTGATCCGGCAATCATCAATGCAGCACAGATTGAGTTAGCAGATAAGAAGTTCAACGAATCAAAAGTAAAAGACTTAGTGATACTTAAACTAAAACTAGATCCATTCGCAGGAGTTCCTGAAGAAAACATTAGCTTGTTAAAGACATTCGATGCAATCAATAAAAATGATTTAGTGGTACATGCTAACATCAGCAAATTTGTTACAAGAGCAATGAATGAAATTGATGGATTTGCAGAGTTAACTTATACTGAGCAAGAAAAGATTATGCAACAATATGCTACTGATTTAACAGCTCCAAAACCTGCTGTAGGTGGAGTGCCAGTACAAGGAATGGAAGTTCCTGAGTCAGTTGATCAGAAAAGATTAGATGCACAAGCTACATTGAAAGGAACAGTAGGAGGAGTGCAAGGTATTCTTGAAATTCAGAAATCAGTTGCACAAGGAATCACAGATAGAGATGCAGCAATTGCATTGTTAATTGAGATTTATGGCTTCAGTGAAGAGCAAGCAGTGAATGTAGTAGGAACTCCAAAAGCTATACCTCCAACAGGAATATAATAGATGGCTAAAGCAGATGCGATAATAAGGGATATTACAGACCTTATAGAGGCTCGGATTGATGCTTGGAATAGCAATATGCCAAAGCTTCAAGAAGATGCCTATAAAGTCGTTTTAGAGCTATCTGCTGAACTTGAAACAAGCAACGGACAAATCAAGCCATCAGTAAAGAACATCAAGACTATTGCGAAGATTAAAGCAGAACTTGATAAGACTATTTTTAACAAGGAATATCAAGATGATCTCGATGCAATCATAGAAGATTATAAAACTATTTCGGACTTACAGCGTAATTACTTCTCAGCAGTAGTAGGAAAGTTCAAAGTACCATCAGTGCTTGAGCAAATTCAACAACTTGCACAGGATGCAGTGATTGAGCAGTTAGGTCAGGATGCAATTAGTGCCAACTACACAGGACCAATCAAAGATATCTTAGTTAAGAATGTAACTACAGGCGGAAGCAGAGCAGAGTTCATAGAGCAAGCTCGTGAGTTTATGCTAAACACTGATACCGGAGATGGAAGATTAGTGAGATACACTAAGCAAATAGTAACAGATAGCTTGAATCAGTTCTCTGCAAACTACAATGCAACGCTCACAGATGACTTAGGCCTTGAGTGGTATAAGTATGATGGCTCTTTGAAGGATACATCAAGACCTTTCTGCGATGCATTAATAGCAGCGAAGAAGTCATGCATGCCATACATCCACAAATCACAGTTAGAAGAGATTGTTAGTGGTAATATTTGCGGAGAGCAAGTTCCTATCTATGATAAAACAGGACTTCCTCAAGGTATGATTGCTGGGACAAATGCTTCCAACTTCCGCATAAATCGCGGAGGTTACAACTGTAATCATCAATTATATCCAGTAAGTGCTGCAGTTGTGCCTAAAGAGTTGAGAGATAAGTTTAAAAATCAATAGTCTTATATTATATTTGCATAAACATAAAAGTCCGAAAGGAAAAACACCTATGACATTAGCTGAATTTATTCAAGAATTATCAGAAAGAGTACAAATCGATGCTGCCGATGAGCAGTTAAAAGCATTAGTGATGAATCCTGCACTTTCAAATGTGCAAGTTCCTTCTAGTGTTGCAGCTTCAGTTCAACAGCGTTTAATGACTGAGAACGAAGCAAAGATTAATCCTGTAGTAAAGAAACACTTTACCGGCACAGCACTAAGCACAGTGGACAGTAAGATTAAAGACTTACTTGATGAGTTTAGTTTCGATGATGAGACTAAGACTTCCATCTTAACTGAGCAATCTACTTACAATCGTATTCCTATGCTTGCTAAAGCTATTGCAGATGCAAAGGATAGAAGTATTAGTGCAACTGGAGGAGAAAAGAAAGCATTAGTTGATAAGATTACTGAACTTCAAAATCTACTTAATGCAGAGAAAGAAGGTCGCAAATCTGATATCTTCAATGTTAACTCACAATGGGAAAGCAAGCTTACTGAGAAAGAACTTTATGCAATGTTCAGTGGTTATAACTACGCACTTGACTTAGATAAAGATGTTACTATCTCAACTGCTAAAGGACTTTGGGAGAAGAAACTAAAAGAGAGAGGAGGCAAGTATGTGTTCACTAATGATGGCCTAAAGCTTGTTAATGCAGAAGCTCCAGACTTGCCTTTCACAATAGATAATAAGACAGTAGATGTCAAATCATTTACCGAAAATGTCTTGGCTGAGGCTAAATTGTTGAAAGTGCAAGGACAGGCTCCTGCATCTCCTACAAATACTCCAACTCCAACTCCAGTGCAAGTAGCTAAGCAAGTAGCACCTGCTGCTAAAGCGGCTACTTCAAAAGCTCTTGCTGATTTTAGAGCAGGAAGCAATCCATTATAACAGTCATAATCGTGATACGTGGCTTCTAAGCCAAACAATTTAAACAGGGAGAAATCCAATACGAGTAAAAAAACTAAATTTTAAATCTATTTATCCTTAAAATAAAATGGCAAACGGATATTGCGAAGCCCTGTTATTGCATCTTGAATCAATTGCAGGCATTAACTATCCTGGTAAGAAGGTAACTATTCCAGGTTTCTTAAACATGTTGATCAGCCAGCCTGATCGTCCTTTCGCTGCTGCGAATGTAGGCGGACACTACAAAGATGTTCGTGTAAAATATATGCCTCGTACAACTACTGCTCAAGTTTCTACTTCAGATACTTGCTCTGTAGATTTCGTACCTGCATACCTTGAGACAACTGTATCAGTTGATAATGTAGCTCAAACAGGAGTTTGGGTATCAGATGATGTTGTTCGCCAATATTGCGAAGATGCTTCAAGAACTGTAGCTGTAGGTCAGCCTGCTACTCAGTTAATGAATGAGCACTTAAACTCAATCTTACATGCAATGAATGGTATCTATCAGAAGATGGAAAACATCCTTACTGATGATGTAACTTGGGGAACTCACTTTGCTACAGGTACTAATTCTGCAGTTACTGTTAACATCGAGCAAGATGGTACTTTGAATGACCTTGCAACAGGTTTAACAAAGTTATTATTAGATGCTGAAACAAACGAATTCTGTGGACAGCCTTTAATGGTTGGACCTCTAGGCTCTAAGATGCATGCATATAGCTTACAAAACAAGTACAAAGCATTAGCTCCAGGCGAAGGTTTTGATCCTGCAATGTTAGCTATGAATGCTGGTTTCTCTTTCTTTGCATCAGGACAAGCTGCTTCAACTTGGGGAAATGCTAATGCATTAGGTATGTTTGCTCCAGGTAGCGCACACTTAATCGAGCGTTTAGACAATGTTGGTTCTTTCGCTGGTCAGCGTGGTTCTTCATTCTTCACAACTATCGTAGATCCTCGCACTCAGTGCTGGACTCCAAATGGTTTATCTAACATTCAGTTTGACTTACAAGTTAAGTACATCGACTGTCCAGATGATTTAGGCCGTTTAAATGGTGGTGGTGCTATCGATCCTGCTGAGTTAACTGCATCTCGTGGATATGCATTAATCATTAAGAAGCGTTATGGCTTATTCCAAACTCCGACAAATGCATTTGATGCAGCTGATCGTATGACTGGAAGTAATGGTGCATTGCTTTACACAATCACAAACTCTTAATAAAATTAAGTATAATCGGGGGGTGGGCAACTACCTCCCTTTATAAAATCAAATATGAATTGCTTAACAGATTATATCGGACTCAGAGGCTGCTCAAGCTCTATACCTCCATCAGGTCTTTATGTTAATGATTTGCCTGGCATCAGCCTTAAGCAGATTGTTAGCTTGACTAATGAAGAAGAAAAGACATATCTCGAATTGTGGGAAATGATTCAGCGCAGAGCACAGAACAGATTCTCTTTAGATGTTCGTGAGCAGATGGGCAAAGCATATAAGATTAAGAGTATCAATCAAGGTATCAATATCAATGGTATTTCAACAGGCACAGGTACAGCAACTCAGCCTAATGGTACTTACTACGGTTTCACACTTGAGTATGATACAATGGACACTGGCAATGTGCCAAGTCCTTTGACTTACATGCATATTCAGCAGATTAAATTCTACTCTGAAATCAGTGGTAATTATAATATTGAGTTTATTGATATCGATGCAAAGACTACTATATACAGCATTTATGCTGATCTAAGTATAGGAAGTAATATGATTGAAGTAAACACAACCTTCACTAATGTAGGTAGATTATTCGTAGGAATTCAAATTCCTGAGAATGATAACTATACTTCCATCAAAACTACTGATGATTATTGGACAGGATGCTGTGGAGTATTAGTAAGAGGAGCTACTTTCTATGATGGTACATTCTCATTTAAGAGTGAGCTTTTTGGATTTAGTCCAATCTTTACAATCGGCTGTTCATGGGATGGCTTGATTTGTCAAAACAAAAATATTTTCAGCAGACCTTACTGGTATCTATTAGGTATCGAGGTCCTGACTGAAGTCATATACTCAACTAAGTTAAATCAATTCACTACGGTAAACTTGCAGAAGGCTAACGAGCTTCGCACAGAATACCAGGTTGAATACATGAAAGCTCTTACTCAGGTTGCAGAAGGAATGAATCTTGACTGCGATTGCTGTTTAGAGTGCTCAGGTAGTGTTCAATTGCGTGAAACAACACAATTCTATTAATATGGGATGTAACTGCGGTAAAGCAAAGCCAAAAGGCGGTAAGAAGTAATGGCTCAATCTGATACTTCTGCATTAATTAAGATCACAGCAAAGCTTCAATCTTTAGAGCAGTCAGATGCACTGCTTAGAGTGGTAGCTTCTACTATGCTTGCTGAGACTCGCGAAAGGATTCATGAGGAAGGAAAGAATGCAGCAGGAGGAAACATAGGAACTTATAAGAAGTCCTATTTAGAGTGGAGGATGGAGAATGGATATAAGACCACAGGCTCCAATGTAAAATTATTCTTGACCGGTCAGATGCAGAATGATTACAAAGTAGTGCCACAAAGCAAGACAAAATATGGCTTAGGATTCAGCAATGCATTCAATGCTGATAAGGCTGGATGGGCAGAAGAAAAGTACGGTAAAATATATGGTTTAACTCCTAATGAAGAACAGCTAGTGCAAGACATATGCGATGATTTCATTAAAAATCTATTTAAGTAATGCCTTACATCAACGAAATAGTTAACATTATCAATACTAGCTTAGCTGAAGGAAAGCTAAAGAGCAGTAAATTCAATAAGCAATTGTTAGGACTTGCAGAGCTTTTGCCTCGCAACTATCAAGATGAACAGGATTCAGTTCCTGCTTTAGTAAGTTTAAATAACTCGACACAATTCTCAGGCTTCGATGATCGTTACAACATTGTAATCTATCATCGCTGTTTGAGCACTAATATAGTTGAGTCCCCTATTTTATTTGGAGATGGCTTGAACACCGCGCGAGAGGAATCAGAAATGCGGATGATAGTCTTTGCAGATAGAGTGGGGATTCAGCTCCAACCTCAGCAATTGAGCTTCTTGCTGAGCTCTGCTATTCAACAGCAGCTGAAGTACTCTCAAATCTCATCTTATGCAGGTTTGTATGGATGTACTATAGAAGCTAAGACAACTAATTACGATAGCGTCAGGATATACCAAGACGAATACAATAGACCTGCACAGTCTTATCCAGTGCAACCAAATCAAATATACATGGCAATCGATTATACTATCACGACTGACTATGATGTATCATGTATAGATGACTGTTTAACCTGTTAAAAAAAACTAAAAAAAATGTCTGTTTATTATCCAGCTTCAAACTGCGGTGGTGGGAGCATTCCGGTTTACTCTTGTAATCCATGCCCTGAGTATGAGTATTCTCGTATTCGTTCAATCGCATTCGTAAAAAACACATGGTCATTCACTGATCCATCTGACCACGCTGAGTGGGATGCTGCATTAACTGCAGGTGCTGCAATCGTTATTTGGGCAACTTCAGGAACTTATGATGGCTCTACAATTGATGAGCTAGTAGGTTTCGGAGATGCTGAAACTCAAAACGGTGGTGCAACGCATGTACTTACTTACAAAGATCCTAACTCAACATCAAACTGTAACTTCTACAATGCAATCAAGAATTCATCTGATTACACTGTATGGTTTAGAACTTCTTCTAAAATTTGGGGATCAGGCGAGCCTGTAACTATCACTCCAAAGTTACCGGTAACTGATAACTTGAAGGATGTATTAACTTATGAGGTAACTGTTAAGTGGCAGAATCCACTATTACCTTGTCCTTATGACACTCCAGAAGGTATCTTTAATCAGTGCTACATAGCAATTCCATAATTTAAAAAGAAAGGAGCTGGAAACGGCTCCTTTTTTATTATTTTTATAGCATGATTAAGATGGATATCGATAACAATTCAGCAGAAGGATTCTTGCTGTCTGTTACACTCATAGCATTTGGTAAACTATCAGAGTCAATCAGTAATGTAGAGTTGACTCCAGTTTTGCAAAATACTGCGTATATACTATCAGGAATGGTAGCTATCGATACTCTAAGTGGAGGTAAGATAAAAAAGTTTATAGCGAAATTGTGGAAATAAGAAAAGGCCAGCTAAACACTGGCCTTTCTTCAAATGAACAATTAACAACAAAAACAAATTGAAACCTTACAACTTATTACAAATATAATTATTTTATGAGATATATTCTTTACTCTCTGCTAATATTTATTTCAGCTTGCACAGATGCAAGCAAAGAAGAAATGCCTGGTCCTTGTGGTACTGCTACAAAGGAAATAAAATATCCTTCTGATGTAAAGCCAATCATTCAACAGCATTGTATTTCTTGCCATGCAGACTATATTTTTTACGATAGTCTAAACCAGGACATCCTTACTCGTGATCTTTATAAGAGAGTAGTAGTTACTCGTGATATGCCTCCATCAGGTGGATTAGATACTTGTGATTACATAATTCTTAAAAGATGGATGTACAATGGACACACCTCAAACTAAATACTCATTCAAATTAAAAACTTACTTCGCACCTACTCCAAAACTTTTCAGAATGATTGGAGATACTCTACTTTCTCTAGGTAGCTTAATGACTGGCTATCAGATACTTTGCGATGAAAAGACACTTGCATTAATTTCATTAACACTTACTGTTTTAGGTAAGTTCATGACTAACTTAGCATCATTAGACGTTAATGAAACGACCAATTAAATCATACATACCAGAAGCATGCTTAAGTATATTATATATTCTCTTAGTCTTATACTTGCTCTTTTGGCAACCTTGATATTTGTACTCTGTGTATTACTGGCTGAGCCGGTAGTTTTGTTGACAGCTAAAAGCGTTAACTTATTTAAAAAATTCAAACATGGAAAACACAGAGTTCCTGAAAGTACTAATACTTGTCTATGAACATGATGAAGCTGATGAAATCATTGGCACATCTAATGGCAAGTCGTTTAAAAGACAGATACTAATTCCATTCAACAATATTTTTTTTATTCAGGAGGCTTTAGATAAGCGTGAGACTGAGATAATCCTAATAGATGGGGAAACTATCATCGCATTAGAGAAGTTCGCTATAATCGAAGCTAAATGGTATGAGTGGAGTAATGAACAAAACACACTACTTAAAAAAACTAAATTCAATTGAAAGAAGAACACAAAGAGTTAGCTAAGTACTATTGGCGAGCTCGTAAATTATATGATACATATTTCGA
>Ga0315909_10002439_pt1 | contig 23812 bp, 33 predicted proteins | sample LakEriMetagenome_11_FD_203527 | JGI IMG/M metagenome (GOLD analysis project Ga0315909, IMG submission 203527) | Freshwater fungal communities from buoy surface, Lake Erie, Ohio, United States - Buoy 2 MA125 | ecosystem: Environmental > Aquatic > Freshwater > Lake | place: USA: Lake Erie, Ohio...
ATTGATAGGGATTTCATTATCCTTATCAATTTTAGTGTTTATAGTTCTTAAATTCTTCTTACATTTGAACATTGAAAGATACTATACCTTAGTGCCATTTACAATTTGTCTAATCGGATTAATACTTATAGAAACCAATGAATCATGTAAAAGAAACATTCCTTAACTACATTACATACGGTATGTCAGGAGTTGGAATATTAGTTAATTTTGAGAATATAAAAAGTGTGATATTGTTTGTTGGAGCTTTTATTTTGCTTTCGCTTCAAATTTATTTACACATCATAAAAATTAAAAACGAAAAAAATGTTAAAGACAAGCCAGATAATAAGTAAGTACGGAAAACCGAACCAACAAGGTAGTTATTTGACGACTATAAAATTACCTTATCCAATGCGTTTGGCGTGGGATAAAAAAACAACAGTTACAACTATGCGTTGCCATAAATTAATTGCTAATGACTTTCAAAAAGTTTTCGCAGATTTATTAGCGCATTACGGGTTGCCAAAAATTCAAGAGTTAGGAATTGATTTATTTGGTGGTTGTTTCAATTTTCGTGCTATGCGTGGAGGTTCAGATTATAGCCGTCATAGTTGGGGAATAGCTATTGATTTAGACCCTGAAAGAAATCAATTAAAAGAAACAAGCAAAACGGCTAGATTTGCACGTTCAGAATATAAACCAATGATTGATATTTTTTACAAGCACGGATTTTTAAGTTTAGGACGTGAGCAGAATAGAGATTGGATGCATTTTGAAAAATCAGAATAACTATGAAAACAATACCATATTTTATAATCGCAATTTTACTATTTGTCATTTGGAGTAATTCCTGCAATTCCGAAACTAAAAAGGAAATTCAATACATTACTGTCAAATCAACTTCGGGAAAAGCAACTTTTGAAAAACCAAGTCAAAAAGTTGTAACGGATCAAAACAAAAATTCAGTTATTCCGAAAAAAGACAAAGACAATAATCAGTTTTTGAAAAAGGATAACGAATTTTTACAAAAAGAAATTGACAAATTATTGAAGTATAATGATAGTTTGTTAAATGCTTTGGTTTTATTGGATGACAAAGAATTAAAAGAAGCGTATAATAATGCAATAGCGATTAATTACTTTGAGCGAAAAATTGACAATGATACGGTTAAAATTGACGTTTACGGTTTGACACGTGGAACTATTGAAACGATGCAAATCGATTGGGAAACCAAAGAACGAAAGCAAGAAGTACAAAAAAAAGAGTTATTGTTTCGGGCGTTACTTGGTGGCGAAATTGGAGTTAACAAAGAATTAAACCAAGGCACTTACAAAATCAACTTATCACTTCAAAACAAAAAGAATGATATTTTAAGATTTTCTTATCAAAGAATTGGAAGTAATGAATATGGATTGATTGGGTTTGACAAATCTATTTTTTCTGTAAACAAAAAAGTTAAGAAATAAATTTGTAGTTTTGAAGTGATAATCTTTTTTATTGTTTTGAGGTTTTTATTTGATTAGTTGAGGCGTTCAGAAATGAACGCTTTTTTTTATTTTTATTGTTTGAATTAAAAATTATATATATTTGTAGAGAAATTAAAATAAATCATTATGAATTTTGCATTAAAAAGGGAAATTTATGGGGCTAATGCTTGGTGTATAGATGCGTTGTCTTATGGTTCGTTATCTCAAATATTAAAAGATAATCGTAATGGTGTTGTTTTGGAGTTGCCGGAAACTAAATACAATAGTCCGCAAATTTATAATGCTTTTACAAGAACTATTCAATACGGTTGGCAACTAAATAATTCAGATGAATTTGAAGCTGTTGGAGTTATAAATTTAAACGGCGCAATTACTCTTTCTGGTGGTGAGAGTACCGTGGGAATGGAACAATTAGCACAAAATATGCTTTTTATGTCTAAGGACAAAAGAATAAAGGCTTTTATAATTTTAGCTAATTCTGGCGGTGGTTCTAGTAATGCGGTTCAAGTAATGAAAGATACCATTAACCAAATTAAATTAACTAAACCAGTTTACGGATTGGTAAAAAAAGGCGGGATGTCAGCAAGTGCTTGTTATGGTATTTTGTCTAGTTGCCAAAAGATATATTCAGAAAGCGAAATGAATATCGTAGGTAGCTTAGGAACTATGATTGAATTTTCTGGATATGCTGCAAATACGACTTTAGAAAGTGGCGAAAAAGTAGTGAGATTGTACGCTACAAAATCAGTAAACAAAAACAAAGCTATTGAGGAAGCTTTGAATAATGACAATTACGAGTTATTAATTAATGAAATGTTAGACCCGATTAACGAAAATTTCCTTAATTCAATAATTCAAGATAGACCTCAACTATCTAGTACAACGTGGGATGACGGAGCGCATCATTTTTCAAAAAATGTCATTGGTACTTTTATAGATGGCATTGCTAGTTTTGATGAAGTTGTTTCAATGTTGGAAACCGAAAGTAAGATTGTGTTAAACAATGTAAATAAAGTTAAATTTAATTCAAATTCAAAGATGACAAGAGATGATTTAAAAAGTCAATTTCCATCGGTTCACGCTGAAATCGTTAAAGAGGGAATTACTCAAGAACGAGAGCGAGTGGCAAGTTGGTTAACTTACCAAAGTGCCGACCCTGAAATGGTGGCTAATGGTATCGAAAGTGGCGAAGCTATTACGCCATCCCAAAGGGAAAAGTTAATGGTAAAAATGAACTCACTAACGATGTTAGAAGCTATGAAAGGCGATAACGCTACGATTGTGACTACTACTGAAAGTACAACTGTACAAGCTACAGAAACTACAGAAGATGCAGCACAATCAGAAGTAAACGACTTTTACTCTAACCTTGCTAAAAAAATCTAAAAAATGGGAGTAGATGTAAATCAAAGAAATGTAACCCGTAATCAATCGACTGCGGATTACACACAAAAAAAAGTTTTTCTTTTTGGTAACAGTTTTGATAGTGGTTTGTTGAAAAACACAAATGCCGCTGCATTAGGTTTAGAAAGTGGAGTTTTACTTGCTAGAGCTGCTGGAACTTACGAAACGGCTTCGGTTGTTTTTAACGCTTCGGGATTAACTGCTGGTCAAACTCAAATTTTAGGTGGTTTAACTTTCACTTCGACGGGTGTAACTACACAAGCTCAATTAGCTGCTGCTTTTGCAAATTTAGAAGATGGTGCTACTACTGGTGCTGGTACTTCTTTAGGTACTTATTCTGGTGCGTTAACTGGTTGGTCAACTGGTGCGGTTACTGATATTGCAACTGTATTATTTACGGCTACTACTGTTGGTAATGTTACTAACTTAGCTGAAACTGGTACGGGCGCGAATCCAACTATAAATATCGTTTCTGGTGGTTCTACCGCTAGTGCTGGTGGTTTAATTCCAGTAACTTCAAGTAATTTAGCTGATGTAATCGGTATTTTGACTTACGAAGGAAGCGGAACGCTTGGAACTGATGACGAATTACAAGTAAATATGTGTATTGGTGGCGAAATTGACGGCACTGAATTAGTATTGCCAAGTGGAGTTACTTTAAATACAGTTGTTGGAAATAAGACGTTAAAAGACGTTCTTAATGCGGTTGGTTTCGTGGTTCGTGATAACGTAGTAGAAAATACAAATTTTGATAATTAATAAGCCATGATAGGATTAAATCAACATCGTAAAGGATTTACACAACAATTAGTTGCTACTTTTTCAGACAGAGTAGGTGTAAAATCGGGTTTTGGTGCGTTTTTCCCAGATAAAACGACAAGAACAAAAGGATTTTCAATTGAAGTTGAAAGATTAGGTAAAAAGGTAGCTGTTGACGTTCAACGTTGCACCGATCCGATTAGAAATAAGTTCAGTAAATCAACTGAAAAGATTTTCATTCCGCCAATGTATTCGTTAAGTTTCGATTTTACGTCGTGCGAAAGCTATGATGTTACTTTTGGAATGGGAACAGTTCCAAACGAAATTACAGGAACGTCATTATTGCAGTCTGCTGATGCGAAATTAACTCATTTGAAAGACCAAATCGAAAGAGCGAAAGAGCTTCAAAGAGCGCAAATTCTACAAACTGGAATTGTTGTTTTGAAAAATGGAGATAACATCGATTTCAAACGTAAAGCCGAAAGTTTTGAAACTTTAACTGGTGCTGCAAGATGGACGGTTTCTGCTGATTGCGACCCTGTAAAAGATTTACAAGACGGTTGCGAATTTTTGAGAAATACTGGACGTTCTGGAGCATCAACTGTTAATGCTATTATGGGTTCAACTGCGTTTAATAATTTCAAATTATCTGCAAAAGTTAAAGCCGAAGCGGACATCAGAAATATTAATCGTACTGACATCCAAATGCCACAAATGGATAATGTTTCTGGTTTAGTTTTCCAAGGTCAAGTTGGAGCTGGGGATTTTATCGTAAATCTTTGGACTTATAACGAAACTTACGAAGATGCGGAAGGTAACGAAGTACGTTATTTAGATGCAAACAAAGTAATTTTGTTGCCGTCAGATTTCCAAGGGTTCACTGGTCATGGTGCATTACCTGCTGTTTTAGGTAACGTTCACGATGGTCAATATGTTGGAAATGTTGAAGCTACTTATGAAGTTCACGACGTTATCGACCCTAAAAAAATGAGTTGGGAATACATTCTAAATTCAGCTCCATTAGCGGTTCCGTTATCAGTTGACAGAATTTATACATTAACGACAACGTCAGCATCGTAATGAGAACATTTGAAGTAAAAGCACCAATTCAGCTATCTAATAAAAAGGTAGCTGAATTTGGCGCAATAGTAAGCGAGAAACAACTGCATGATAATGCGGATGAACTTGTAAAGCGTGGTTTCATCAAAGAGGTTGTAATTGATGAAAAAGTTTTGGAAATTGAAGTTGAAGAAACTGAAAATCCAGTTAAAAAATTAGTTGCTAAAAAAAATCAAGTTAAAAAATAAAGCATGAGTAGTTTAATCCAGTTAGCCAAAAGAGATAGTCGTCATTTTGTTACAAAGGGAGGTTTTGAAACGTTAATAACGGTGCAAACCCCTGCACAAGATAAGACTGAAATTTTAACTGGATTTGCTACAAAGCATTGGTTTAGCTTTGATACGGATGGAAATCCAACAAATTCAAAAAACGTTCACGTTTGTATTTCTGAAACTGACTTAGTAAATTTAGGTTTTACGGTACGTAAATCAAATGGCGAAATAAGTTTACTAAAATATTTTATTTCGTTCGCTGATAGCTCTGGAATAACCAAAAAATATGTAGTTCGTGAAAATATGCCAGATGAAACATTAGGATTAATCATTTTAATTTTAGGAGATTTTAAATAATGGCTTCAATAATTGAAAATATCATACCACGTCAAGGATTTGAGATTGTGCTTGAAAAAATAGCGGTTATCTTATTTGAGGAGTTGACAAAACAAAAATCATTGCAAAATTTAAGCGATGATTTTAGTGTTTATATCGAACGTCAAACTGCTTACGATAAAAGCGAAGGGATTGTTATTTCAGTTGGACTAGATAACATCGATTACAACGGTAAAAATCAATTTGACGTACAAGGAAATACTACTTTTTTTATTGATTTGTACACAACTGGAGATGAAACTTTAGTTTTAAGTGGCGACGATAATTCAAGATTTCTAACTTTGAAATGGTTAGGTATGATGCGTTCGATTTTATCAAGCACTAAATACAAAACTTTAGGTTACGCACCTGGTTTAATCGGTGGTACTATGGTAGAAAGAATACAAAATCAATTAACCTATGGCAATGGCGATGCTAATTTTATAAAATTTGCTAGGATTACATTTTCAGTTAGAATACAAGAAAATCAAGAAATGTGGACTTCAATTGAATTACAAGGGAACGATACGACGATCAAAATCAATGAAACTGAAAAAGGTTTCAAATTAACATTTAATAATTAAAAAATTATGAGTGCAATTTCAAATGCTGTAGGTACTGAAAGGCTTTCAAGAGTTTCTGGTTATAAAATTAGAAAAGGCATTTTTACAAATGATACTGCTAATTTACCTCAAATGATTGCGGTTTTTGGAGAAGCCAACACAGCAAATCAAAGCGGATTAACCGCTGATAAAAGAGAAGTTACAAGCGCAAAAGAAGCCGCGGACTTATATGGATATGGTTCGCCAATTCATAGAATTATGAGTATTTTGCGACCAGTTAATGGTGGGGATGGAGTTGGAGGAATACCAACTATTGTATTTCCGCAAGTTACAGATGAAGCGGCTACGGCTACTGAAATCGAATGGACTGTGACAGGCACGGCAACGGCAAACACAACGCATTTTGTTGTTATTAACGGACGTGATACAATTAACTTTCAAACATTAGCGTATAGCGTGGTTATTGGAGATACCGCTACTGTTATTGCTGGTAAAATCAAAGATGCTATTAATTCTGTATTAGGTGCGCCAGTTACGGCTGCAAATACATTAGGAGTTATGACTGCTACGACAAAATGGAAAGGTGCAACGTCTGCGGAAGTAAATATCGTTATTGATTATGGCGACAATTCAGCTGGATTGACTTACACTAATTCAGATACTACTGATGGAACTGGTGCGGTAGATTTAGCTGATAGTTTGGTGCAATTCCAAAATGATTGGTACACTTGCGTAATTAATCCTTACGGTTCAGTACAATCAAATACATTAGCTACATTTGAAACGTTTAACGGTGTTCCAGTTGACAATCCTACGGGTAGATGGAGTGCTACGGTGTTTAAACCGTTTATGGCGTTTTTTGGTAGTGTATTGAATACTAGAAGCGGATTAGTAGCTATTACCGATGCTAACGCAAGAGTTGAACAAGTTACAAATGTTCTTTGTCCTGCTCCAAATTCAAGTGGATTTACTTGGGAAGCTGCTGCAAATATGGTAGCGTTATTTGCTAGACAAATGCAAGACAATCCACATTTGGATGTAAACAATTTAGCTTATCCGGATATGCCAGTTCCAAGTGATGGAAATATTGGCGATATGGCGGATTATAATAACAGAGATTTACTTGTAAAAGCAGGTTGCTCAACTGTTATTTTAGAGAATGGAGCGTATAAAGTTATGGACTTGGTAACAACGTACCATCCTGACGGAGAAACTCCTTTACAATTCAGTTATTGTAGAAATCTTAATTTGGATTGGAATGTTAAGGATAGTTACACTACTTTAGAAGCGATTAGATTACGTGATAAAACATTAGTTTTAGACAATCAAAACGTAACTGTAAGCGGTGCAATTAAGCCTAGAGAATGGAAGGCTGTGTTATTTGATTTATTTGAGGATTTAGCTGAAAAAGCACTTATAAACGACCCTCAATTTTCAAAAGATAGTTTAGTTGTTCAAATCAGTTCTACAAATCCAAATCGTTTTGAAACTCTTTTCAGATACAAAAGAACTGGAATTGCGAGAATTGAAAGTACTGATGCGGAAGCGGGATTTTAACCTTTTAAATAATTAAAAAATGGCAAATTTTATATTTGGCGACGTTGATGAAATCGTATGCCAACACACAACGGGAGAGTTTCGCTTTTTTCCAAAATCAAATGAAAGTTTCACAATTGATAGGGGTGGAATTAGAGCCAATGACGATGCGAATCAAGTAACGTCAAACGGTCAAAATATGCCACAACTAAATCGAGTAAGATGGTCAGTTGAGGGAGTTGTTGCAGTTGATACTGTAAGCGATAACGAAATGAAAACCTTAGATGCTTTGTCGTCGCATCCAGATGATGGAGTTTGGACGTTTAGTTTGATAACTGGAGCGGTTTACAAAGGTACAGGGCGACCAGTTGGCGACCAACAATATGACACTAATGCTGGAACTATGACTTTGAAAGTTTCGGGCGGTGGAAAATTAGAAAAAATCTAAATCAATTATTAAACCTCAAAAACAATAAAAATGAAAGAAGTAAAAATTAGCGAAGAAAACGCACTAGCGGAATTAAAAAAGTTTATTCATAAATGGGTAAAAAAACCCGTTTCAGATGACAAACTAGCGGACGAGTATTTGGATATTTTGGAAGCTATTATGAGTGGAAACTTAGAAATCAATTCAGAATTTGTACCTACTTATACATTGGTGCATCCAATTAAAAATGATAGTGGCGAGATTTCGAGGTCGGTTGTAAATTTCAAAACAAGAGTTAAGCCAAATGCAAAAGCGGATTTAGCAAGCGGATTGGATTTACAAAAGCAAACGGCAAAATATGCTTTAATTTTAATTGCTCACGTTATCGGATGTACTACTGCTGAATTGGATAAATTCGAGCGTGAAGATTACGACGTTATACAGCAGTTGAGTGCTGTTTTTATGTAAGGTGGACAATTAACGATGTCGATAATGTTATTAAATCCGTTGTTGACTATTATCATTGGACACCTAAAACTATATCAAATATGTATTGTGATGATATTGATTTTCATGGATTAGTGTATTGGTATGAAAGATTAAAAGAAATTATTAAAAATTCAAAAATTAAGTAGCATGGCAGCGACAATGAAAATACCTACTGTTTTTACTGCTGTCGATAAGTTTACGTCCGTTGTCAGTAAAATGACTTCGGGCGTTTCTACTTTTACAAAGACTACGGGAGCAGCAGTAAGTGGAGTAAATACTAAAATCGACGGTTTATTTAACAAAATGGGTAATATTTCCCAATTACTATTGGGTTTAAGTTTTGGCGCAATATTAGGAAGTGCTATAACTGATTTAAAAGCCTACGAGGATGGCGTTGCATCATTTAGGACTATTGTAAGCGACTTATCTGATAAAGACTTTGCCAAATATACTGCATCGATAAATCAAGTTGCAAAGGAAACGAAAAAGAGTACTATCGATGTGGTAATGAGTTATGAGAAAATTGCGGGTTTAAATGCGAAATTTGCCGAAACATCGGACGGAATATCCGCAATTTCAAAGGCTTCAATTGTGCTTTCAAGAGCTTCAAAAGATGAGTTAGGAGCATCGACTGAAAATCTAGTCGGAATTATGAACCAATTTAGCTTAGGAGCAAAAGAAGCGGATAGGGTTATAAATGTTTTAGCTGCTGGTCAAGCGGTGGGAGCAGCATCGATAACACAATCTGCGGAAGCCTATAAAAACTTTGGTTCGGTTGCTAAAGGTGCAAATATCACATTAGAACAATCTCAAGCATTAATACAGACTTTAGGTAAATATAGTTTATTTGGTGCGGAAGCTGGAACAAAGTTAAGAGGTGCAACGTTGCAATTACAAAAAGCTGGTTTAGGTTATAAAAGCGGACAATTTAGCATTAATGATGCTTTGGAAGATGCCAACGAAATCACTAAAAAACTAACTACGCAAAGAGCAAAAGATACTTTTATTTTAAAAACATTTGGAGCTGAAAATATCACTGCTGGTAAAATATTACTAGCTAATATTGATACTTACAAAGAGTTCACAAAAGGAGTAACGGGAACAAGTGAAGCGCAAAAAGCCGCGGAAATTAATAGTAATACGTTAAGCGAAAAAATCAATCAATTAAAAGATAGTTTTACCAATTATTTAACGACAAATGACCAGACAATTGGGGGTTTAAATTTAGCGAAAGTAGCTTTAGGGTTTTTAGCAAGCAATATTGATTTAGTTGTTTTATCAGTTATTTCTATAATTGGTTTTTTGGCTTTATTAAAAACTATTATGATTATTAGTTCTACTTGGACTTTTTTATCTTCTATAGCTATGGGTGTTTATAGGGCAGCAACAGGAAAGGCATCAATTGCAATAGGTAAAAATACAGTAGCATTAGCAGCTTACAAAACAATGCAAATATTAATGACTGTTGGTACTTGGTTGGCAACAGCCGCTACAACCGCTTTTGGTGTTGCCATGGCTATTGCTACATCTCCAATATTCTTAATTATAGCGGCTATTGTAGCGATAATTGCAATATTTATTTATTGGGATGAAATAGTAGCTTGGTTTAGCAAACAATGGGAAACGTTTACTAATTTCATTAGTGCTTTGTGGACTGGAATTGTAACGTTTTTTGAAGAATTTAGCTTTGTTGACTTTTTTAGGGATATTGGACAAGCTATAATCAACTGGATGTTGATGCCTTTGAAAACGGTTTTAAAATTAGTTTCTTTAATTCCAGGTTCGATTGGCGAAGCTGCTAAAAGTGGACTTGATAAATTAAACGAGTTTACTGATTTGAGTAATGTTATTGGAAGCAAAAAAGAGGTTTTACAATCACCTCAAGAAGTACAAGCGCAAAATCAACAATCGGAAGCGGGTAAATTTAAAGGTCGTTTAGATATTAATGTTAATGATCCTAAAAAGCAAGTTACAACCGAAAGCAATTTTAGTGGAATGCCAGTCAATTTAAGTTCAACTTTAGGATTTTAGATTATGATAACAAAAGATGTTTTAATATTTGAAAGTGGCGACGGTGGGGAGTTGGCTATTGAAAACCAAGATTTGGTATTTGTAGAAAGTCTTTATCAACAAATTTATTTAGCTTTATTTGGTGGTAACGTGGAGCAAGTTACAAAGACGAATTATTTATTTAATGAACAACGATTTGATTATTGGGGGAATAGTTTGTTTTTTGCTGATGCTCCGAGTTTGCAGTTTAATTCAAATACTGAAAAAACGCTACAAAATATAGCTTTGAATAGTTCGGGACGTTTAGAATTAATTAGAGCCGTAGAAAGCGATTTGCAGTACCTAAATGAGTTGTTGAATTATACTGTTGATGTTTTGTTTTTTGAAGTGAATAAAATCAAAATAATAGTTAATTTTGCTTCAAAGGACAATCAAGAAAATAAGGTATTACAATTGATTTATGATAATGCCAAAAATGAATTAATAATCGAAAAAACGATATGAGACCAATACCAACTATACAAGAGTTACGGGAAACATTAGCGAACGACTTTAAAAGTAAATTGAATTTATTAAGCAATAATCTTAAAAAGTTTTTAGATGCTTTTTCAATTGTTGAAAGTGCTAAATTCAAATTACTTTATTTGTATTTACAAGACTTGCAAAACAATATTTTTCCCGATACTGCAGATTTAGAAGCTAATGGCGGTACACTTGAAAGACAAGGGCGTATTTATCTAAATCGAAATCCAAGACCTGCAACGGTGGGAACTTTTGAGCTAAGTGTTACTGGCGAAAGTGGTTCTGTTTTACGTTCGGGATTAACTTTTAAATCAAACGAAAATTCATTAAGTCCTGGTCAATTATATGTTTTGGATTTAGAATATACTATGACGGGTACAGATGACGTTATCGAAGTTCGTTCTTTGGGTGCGGGAAGTGAATTTGATTTGAATATTGATGACGAGTTAACCATTACCGAGCCAGTCATAGGCGTAAATCAATTAGTAACGGTAAGCGATGTAATTTCACAACCTAAAAATGGAGAAGATATAGAAGCGTATCGACAAGCTATTTTAGATGCTATACAATTAGAACCACAAGGCGGAAGTAAAACGGATTATCGTTTGTGGTCAAGCGATGCGCAAGGAGTTAAAAAGGTTTATCCGTATGTTAAAAATGGTGATGCGGGTACGGTTCAGATTTATGTTGAAGCTACTGACGGGGATGGCGTTCCGTCAAGTGGTTTGATTTCCGAAGTTGAAGATGTTATTGAGTTTGATCCAGATGAAAGCAAACCATTAAACGAAAGAGGGAGACGACCTATCCAAGCTACTGTGGAAGTTTTGCCAGTTGTTTTAATTCCAGTTACTGTTACGATAACAGGATTAAGTCAAGATACACCATCAATAAGAAGTGCAATTCAGAATAATATTGAATTATATTTGTCGAGTGTACGTCCTTATATTTCTGGAGCGGATTTAGCACGAAATCGAAATGATATTTTATATGAAGCGAGATTGCAAAGTGTAGCAACTGACGTACTAGAAAATAGTAATTTTTTCACTGGATTTGCAATTACAGTAAATGGAAATTCAGTAAGTAGTTATCAATTTGATTTAGGAAATATTCCAAATTTAGTAACGCCAATAACTTATAATTAGTAGTTATGTATCAAGTAAATGAAAAAAGTACAGTTCACGGTTTAGGCACTCCACACGGTCAAAATACGCCACACAGAATGCCGTCAAAATACGGATTGAACTATACAGAAATATTTTCAAATTTAACTCGCCAGTTGTATCCAACGGGGCGAGTTTGGTGGTTAAAAAAGAACTCTATTTTTGATAGGTTGCACCAAGCTATTAATCGAAGTTTTATTCGAGTTATTCGTGATGCTAAATTAACAGTTGATAGTACATTTCCAGATAATGATAATTTTAGTATTCAAGATTGCGAGCTGTGGGAGTATCGATTAGGATTGATTTCAAATAGTAGTTTGAGTGTTGAAGTAAGACGTCAAGCGATATTGCGAAAAATAGCTTATCCATTAGGAGTAAAAGCACGTCAACATCCTTTGTTTATTGAAAATCAATTGCGATTAGCGGGTTTTGATGTTTACGTTCACGAAAATACAAAGCCTTATAAAACTCCAGCTGATGTTATTGCTTTGAGTATTGGAAATACGCAACACGGTGGCGTTACACAACACGGATTAGGTACGGTTCACGGTTCATTAGGATTTGAGGTTATTGCTAATTTAGACACGCCAAACGAAAGCTTTTCAGTTGGTTCAAATATTTGGGCAACTTTTTTTATTGGTGGCGAAAATTTGGGAGATGTTGCAACCGTTCCGTTTTCCAGATTGCAAGAATTTAAAGAATTGGTTTTGAAATTGAAACCAGCACACTTAGTGGTTTACACGTTTATTAATTACAGTTAAAAATATAAAGAAATGAGAATATTAAGTTCAAATCCAAACGTAGATAATTCCGATATTGCAAATTATCCAGATGGGCGTATTAAAGACAATACGGGAAGTGGCGACGGTACAGGAGTAAATGAGCGAGTTTATGGCGACTTGCATAGTAATATTAGTAAATTGCTTAGATTGTACGGAATAACGCCAAATAATAGCCCAGATAATGAAACTAATGGCTACCAAATTATTGACGGTTTACGGGCGTTATCTACAAAAAACACCATCGTTCAAAATTTAAGTTCCGAAGGTGGAAAATTAAAAGTACCGTTCAAAATTAGCTTTTTACTTGAGGGCGAAACTATGCTTTGTAAAGCATCGGTTAACTTTACAACTGAAACCGAAATAAAAGGCGCAGATGTTACTGTTTATGGTTTAACGGTTGTCTCTACTTTCAATAGTGGCGACTATGTCCAATTTATTAAAACAGCTTCGGGAGTTGAATTGCGTAGAGTTGCTGATCAATCTAATTTAGATGCTATTGTAGGTGCTTTGAATTATTTAAAAGCAGCAACGCAAAGTCAAGAAAATTCAGGAACGGCAAATAACGTAGCCACCACACCATTAACCAATTTAACGGCTTTTATTCGTAGGGTAAATGGTGCGGATAGTGGTAGTTATTTGGCTACTGCTTTACAAAATGGACTTTACCCAAAAGAACATTTTGCAATTGTAGCAGCATTGGGAGCAAATCCAGTTCGTAACGTTGGTAGGTTTAGTGGAATTGATATTAATAACGGTGCTATTGGAGCTACATTTGCCGTTGCAGGTGATTTAGTGAGTGCAACATTGACAGAGAAGCCGTCGAGTAGCTCAGTAGTTAGAGTTGTTTTAGCAAATACAATGACAAATACTAATTATTACGTTAGAGCTTTTTTACAAAGTAATTCGACTAATTTTTCAAATGATAACGGAGCATTATCATATACTTTTAAACCGATAAATGCAACGACTTTTGATTTTTGCATTCGGGAGATTGGTTCGCAAAATCAAAATTTGACAGTACACATTGAAGTAGTAAAATATTAAGTTATGAAAGTAATAGAACAATTATCAGTACCAAAAGAGGTAAATAGCGATTTTCCATTTGGAGCAATTATAAATGAAACGGATACCGAAGATGGAACTCCAGTTGTAAGAGAAATTTATAATGATTTATTAGTAAATTGTTATAAAATTTTGGCTTTAGCTGGAATAACTCCTAACGGTGGCGAAGATAACGAAACAAGCGGTTATCAATTAGTAGAAGCCATTAGAAATCTACCAAATCTATTAAATGATGTTGAGCAAAGTTTAAGTTTATCGGCAACGGTTTGGAGTGTAAATTTGAAGTTTTCACTATTGCCAAATAAATATGTTTTCTTTGCCAAAGCATCGGAAAATTATAACGATACTTTGACGTACACAATCAAAGGAAGCGAAGCAAATCCAATTTATAATTTTACAAGTCCAACGGGATTTAATGCTAATGATGAATTAGTTTTGGTTTTAGATACCACGGGAGTAAAAGCGTATTCTCTTAATTCTTTGACTGCTGAACCTACGGAAATTAAAACGCCTTTAGGAACGCCAATAGCGTATAACAATAGTAGTAAGGTTTATTATTTTGAAGATGGCACACTAATGAGCGACACTCCGTCAGCTAACTACATTGAAACGATTATTAAAACAGAGGTAAGCGATTCGACTGTTATAGTTTTGAATGCTTTTATTTTAAAAGGAAAACTACTTTGTTTTTGTTATTCGGATGCGAACGAAAACTACTTTTTTTATCAGTTTGATATGAGTGATTTATCTACTGGTACATTGGTAACATACACGATTAGCGATGCAGATAATTTTTCGCCTTATTGCTATACTGATGGTACTTTTGTTTATTTGACAAATGATGCAAATACAGAAAGCGACGATTTTCTTTTGAGAAAATTAAACTATAACGAGGCGACTGCAGTAATTACAAATAACTCGACAATTACATTAGAAAGTTCATTTGTAAAAACTACTAATGTCGTTATGAAATCAAATGCTTTGATTAGTTTAGTTGGTGGAGTTTTAAACTCATTTAATTTGGGTTCATCGACAAAAACAGAATTGGGAGTTTATAACGCAAATTCGGGAAATATCTTTGTACACAATTCAGATTATTATCACGGGGTTGATGTAGTAGCAACTAAATGGAATTTATAAAAAAATGAAACTTGACGTAAATACAGATAGTGCAATTCAGTTAACGGCAAAGTTGGAAAGGTTGCATCGTTCATCGTTTCCAAGTGCCGTTCGAAATACTTTGAATGATGCTGCTTTTGATATGAAAAAAAAGGAAATAGCATCGTCATTTAGGTTAAATTTTAAACCTAAAACAGGAACAATACCTTATGTTAAAAAACTTATTTTAGTTGAAAAAGCAAACGGATTTAATGTAAACAAAATGAGTTCTTTGGTTGGTTTTTTAAATCCTAGCAATTCATCAGATAAAAGATTTGTAGAAGGATTGTATAAACAAGAAAATGGAGGGATTATTGACGATGGTTTAAGATATTTGAAACGTGCTAGAGGTGGAAAACACAATGGGCGTGTTCAAAGGGAAAATTTTTATGATAAAACAAGGGTAGTTTCTGGTAGAAGTCAAAGAAAAGGAACTAGAAAAAGTAAATTTCTCGCAAGGGCTTACAGAGCAATGAAAGAGGGCAAACCAATGTTTATGAATACTATGAAAGGAAATTTTTTAGTAAAAGTAAATACAGTATCTAGTGATATTTTAAGTAGAAAAATATCTTTTGATTTTAGTTTTATAGCTATGAGTAGAAAAGTAAAAAAAACAAACTTAAAACCTACTCATTTTGTAGAAGAAGCTGGTCAAAAAACCTCAAAAAAACTAGAAAATTTTTACCAAAAAAATGCAGAATTTCAATTTAAAAAACACCTAAAATAATGAGTTGGCAAGATAGAATAGACAATACTAAATTTTCAATCACTACTGGCGACGGTAAGGTTTATTTTCCATTGTGGCAAACTGCTGAAAAATCAAAAGAGTACAATACATCAAAGTTTGATTTTATTAGGGTTTCGGGTTCGTTAATAGAACGTAAGTTACCGCAAGCATCGAATTACCCTTTGACGTTTTATTTTGACGGTGCAGATTGTATTGAAAAATCCGAAGCGTTTGAACGTAGTGCAGATGATAGTCGAGCGTGGACAATCGTACATCCGTTTTATGGCACGATAAAAGGGCAACCGATAAGTATTTCCAGAAAAGACAATAATCTTAACATAACTGAAATTACAGTCGATTTTTGGGAAAGTATAGATGTTGATTATCCAAACGCTAATTTTAGTGTTAAAGACAATACGCTGGAGCGAAAAAACAAAGTACTCGAAGCGTTGATATTTTCCGCGGATAAACCAGTTTATCAAACTGCTGATATTCAGAAATTGAAAACTCAAAATATTAACAATCAAAGTTCATTTACAAACGTAGTTAGCGAACCTATTAGTATTGCTGACGGACTAAATGCCAATTATCAAAACGCTATTAATTTGGCTTTGAAGTCATCGGATTTACTTTTGAGTGATACGTTTGAAGCGATTAGAACCAGTCAAGATTTATTGAATTTACCATCGAGAATAGAAACGTCAATTGATATTCGATTAGGAGCGTACAAATTAGCGTTTGACAAATCGAAAGAAGTATTATTGACTGTAGCGGACAAATTAAGATTTGAAAGCAATGCAGGTGCTATTTTGGCTAATTATGCTGATGCTTCGGTAAACCCATCCGAAAGCGACTATGTAGTTGTTACTCAAATTCAACAAGTGGCGCAAAATTTAAGTAATTTGTATGCTGATTATTTACAGATTTTAGACCAGAATACAGTCGGAATTTATGATACTGATAATGCATGGCAACCAAACGTAACGGCACAAAATAACCTTTATGAATTGATTACATACACTATTGCAAATCTTTATAATTTAGGTTTTGAAAGTCAACAAGAGCGAATAGTTTACACAACAAAAGAAACTAATTTAATCTTACTTACGCATCAATATTTAGGTTTGGATGCTGATGATGAAAACATTGAAAATTTTAGACAAATCAACAATATTAAAAACGAGGAATTGTTTAGAATAAAAAAAGAACGTAAAATAATTTACTACGTCTAAAATTAAAGCACTCCTTATCGAGTGCTTTTTTTATTTAACTTTGCTCAAAATAAAATACTTATGCTAGTCAAAATAAATAAACAAGATGTATTCTTTTTTACTTCGGGTTCAATTTCCTTAAAATTAGATAGCATTGCTAGTACTTTCTCTTTGTCGTGCCGTTTTAATCCCGAAAACGATTTACACAAAGAATTGTTTAAACCGCTTCAATATTTGGATATTGAAATCTTTAACTCAAAAGAAAAAAAGATTTTCACGGGAACGATTTTAAATCATTCTTTCAGATCAAACAAAGAATTTAATTTGGTTAATATTTCGGGATATTCAAAAAGTGGAATTTTAGAAGATGTTACAATCCCACCAAAGATGTACCCATTGGAAAATACAAGTTTGTCGTTAAAACAAATAGCTGAAAAATTGTGTAATGCTTACGGTATAGGATTGAAAATCGGAAGTAATGCGGGAAATGTAAACGTAAAAGGAACTGAAACCGAAGGATTAACTACGGAAGAAAAAGCCAATGTATTGTATCCAAAAACAGTCGCAAGTCCAACCGATACAGTCAAAGGATATTTGGCTAAATTATGCGCTCAAAGAAATATACTTCTTTCGCATGATTTTGACGGTAATGTGGTTTTATTCAAACCAAATGACAACGCTAAACCAAAGTACTTTTTTAATTCTGAAAATACACTTGAAATGGGTTCAGATTATAACGGACAAGGTATGCACTCTGAAATTAACGTAGTACGGCAACCTAGTGAAGAAAATGCGGGAGTTTCTAACGTCGACAAGGCTATTAACCCATTGATAGGAAAATATCGTCCTACAACGAAAGTTTTAAGTTCTGGAAGTGATACGGACACAAAAAAAGCAGCAGATTATGAACTTGCTTCGGAATTGCAAAACATTACACGCACGGTTAAATTAGTAGGATTGTTTGATGACTTGTTTCCTGGTGATATTGTAAACACACATGAACACGGTACATATTCCTTTGCGTATTCTCGTTATATGATTTCAGAGGTAACGTTAAATTTTAACGAAAAAGAAGAAACGACTGATTTACAGTTGAGGTTGCCCGAAACTTATAGCGGGAAAGTTCCGAAAAACATTTTATTTTTTTACGAATCGCATCAAAGACATAATTAACTATGATAACATTTAGCAAATTTGATAGTGCTACGATTAATGCACTTGGTAAACGAATTATAAAAATATTTTCTATTTCTGGAGCCAAAACAGCTTCGGATTGTGTGCCTTTTGGTATTGATACAAATCCAATAAAAGGAATGACAGCTATACACGCTACGACTTCAAATGATAGTGAAAGTGTTGTTATTGGTTACATCGATAACAATAAATTAGCGCAAAGTGGCGAAATAAGACTTTATTCAAAGGATGCGCAAGGTGTTGAAAAAACATTCCTTTGGTTAAAGAATAACGGTACTTTAGAAATGAACGGCAACCAATATACAACGGTACGATTTGAGCCATTAAAAACGGGTTTGGATAATTCGGTTAATTTGCTTAATATTGAACTCACAAAAATACAGACTGCAATACAAACACTTGGAGGTGCTTATCCTAGAGCGGATGTAGCCATAAACATCGATAACGCAAAGAGTGAAACTGTAAAGTTGAAGTAATTTTTTTCATTGTTTTAGACGACACTTAAAACCTCGAATTATTTCGGGGTTTTTTGTTTTTATAAAAAAAAGTAAAAAAAATGTTTGCATAAGTAAAAATTATTTTTACTTTTGTGAAGTCTAAAACAATTAACAAAATGAAAAAAGTACACTACAAAGATTTAGTAATAGGCAAAGTTTATTACTTCGATACCGATTTTAAAGATTTCGGAACATTCGTAAAAAAAGGAACAAAAAGTGTTTCTTTTAATAATTCAAATACTACTAGGTATTGGCTTTTTAAGGACAAAGTAGTTTTTGCTACTTATGATGACCAATACTTCTACGAAAAAGAAAATCAATAATTATGCGAGTAGTACAATTAAAATCAGCAACCATACAAGAGTTAGTTTTTAGAAATGATTTTAAAAGATTAAAGTCTATTTTAGAAACTAAAAACCAAAACCCAAACGAACTTAAAAGATGCGATTTGTATCCAAAAGTTATAGAAATAAAAGGCGAAATTCCTAAAAATATTGATGTGAAAAATCCTTTGTTTGATTTGCCATTATCGGAAGTAGAAAAAGAGTATAACATTTAAAACCATTATATGAAAAAAGTAGTTATTGACGTGAAGTCATTTTTATTAGAACATTCCAAGCGCACAAAAGAAACGGTTAGGATTTCCACCGTAGCGGATGAATTTGGATTATCGAAACAAACGTTTGTGAATTGGGAAAAAGTAGCTCCCGATGTAGTTTCTGTTTTGTTTTACATTGTAAAAGAAAATCCAGAAACGGACGTATTTAAGGCGTTATGTGAATGGCAAAAGCCACCAGCAGTATTAGTGTTTATCCGTGAATTTATGAAAGATTACGATTGTAAGTTTATGGATATTGTAAAAGAAATTGAAAGCAATGAATAAGTATGTTATCACTTTTTGGACGGAACGCAACGACGTTTCAACTGATGTAGAGAAAGTAGTTGAAGCCGAAAACGAACTACAAGCGTTAATTGATTTCGTAAATAGTCGCACAGTATTTAGAAAAATTCAAAGTGTTAAACCTTTATAAAAACCCAAAACAATGAGCAAAGAAGTATTAAATTTAGATGAATTAAACGTTAACCAATTACCAGAATTAGCAACGTTTGAAACTACTCAAAAAGAGTTAGTAAAATCAAATCCATTTGTTGAGATTATCGACAATAAAACCTATGAACAAGCAAAGGCGCATCGTACGGCATTAGTCAAAGGACGTACTGCATTAGAAAACCAAGAAAAGCTAATTGCTTCAAAACTTTCAAACTTTAGGAAGTCAGTAGGTGAAAAAACCAAAAAATTAATCGAAATAACGCTACCGTTTGAAGAAAAACAACAAAGTGAAGTGAAGCGTTGGGAAAACATTAAAGAAGCTGAAAAAGCCGAAAAAGAACGCTTAGAGCAAGAGCGTATCGACGGAATTAAATCTAAGATTAACGAAATCGAAACGCAATGTTATTCTGTAATTCAAAAAATTACTTTTGATACGATTTTAGGAACTACTCAAGAAGTTGCAAACTTGCTTGAAACTGATTTTGACTTTGAGGAGTACGACGTTATGTTTGAGCAAATGAAATCTCGAGTTTCAAACGATTTGATGAACAAAACCAATGATTTAACTCAAAGAGAAAAAGAACGCAAAGAGCGTGAAGATTTGAAAAAGGAATTGTTTCAGGTTCGTGTTAATCGATTGAAAGAAGTTGGATTTGATTTGCATAATGATAGCTTTATGGCAAAAGAAAGAGTTACATTTTATCAAAAATCATTTATTGAAAATGCAAGTTCTTTAGAATTTGAAGAAGTTCTTTCTGATATTAAAAAATCAAAAGAAGAACAAGAACAAACCAAACGTAATGCTGAAATCAAAAGGCAAAAAGATGAACAGTTTGAGGTTAGAAAAAATCGACTTGCAGAAATTGGTTTTGTTTTTGGCGAAAACGTAGGAATGAACCATAATGATTTTGTCGATATTTTTATAAACACCGAAACAGTTTACAACGCTTCAATAACAGAATTTGAGCAAATTTTATCTGATACTAAAAAGTCTATTGCTGATGCAAAGGCGCAAAAAGAAGCCAACGAAAAAGCACAACAAGAAGCTGAAAAAAGAGCTGCTGCTGAACAAAAGAAAGCCGAAGCAGAAAACAAAGCGAGAATTAAACGTTTGGCAAATGACAAAAAAATAATTTCAGAAAGCTTTGAAGTTTATTTTGCTGATTTGCATTTAGAAACCGAAAACAAAGAAATAAAAGATTTTATCGAAAGAGCCAATTTTAAAATCGCTATGGTAAAATCAGAATTATTAACCGAATTAAAAGAGTTGTAATTATGTCAAATTTAGCTAAAACAGATGCTTCAATATTTAGTACAATAGCATCATTCGAAGAAGGTCAAAGAATTGCAAAAGGATTGGCAAGTTCAGACCTTGTGCCACAAGCGTACAAAAACAATATTCCAAATACTATGATTGCCTTGGAAATGGCAAATAGATTAAAGATTTCGGCTTTTGAAGTAATGCAAAACTTAGATATTATTAAAGGAAAGCCGTCTTGGAGTTCAACATTTATTATCGCTTCAATAAATGCGTGCGGTCGTTTTAAACCTTTGAGATTTGAATTTGTTGGAACTACTAAAACCGATGAATATGGATGTCGTGCGTATACCGAGGATTTAGAAGGAAATAAATTGATAGGTCCTACTGTTACTTGGTTAATGGTAAAGTCAGAGGGTTGGTTAAGTAAAACTGGTTCAAAATGGCAAACTATGCCAGAATTAATGTTTCAATACCGTGCAGCATCATTTTTTGGTAGGTTGTATGCTCCTGATATTTTAAAAGGGATGCAATCGGTAGATGAAGTAAAGGACGTAATCGGAACTATTGATACCGATTTTGAAGATGTAACAAAACTAGAAAAAGTTACCGAACTATTCGAACTCAAAAAAGAGTTATTAGGTGTTGGGGATTTAAACCACATTGAAAACGTTATCCAAAACAAAGTTGTTGCGGAATATGACAAAGTTATTTATCAACTTAATAAATTGAAAAATGAAAAGTAAAGTAGAATTAGAGCTTTTAAGATTAAAGTATCAAGGTTTTTTTGTAATACTACAAAAGGGAAATAAAGTAGTTGGAGGAGATTGCGAAAAATTTATTTATAAATACATAAATAAAGGTTATTCGGTAACTATGAAAAAGCCAATTTGTGATTATAAAAGACCTAACATATTGAAAAAAAAGAGAAATGAAAAGTAAATTTATCAAAGTAAAATGTATTGGCGGTTTTCACGTAATTAGAGTTAAAAATATAATTACAGTTTGTCCAAATAGTGGGCAACAAAATAAAAGCGAAATATCAGTACAAAGAAAACAAGATGTAGTAGGATATTATTCGACTGAAACTGTAGAAGAAATCGAACTCAAAATTTTAGAAAATGAACAATAAACCAAATAGAGTAATATGGTAGAAATAGTCGAAAGAATAGGGCGGTTTACAAGTTCAAATATTTGGAAACTTACAACTGTGGGTACTCGTAAAATGACAGAAAGTGAACTTAAAGAACACAAAAAACAAAATCCAAAATCGATGAAAAAAAATATTGACGATGGATTTGGCGCACCTGCATTAACTTACATAGAAGAAAAAAGAGCCGAAAGGACTTTAGGGCGTTCATTGGATTTAGGTAAAGGCAGTAGCTCTACTTTGTGGGGAAAAGTGATTGAGTATTATTGTCATAAATTTGAGTTGGGTTATGAGTACTCTTTAGTATCAAAAAAAACAATTGTACATCCAAAATATAATTTTTGGAGTGGTACTCCAGATTTTAGAAAACCTAAAACAACTGGGGATATTAAATGTAACGAACCAAAAAGACACTATGAATTAACAATGAACCTTTTAAAAGTTAAATCTGGTTTGATTACATTAAACGAATTTAAAGAACTAGAAAAGGAAGTTTATTGGCAGGTGGTCTCTAATTGTATTTTAGATAATAATCCTTTTGGGGAAATAGTTTCTTATACCCCAACACACGAACAACTACTTTTAATTAGAGATGATTGGGAGGTTGATAATTATGTTTCTGGTTTAAATAAAACTTTGTCAGAACATTTAGAAGTGGATTTTCAAGCATTTCATTATTTAATTAATAAACCCGATCATAATTTATCTTATATTCCTAATTTCAGTAAATTTCCAAATTGTGAAAAGTTTGAGTTTGAAGTTCCAATAGAAGATAAAATCTATTTAGCCAAAAGGGTTATCGATGCAAATAAATTGTTAAACGAATTAATTGAAAAGAAATGAGTAAGGAGTATCAAGAGTTACTAAAATCAAAAGATAATTTTCCTTTGGATGTTTGGCAGCAATGGGCGAGTCCTACTTGGAATGTTGAAAAACAAGACTTAGAGCATTTAAGCGAGGTTATGAGTGATTATAAAGTTGCTACTTGGATGGATATTAAAAGAACCGACGTACTAAATAATTCAGAAGGTACTGATTTAGGAGACGAAAAGCATATTGCACCGCTTCAATTATCAGTTATTAAAAGAGCTGTTCAAATGTGGAGTAATCCAGGCGAAACTGTTTTCACTCCATTTTTAGGTATTGGTTCGGAAATTTATAAATCCGTTGAGTTAGGCCGTTATGGTATCGGAATAGAATTGAAAGATAAATATTTTGATACTGCAGTTAGAAATGTTAATAAAGCAGTTGACAAACATAGTCAAATTAAATTTGAGTTTTAAAATGCTATCCTATCCAGAAATATTACAATTAAGCATTGATTGGGTAAACGGTTGTTACAAGCCGTTTACTTCAAATGACTTAAAAGTATTTTTGCAGTCAAAAGGCGTTAGAATAAAGAGTAAAACCTACGGAACTATTTTAAAAGATTTGAACGGTTTGGAATTGATTAAAGAAAACGGCTTTGTAAGGGCAAAATACGGTAAAAAGCAAGGCGGACTAGTCAAAGTATGGATAAGTGTAAATTATTCGCTCAAACAGTCCAAAAACGCTAAAATTGACAACGGAACTTTATCTTTAGATTTATAAAATGTTTGAAAAAGATAAAATAGTTTTTTCAGCTGAGCAAATTTCGGATATGCTTTTTTTACAACAAAAAGAGGTTTATCGTAGAAT
>Ga0315909_10002440_pt1 | contig 23811 bp, 36 predicted proteins | sample LakEriMetagenome_11_FD_203527 | JGI IMG/M metagenome (GOLD analysis project Ga0315909, IMG submission 203527) | Freshwater fungal communities from buoy surface, Lake Erie, Ohio, United States - Buoy 2 MA125 | ecosystem: Environmental > Aquatic > Freshwater > Lake | place: USA: Lake Erie, Ohio...
TCTCGACTCAGCACCCGTTGATCTCTGGTGGTAACAACTCAAATCGTCCTACCACTGGTGCCGACCTGAACGAAACTTCGTTGGAAAACGCAGTTATTCAGATCGCTGCTTGGACGGACGAGCGTGGCCTGCTGATTGCTGCAAAGCCACGTAAGTTGATCGTGCCGCCCGCATTGATGTTCGTTGCAACTCGTTTGCTAGACACAGAACTACGTGTTGGCACGGCTGACAATGACATCAACGCTCTGAAATTCATGGGTTCTATCCCCGAGGGTTACACAGTTAACCACTTCTTAACGGATACGAACGCATGGTTCTTGACGACAGACGTACCTAACGGAATGAAGCACTTCGTTCGTACCCCGATGGCAACATCGATGGACGGAGACTTCGACACCGGTAACGTCCGTTACAAGGCTCGTGAGCGTTATTCGTTCGGCTGGTCTGATCCGCTCGGAATGTTTGGATCACCCGGTTCGTCCTGATGTAAAAGGGGGCTTCGGCCCCCTTGTTTAAATCTAGGATTTTTACTCTTATCGACTGACCTAGCAGACTTAGTAGAGATGATAAGAGGAAGTGCTACTACACGAGAGGATTATCATGGCACGTACTACTTTTTCAGGCCCAGTTCGGGCTGGTTATCAAGGCGGAAACGCAAACGCACAAAATCCGATAACTCCCACCACTATTAACGCTGGTGATGTTATTGAAGTTAATCAAGGCACTGGAGCATATGGCTTTTATGCTCGTGTCGAACCTACTGTAGGATTTGGCTCAAGCACTTATTTGACTCCGGGTGAGTCTTATGGTGTTTTTGGGCGTAGTCAATCTGGCGCACCATTTGCAACCCTTCCCAGCACTACGTTTAACCATGTGGCTGGCGTAGTCGGTAACTTTGCGGTGATCGGCACCTATAGCAATAACGGTCTAATGGCTGGCGTAATGGGTATTATTAATACCAATACCCTGTCTGGTGATGCTGCTGTTATGGCGTTTATGGCTGGTGACTCTGGTGTAACTACTGCTCGTTGCGCCTTTGGTGTTGCAATGGCTCAAACCACTGGTGGTTCGGGCTTTGACTATGGTATTGACCTGAAGATGCAAGATCCGGTCGCTGATGGTGGTGGCCCTTCCAGCGTTATTCCCTACAAAAAAGCCAACATCCGTATGGAAGATGACGTTGTAATCATGGTCGATGCGGGTGCTCCGGTTAATGGCACTACGGGTGACAACTTTGCTGGTACGGGTTCCTTGTATGTCGATTCGACATCTGGTGTTCTGTATATCAACACGGGTGCTATCTCCAACCCAACTTGGGTTGTTGTTGGTACTCAGACCTAATGCTGACTCATAAAGACCCAGAGGTTCAGGCAATGCTTGAACTTCTGGAATCCCAACGAGATCATGTTATGGGCCTAGTGGCTGTTCAAGCAAAGCAAATTTTGGAATTAAAGACCAGACTTGCTAAGTTAGAAACCACAAATACGGAGAACCAAAATGGCAACAATGCAATATGACGTACTAGCGACAAAACCGCTGGGGCTTACGGGTAACTTTAAAGATCAAGGCAATAACGATATTCCTCGTTGCCGTGTTAAAACCATTTACTGTAAAAATGGTACTGACGCTGGGTCTGTGGTAGTCCGTGAAGGTGGTTCTGGCGGCAATGTAATTATGACTATAGAAACCTCAGCGGCTAGTAGCGCGGGGTATACGATCATTCCAATTCCCGGTGAAGGCGTTCTTGCGAAAGAAGGTGCTTTACATGGAACAGTTGTTAACACCGCTTCGGTGACTTTGTTCTATGGCTAAGACTCCTGCGTGGCAACGCAAAGAAGGTAAGAACCCAAAAGGTGGGCTAAACGCCAAAGGGCGGGCATCGTACAACGCCGCTAACCCCGGTAAGCCCGGCCTGAAGGCTCCTCAACCAGAAGGTGGCGCTCGTAAGAAATCTTTCTGTGCCCGGATGACAGGTATGAAAAAGAAATTAACCAGCGCTAAAACCGCTAACGATCCAAACAGCCGTATCAACAAGAGCCTACGGGCGTGGAAGTGTTGATATGGAGATGATGCTTTGGAATATGGTGTTGACCGTACTGTTGGGTGTCTTAGCCTATATTGGGCATGAAAAGGCATCTGAAATACAGAGACTCAACATTTTGATTAACAAAACTAGAGAAGAGGTGGCCCGTGATAACGTCACTCAAGCAGAAATGGACAAATTTGTTGACCACATTGACCAACGGTTTAACAAACTTGAAGCAAAAATTGATCTCCTTATGCAGAAGGGGTAAGAAATGAAAAAGATGAAAACTAAGCGTTATCAGGAAGGGATGAGTGTCGAAGGTGATTACGAGTCCTCTGATGATTACAAAAATCTAATAAGTGCCGCAGCCCGTGAAAAGGCTGATGCAGAAAAACCAGATGCCTCTGCTGCCCCTGCGAAAGCAGCCTCTTTTGGTGAAGCATTTAAATCTGCTCGTGGTCGTGGCGATAAGACGTTTGAGTACATGGGTAAAAAGTACACAACGGAAATGGCTGGTGGTAAAAAGGCCCCTGCCGCCGCCTCTACTCCTGCTCCGGCACGTTCACCACGTATGGCTGATACGGGCGATGAAACAGAACGTCTTGCACGGCGCTCTCCAAGTCCAGTCCCGAGAACAAATCTTAGTGATCGCTCTGTTGCAAAAGCAGAAGGTTCGTTTTTAGATAGGCAAGCCTATAAACGTGCTACTAAAGAAGCACAAGCCGAAGAAAAACGTAAAGCAATGGGTATGAAAAAAGGCGGAATGGTTGGCTCTGCTTCCAAGCGTGCCGATGGTTGTGCCCAACGTGGTAAGACTCGCGGAAAAATGGTGTAGTTATGGCTGATAAACCACCAGTTGAGGGTCGCACCGCTTATATCAAAAAGAATATGCCAGATGGCGTATTAAAAAGTGTTTTGGTTAAGGGAAGTGAACTTGTTGATAACATGGGTTTTACCCAACAGAAAGAGTACGAAGGGAAAACCCGAGAAGAGGTAGCCAAGAAACCCACGCCTGAGAAAAAGCGGGCTGGTGGTTACGTAAAGGCTGCTGACGGGTGTGTTCAACGGGGTAAGACCAAAGGAAGGATTGTGTAATGGCTTCTTTTAAATCAATTTCAAAAGGTTTGGGATTAATTCCAGCAGCGTTGTCCGGAGCATTTGGTAAAGAAAATCGTGGGTTTGGTTTAGGTCTGATCCCCGGACTTCTTTACAAAGATCAATATAAAGATAAGGAAGAAGAGCGTCGGGCAAAAGAACAAGCCGCTGCAACTGGAGACACTCCTCAAAATCCTCAACCGCTAGTTACCCGTAAAAAGGGCGGCATGGTTAAATCTTCCGCATCTAAACGTGCTGACGGGTGTGCTCAACGAGGTAAAACTCGCGGGAGGATTGTGTGATGGTTCGTGACCACGATGAGATCTATGATGAACTCATGGAAAAAAAGCAAAGCGAGGAAAGAGAAAAACTAGATACTACGGGCGATGCTTCTGTTGGTAAGTCAAAATATAGATTGCCAAAGAAAAGCGTAGACGAAGGTGTAGAAACACTCAAACCTACAGAACCTTCAAGAAAGGCTAAACCTGTGGTCAAGATTGCTAAGGCTGGTGGATTAATGACGGCTTCTAAACGTGCTGATGGCATAGCGATTCGGGGTAAAACTCGTGCCTAGCGTATCAGCCAAGCAAGAAAGATTTATGCAAGCGGTGGCTAATAACCCAAAGTTTGCTAAAAAGGTGGGCGTACCAACGTCCGTAGGTAAAGAGTTCACTAAAAAGGAAGGTGGAGTTATGAAAGAGTCAAAGGCAATGATGAAGAAGGAAGTGTCCTTTATGAAGAAAAAGGGCGCCCCCAAGTCCATGCTCAAGCATGAGATGAAAGAAGCCGGTATGAAGAAGATGCGTGCTGGTGGCATGCCGATGGGGCCAGATGGCAAACCTACTTTTGTTGGTGACGGTAAAGGCAAAATGAGGGCTGGTGGTCTAACCGCTGGACACAAAGCCGCTGATGGTATTGCTAAAAAAGGTAAAACTAAAGGTAAGGCGGTAAAAATGAGTAACGGCGGTAAGTGCTAAATGAGACCCAGCCGTGGGATGGGGGCTATGAACCCCTCTAAAATGCCAAAGGCTAAGACGATTAAGCGGAAGGACAAACCGCAAGACGTTGAGATGTTTGCTGAGGGTGGTGAGTCTCGGGTTAACGAGGCTGGTAATTACACCAAACCCGGCATGCGTAAGTCTATATTTGAGCGCATTAAGGCTGGCGGCAAGGGGGGTGCTCCGGGTCAATGGAGTGCCCGTAAGGCACAAATGTTGGCCTTGCAGTACAAAAAGGCTGGTGGTGGGTACAAGTGAAGTGGTCGGACAAGCGCAAAAAAGCGGTTGACTGCGACAACCCAAAAGGGTTTTCGGAAAAAGCGCATTGTGCTGGACGTAAGAAAAAGATGGCTGGTGGTGGATTGGCGAAGTCTCAACAATCCCTAAAGGCGTGGACTGATCAAAAGTGGAGAACTAAAAGTGGCAAACCTTCTACGCAAGGATCGCAGGCTACAGGGGAAAGATATCTCCCAAGCAGCGCCATCAAAGCGCTCTCCTCGCAAGAGTACGCCGCGACCACCCGTGCCAAGCGAGCCGGTAAAGCAGCCGGAAAGCAGTTTGTTCCACAACCTAAAGGCGTGGCTAAAAAAGTTGCTCCGTATAGGAAAATAAAATGAGCACAACAACTGGAACCGAACTGTTTAACTTAAACCTCAATGACCTCATTGAGGAGGCATTTGAGCGTGCTGGTTCAGAGGTGCGTTCGGGTTATAACGTCCGCACGGCTAGAAGAAGTCTAAATCTGTTGACTATCGAGTGGTCTAATCGAGGCGTAAATCTTTGGACGATTGAAGAGGGGCAGATCCCACTCGTTCAAGGACAGGTAACTTATCCCCTGCCGGTAGACACAATTGACCTGATAGAGCACGTAGTTCGGACTAATAACGGGGTGCAGTCTACGCAGACGGATATTAATATCACCCGAATCTCGGTCTCAACTTATGCAACTATCCCTAACAAAATTACACAAGGCCGACCCATTCAGGTATGGGTAGATCGACAGTCTGGGAGCATTGGAAAGACAGGGTTAACCCTAGCCGCAAACATTGCCGCTACTGACACGACTATTACCCTTTCTTCCACGGTTGGCCTTCCCGCCACGGGTTACGTGACGATTGGTGCTGAAACAATCAACTACACGAATACGACTTCGACCCAATTGTTAAATTGTCTGCGTGGTCAAAATGGAACCACCGCAGCCCCTCATACGGCTGGAGCCACAGTCACCGCTCCTGAACTGCCAAATATCAACGTCTGGCCTGCCCCAGATCAAGGTACGGCGGCTAGTCCTGTCTATACCTTTGTTTACTGGCGTTTACGCCGGATTCAGGATGCGGGTAATGGCATCAATACCCAAGATATTCCGTTCCGTCTACTGCCCTGTATGGTGGCTGGGCTGGCCTATTACATAGCCATGAAGATTCCTGAAGGGGCGTCACGGCTAGATATGCTGAAAATGGCATATGAGGAACAATGGATGTTGGCCTCTGGTGAAGACCGTGAGAAAGCATCTGTACGATTTGTGCCCCGCAACATGTTTGTTACGGGTGGCGGGTATTAATGGGTAATAAGTTTTCGTCTGGCAAATTTGCGATTTCTCAGTGTGACCGATGCGGATTTCGGTTCAAACTAAAAGATCTCAGACGGCTAGTTATAAAGACCAAAAACGTAGATATTAAGGTTTGTCATGAATGTTGGGAGCCAGATCAGCCGCAGTTATCTTTGGGTATGTACCCTGTGTACGACCCTCAAGCCGTTCGTGAGCCTCGGCCTGATACTACGTATCTTCAAGCGGGTCTTAATGGTTTGGAAACAAATCCCGATGGTGGCCCAACTGAAGCGGGTTATGGGGTGCCAACCCAAGGTAGTAGGATTGTCGCGTGGGGGTGGAACCCGGTAGGATTCTATAACCCTCTACTTCTCCCATTCCAACAGAATTTTCTGGTGGGGGACGGGGAGGTAGGGACTGTAACTGTAACAACTACATAGGAGTAAAAAATGCAAAAGACAGCAATGAAAAGGGTGGCTAGGGCTGAAGTCAAGTCCCACGAGAAAAAAATGCACGGTGTAAAGAAAATGCGGGCTGGTGGTAAAACCAACGCCGACATGATGAAATATGGTCGGAACATGGCTAAAGTTATGAATCAGCGTAGTCCGATGCGTGCGCCGTCTAAAAAGACAGGGATCTAATCATGGCAAAAGATGACAACAAGTACGTTAAGCCCCAAAAAGATAGGCCGGGGTCAAGCGCAGTAGCCAAGGGCAGTATTGCCGTAAAAGGTGATGAGGCGTCTTTTGGTTATAACGGCTACCCCAATAATATTCCGAACACACAGACTGTAAAGACTCGGGGTACTGGGGCGGCTACAAAAGGCACTAACTCTAGTAAAAAATTGGGGTAAGTTGTGAACTACTCAACGCTGTTTCAGACCATACAAGCCTACGCTGAGAATAATTTCCCAGATACGGTGGTCGCCACTACCACTGCTACAACCACGTCTTTTCTTACAAAAGATCAGGTTGATACGTTCATCCGTCAGGCTGAGCAGAGGATTTATAACAGCGTTCAACTCCCGGTCTCAAGAGAGAACGTAACAGGTAGTTGTACGACGGGTAATAGGTTCTTAGCCACGCCTATAGATTGGCTTTCTACATTCTCATTAGCGCGAATTAATGCTGATGGAAGTTACGATTACTTGCTAAATAAAGATGTTGAGTTTATACGGGAGTCTTTTCCAATAATTACCGACACAGGTGCTCCTACTCATTACGCTATTTTTGATGAGAATTCGTTTATTTTAGGGCCGACTCCAGACGCAGACTACACTATGGAGTTGCTTTATTACGCCTATCCAGCGTCTATTGTTACATCGGGTACAACTTGGCTTGGTACTAACTGTGATTCCGCTCTTCTTTATGGGTCATTGTTAGAAGCCTATGCGTTTATGAAGGGTGAGAAAGATGTTAACGACAACTATGTTGCCCGTTATAATGAAGCACTTGCTATGTTGAAACAACTTGGTGAAGGTAAAGACCGTCAAGACATGTACAGAACCGAACAAGCGAGGTATCCAGTCCGATGAGCACAATGAGCGAAGTAGCCTTTCTTTTAGGGGGCAGTCAAGTCAAAGTGTTAACAACTTCTGGTCGTGGTTTTACGCCAGAAGAAGTTGCAGAACGAGCCTTGGACAAAATTATTTCTGTAGGTTCGCAGACGCATCCTGCTATTCGGGATCAAGCAGAGGCGTTTAAAAATCAAATCCGTCAGGTTTTGGTGTTTTATATGAAGGAAGCCATTAAGTCGCATCATACGACATTGGCTGTTAAGTTCAGGAAAGCAGGACATCCTGAGTTTGTTAAACTTTTAGATGAATAAAGGAGCCTAACATGGCTATTACGCAAGCAATGACCACATCATTCAAAGCAGAACTTCTGCTTGGAGTGCATGATTTCCGTCCGTCGGCTGATACTGGCGCAGACGTTTTTAAACTCGCTCTGTATACATCCTCAGCCTCATTGGATGCTAATACAACTGCTTACACCTCTTCTGACGAAGTTAGTACTGTTGGCACTAACTACTCGGCTGGCGGTCAGGCTTTGACTAACACAGGTGTAACTGCAACTAACATCAACGCCAACACCGGTACGGGCTTTACTGACTTCTCTGATGAGACTTTTGTAAACGCTAACTTTACTGCTCGTGGCGCTCTGATTTATAACAGCACACCTTCAGCAAATAGCAACGCTAATACCACGTTGACCAATGCATCGGTCTGTGTATTGGACTTTGGTGCAGACAAAACGGCTTCGGACGGTGACTTCACCATCATTTTCCCAACTAACGACGCATCAAACGCAATTATTAGGATTGCGTAATTAGGAGTTATAAATGGCCTTTGTAGTCAAGGACAGGGTTCAAGAAACTTCTACTACTACGGGAACCGGCACGTTCACTCTTGCGGGAGCGACTGCCGGGTTTTCTAGTTTTAGCGTAATTGGAAATGCGAACACAACGTATTACACAATTACGGCTAATGCAGATTGGGAAGTAGGGATTGGAACGTATACCTCTTCTGGTACCACGCTTTCCCGTGACACTGTTCTTGCCTCTTCTAATAGTAACAACTTAGTTGATTTTCCTGCTGGAACTAAAAACGTATTTGTAGTCTATCCGGCTGGCAGGGCTGTTATTGTTAATGGATCGACTGTTGAAGTTCCTAATTCAGCCACTTTACCAGTCACGGCTGGAGGTACTGGATCTAGTACAGCAACTTTTTCTGGTGCAAATATCACCAGTCTAAATGCCTCTTCCATATCAACGGGAACTTTAGCCAATGATAGAACCACAGCCTCTAGTTCTAATGGAGCATCTACTATTGTTGCTAGAGATGCCTCCGGCGATTTTTCTGCTAGGACTATTACTGGAACAGTGTCAGTTAACGCACCAATTTTTTACGACAGCAATAACACTGTTTATTACGGGGATTTTGCAGACATTTCCTCTATGTATGGCGTTGCTATTCGTGGAGACCTAGGTTCTACTGACAGCAGAAACCAAATATTCTTTTGGGGTTCTGGGGACGCTACAACATCAGCAATTGGTTTTAAAGCCAATGGCGGTGAATTCCCAAACCCGACCGGTAGCGGTGACGGGTACAACACGTACTTTACAATGGACACTGACGGGCGTGGCTGGGTGTTCCGCAGAGGTGTTGGCGGTAGTGATTTTAATTCTGCAAATAATTCAGGATGGATTTTAAACAATGGTGTTTGGCAAGCCAATGCGTCAATGCGTGCGCCAATTTTCTACGACAGCAATAACACTGGGTATTATTTAGACCCCGCTAGCACAACATCATTAAGAACCGTTGGTGATTGGCGTTCAGATTCTTCTACATGGACAGGTGAGTTTAGTGGAAAAATTCAATATCATAGTAACCATTGGTATATACAAGCCGCAGATTCATTAATTTATAGAAGTAGTGGCGGGAATAATGTTTTTACCGTTAATCAAAGTGGAGTAGCAATTGCATCAGGAGATATGCGTGCTCCTATCTTCTACGACAGCAACAACACCGGTTATTACGTTAACCCAAATTCCACTTCGCAATTACATTACGTTCTTGCTGATAATTGGTTCCGTCCACAAGGTGCAACTGGTGTTTACTGGGAAAGTTATGGTCGCGGCATTCGTGCCGCAGATAATGAGTTTTCGTATGGCAACATTGGAACGTATGGTGGTGGTTTAAACGGTTGGCGCGGATATGGTATTTTTCCTAACAACGCAATTTTAATGTCAAACGGAAGTACCACCGGCATTTATAACCCTTCTGGTGGGTTGTGGCAAATGCAAATGGATAATTCCGGCAATACTACGTTTAATGGTAACGTCACCGCGTATTCGGATCTTCGTCTAAAAAATAATGTTAGAGAAATTGATAATGTTATAGAACGAAGAAACACTCTTGCCATATCAGCAATTAAATATGAGCGTGATGGTCGAACTCGTATTGGTTATGGTGCTCAAACTTTGCGTGATAATGGTTGCGATGAATTTGTCCATGAAGCGGACGATGCATTGAAACTTGCAACAGGATTGGGAACTTTGTCCGTTGATTATGGCGAAACAACGGCAATATTGGCAGTTGCTTCAAAACTGACGGATGATCGATTAACGGCACTTGAGGCTCAAGTACAACAATTATTGGAGATTATCAATGAACGTAGAAATTCTTGAACGAAATATTCAATCCGGAATTGCAAAAATTAGATTTTCTCACAATAATGTTGTGCATACTTCTATATACGATTTGAAACTTGTTGTGCCCGGAACGGAACGTAATCTTAATGAACAAAATTTGGTTTTTGATGAAGCAAGACAACAAATAGTTATTGATAAATTAACCAATCAAATACAACGCGAAATAGAATCCGGTATTTTATTTAATCCTATTTGAAAGAACATTATGGCAATCACATATACATGGGCCGTCACGGGCATGAAAGCAACCACGGTTGGCTCTGAGTCCGACTACGTTGTTCAGACATACTGGACAAAAACAGGCACAGATGAAAATGGCAACACCGGCACATTCAGTGGCGCTACGCCTTTTGATCCAAACCCAGATCAGCCCGACTTCATACCATACGACCAATTAACACAAGAAATTGTATTGGGCTGGATACAACCTTTGGTAATTGATTCTTATCAAGAGCACGTTGACGGCGTAATTGCAGCACAAATCGCAGCAAAAATTAATCCAATAACGCAACCTCCACTTCCGTGGGCTCCGCCAACTTCAACTCCGTAAGGAAAATATATGAACGGCAAAATTAACATTGGCGAAGTAACGGTTGCCGAATTCAATATCATCATGAAGCAGTTATCCGCTGGACAACTTGGCGAATGTATTGATTTGTTTATGAAACTAAGCAAATTGGGACAGGAATTTCAATCTACCCAACAAAATGGCGTTCGCCCTCCACCCCCAATTGCCAATTAATAAGGGTAAATTGTGCTTTATCCTTCGTAAGATAATAAATGTTTTCTTCTGCGCCCCTATCAGCAACCCCGTTTTCCGCAACGGCAGGGGGAGGAGCAACACTTGTAAATGTTACTGGAGTTCAAAGTAACGGAGTAATTGGTCAAGTTAGTTTTAGTATTGGTCAGTATGTATACCCTGTTGGTATAGTTCGTTCTGTTTTGCTTGATCCGGTAGGGGTTGCCGCAGGGGGTGATGTTGAGCCTGCTGGATTTCAGGCTGAGGTAGAAATTGGTCAAGAGTTCGTAGTTACTTCTGCTAATGTATTTCTGACGGGCGTTGAAGCAACGGGTGAAGTTGGTCAGGTTGACGAGAGCCGTGACGTAAATGTACAGCCTATTGGAGTTGAAGGAACCGGAGAAACCGGTACACTTGCTTTCCAAATTAAATCCAATGTATTTCCTGCTGGAATTGAAGGTAATGGAGAAGTTGGCACTGCGTTTGTTTCCGCCGCTGCTAATGCGTTTCCTTCTGGTGTACAAGCGACAGGCGAAGTTGGAACAACGGTTGCAGATGCTGGAGCAAATGTACAGCCTACTGGAGTTGAAGGAACCGGAGAAACCGGAACACTCGCTTTTGCTTTTGAAGCAAACGTATACCCAACAGGAGTTGAGGGTAACGGAGTAATTGGTCAAGTTAGTTTCAGTATTAGTAAATATGTATATCCCACAGGCATAGTTCATACTGTTTTCTTAGACCCGGTTGGAGTTGCCGCAGGGGGTGAAGTTGAGCCTGCCGGTGAGCAAGCAGTAATAGCACTTGGGCAAGAAACTGTAGTTACTTCTGCTAATGTATTTCTGATTGGGGTACAAGGTGACGGTGCAGTAGGTGAAACAGAAGAAGAATCCGCCTATTACGTTACTGGGGTTGAAGGCTCTGGTGATGTTGGTTCTTTAAGAGTAAGCACGGATGTAAATTATATTGGCTGGGGTTCAGGCCCGTGGAGCCGTGGCGCTTGGGGCGCTGATTTCCGTGGAACAAACGTAGACCCTGTAACTGCCATCGGGCAAGTAGGTTCTGTTTCAGTAAAAACTGCTGCAAATGTTTACCCAGTAGGGGTCGAAGGTGATGGACAAGTTGGGCAGGTTGATGAAAGCCGTAGGGCAAACGTATACCTTATCGGGGTAGACGCCTCTGCGTTACTAGACCCAGTTGGGGTTGCTGCTGGAGGTGAAGTTGAACCGGCGGGAGTTCAAGCAGAAGTAGAACTTGGCCTAGAGTTAATTAGTGCCGCTGCTAATGAGTCTGTAATAGGGGTTGAAGCATCTGGAGAAGTCGGAACTCAAACGGTAATTACAGAGGTAGATGTTCGTTTAGTAGGAGTTTCTGCTACCGGAGTACTGGGGCAAAGTAGGGCAGAAGGTGGTGCATTTGTACCGGTGACAGGGTTTGGGTTAGTTTCAACACTTGGTCAAGTTACTACTAAAACAGTCAATTTTATACCGGTTGTAGGCGTTGAAGCCTCTGGAGAAGTTGGTACTGTTGATGAAAGTAGAAAAGCAAACGTATTCCTGACAGGGGTTGAAGGTGTAAGTCAGTTAGGTGAAACAGAAGAAAGCGGTGCGGCTAATGCGCCTGTATTTGGGGTCGAAGCCGTTGGAGAAACCGGCTCTGTAACGGTAGTTGGTAAGGTAAATGTATATCCGATAGGGGTTGTTGGTTCTGGGTTTATCAATTCCGTTGGGGTTAGTGCTAAAGGAAATGTTACACCGGCTGGGGTTCAAGCCGAAGTGGGACTTGGGGAAACAGAAGAAAGCGGTGCTGCTAATGTCCCAGTTACGGGGGTTGAGGGTGTTGGTGTAGTTGGTCAGGTAACTGTAGTTGGTAAGGTAAATGTATATCCGATAGGGGTTGTAGGTGTAAGTCAGTTGGGTCAAACTGACGAAAGCGGTGCGGCTAATGTTTTGGTTACAGGGGTTGAAGGTGTAAGTCAGTTAGGTGAAACAGAAGAAAGCGGTGCTGCTAATGTTTACTTGGTAGGAGTTGTAGGAACTACTCAGTTAGGTCAGACGGAAGAAAGCGGTGCGGCTAATGTTCCAACTACGGGAATTTCGGCTGTAGGAAGTGTAGGTACAGTAATTGCTAAGGCTGGCGCTAATGCTCGGGTAACTGGGGTTCAAGGGCGAGGTCGTGTTGGAAAAGTGCTGATTTGGAGTAAAATTAACCCCAATCAGAACCCTAATTGGCAGCAGATTAATGACATTCAGAACCCCAACTGGACACCGGTTAATGATGTACAAACACCAAATTGGTTGCCGATAGCGGCTTAATTTAAGGAGTAAAAAATGGCAAGTACATATTCAGCATTAAAAATTCAACTTATGGCTACCGGGGAAAACTCGGGGACATGGGGTAGCGTCACTAACGTCAATTTAGGGACAGCATTAGAAGAAGCCATCGTTGGCTCTGAAGATGTAACTTTTTCTGGGGCAGATTTAACGCTGACGCTTACAAACACTAATGCAACTCAAACGGCTCGTAATCTTCGGTTAAACCTAACTGGCCCCACAGGTGCTGCTCGTAGTCTTATCGTCCCTGCCATCGAGAAGGTTTACATTATTAATAATGGTTGCGCCGATACAATTACTGTTAAAAACTCTACAGGTTCAGGTATTGCAGTCCCTGCCGGTAAGACGATGTATGTGTATAACACTGGCACTAACGTCGTTGATGCAATCACTCATCTAACTTCTTTGACTCTCGCTTCTGCTTTGCCTGTCGCTTCAGGCGGAACTGGATCAAATACAGCCACCTTCTCTGGCGCAAACATTACAAACCTCAACGCTAATAACATTTCGAGCGGGACTTTAGATAATGCACGGACATCTGCATCTTCATCAAACGGCGCTAATACTATTGTTCTTCGTGGAGCCAGTGGTCAATTTTCTGCTGGAACCATTACAGGCACTTTAAGTGGAACAGCAACTCAAGTATCTAATTCTGTTACTTTTAATAATGGTGGTGGTGGCGGGGCTTCTGGCTCAACCTTTAATGGTAGTGGTGCTTTAACAGTTTCATATAACACTGTTGGTGCCCCATCTACTGGAGGCGCTAATGCTTCTGGTACTTGGTCTATAAACGTGACTGGTTCTGCTGGTTCTGCTAGTACCGCAACAACAGCCTCAACTGCTAATGCATTAAATACAGGCAATAATTACCAAGTTAACAGTTTAGGCGTAGGAACTGGAGCCTCGGGTACTGCTGGTGAGATCCGTGCTACTAATAACGTCACTGCTTACTATTCGGATGATCGCCTAAAAACTAAGTTAGGTGCAATTGAAGATGCTTTGAGTAAAGTCAAGTCTTTGTCTGGGTTTTATTATGAAGCCAATGAGACTGCACAAGCACTTGGGTATGAGGTTAAACGAGAGGTTGGAGTATCCGCACAAGAAGTTCAACGAGTGCAGCCAGAAGTGGTAGCCCCTGCCCCAATAGATGATAAATACCTTACAGTGCGTTACGAAAAATTAGTTCCTCTTCTTATTGAGGCAATTAAAGAATTGTCGGAAAAAGTTGAAAAGTTAGGAGATTAATATGGCACTCCCTTCATCTGGCCCTCTTTCCCTAGCAAATATTCAGACAGAGTTTGGCGGTTCTAACCCTATTAGCCTTAGTGAATACTATGCTGGCGGTGGAAGAGTACCCGCAGGTACAAGCGGAACCTACGGTGCTGTTCCGTCCAGCGGGACAATATCTATACGCAATTTTTATGGCACATCTAACTATGTTCCAATTTCTGCAACAGGCGGGATAATAACTACTAGTGGCGGGTATAGATATCATCAGTTTTTAGGTGATGGCACTTTTTCTGTTTCCACAATCGGAACAACCAACGGAGTAGTTCAATATACGATTATTTCCGGTGGTGGCGGGGGAGCAAACGGTAATGGTGGCGGTGGTGGTGGCGGTGCCGGTGGTATGCTAAATGGTCAAATTACTGTATCTGCAACCAATTACACTGTTACTATCGGCGGTGGTGGGGCTGGAGGCGTACCCAACGGTATTCAAGGGACTCCGGGGTCTAATTCATCGGTTTTTAGCACAAGTACAACTGGCGGCGCAGGTGGCACAAGCGCAGGGCAACCCGCAAGACCGCAAGGGGGATCAGGTGGTGGTGGCTCTTGGGCTGGTGGTGACGGGCCTTCCGCCGGAATATCAGGTCAAGGTAATCCCGGTGGCCCGGGAGGTGGTGGTGCTTTCAACGCTGGTGGCGGTGGAGGTGGAGGCGCAACTGGCGGTACAGGAAATGCATCTGTGCAAGGCCCCGGAGGTAATGGAAAGGTTTCAACTGTAAATGGGGGAACTTATGCCGGTGGCGGTGCGGGTGGCGGTAGAGTACCGGGCACGACCTTTGGCGGTAATGGCGGCGGTGGTAGTGCCACACCAAACTCAGTAGGTGGCAACGGTGCCGGAAACACAGGCGGTGGCGGAGGTGGTGGTTCTGACGGATTTAGACTTGGGGGCAATGGTGGCTCTGGTCAGATAATTATTGGATACCCTTACTAATTTTTAAGAGAATATAAATGGCACATTTTGCACAATTAAATGAACAAGACATAGTAATTACAGTTAATGTTGTCAATAATTCTGATATTGATAATCTACCGTTTCCAGAAAGTGAATCGGTAGGTATTGCATATTTGCAGAATCTATATGGCCCTGAAACTGTTTGGAAACAAACGTCATATAACGGCAATTTTAGAGTGCGTTATGCTGGGGTTGGCTATGCATATAGTGTTGGATACGATGCTTTTATCCCCCCTCAGTTTTACCCATCGTGGTTATTTGATGTTGCTATTTTAGATTGGGTTGCCCCGGTTCCTTATCCTGATGATGGTAATCTCTATGTTTGGGATGAAAATACAATATCTTGGGTGCAAGCAACATGAAAGCAGAAAAAGTCGTTCGTATAAATAAAAAAGTAGACAAAAATAGTTTTTCGGGCTCTGGTTCTGCTTCTACACCTAATTTTGACCTTACAACCACTTCTTGGCCTTTTGAATTAGACCCTGTTCATGCTTACGCTTATTGGGATAATGCTTTTACCAAAGAAGAATGTGAATCTATAATTAAACTTGGTAATTTTCAAAAATTGCGTGGAAGCGTTGTAAATGTTGCAACTGATTCGTCTGTATACAAAGAAAATTTAGATGTAAGAGACTCCGAGGTTTCTTGGTTGTATCCATGTGAAGATAACCAATGGGTGTTTAGGCGACTTACTGACATTCTCGTAGAATTAAATAGTCGTTATTTTAAGTTTGACATATTTGGTGCTACCGAAGGTTTTCAATTTACAAAATATGTTGCACCAACGGGTCATTATGGTAAACACATAGATTGTGGGTTTAATAGCCCTGTTAGAAAACTTTCTTTTACCCTTCAACTTTCTGATCCAGATGATTATAAAGGTGGAGATCTTTGTCTTTATACTGATGACAAACCAACTATAGCGAATAGAAAGCAAGGATTTGTAACTGTATTCCCAAGTTATGTATTGCACGAAGTTACACCTGTAACTAAAGGCACTAGGTATTCGCTGGTTTCTTGGATTACTGGAAAACCATTTAAATAGGGGCACAAGAAAAATGAAAACAGTAATTGAAGCGCACAAAGTTGATGGTGTAAAAGTTTGCCGCTCGGAAGAAGTTCATGTTTGTTCTGCTTGTGGTTACGACTTGGATGAGTCTGAGATTCAAGCAGACACTTGTTCCGATTGTGGCGCTCCCCTGAAGTTAAAGAAGTCCGTATCGGTCTGGGCTACATCTGTTCCCAAAGCCGGTGCTAAGACTTGGGGTCAGACTTAGGAATAGGGATGAATTTTGTCAGACTTAGATCCAATTATCGGCACCGCAAAGGCGGCAACTAGGAACATTAAATCTGCTATTGAGTCGGGCAAGGAGATTAGTTCAGCAGTCGAGTCGATTCAAAACTTTGGAATGGCGGAGGTCAAAGCCCGTCATGCTTTTAAAGCAGTACGCAAGAGTCAAGTAGGTGAAATAACAATCATGACCGCTATGGCGGAGTGGCGCAGGCTAGACCAGATACGCCGCATGGAGTTGGAAGTAAAGGACTTTCTGATACAGCAGTTTGGGCAGTTCAAGGGTGAGGAAGAGTTTGAGAAGGTCAAGAAGATTAAAGAGGACATGATAGCCCGTCATGCCAAAAGCAAGGACGCACTGGGCAGGGATGTAAAGAAGTTACGTGAGTTGCAGATTATTTGTGTGACGCTGGCGTTTCTGGTTGTCACTATTTATTACATCATGAAAGGTCATCTGTAATGGCTGAGAAACTAAACGCTAACGACACGCTCTCCAAGGTGCTGGCGTATGTTGACTCGCCGTTTAAACTCATTGCCTTGATTCTCATGGCGGTGCTGGCCTTCGGTGGTTGGATGCTGTACGACAACAAAGACCTGATTGTAGGTACCTATAAGGAAAGCCAGAAACTTCCTGAGATTGTGGAAGACCGGGTTGAGGATGCTGTAGCCCATCTGTTTAAGACCACGGGTGCGACTACCGTGGCAGTGTTTAAGGTAAACCCCCTGCTGGGAACCCGGGTGCAGTATCGGGCGTATACCAAAGAAGGTAGAGATAAAACTAACGACGGACTGGACGTAGGACTCTTTACCGCTAATCAGTCTAATAATCAGGATGTAGTAGCGCTCATGGCTGGCAACGTTCCATGTGGTGAGTACAAGGCGGCACAGTCTGAGATTGGCCTTTGGTACATCGAGAAGGGTATGCGGTTTGGGTGCAGGATCAGTATCCCACCTGAGCCGAGTCGGTTCATAGGGCAGATTACCGTGGGATGGGACAAGCCCCCCGCTGATTTAGATCAAACCCGGGCGATGCTCAATATCGCCGCAACCATGCTTTCAAGGAGTAAAAAATAATGTTCCCAGTCGCTGCTTTGTTATCCATCGGTGAGAAGGTTCTCGACAAGGTTCTCCCAGACCCAGAGGCTCGTGCCAAGGCGCAGGCCATGCTCCTAGAGATGCAACAAAAAGGTGAACTTGCCAAACTTCAAGCGGACATGAACGAGCAAGATAACCTGACCAAACGGGCTGAGGCTGACATGAAGTCGGACTCTTGGCTATCCAAGAACATCCGGCCTATGACGCTGATCTTTATCCTCCTGACCTACACCGTCTTTGGGATGATGAGCGCTTGGGAGATCGAAGTTAATAATAACTACGTTGAACTCTTGGGCCAGTGGGGGATGCTGATTATGTCCTTCTATTTTGGCGGACGCACGCTTGAGAAGATCATGGATATGAAGGCCAAGCAAAAATGAATCTGACTACCAACTTCACCCTTGCTGAGATGGTTAAGTCTGATACTGCATTGCGTCATGACATGGATAACACACCCGGGGAGGCTGAGATTGCTAATCTTAAAACACTCTGTGAAAAGGTATTGCAGCCCGTCCGTGACCACTTCCAAACCGGAGTTAAGGTCAACTCAGGATTCAGGCACCCCGAAGTCAACGCAAGGGTGGGTGGCTCCAAAACGTCCGACCATTGTAAGGGACAAGCCGCTGACATTGAGATTCCCGGTATTGCCAACGCAGACCTAGCCGTGTGGATCATGGATAACCTAACCTACACCCAGTTAATACTTGAGTTCTACACCCCCGGCGTGCCTGATTCGGGCTGGGTTCATGTCTCCTACGACCCGGCTAATCTCAAGAAACAGAACTTAACGGCTACCAAAAAAGATGGTAAAACAGTGTATCTGCCGGGACTTGTAGCGTGAGGAAAATATGCCGTTCATACCTTTAAAATTTCGACCCGGAGTTAACCGAGATCAGACCAACTACTCTAACGAAGGTGGCTGGTACGAGTGCGATAAGGTTCGCTTCCTTTCGGGTTTCCCCCAAAAGATTGGTGGTTGGGTTAAGTCTACGCCAAATACTTTTCTGGGGACTTGCAGACAACTGTTTAATTACGTAACGACTTTTGGGGACAACCTTTTAGCCGTTGGGACAAATATAAAGTTGTATTTAGAGGCTGGTGGATACTTTTATGACATCACCCCCCTCCAAGAAACAACCGCTGCTGGGGACGTAACATTTACTGCAACCAATGGGTCTTCTACTATAACAGTTTTAGATACTGGCGCACCGGCAACTGTTGGTAATTACGTTCAATTTGTTGATGCCGTTTCTTTGGGTGGTAACGTCACGGCGGCAATTTTAAACGCCGATCAAGGGTATGAAATTACTACGGTAATTAACGCTAATGCATACACAATTGTTGTTCCGGTAACGGCTGATGCATCGGATGTTGGTAATGGGGGCTCTTTAACAATTGGTAAATATCAAATAAATATTGCTCCTTCTGGTGGAGAGTTTGGGTATGGTTGGGGTACTGATACTTGGGGTCGTCTTGAATGGGGTCTTGGTGGTATATCCCCGATTGTTTTACCGGGACGATTTTGGTGGTATGACAACCTTGACAACGATTTAGTTGCCAATATTCAAGACGGAGAAATTTATTATTGGGTACGAGGCTCTTCTGCTAATCCTACAGTGGCCTTTTCTACTAACGCAATTCTTCTTTCGGCAAAGGCTACAGCAGATGGATATGACCCCAATGCAGTACCCACTAAAGCCATGCAGGTTCTTGTATCACAGAACGATAAGCATCTTCTCGCTTTTGGGAGTGTGCCTTTTGGTTCTACTAATGTGGCTGATTTTGACCCCCTTCTTATTCGCTGGGCTGATCAGGATAATCCGGGTCAATGGACTCCGACGCCTACCAACTCTGCGGGATTTATAAGGGTTTCTAGGGGTTCGAGGATTGTTCGCGCTCTACCCACACGGCAAGAAATTTTGGTGTGGACGGAATCTCACCTTTATTCGTTTCAGTTCCTTGGAACCACGGATGTATTTGGACTGCAAGAATTAGCAGACAACGTCTCTATTCTAAGTTCACGGGCTACTGTAACCGTAAATAACGTCACTTACTGGATGGGGCATGACAAGTTTTATGTCTATTCAGGCCGTGTCGAAACGTTGCCCTGCACCTTGCGTCAGTTTGTCTATCAAGATATTAACTATAACCAAGCAGACGTTATTATTTCTGGCACAAACGAGGGTTGGAACGAAGTTTGGTGGATGTACCCAAGTGCTAACTCTGTTTACCCTAACCGGTACGTAATCTATAACTACCTTGAGCGTATTTGGTACTATGGAAATATTGATCGTACTGCTTGGTTAGATAGCCCCCTGCGTGAATATCCTGTGGCGGTTGATACACCTTTAGGAACTACCACTGGGGTTCTCTATGATCAAGAAAACGGTTTGGATGCGGATGGTGCTCCAATAGCGGCTTACATCCAGTCATCTGACTTTGATCTTGGTGATGGTGAGCAGTTTATGTTGACCCGTCGTATGTTGCCCGATATTAATTTTGCTAAGTCTACTGCCGCACAACCAGAGGTGACACTACAACTCCGCCCCCGTAACTTCCCCGGGTCGGGGTTTCAACCTGTGGGCACTACGGACTCCAAGCCAGTAATTGAGACTGCGGTAGATGTTTATACGGAGCAGGTATTTATCCGTGCCCGTGCCCGTCAGATGGCGCTAAAGATTAGTTCAGAGGACTTGGGGGTTAACTGGCAATTAGGTGTGCCTAGATTAGATGCTCGTGTGGATGGTAAGCGATGAGCACAGTTAAAAGTTTTATTGCTCCTGCGTTACCGGTACCTCCAGTTGAGTATGATCAAAGATATCACACGGATTTTATTCGTACTTTACGTTTGTACTTTAATTTGTTGGATGGGTATTTAAATTCCGTTAATTCCTCACTAAATGGTCAAGGAGTTGGAATTATATTCCCACACATAGCCGCATCGGATTCTACAGATCAGGTGGCTACAGGAAATAATACTGCTACTCAGATTAGTTTTAATACCCTTGATTCGGGTTATGAATGGACACTAAATGCGCCCGGATCTGCTGTATCTGATTATGCTGGAGTTTATAAAATTACTTATAGTATTCAGTTTATAAATACGGCAAACGCTGTTCACTACGCTACCGTCTGGCTCAAGGTTAATAACGTAGATGTACCTAATTCAGCCACAATTTTTACCGTTCCTGCCCGTAAAAGCGCTAGTCCGGGTGAAGAGGGGTATGTTGTTGGCTATTCTGAAATTACTTTTGAAATAGATATTGGGGACGAAATTGAGTTGTATTGGGCAACAGATCTGGCTGGTAATCCCACCACCCCTACTAATGGTGTTTATCTATTCCACAGCCCAACCCAAGTCTCACCCTTTGCCCGCCCAGCCATCCCATCGGTCATTGGCTCTATAACCTACGTTTCGGCCTCAACCCCATAGACTTCACTTGACGAATTCAGGATAATCACGCTATGAACGGTATCGCCTCCCTCCCACCCCGATATTCATATAATCCGGCTACTCAGTCGTATACCTTGCTTACCCCAGAGCAACAGGCCAATCAAATGGGGGCGGCTCAGAAATACGATTACGCTGGGGATGGTGGGTATCAAGCAGACCCAAGCCCGTTTAGTCAAATGACACCTACCGAACAGGCGGCTTACTACGCTGAAAACCCAACGATGGCGGCAGTTACTCAGATGGGGCAACAGGCTTTTGGGTTAACGTCTTTAGGTATGATGCAAAACATGATGGATCCCGTTGGCGTGGCGCAAGCACAAACTGTTGCCCAAGGTATTGATCCTAGTCTTTCTACCGCTTTAGGCCGGACAAACACGCAACAAGTTACTCCAATAGACCCAGTACCTGCGGATCCAACCATTGCTTTGACACAAATGAATCAACAGCAAACAGAGGAAGAGACACAAGTTTCACCTGTAGATGTTGCTATGGGCATTGCTGAGGCTGTAGGTGTTGACGCCGTTGATGCCGCCACTTCTACTACTGGCGCCCCTTCTACAAGTACCGATACTAGCGGTAGCGCTATGGGTGATTCTGGGGCGGGTATTGGAGGCTACAGCACTGAATCTACCGTAGGGGTTGATGCAAATGATGCTCCCGGTGATGATAGCGATAGTGATAGTGATAGCGATAGCGATAGCGATGGTGGATGGCGCATGGGGGGTCGGGTTATGAATTATGAACAAGGCGGTATTACTTCGTTAGCCAATCAGGTTCAATCTCAAGGCCGTGGTCAAGACAAGATGCTTGTCCACATGACCCCTCGGGAAGTCCAAGGATTGCAGTACCTAGCCATGCGGCATGGTGGCTCTCTTAGTATTAACCCTAGAACTGGTCTCGTTGAAGCAGGGTTCTTAAGTTCAATCCTCCCAATGGTCGCTGGCGCGGCCTTGGCTGCTACAGGGGTTGGTGCTCCTATGGCGGCATTAATGGTAGGTGGTGGCTACGGTCTGGCTACAGGGAGCCTTACAAAAGGTCTTATGGCTGGTCTAGGGGCGTTTGGTGGGGCTGGTATAGGGGCTGGGCTTTCTGCGGCTGGAGCCACGGCTTCCCCGGCTTTAACAGGAACCTCAGCGGGTCTAGCCGGAGCGCCTGAACTTGCATCTCAAACACTTTCACAGGCGGCTCCACAGGCTATTGAACTATCGGGGACTGCGGCTGATGCGTTTGGTATGTACCCAACAACACCTCTTACCTCGTCAGCGGCCTACACGCCTCAAGGATTACAAACTCTAGCGGCTCAACAACAAGCAGATGCCGCTATGAATGTTATTGCTACCCCATCAAGTACGGTTGTTTCTCCGGGTGGTTTTGGCTCAACAGTTAAACAAATGGGGACAGGTCTTTCCAACGTAGTCCAAGGCACTGAGGGTGCTCGGGGTGCTTTTATGAGTTCTGTTGGTGGCCCGATGGGGTTAGCCAAATACGGCGGTGCAGCCGCCGCTCCGTTAATTGCTGGTATGAATGAGCCTACCGGCCTACCCATCCAAGAGCAGTTTGTCCGTCCATTTAAATATGATCCGGGCCGGAAAAATGTGCCGTATCGCACGGGTGAGCGTGGAGAATCTACTGCTGAACAAACATATTTTGATTCTCGTTTTACTCCTGTTGGCGTTTACAAGGCGGGTACTGAACCTGCTTACGGTACATATGCTATGGGTGGAAGCATTGAAGAAGGAGTTAAAAACGGCGACATTCGGGCATTTGACGATGAGTATGGGCAAGACGAATATTATGGTGGTGGGCTAACAGCCTTGGCTGCTGGCGGTAGTCCTAATAAACCTCGGTTTTTGATGGGCAAGGGTGACGGTATGAGCGACTCTATCCCTGCCACTATTAACGATACGCAACCCGCACGGCTGGCTGATGGTGAGTTTGTCATCCCGGCTGATGTGGTATCACATCTTGGTAATGGGTCTAGTAAAGCAGGGGCTGCTAAATTACATTCCATGATGAACCGCATCCGTAAAGCACGGACAGGTAAAAAACGTCAAGCCCCTGAAGTAAGGGCGGAAAGATATATGCCCGCATGAACTTAGATTTTTCTTTGGTGCCTTATGGGGTGTTATCGACAGCCATCCCAAAAGTCATTAAGTATTTAGAAGTTTCTGAGAGTTGGACAAGAGGTAGATCGACAACAGATGACATCTTAAAGTTTTTATTTACCGGTCAGATGCAGTTATGGGTAGTATTAGATGACAAAGAAATCTACGGTCAAATAATTACAGAGATTAAGCAGTATCCGCAGTGCAAGATGTTAGTAATTCAGTATTGCTCGGGTGAGAAGAATCACATGAAGTTTGTAGAAGATAAGGTATATGACACCTTAGAGCGGTATGCAAAAGATTGTGGTTGTGCTGGTATCGAGTTAATAGGTAGGCCGGGCTGGCACAAGCACGTTGTAAAACGAGGCTACGAGACAAGAAGTGTGATGTATCAAAAGTTCTTTGGATGAGGCAAAAGATGAGCCGAAATAATTATGCGTTACTAGAATCTGGTTGGATACCGGGGCATCCTGATGCGTTTAAACCAAACGCAATAGGCAAGATTTGCCTATATGATGGTGGTGGTGGTGGAGGTGGAGCACCTGCCCCTTCTTCAGTTTCTCAAACCACGATTCCTGAATACGCCAAGCCATATGCAGAGCGTGCGTTAGGTAAAGCCGAAGCATTAACGGATTCGCCCTATCAGGCTTATGGTGGTGAACGACTTGCAGGGTCTAC
>Ga0315909_10002442_pt1 | contig 23795 bp, 37 predicted proteins | sample LakEriMetagenome_11_FD_203527 | JGI IMG/M metagenome (GOLD analysis project Ga0315909, IMG submission 203527) | Freshwater fungal communities from buoy surface, Lake Erie, Ohio, United States - Buoy 2 MA125 | ecosystem: Environmental > Aquatic > Freshwater > Lake | place: USA: Lake Erie, Ohio...
CATGATCAACTACAAACTGATGACCTTTGTACGCATCAAAATAGGGAGCGTAGGGCTGTGTAAAAACTTTGGGATGAAACTGGTAGATTTTCATTTCTCTCCTGATCTTGTTCCCACATCTACGGATGGCAATAGCCATTGTAAAGGGTTGTTCACAAGTTTACAATCTAACTGCAACCAACGTCGAAACGGTTTTCCATTAAACGTGTTTCAGTTTAACAGTCCACTCTGTGGGAAGTTGTTTAAAGTATTACTTCAAAATCAACGACAATGCCCAAATCCCCATCACAAAGAACAGGAACTTGATTGCAAAATTGTACCATTCACGCCTGGTCCAAACGAAGGACAACAGGAAGAACAACATCATACTAACGAATTCAAAATTTGTGTGCATTGTGTGTCTTTAACCTTTTTTTGTTTTTTACTTCTGCTACTCTTTTATTATAGCAAACGCTGTTGAGGTTGTCAACCTGGCTATTCGCCTTCAAAAAAATGTTGGAGGGTCCTAACCATTAAAGCAACAACTGCAATGAATAGGAAAAATTTTCCAAGTTCGATTAACTCATTAAGCATGTTGTCTCCTTGCTTTCTGCTACTCTTTTAGTATAGCAAACGGCACAATCTCAGTCAACCATTTGCAAAACTTTAACTGCTTTGTTTTCAACAACTTAGTCGTTTTCAGCCAGCTGCTGGAAACGGTTTTCAATGGCGCGGTCCTTGCGCTTGAGGTAACGACGGACGGCAGCCTTGTGTTTGGGGCGGCAGTAGCCGCGGTCGTTGTGAACAATCTTGCCCTCATTGAGGTTGACGCCCGGACGGCCATCAGCGTAAGAAACAATGTGGTCCTTGTAGCGAGGGCAAGCACCTTCGCCGCGAGGAATACGGCCAACGCGGCTGCGACGACCCTGTTCTTTAATGTCGCCCACATCAGGAAATTCATAAAACTTGATGTTGTTGTAAGCTTGCATCGTGTTTTCCTTTACTCTTTTAGTATAGCAAACGGCACAATCTCAGTCAACCATTTGCAAAACTTTATTTGGAAACGTCAACCAACAGTGCTTGACATTTTGCACCAAGCACTTGACAAACGGCCTGTCTGGTGTTACCAGCCATAATCCACATGCCCCGTTTTCCTTTGAGGATTATGGGCATGGGCAGCGTTGCGCCTGTTTGCAAACCCTGCACAATGCGTTGAACGTCTCTGGGACGTTGATAGCTGCTGACCATATCCTCAATGTCTTCAATGGTGTCGTGTTCAGTCATGTTCTGCACTGCACCAATGGTGTGTGGATCCACCGTGCGAGCCGTGTCCAATGCTTGGCGGAACTGTTCAACATCAGTAAAAATGGGCCATCTAAAACCCATTTGTTTGGCTTTGCAGCTTGCGTTTCAGCTCTTGTGCATTTTGCTTTTCGCCTGCTGTGGTTGCTGGATCAGCAATCATAGCATCCAGTCCGTCTATTTTACGAAATAGATCAACGGCTGTGACTTCTAGTAGTGCAGATATTTTCATGCAGTTATTTATGCTAACCGCAGGATTCGATACCTGCTCCAGTTTGCGCTCGGCCCCGCACAAACCAGCCTATGGCTATGTCTCACATCCTCTAGCCTTCGACTTTGTGAGAGTAGTTCCAACTCTAAGTGTGTCCTTCCACACCGGGTTAGCAAATTCAATAATGGTCGGGATGACCGGATTTGAACCGATGACCTTCTGTCCCCCAGACAGACGCTCTAGCCAAGCTGAGCCACATCCCGTAAAATTTTTGGCACCGGTGGAGAGATTCGAACTCTCTAAGTTACTTGTTATTCACACTGGTTTTGGAGACCAGCCCAACCCTCCAGCGTTGGCGCACCGATAAAAACTTGGCAGCCGGACTAGGATTTGAACCTAGAACATTCTGAGTCAGAGTCAGATGATCTACCAATTGATCTATCCGGCTGTAATGAACTATTTACTTAAAACTTATTTTTCTGCCTTCGAACCAACCAACAGGCAAAGGGTCACTCTTTTTTATCTTCATACTTCTTTTTTCTTCTAACGAAAAAACCCATCTAGTGTTATATTGGCTGTTGCCAGAGCCTTTTTGGTGTACTGATGAATTCTTCCCTATTGCGGTTTTTGTTTCTTCAGTATGGTTCTTGCCTTTAAAATAACCCTCATGACCTTTCAATGATTTTGAAATTTTTTCATTAATGCTTTTAGCATAATTAGGGTCATTCTGTCTTCGTATAGTCTGAGTTTGCCTACCTCTTATAAAATTGTCCTTAACATTTGGTGTTGATCCGTTATTTCCGTAAATATTTTTACCAGTAGTGTTTACAAAGTCCCAGCCACCTTGACCACCTTGACCACCTTGTTTTAGGTTGTAAGTATTTTGATCAGCAACAAATTGCTCATTAACAATTTCACGTTCTTTAGCTGACATGTCTGTTGCATTGTCAAAAATATATAGTATTTCTTTTTCGAAGTTCTCTATACCATACTTGTTTTGAGAATAAGTTAAATGTTTTCCAGAACCCATGTAACCATCATTGATGTCTTTTGTTTTATGACATCCAATGTAGACTTTATTGTTAATTTTGTTTGTAACTTTGTAAACGGTATAATACATCATACTTGTATTTATACCGGTTCGAGACTTTAAAATTTTAATTGGGGTATAATTTCTTATACCCCAGATGCTCCGGGGGTAGGACTCGAACCTACGATGGGAGATAAACTCCTCCTGATTAACAGTCAGGCGCCTGCTACCAACTCGGCGACCCCGGAATGAAACTTTGGCGTCGATGACGGGGATCGAACCCGTGTATGACCTGAGTGAAAGTCAGGTGGCTTAACCAACTTGCCAACATCGACGAAACTTTGAAAGCAGGAGTGTAGTGGCTTAACCAATTTGCCTACACCCACTTATAATTCTTTAAAACTTGATCCTGGGAGCGGACCTTGAACCCGCATCAGTTAGCTTTGAACTAGCACCCAATTAGTGCCCTGGTTTTTGCCATTGTTAAACTACCCCAGATATTGGATTCTCAAGTTCTGGAACTGTGATTTCACCTTCACCGGCTCGTCTGGTGAAATTAGGAATAGTCACTGTAATCGATGATATTCATATTCCCTCAAATTGGCTCCGGGTCACCTTCTCCCGAAATCCCAGGTTACTTGCGCCCACAAATGGTATTTGTGCCTGGCCCGCTGTTTGTAAGGTATTGAGCCCCCAACTCACTATTCGCTAACAGGACTTTTGTACAGCATCCTGATGGTACTCAATTTTATCTGTGATCGACCTGCTATGATCAATAATGGTGGAGCAGGAGTGATTCGAACACTCATACCCGCAAGGGGCGCCCGGGTTACAGCCGGGTACAGACACCAGTCTCTGCAACTGCTCCAAAAATGCTAAATTAAAATGGTCGGGGCGGCAGGATTCGAACCTGCGACCTTCTGCTCCCAAAGCAGACGCGATAGCCGGGCTACGCTACGCCCCGAAAAATTGTTGGTGGAGGTAAAGGGATTTGAACCCTTCTGATATCCGCATTGCAAGTGCGGTAAACACCCCAAGCATTTCCTACCCCCAAAAATTAATTAGTCCATTTTTGTTCCATTCATCAATTCTTTGAAGCAACTCATCTAATGTAATGGAACATTTTGTTCTTTTTTTCTGATTTTGATTTTGCAACATTAGTTCACAATTAGCAGGATGTTTTATAATGTTGGGAGAAATTTTATTTTTCCATCCCCATTCAACGCTTACTTTGTGATCTCGTGCAACTCCTGTTAGGTTATTACCTCTATTTGAGGCCTTATACCAACCATGTTCTTGTATTAGGTCTGTATTAAACTCTCCAGGAAAATCTTTTATACTAAACTCAAACTGACATTCTTTTCTGTATTTTCTTTTCTCGCAAAGATGAGCTCTGCGGCGTTGTCTAGTTTGTAATTTTGCGATTTCTTTACATTCATTTGAGCAAACTCTTCGATGCTTGTGAGCAAAAGAAGTTTGGCAAACCTTACATTGTTTGAACTTTTGAACAGTCCTCCCTCTTTTTATAAGAGATTCGATTTGACTCTCACTGATTTTTTGTTTTGTCTTGTCTGAATGAATTCTTGTATTCGAACAAGATCTAGAACAAAAATATTTTTCTTTTAAAGGAAAAGAAAGTTCTGGTTCAATTACCTCAATCGACTTGTTACAGACCAAACATGAAACGGTAAACGTGTTCATTTCTCCATTTTTCTTTTCAAAAGCAGCTTTGATTTGTAACTTGTGGCGAGTCTTCCATTCTTCTGTATGGTATTTTCCATTAAAACCGGAAGAATATTTTGATTTAACTTCAAGTGACCCATGTGCTCGTTCGTAATGAGTATGAATCCCTTTAATTGAAAATTGTTTTTGACAAACAATACAGCTGACCATTTTAAAAATCTCCTACATTTATTTATGCTTGGTGGAGTATTTTTAAAACGAACTCGCTGATTTTTATGTACTAATCTTTGCTATCTGTTTTGTTCGACTTTTCATCTACTGAACGCTGTGGATAGCACACAGCACATTGTCCACCACTTGCTTATTTAGCAGCCCGGTGTCAACTCAAGCTAAATTTTCAAAATATCTCTCTGCGTTGGATTTGAATATGGAAGAATACAACTCGTGCATGTATTCTTTCTGCTGTCTCAGCACCACATAATGTTCAAAGTAAAATCCGTTCTTGTACTTAACGTCCAACACCAATTGTGCATTGGCTGTGAAACGAAGCAGCACTGGATAATCTTTTTGCATCATGTATTTAGTTTAGTGCATTTTTGCATCTTTGTCAACTGTTTTGTGACTTTCGTCGTTCACTGTCTATTGCAGCTTGCAGACACCCTATGGGCCACCGCCTGGGAATTAAACCCAGCGCCACAAAACAGTTGAAATGGTAGTCCCGAGAGGATTCGAACCTCTGAGATTAAAATGGTAGTCCCGGGAGGAATCGAACCTCATGCCGTCCACCTAACTCTAAGGATCGGTTTAGAAGACCGATGTCAGGCTCGGGACCAAAACTTAACTTAAATCTTACTTACGAAATCGTCAATTCTCATTGTAGCTGAGCTACGGAGGCAAAAGTGTTGGTGCGCCCGCCCGGGTACGATCCGGGGACCCTCTGATTAAAAGTCAGATGCTCTACCAACTGAGCTACGAGCGCATGATGTTGTTTGTAGCGTCCCTTGCATCGCTTCTTTGGGAGTGATCATGCCCAAACAACAGAGACATGATCGAAATGGTAGGGTGTACGGGATTCGAACCCGTGTCGAGAATTTGAAGGACTCCAATGCTAACCGCTGCACCAACACCCCATAAAAATTGTGGATGATTATCGAGAATTACGTCTCTGAAGGAATTGAACCTTCGACCAGTTCAGGTTGGTTTGCATCCAGCAATTTAACCTATAACCATCATCAGCGTATCCTGCCCAGAGTCGAACGGGCGTTGACCATCACTTGAACCAACCTGCACCGGCAGTTTTGGATACTTAAAAATTGTGGAGGAGGATGATAGCATCGAACTATTATCCCGAGGGATACTACAGTTTTCAAGACTGTGTGGGGAGCCAACCCCAGCATCCTCCAAAATTGTTAATTTTCGTACATTGAAGTATAGTTTTTGCCATACTTCCTAATCACGTATTCTAAAATATCTTTGAGATCATTTGCATACAAAACTGTTATGTCTGGATTACAACTTAACTTGGCTTCCCATTGTTCAGTTTTATAGCCTTTGATTTCAATTAATTTTCCCTCGACAATAAAATCTGGAATGTAATTCTTAACTTCACCATTCCAAACATACTGTCTTTTTTCTAAATTTCTTTCAATAGAAATGTTGTGATCTAGACAATAAATCACATACGCTAGTTCCCAACTACTATCGCAAAAGAAATTTTTGAACCATCCTTTTTTGCCTCTTCCTGAGCCTTTTACATAACCGCCTAACTTTCGACGTTTAGCGACGTCTCTTAGTTTGTCTTTGCGTTGTTGTTCTTTTTCAGGATCTAAAGATTTTCCCGGAGAATTTGATTTTCTTCCTTTTAATTTCTTTGAAATGTCTGGCCGTAATCTCCCAGATAATTTAGAAGCAATTGAAGCTATAGAGGCATTAGTAAATTTAGTTTGCCCCTCATTCCAAGCAGGAATTCTGTTTGTATTTTTCTTACATTTAGATTGATGAATAGACAAAAGACCTGCATTTTTACAAATGCGATCACAAAATTGACAAATATGCATGAGTGTTTCCTTTCATACATTATTTATACAATCAAGACCAGTCGTCCTCCATGGACGGCACCCGCTATTAAACTTGTTTTGTTACTCTACCCAGAGTGTATTGATCAAACTTTGATGTCGAACGTTGGATCTCGACCTGTTTGCATTTGAGACATCACGTGCTGAGTAGCGAGGAAGACCGTGGTCAGCTGCCTATCTCAACACCAAAGTATCAATACACTCTGATAGTTTGTTTGTTTTGGTAATATTCTGTTGTCAATGAACTGTGCTAACAAATACTATTTTAGCATCTGCTAACGTTGCTGTCAACCTGTTTAACAGCTTGACTTTAAAGGACTCAGAATTGAACTAAACTTTAAAGTTTAGCGGCAGGCCTGTTTTACCGTTTCGGTTCCTGCTCTTCACCTTATTCTGTATTCTGTCAGTTTCTGCTGAGTTGTTAGCTGTCCTCTACTCTTTTAGTATAGCAAGCTCTACCGAGCCCGTCAACACAAAAACAAAAAAGCCTGCAAATTTCTTTGCAGGCTGTTGGAGTGTACTTTATGAATACGTTTATCCAACATCACCTGCATAGATGGGTTCTCTATTGGCCCAATTTGGCTGGGCGGAAAATGAAACCATTGAGTGATGTTTTGCTCTGTGCATGTTTTTATTTATACCAGACAGACCACAAAGATCGATTATTCTGACAGGATTTTCCAAAAATTATGATCGTGATCAACTTCAAATAGTGCGTCGGATGATCCGCTGCGGATTAACTTGGAATACTTAAAGCCGTGTGTTATTAGAAAACTCTGTATGAGATTGGTATCCAAAACAGTTTTTTGGCGCAACTCTATCACTTGTTTTGTTTTCCAGCCCCGCTTTGCGTCGTCCCAAACCAGTGCGCCACGTTCATTGCGGTCGTATTCTTCCTTAACAAATTCACATGTGAGCTTGCTCACGCTCACCTTCAATCGCCAGCTCTTGCCATGCCGAAAAATGGCAGCACGAAATCCGTTTTCACGCAAAGCCTTTTCCAATGTTGTTTGCTGTTCTTTGGTCATTTGCTAATAGTTGAAATCATATCAAACACTGTGCCAATATCATACGTGGCGCGATAAAAGGTAGAGCCTTTTGTTTGCCTTGCGTGAGGTAAATATTCTCGAATGAGCTCATCAAAAATAGCACGTCGATCTCTGCCATAATCTCTTGCATATGCACTGAGCACAGTCACGTAATATCTGCCTTTTCTTTGGCGAAATGTACAAATACAGTTATAAACTGGTGCCCAGCGAAGCAAATCTCCAAAGGCGCCCGGTAGCATAATTTATTCGTCGCCATCCTGCTTAACAGTTAAGCTACCCGATGGGCGGGATGCTGTAATCATTGGTTGAACACCCACAATTTGACTGGCAATCACCGTAGGCATCACACTTCTGAAAATGTTCATACTAAAATCCAGAACCGGAGTGGGATTTGCTATCAGATCAAACACTGTGCCTATATTGTAGGTTAATTCTGTATCAGTCCGGCGTATCAGTCGGGCAGCAGGATAATACTGTTTGATTCTTCGAGTCCAGCCACTCTCTGTTATTGAATTCACACCTGTGATTTTTACATAATTCCATTTCCTTTTACTGTAAAAGGTGTATTCGAACCCCAATCGTTCTACGACACTTTTGAAGTCTTGCGGCATATCAATGAACATGTTAGCTTTCTTTTTCGGCAGTCAATGGGAAGTAAGGCAATAATATATCCCTGCGTCTATGTCGTTGTTTGTTTCCTGTGCAGTATTTACTATCAAGTCAAACGCTGTGCCTAGATCAAATACTAGATAGGAGTTAAAGTGAGATTGACGCAGTTCTTTGTATTTTGATTTGGGATAGTATCGCCAAACTAAATCTTTTACGCTCACAATATAACCATTCACTGAAACGCAAACAATCAGTTGATACCGATGATCAGCGGTGGTGTGATACTCGAAAGTCCAGCCATATTGTTCGCAGGCTTTTTCAAATGGTATCATTGTTGTTAAAACCCCTCAAAATCCACGCCACGCATGGTGACGCCGCATTCTGCAAACATCTGCTGAGTACGCTCAATGTGTTCTTGCCATTGCGGTTTTTGCACCCAGGCAGCTACTGCTTGATTGCTGTTGACCACTTCTCTGATACCCACACTCACAATGGCACGGGCGCAATCCACACAGGGCAAGCTGGGGATGTAGATGGTGCAGTTGTTGAGACTGGTACCCATTCTTGCTGCATTGTAAATTGCGTTGCGTTCAGCATGTTCAATCCACCAATACTTTTCCGGACGTTCTTGCCGTTCAGGCACACAGTCATTTAAACCACGTACAAAACTGTTATAGCCGGTGGTGCGAATCTCGCGGTCCGGTCCCACAATCACACAACCAATCTGAGTGTGCGGGTCCTTGCTCTTGGTGCTCACTGTGCGCACCATGTTTAAAAAGTAATGGTCCCAGCTGGGTGTCATTGACTTAGCTCCTGTAAAATATCAAAAACTGTTTTGGGTAAGGGCTCGATGGCACCTCGCACAGTATGATCTTCGCATAAACATTTATACCAACCCGCGGCATCTTGATATTTTTCAAAGTCTGATGTTTTGCGATAACCCCATCTATCGTACCAGATCACTCTCCAGCATACTGGTATCATTGGCCACCTCGCTTGATTAGGTCAAACACAGTCAACGGTTTTGGTTCCCAAACATAAGTGGATTTTTTTAGTTCATGATATCGATTCCAGGCCTCAGCCTCATTGTCAAACTCATCAGTGTTCCAACCCCCGTACCCAGCCACAGTTCTGTAAAATACTTGCCAACGAACAAAGTGATCTGTCACTGTGCCTCCTGAATTATATCGAATACGGTGGCTGGTTCGATTTTTACACTAAGACCACTCATGCTTTTTTTAATCATTGAACAAAAGGTATTAGCTAGCTTTTCATTTTCAAAATAATACACCAACTTTTTGCCGCCCCACCCACCTATATCTACAATCACTCTGGTAATCACGGGTACTCTCTTTCTGAGACCAGAGTCAGAGTATAGGTTCGAACCAAAACTGACCCCCTGGGTCGCTTTTTGGTATAAACCAAATCATTAACGCATCCTGGATTGCATGTGCCAGAATTTCCAATTGCGCCATTGCACTGTTTGCAAATAAAAACATGATGAAACAACAAGTCTGACTGCATTTAGTAATATTATAGCAATAATTACAACAGAACTCAAATAAATATTCATATGAGTTTACCAAACAGAACCAACAGCACCAATTATGAGCATCCGCAGGAAACCAATCTGCTGAATTTGCACAGGGCAATGAGCTACAACAGTCAGGGTGAGCCTGTGCTGCGAACCACATCGGGCAGCAGTGCAACCACCGGTGATGCGTTTGGTAGACTGAGAATTGCTGCACCTTTCACACTGTTTGATAGCGTTCACCGATACCAGGACAATGCCAAAGCTGAAGTGTTTACTGCTGGCGGCGGCACCAGCACACACGACACCAACAGCAGCAGCATATTGATGGCAGTGGGCACTGCAAAAGATGCTGAAGTGATTAGAGAAACCAGCCGTGTGTTTGCCTATCAACCGGGCAAAAGTTTGCAAATGATGATCACCTTCACCATGTCACCGGCCAAAACCAATCTCAGACAACGAGCTGGACTGTTTGACGCACAGAATGGAGTTTACATACAGTTAAAGGACAATGTGCTGAGTTTTGTGTTGCGCAGTTATTCAACTGGTGTTTTGGTGGAAACTGTGGTACCACAGAGCCAATGGAATGTGGAGCGATTGGATGGCGCAGGTACCAATCCCACAGTGTTAGACATCACCAAATCACAAATTTTTTGGTTGGACATAGAATGGTTGGGTGTGGGCACAGTGCGTTGCGGATTTGTGATCAATGGTGAATTCATTCACTGTCACAGTTTTCATCATGCCAATCTGCAAACCAGCACATACATGACCACTGCCTGTTTGCCGGGCAGAGTGGAAATTAAAAACGTGGACACCACCGCCAGTGCTAGCACCTACAGACAGATTTGTTTTACTGTGATCAGTGAAGGTGGGTATGAACTCAGAGGCCGACCCAGAAGCGTGGATCACGCTTTGACTGCGCCCTATCGTATGAGCAGTCCGGGTGTCACTTATCCACTGCTGAGCATCCGACTGAAAAGTGATCGATTGGGTGCCATTGTGGTACCTAAAAATTTCACCATAGCAGTTACTTCATCGGGCAGCTTTAGATACGGATTGATCAGCAGAGGCGTTACATCAGGCGGGTTATGGGTTAGTGCTGGTACCGACAGTCATGTTGAATACAACTTAACAGCAACCAGTTTGTCCAGCGGCACAGTGTTTGAAACTGGATACATTATCAGCAGCAATCAGAGTTCAGCCGCTCCCAGCTTGCAGGAATATCCATTCAAGTTTCAACTGGAGCGAAACACGTTCACTCCAGTTGCTTATGAGTTTATAATTGCAATGGTTTGTACTGGCAACAATCAGGACGTTTTTGCCAGTGTCAACTGGGAAGAAATTACCTAACGAATTTGGTAACGCCTAGTGTAGCCAGTGCCTGCTGAACCCCCGTGGCTTGGCGGTAACAGTCAGCTACTGCGTCGTGGGTGGCCACTGGCAGATTCACTGCAACCAGATCCAGCAGTGTGCGGCTGTCACGTGCCTGCCAGTAACGCCAGGGATAAGGGTGGTCAATGGCTCGGTAAGCATGTTCTAGAATACTGATATCAAAACTGGTACCCTGACACCAGATACGGCCGCTGCTGTTCCACACGAATCGGTGCAGGGTCATCAATGCATCTTTGAATGCTACTCGATTATCCGGAGAAAAGATGCGTTCCTGTACCTGCGGGTCTTGCTGAGCCCACCAATCGAGTGTTTCGGGATTGACATTTCGGTCAGGCTGAGAATCCACATCCACCATGATGTCCAGCGTCTGCAGGTCTGCTAGTCCGACGCCGCGAGTCAGATAGTCATCAAAGGGATCAAATTTCACCGCAGCAATCTGCAGAATTACTGCGTCTGGCGTGGTGGCCAGAGTTTCTAAATCTATCATTGTTGATAGTTCCATTTTTTCTCCAAAGGTATAAATAAGAATGCCGATCGCGATAGTCTCAATATCCATCGGCTCTATAACTATACGGAGTTACAGCTAATGTATTTACAAAACAAATACTTACAATGGTATTATAACATAATAAATCGTGCAAAATCAAGACATTTAGAAGATTCTGTGTACACTGAACAGCATCATATTTTGCCTAAGAGCTTGGGTGGCAACAATTCTAAATCCAATCTTGCAACCTTAACCGGACGAGAACATTTTATATGTCATTTATTATTACCAAAATTCACAACTGGAATAGCAAAAAGTAAGATGATACATGCTGCTTGGAGAATGTGTTGTAGAGGATCTAAGCATGACAAAGGTTTTAAAATTACCTCAACTATATATGATTTACTACGGCGACAGCGTAGTGCATATCTCCAAACATTAAAAGGGCAAAACAGCCCAATGTTCGGAAAAAAGACTGGAAGAACTTCTGCCGACTTTACAAACGATTGGAAAGAAAAAATATCTGCAGCAAATAAAGGCCGAGTTGCTTGGAACAAAGGTGTACCTCGTACAGAAGATGAAAAAGCAAAAATGTCAGCTACACGAAAAGCAAAAGCAAAAGCAAAGGCAAAAGCAGCTGACCCAACTTGGAACTGGAATGTAAGACCAAAATGCAGTCCTGAAAAAGCACAAAAAATCAAAGAAGCCAATACTGGAAAAAGTGGGTTCATAAATTAGATCCGTTACAACGAAGATATGTTCCTCAACAAACATATGAAATATTATGTTCCCAAGGTTGGATTCCTGGTATCGGACCAAAAATCACCAGTTTCACCAAACCACCTGTTTGAATTGTTCTTTCTCAATACCAAAATAGTTGCATTTCCAATCACTCTGTTCAAAGAAGTTGAGATATTGCCATTGGCTACGATGCTTGAGCAACTGCTGACCAGCATGTTGCCAGTCCATGCCTAAGAATATGCGTTGATACTTGTATTTTCTTTCTTCTATCTCATGGAAATTAAAATCATCCCACTCCCAGTGCAGGATTTCAAAGGCGTTACCATCGCGATCCACCCAGTCCATGCTGAAGTCCAGTCCCCACTTGGGTCTGATGTTGCGAACTTTGTGAAATATTGGTCTGGCATCACACCACTGTTTGAGTTGGGCAAGTGCTTGACCGCTGACACCTTTGCGTTCAAACAACATGCTGTGATTGAGTACTGCACCTTCTTCAACTGGTGTCTGTGTGAACCAATCATACTTGAGCACCTGCTCCCAGGGACGATGCTCGGTCACAACATGTTTGTTGGCTTGCGCATACCGCTGTTCCATTTCACAAAGAGCATACCCGTTTTGGTCAAAAAGACGAACCCAATCGCTGGGAGGAATCCAATGCTGATCTTCGGTTTGAAGAGGCAGTGTGTAATAACCCACAGGATTGAGTTCTGCTGATGTGACGTTGAGTAGACGCATCTAATATTTATGGTGGCCGATCAGGGATTCGAACCCCGGACTTTTTCCGTGTAAAGGAAACTTTCTAACCGCTGAATTAATCGGCCTTTGTAATACTTATACTGCTAGTGACAGTTTGCTGAGTTTTTCATACAGTTCAGCATCTGCGCCAACGCCATTGCCGCTGTACACTGCCCAGGGCAACACGATGCCAGCAGCAGTGTAGGCGCCAGCCAGACTGTCGTCGTCTTCCTGGAACCATGCAGTGGGATAGCGATCGCTGAACTTCTCAAAATACTTGGCCCATTCTTTGATGTTGGCGTTGTTGCCGCCGTTGAGCATGATAATGGTTTTGTCCTCATCGGTCCACTGACGGAACGCTTTCTTCACCGGGCGAGTGAACGCATTGGCATGCTCTTTGCTAGCCATTTCGCTAACCACATGAGCAGTTTGCAAACCTTTCTGCAGGCTGCTGAGGTAGTAGTTGGTAAGACTGTAGAGCCGATAGTTTTGGGTTGTCATAAAATTTTTGGCAGGGGAGGAGCGACTCGAACGCTCAATGCCTTTCGGCGCAGGCTTCAAAGACCCGTGGGGTTACCAATTTTCCTACTCCCCTGTATAAAACTTATTGTATCCTTACCAGCTTGGCGAACCCCCTGTAATTCCTTTACTCTCTTAGTATAGCAAACTTTAGGCTGCGTTGTCAATGGTCATTGCACCCAACAACAAAAATGTTTTCATCCGTTCACGCAAACAATTCGTATGATAACCGTATATAATGACATGTCCAAATTGACCTTGATAGGCAGTCAAAGCAACACCAGGCGAATTATCCAAATCCAATAAGCTGTCGCAATATGGGCAATGTTGTGCATGAAAAATCAATCTGTCAGAAACAAGATCGAACATAGTTGGTTTGGTCATTTAACTCCTAATTGTTGATTTGTACCAACAATCCTCATGATAGCCCAAAAAAGACAATTTGTTGTTGTGGTCTTTGACGATTCTAATAACAATTTCTGCGTCGTCTGAAGTTCTAATTTCAGGAAGAGGTTTTTGACAGCTATTGCAAGTTGTACAAAACCAATTGATGTTTTCATCTAACAAGTCTTCTAATGTTAGGTAGGACATGTTTTATTGAATAACCCAATTTCCTTGCATGTCTCTGCACACCGTCTTTTGATCACTGTCGATAGTGACTGTTTTGCAATTTTGTGTGGATTGCCTGTTGCTGTTCTTGCCCATCTGATATCCGATGACCCCCACCACCGCACCCACTGCAATTGCTGTGGCCACCGCAGTGCCAGTGGAAACCTTACCATCTGATCTGCGATAAACTGGGCGATGCATATGCGGCTGGTAACGCACTGGCGAACCAGTCACATAGGGTGCTGATGGGCGATACCCCGGATGATAATGCCATCTGGGTTGTGACATCAGCTGAGTTGGAATAAGAAACGTCAAACCCAAAAAAAGTGATAGTATTCGCATGGGAATTTCCTCGTTGTATTTAGCACACACCGGTTAGGTATCTTCTGATTCCGTTGGAGTTCACAGTCAAAGTCCAGGGCAATTGAGTTTAATAACCCAAATTATTCGGAACTATTTGAAAATTATATCACAAGCCACATCACGTGTTTGATTAGCCAATTTTTGATATCCGGATCTGCCGGGATGAACTCCATCTGCACCAACCCAGGGCTTCACATCCAGAACCTGATCACCATAGTTAGAGGCAATTTCGGTGATAATCAATCTAGCAGCGCGATTGTTGGGTGGCAGCAACCAGGTCACGCAATACGAGGCCAACGTGGCTCTGAGTTTTATGATTTGTTTCCTCAACTCGGCTTTTTTGGTGGGTAAATCATTTGCACCCACACTGATCAGTACATGATCAGCACTTCTGGGAATCTGGTGAACCTGCAACAGAGTTTGTTCAGTGTTGCGTCCTGATACAGCCAGGTTCTTACAATCAGGTCTCATTTGCGCAGTACCATACGCAAGGCTATCTCCAATAAAAACACAAGGCATATTTTATTTCCTGAATTTATTTAGTGCCAGCGTAATCAGTCTTGTGCCATCCGTGTCCCTTGAGCGCAAACTCTGAGCGACTGATCTTTCGATTTAGGCTGCGAGTAGTACCACATTTAGGACAACGTTCTGGATCCTGATCCATTGGTTGTTTGAGTTCCAGTTCACTCTTGCATTCAACGCAAACATATTCGTAGATGGGCATTTTAAATTCCTCAATCTTTAGATTTTCTGGTTTCATCATTTCATCTACAACAGCATTAACCTCTGCTTCTAATTCTTCTTTAGTTTTGGGCACAGGATTGCCCAGGCGTCTGGCTGCTTCCAGCTTGAGCCAACGCTGCATTTCAGCAGTCTGCGTCAGTCTCTCAAACGCCAGCACTTCATTCTGATGTTGATGACGGGCTGTACAACTTTCACCCCGAGCACCGCTGGGTTCATGTATGAATCGAACACCAGACTCTACCTTGTTCACGTTCTGTCCGCCTTTGCCACCGCAGCGAAAGGTCTGTCGAATCAAATCTTTCTTTGTGACGCTGAACAATAATTTCTTAGACATTAGGGGTACCAATCTTGTGTGTAATTGCAGTTTTATTATTTCTTTGAACGAAGTATCTTGTCATATGCGGCCTCAGCCTGCTGTTTCGTGGTCACAATGCCCTCTCTAGCTTGTGTTGCTATAATACACTGCACCATTAAATCACGTCGACGTTCAGGATTTCCTAGTAGAGGTTTGATATTGATTCGCTTATTCATCACACATACCAATCTTGTGTGTAATCGCAGTTGGGGCAAACCCAACCATCGGTGGTGGTAATCAGTTCACTCCTGAAGAACACCGCGTGTGGTTCTCCGGCCCAATTCAGACAATCGACCCATTTGCCACAATCAGGGGCGCCGCAGGTATAAGGATGCACTGAACCGTCTTTTTGACGTTCATTGAGCTGACGAACTGTTTGATCATCCCATCGAGTGTGCATAATATTTGGAGCGGGATAGGAGAATCGAACTCCTAACTAAACCTTGGCAAGGTTTCATTTGACCATTAAACTAATCCCGCTTGATTAAATTTGGAGCGAATGGTGGGGCTCGAACCCACGACATCTGGAATGGAAATCCAGTGCTCTGCCAATTGAGCTACATTCGCTTATTCACTAATATCTTTTAAAGTTTTTCTCCAGGCTTCCACACTCTGATGGGTGTGTCTGCACAACAATTTTTGATTTAACCGCTGTAACCCAATAAAAGAACCATAGTAGGCAATCTTGAGAGCTCGCACCATGCTGGGCACATGATTGGGTTGTGCTCTAAACAATCTGCACACAAAGGGAATTTCGGCACTTGCAACCACTGGTACATTGTTGGCAATGTGGTCTGCTGCTACTATGTTGTAGGTTTCAGTGAAACTCACCTGCATGCCCATGTCGATCTGACTTCGAATTAACCAAATAAACTGCTCATGTGACATCCAATCATGTTCAATCAGATGATGGTTTTTTAGATACCTAAAAGTACTGCGAAGATTTTTCAAAATACTGTCACCACGTTGCTCCACCCGGCTGGAGTTGATGTGAAAATGCAACTCAAAACCCATTTCGTCGGCAAATTGAATGGCAGCGGCAGCCTGATTCAGATGATTCTTGAATGGGCGAATGGCGCCAAAACAACTGATGTTAACGATGCTAGCAGTTTTCAATTTCATAACAGTTGGGAAGATACAGAACATCTCGATGTAGTAGTTGGTTGAGTTCACGCTGGGCACGAACACTATTGGTAGCGACAAAAATTTTTCGATTCAGGGAGTACCCGTTAAGCCACTCCATGGCAACGCCTTCGTTGGCCAAAAACGGCACTTCACTATGCAGTCGAACAATCCATTTTACGTTGGGATAAAGCGAACTAAGCTCGTTGATCTTTTCTGGAGTAGCCCAAAGTGCTTCAATAATCACCAGATTTGGTTTATGCTGAAACACCACACGATTGATGTCGTTTCCATCAACCACCTGTTCCAGCACAGGCAAGCACTGACCAAAATTTTCACGTATCATCTTGGTCACAAACCGTACACTGTTCAACAATCCGCTGCTGAGTTCAGCAGCATACTGATCACTGGTATTCCAAACAGTGTTTCTTTTTTTCAGAACAAACAAAATTTTAGTGAGTGGCAGTGTTGTTGATGTCTTTGGCATGGCAAACTTATTTATGTTGATCCAAAAAATTATGGCGGAGAGGGAGGGATTCGAACCCTCGGTAGCACTTTGAGGTGCTACAACGGTTTAGCAAACCGGCGCTATAGACCAACTCAGCCACCTCTCCGTTGCGATATTATTTATACATCGTATTCTAACTATAACAGAAAAAACTCTGTCAGTCAATATATTTGGCACTTGAACCGGACCAGGGATGGTGTAAAACCCATCCCTGGTCGCTGCACAATTTCGGTAAGGGTTACTCAGCGTCGGTGTGAGCCTGGGCGCGAACAGCAGCCATGAACCGCTCACGCTTTTCGGCCACCAGGTCCTGCGGAAGCAGTTCCGGGTGCTGCACCAAATGCTCCAGGGCTTCTGCCTTGGTCATAGCCTTGGGCAGGGAGAAGTAGTTGATTTCCGTGTGCCCCTGCTTTTCCATGTTCTTGACCTTGGTGGCCGTCTCGTTGGCAAACCAGATCTTCTGAACACCCTTGAACATCGTGGTGCCCACCACCTGGAAGGTGCGCTGGTTATTGCTGAGCAGGCTGTTGGGGTCACGCTCAGGCTTGGTCTTGGCCTTGACCGGCTCTGCAGACTTGGCCTTGATGGTGCGCGGAGTCTTGACCTGATCCGGATCCGTCTGCACCGGCGTCTTGGCGGTCTTCATTTCCGCAATACGCTTGCTCACCGCAGCACGGTTCACTTCAGGAACATTAACTTCCTCTGCTTCCACAGCAGGCGGAGCAGGAAGCACCGCAGCAGTGGCAAAAGACATCGTAAGCTTCTTGAGATTCATCTTGGACATGTTTTTAATTTCCTTTGTTTTTGTTTGTGTGTGGGCTCTGCCCATGTTCTAAGTATAGCAACTTGGCTAACCAAAGTCAACCAATTTGCTAAAAATTAACCAACGATCTTGACTCGGTTCAGCTGGGTCACATTGTTTTCGCGGTGACCTTTGACTGTGCCACGAAGTTTGATCTTGCCGGACACTTCAGACTTGTGGAAGAAAAACAACAGATTGTTGCCCAAGCGAGCGTTCACAGTCCAGCAGTTCCACTTCTGGCTCCAACGGCATTCGATCACTTCGGCATCGCCTTCTACCCGATCACCAATCTCGCCCACCAACTGACTCTGTTCAGCAAGTTCTTGCCGTTTCTGTTCAGCAGCTCGGCGGATCTGATCACGCTGAGCGCAACTGGGCAGGGCAGCCACAATAGCCAAATCCAACCAATCGTTGCTCTGAAACTCTGCGCGGCTGGAGATCCTGAGCGCATTCTGCAGGAATTCCTTGAGCTCCCCAGACATCTGTTCAAACAATAACTGTTGATAGTGATCACGAACCTGGTTGCCCGATGCGATCTGCTCAGCAGTAAATTCTGCACCGTTTACCAAAAGTTCCCGCATGACTTCTTTGTTGGGGCGAGCCGTCACATTGCCCTGCTCATTGTGTTTGGGGTATTTCAGATACTCACCGTTAATTTCCTGAGCCGTTACCGCAGCAGCGAACACCTGTTCAGCACTCCAAGTACAAATCTGAACTGATTTCTGATATTTCCGAGCTGCCGCGTTTGCAAACCCGTAGCTGTGATTGGGACGTTTGTAAAAAGTTTTGTTGAACATGTATCTCCTTTACTCTTTTAGTATAGCAAACGGTGAAACCAAAATCAACCAAAATGTGAAGATTTACCACCTGAGTTGGTGGCTCACTGAGCCACCAACTCATTGACCTTCAAGCACTTAACGGGCCAAGAGATTTTTCCCTCCCACTCCAGCTGATTGCGTTCAAATTCAGTGACGAAATCGTCTGCAACCACTTCCCAGTTGATCACCCAAGAACGGCTATACTGGGTGTCCCATTCAATCTGGGAACGCACTGCGTCAACCGTTTCAGCAGCCCGATTGAGGTCCACGTTGAGCACAAAATAGTCATCGCCGCCCTTAAACTTCCAGTACTGCGGGCAGTCACCCTGGCCGTCCCAATCGTGGGCGCCGTAGTTTTCCTGGTACTGAGTAACGATGTGAAGTTTAGCCATTGTGTTGTCTCCTGTGTGTTGTGTTTGCTGCTACTCTTTTAGTATAGCAAATGGTACAACTGGGGTCAACCAAAATGCAAAATTATTTGCCTTTGATTTTCAACAGATTAAGAGCGAGGCTCGGTCAAAGCAAAGAAAATCACACCAACGAGAACGATAATGAAAATCATGTGATTGTATCCTGTTGATTTTGTTGAGGTTAGGCTTCCGCCAGCATGGCGAACGGCACAGTGACCAAACTACCAACCGCATAATTGCCCCACGCGGGACCAGTGATGCGCACCGTTGCCCGCGTCTGACGCTTGTCGGTAATCACCGCAGTGTAGGTATAAGGCGAACGCTTTTTGGAGCTAGTGAACTTGACAACAGATCCGACGCCCAGTTCGCGTTTGAGCTCCATTGCCTTGCGATTGCGTCGCAGGGTGACCTCGTTGGCCAGAATGTCAATCTCAGTAGTGTTACTGTGGCGGATAAAGTCAACCACGTCGCTCAGCTTAATCGTGTTGGACATTGTGTGTTCCCCTGTGTGTTGTGTTAACTGCTACTCTTTTAGTTTAGCAAACGGTGTGCAAAGTGTCAACCAAATTGCAAATTTAGTAGATGTTGGGGATGCTTTTTTGCAGGTTGAACGCAAGATCCCGCAGTTGCTGATCCCCAGTAAAGTTGATCAAGTTGAACTCTTCGTCTGTTAGTTCACCGGTAGAGTCAAACTTCTTATCAATGGCATCCAGCTTGGTTGCCAACGCTTGCAACTTTTGAGCAGCGAGTTGGATACTTTTGGCTTGTTCGGCTAGTTTTCCGTAGTTCATGGTGTTGTACTCTTTTAGTATAGCGCCTGGTGCGCCAGGTGTCAACCAAATTAAGACTGAAAGATTGAAATCAAATTGTGAGACGCACTGACCACAGACTCCTCACCGTAAGCGTGGCCCTGGTCGTATGCAACCCAAGCCACTTTGTCGACATATTGAGCCGGCACACCTTGCGACAACAGCCAAGCAGCAAAATCTGCGCTAAACGTCCGTTGATCAGAGTTGTTTCTCTCCCAACGATAATATCCATTACAAACATCAGTCTCAAACTCGCCAGTCTTAACCATCATGTGCTCCTGTGTGTTGTGTTAACTGCTACTCTTTTAGTTTAGCAAACGGTGTGCAAAGTGTCAACCATTTTAAAGGAAAATTTTTGCTCCTTTGTTTTCAACAACTTATTTGGACATCAAGCTAGTGTGCATAAACATAGCTGAAAATTCAGGATTGACGCCTCGCTCGCCACAGTTAAACATAATGTATTCGGCTGTTTTTCGAGAAACACTGTATGTGATGTTGGTGCCATCGAGCGGGCCACCCACGCAACGATACTTGCGATCCACATCGCGTCGGCGCGAGCTGCAGGTGTAGGTCCAGGATCCATTGACTTTGACGTAATGATCTACTGTAAATTTGGATACTTGGTACCATTCACGCTGTTCGACACTGTCTGTATACTCAATTTCGCTGTAATCGTCGATCTTAAAACCAATCGGTTCCAGTAACGATCGTGCATAATCGTAAAAGTTTTGCTTGCTCTTGAGGAAAATTCGCTGTTCCGCAGTCACAACAGGGAACTCATGTTTTTTTGTCGAATAGCTCATGTGTTTTACCAGTTTAGCAAACGTTGTTCAGTGTGTCAACCAAATGCAAAATTAGCAACCGTTGCTGCCCAGCGACATAAAAATTCGAATGACGGCTGCAAAGTCATTTGCGGGCATCTTTGGCATTGAATAGATCAGCAGCGTCTGATCACTAATGTGCCAAAACGCAAATGGTGCATCATCCTTCCAACAGTAAAAGTCAATCCCGCTGGAGCCCACAGTCATGTACAGATCTTGTGAAAAAGGAATTTTGGTATTCATATCAAAATTGTAACATATGGTTTAATATCAGTCAACCATGTTCGTTTTGTGACAAAACTTATCTCGCCAGGTCCAACTTTTGGGCTCATGTAAAACCTAATAAGCATATTCCATAGCAACCAATTTGTCAACCAAATTCTACAGCCCAAAAAACTTGTTGAGCAAGCGACTGAGTTTGGCAGGGTTGGAATGCTGGAACGCTTCAGTTAACACCTGCACCTGCTGGCCCTGGTTGCGAGCAGCAAAGAACCCCACTGGCAGGGTGAGCATTCCAGGTCCATAAACCTTAACGGGCGACTTGTTTGGATTAAACATATTTCCTGTACTCTTTTAGTATAGAAAATTTGGTTTTCAGCGTCAACCAAACGTGGATATTTTTACCCAACCATGTACTTGGAAAATAAATTATTAAATTCTGCGACTTTGTTGTACCAATCGGTTGACAGCCATTCTGCGTCTTCGATTGCTTCGGACAACCTATCAAATTCTTTGAGCTGATTGTCGGGAATCAAATACTTGTGTCTGTCATCATCAGTTCGATTATGCTGTACCATGTTAATCCTCAATGAGTGAGACTAGCTCTAACAAAGAATAATACACTGCATCTGAGAGTTGGCCACTGAGATTCAGTTTTTCCAGTTGATCCCTCAGCTTGTCGATTCTTTTTTGACGTTCATCTGCTTGGGTGCCGTGTGTGGGGCAGTTGGGATCGGCACCTACGAAAGGGCCACCGATCTTGTAGCAATCACATTCAAACATTACTTAATAATCCTGTCTTTTCAAAGTCTTCCACATCTCACGCTGTTCCTCAGCCAACTTCCAAGCAGGCCAATCGTCTGCCCACAGCGTGACTTCATACCCGGGGTGGCCATCTCCACCACCACCAGACCCAGTGTGGATTATGGTGTCTCTGAACATGTCTGCACCACACAAGTAATGAGGATCATTGCCAGTGTAGCGCCAACTCATGTATCCTCGCCAACCCATATAGCCAGTGGGTTTGTTAGTATCGCCCTTCCCATTGATAAAATTGATAACGCCACCTCGTGGGCAACTGTGCGAATTACGATAAAAGCCCATATTGTCAACGTCCCACTTCACAGTGACCAATTGAGTATTGGGGATACGAATTCGTCGATGTCTGCGTTCACAATAATAACCACGCAGCGCCAACAATTGCCAATTGGCTTGAAACCAGTTGAGGAAGTCGTCCTTGCTCTTTACAGTCTGAGTAGCCTGTTGAATAGCCTGGTTGAACTCCTCAATCACCATATTAGCTGTGGTATTTTTATAATTTTTCATTGTTTCTTACAAAAATGTTTTTTAATTTTTGGAACCAGGTCAATGGTTGTTTTGGTTTGCGAAGATATTCTGTTTGACGATACTGTGAAAGAGTTTTGACACTGCTGGCTGGGTGCTTGAGGTGCCGCTCTCTGTTTGAGTCAAACGGGCCCGGATTAGGTACCTTGAGGTGGCGTTCGTGCATTCTACACCTCGAACTGATGTTTCTGATAAACGTCACGAATCATCAAGCTGATTTCTTGCTTGGCTGAACGTTCAGCGTCTCGAGCTGCCAAAAGTTTCTGCCATCGATCATAAGCCTCACAGAGGTCTTTCTCAGCTCGCACAATCTGCTGATCCAGTTCGGGCATCTTCTGCCATTGGATCTGGTTCTTAACTATTTGAATTAGATTGCTCATATCAGTAGTGTAGCAGATGAGTTTCCTGTAGTCAATCATAAAAAAAAGGCCGCACAAGGCGGCCTTTTTGGTTGGATTGTTTGGGATTAGGCAGCCACTCGAGCGCGGCTACCATTGACATCACGGGCACTGACCGAATACGCAATACGGCCATTCTGCGTGGCGCGAACACGAACACGCAGACCCATGTCACGTACCTCGCTCATGCGAGCACGCAGATTCTGGATGCCAAACAGTGCTTCAGCCTGGGGCTGAGTCAGTTCGCGACCAGTACCACGCAGGTACTCAATGAGGAACTCACGCTGAGAAGTCTTGATATTAGTAAAAGCCATTTTCTTATCCTTTAAGTTAAGTTTGAAATTTAATTTGCAACTATTAGTTGCAAGCATATTTTAAGTCTACGTTAACTGTTTACGTTTGTCAACGTATTTGGCAAACTATTTTAAACAGTTTGGTTTGCCATAAATACACAGGGAGAAAATTATGAAACTATTCGCTATCCTGTTTGCTGTTAGTACGCTGATTGCTCAACCTGCGGCAACCAAAAAAACCACACAAAAGAAAACCACTACCAAATCTGCCACTGTTCAGGCCAAAAAGCCCATGCCCAAGGCACGACAGATCGCGCCACCACCTGCTAAGAAAAAATCAACGTCTGCTAAGTAGCCCAGAAAACCAAAGGTTAAGCATCACCAGCAGAAAGTCAAACAGTGCTGAACCATAGCGGCCATGATATAGTGCATTGATCATATTGGTCAACATCATTCCAGCCACCAAAGCACTCAGTTTCGTGTTGTTTTGATAATACCACGATAAAAATCTATTCATAGTTAGGACCTCTTGCTCACAATCAAGTCAGCCAAACCATACTTGATACTCTGTTCAGCAGTCATGATATTGTCACGATCCATGTCCTGCACCAGCTTGTCATAGTCTTGACCAGTGTTTTCCACGTAGATTTCAGTAAGCTGGCGCTTCATACGCAGAATTTCGTTGGCTTGGATTTCGATATCCGAAGCCTGCCCTTGGGCACCGCCCAGTGGCTGGTGGATCAGATGACGTGCATGCGGTAGCATTAGGCGTTTGCCTCGAGTTCCGCTGCTGGCCAACAAACTGCCCATGCTGCATGCTTGGCCCATCACAAT